>ERZ808046.38-NODE-38-length-187558-cov-16.918722_pt1 | contig 187558 bp, 169 predicted proteins | sample MGYA00380196_ERZ808046 | MGnify/ENA primary metagenome ERZ808046 (study PRJEB31490, sample SAMN06133421) | mouse gut metagenome | isolation source: Z6_2 | host: mice | place: China: Chengdu | collected 2015-05 ...
GTGTTGATAAAGCAAAATGAGAAAATAAAATCCAGTGTACTCTGAGAGTGTAAGTATAAATTTAAGCGTCAGTGCTGAAACTTCCCGTACCCTCTTGCTTTTAAGAAATGCAAAGTGTATAATGGATAAGAATTGCTTAACAAAGGAGGATATATAGCATGCTAGATAAAAAAGTAGTTGAATTATTGAATCAGCAGGTAAATAAAGAGTTCTATTCAGCGTATCTGTATCTGGATTTTTCGAATTATTACTATGAGCAGGGGTTGGACGGATTCGGCAACTGGTACAAGATCCAGGCGCAGGAGGAGAGAGACCACGCTATGCTGTTCATCCAGTATTTGCAGAACAACGGCGAGAAGGTCGAATTAGAGACGATCAGCAAACCGGAAGTGGCGCTCGTGAGCGCGAAGGCTGTGCTTGCGGAAGGACTGAAACATGAACAGTATGTGACAAGCCTCATCCATACGATCTATGATGCGGCATATTCGGTGAAGGATTTCCGCACCATGCAGTTCTTGGATTGGTTTGTTAAGGAGCAGGGAGAGGAAGAGACGAATGCGGACAATCTGGTGAAGAAGTTCGAATTATTCGGGGATGATCCGAAGAGCTTATATATGCTGGATAATGAACTCGGAGCACGCGTATATTCCGCGCCGTCGCTGGTGCTTTGATCATGAACCGCAAGAAGGTGATCTGTTCATGCCGGCATGTGACGAAGGGCGATATAGCAGATGCGGTGAATGACGGGGCCGGATCATTCAAGCAGGTGAAGAAGCTGACAAAGGTCGGCAAGGGATGCGGCAAATGCAAAAAGAAAGCAAAGAAACTGACGAAGAAATTATTAAAAGAAAGGGTATGATGGCTGTGGACAGGAAGAAACAGACGATGGAACGGCTGCGGAGTTCGGAGGCGGTCTATGTCCTGATGTCCGGCGGTACGAAGCTTCCTTATGTAATATGCGACCCTGATACATATGACGATCAGATCTTGGTGTTCTTTAAGGAGGAGGATGCCAGGAAGAGGATGGCAGGGCTTGCGGCAGAGAAGAACCCTGTGCAGGTCATTAAGGTCGAGAAGAAAAGCTTCCTGATGTTCTATACAAGCCTGTATCCTATGGGCGTGAACTGTATCGTGGCAAATGACGGAACTTTGGACCGGGCCGCGGTACAGCTTAACGAGCTGATCGTAAGGAACAATCCCGACCGGCTGCCCGAAGGCCAGGTGTGGGTGGAGAATCCGGCGCTGAATCTGACGGCGATCTATTTCATGCAGGAGCTTTATAAGAACCGCGGACAGGCAATGACGGAAGAGATGAAGGAATTGTATGAGGAGATGATGGCACATCTGGGGCGGGGAAGATATATATTCGCAGTGAGGAAGGACGAAGGGGTTTTGGCGCTCAAAGGCAGAGACGGACAGTTATACCAGCCGTTATTTACGGATATCCAGGAGTTTGGGAAATTCAACAGACAGAACCAGTTCCGTGCGGTGGTAGTAGAAGCGGATAAGGTATTGAACCTGATACCGGCGGGAAGCGCCGGCATTGTGCTCAATCCGCTGGGAGTGAACGTACAGCTTAAGATAGCGAGAGCTTCGCAGGATCGGTAAGAATATGGCTGCCAAGTGAAAAAGACCAGATAAGTCAATTATCTGGTCTTTTTCATAACCTCAATTACATGTAGTGCTTTTAGATATCTAAATCATGTAGCTATTTAATATATAAAAGGTACATTTAATTTGCGATTAAAAGAATTGCATTAAATTAAATCTTTGTTACATTAACGGCCTGAGGTCCCTTGGATCCCTCTGTCACATCGTACTCTACATCCTGACCTTCGTCTAAAGACTTGAACCCTTCCATGTTCAGCCCGGAGTAGTGTACGAATACATCATTGCCGGTTTCATCAGAAATGAAACCATAACCCTTTTGGTTGTTGAACCATTTCACTGTACCTTTCATGACAATACCTCCATAAAAAAATAATTAGAAACACTGCATCCATAAAACAAATCTATAGATAACTGCCTTATAGACTAGCATATATTTATAATTGCGTCAATAGATTTAGCAATCTTTTTATGATTTTTTTGGGAAAAAACGGTTTTTTCCGGGATATCATTTCACTTGACGAAACAGATGTAAGAGTGTAAAGTATACATTGACAGACGAAGATAAAATAATAGGGATAACAGAGGAATAAGAGTATGATTACATTGACGGGGAAAAAAGTATCCGAAGGGATCGCTATCGGCAAATTATCCTTTTATAAAAGAGATTCAAAAGAAATCCGCCGTATCTATGTAAAAGACGTCGAGAAAGAGGTACAGCGTTTTCAGAAGGCCAGACAGAAGGCATTGCAGGAATTGAGGGAGCTCTGTGAGAATGCCGCGAAGGAGGTCGGGGAAGCCAATGCCGCGATATTTGAGATGCAGCAGATGGTGTTAGAGGACCGTGACCTGGTAGATAAGATCACCGGTATCATTGTAGAACAGAAGTTAAATGCAGAGTATGCTATACAAAATGCGGCGGAGAACTTTCTCTCGACTGCAGTGACGGCGGATAAGAATTATGTGCAGGGACATGATGCGGACGTCAAGGATGTAACGAACCGCCTTATGCGTACTCTGGCAAGAGGGTGGAAGGATCGGATGCTGATGGACGAGCCTTTTGTTCTGGCAGCAGGGGAGCTTTACCCAAGCGAGGCGGTACAGCTGGACAAGACGAAGGTTCTCGGATTTGTCACAAGGTACGGAACGATCAATTCTCATACGGCGGTTCTTGCGCGGACGAAGGGGATCCCCTCTGTAATAGGGTTAGGAGAGGCGCTTAAGAAGGACTACGAAGGAAAGACCATTATTATAGACGGCTTCGAGGGTAAGATCTATATCGAGCCGGACTACACGACGATCACCAAGATGCGCCAGAAGCAGGATGCCAATCATACTCAGGTGCAGAACTTAGAGAGACTGAAAGGGAAAGAGAATATCACGCAGAGCGGGCAGAAGATCGACGTCTGCGCGAATATCGGCAACAGGGAAGATATTGAGAACGTATTAAGGTGCGACGCCGGAGGAATCGGATTGTTCAGGAGCGAATTCCTGTATATGGAGAGCGGAAGCAAGCCGCCGACCGAAGAGTACCAGTTCCAGGTATATAAGCTGGCCGCAGAGTCCATGGGGATCAAGAAGGTAGTGATCCGAACTGCGGATCTCGGAGGAGAGAAGACGGCGGACTGTCTGGACCTTGGCGTGGATCCGAATCCGGCTATCGGCTATCGGGGGATCCGTGTGTCCCTTGATAAGGATGAAGTATTTAAGACACAGCTCAGGGCGATACTAAGGGCGTCGGCATTCGGGAACTTGTCCGTTATGTTTCCGATGATCACTTCCATAGAAGAAGTGAGGACGGCGAAGCTCATGCTTGAAAAGGCAAAGAAGGAATTGAAGAACGAGAAGACAGCCTTCGATGAAGATATCCCGGTAGGAGTCATGATCGAGACTCCGGCTGCTGTCATGATCAGCGGCGAGCTTGCCAGGGAGGTTGATTTTTTCAGTATCGGGACGAACGATCTGCTTCAGCTTACGCTTGGCATGGACAGGCAGAACAGCCGGCTGGACAGGTACTATAATCCGCACCACTCGGCGATTCTGAAGATGATCCGCATTATTACCAATAATGTGCATCTGGAAGAGAAGCATATCAGCATATGCGGAGATCTGGCCGCAGATCTGGAGCTGACGGAGTATTTGATCCAGATAGGAATTGACGAACTGTCGGTGGCGCCCAACCAGGTGCTTGCCCTCAGGAAGAAGATCAGAGAGATACAGTGATGAGGAGTAGGATATATGGAATTTACCCATTTTGATCAGGATGGAAACGCGGTCATGGTAGACGTTTCCGGCAAGGAGATTACAGAACGGACGGCGCTTGCGAAGGGAAAGATACGGGTGAGCAAAGAAGTGTTCGACGCTGTCGCAGGGCAGAAGGTGAAGAAGGGAGACGTTCTGACGGTGGCTCAGGTCGCGGGGATCATGGGTACGAAGAAGACGGCAGAACTGATTCCCATGTGTCATTATCTGAATCTTACGAATTCGAAGGTCGTGTTTCGGATGGATCCGGAAGCACTTGTGATCGAAGCGTTCTGCCAGGTCAAGACAGAAGGCAGGACCGGTGTGGAGATGGAGGCGCTGACCGGTGTGTCGACGGCGCTTCTTACGGTCTATGATATGTGTAAGGCGATCGACAAGCAGATGGTGATAGAGGACATTCACCTCTGCGAGAAGACCGGAGGAAAGAGCGGAGAGTTTAGATTCTGACCCGACAGGAATGAATATGCAGAAATAATATACCCCGGGGACGGCCCCGGAGGCTGACGGTTCGTTCAGCTCTCCGGCCTGTCTCCGGGGTATTGAAATTATTACAAAGTATCTTCGCGCCGGATGTATCCTGGGTGCTCGGGATCTGCGATGATCTCTTTGGCATGGATGATCTTGGCATGCTTGTCTACGACCTGACAGTCGATAGTGATATCCTCACCGATCATTGCTCCCGGCAGGACTACGCTGTTCCTGACTACGGCGCCCTTCTTGATCACACAGCCGCGGCCGATTACGGAGTTCTCAATGGTTCCCTCGATCAGGCATCCGTTGGATACGACGGAACCCTTCACCTGTGCCGTCTCGAAATACTGTGTCGGGCAGGAATCGTTGGTCCTTGTATATACAGGCCATTCATCATCAAAGAGGCTGGTTGCCCTCTTGAAATCGATCAGCTCGATATTGGCGTTATAGAAGCTCTCCAGATCTGTAATGGATGCAAAATATCCCCTGTGGGAGATTCCGCGTACATCCAGTTCCTCGCAGGCGTTGTTGACGATATCGGCAAGAGTATACATGGAGGACAGGGATTTTGCCTTTTTGATCAGGTCGATGAACAGATCCTTCTTCATAATATAGGTATCCATGAAGATATTCCTGTTCTTGGCGTTGCCGCGGTTCTGCTCTAAGGAAAGAACACCCTTCTGCCTGTTCAGGTTCAGCGTATTGCAGTTAAGGAAGGTATCTTTGGCATTGTCTACACTGTGATATAACAGCGTAATGTCTGCTTCTGATTCAATATGGTTCGCAAGCAGAGTGCTGAAATCAGCAGAGTATACCATGTAACTCGGTGCGATAACAACGTAAGGCTGGTGTGACCTCTCGATACATTCCAGATTCGCTGAGAACGCAGCAATATCCGTGTTGTAGAGGTCGTTGTCGCCTTTGGATTCGGAGAACAGGATATGCAGCCTGCCGCGCTTGGAGTTAATATTATAATGACGTCCGGTTCCGAGATGCTCAACAAGGGAGCGGGGCTTTCTTCTGATATATACCTGAATGCGGTCGATTCCGCTGTTGCTCATATTAGAGATCGGGAAATCGATCACACGGTATCTTCCAAGGAATGAAAATGCCCCGATCGGGCGGTATTCTTCCATTCCCTTTACCCAGATATGATTCCCGGAAAAATTAACGATTCCTAATGCTTTGCTCATATTATTCTACCCCCTTTACGCGTTTTGCCACGAGCTCGATATGTTCGCTGTCAGCGCTTCCAACGACAGCTTCTTTGCCGATCTTGACACCGTCAGCCACAAGAGCGCGCTGTACGACTGCACCCGCTTCTACTTTGACGCCCGGCATTAATACGCTGTCAATGATCTTAGCGCCTTCACCGACCTCGACGCCGGTAAACAGGACAGAGTTCTTCACTTCGCCTTCAATGATACAGCCCTGTGTGACGAAGGAACGCTTGATGCTTGCTTCCGGTCCTACATAATGAGGCAGGGTAGTCGCATCTTCCGTATAGATCTTCCAGGTCGGATCATTCAGGTCGAGTTCGTTGTTAGAGTCGAGAAGGTCCATGTTAGCTTCCCACAGAGAATCTATCGTTCCGACATCCTTCCAGTAACCTTTGAACCGGTATGCGTACAGAGTCTTGTTGTCAGCAAGAAGCCGAGGGATGATATCCTTACCGAAATCATGGTGGGAATCAGGATCCTTCATATCAGCGACAAGAAGCTTGCGCAGAGGCTTCCAGTTGAAGATATAGATACCCATGGACGCAAGGTTGCTCTTAGGATTCTCCGGCTTCTCCTGGAATTCGATGATATGTCCCTCTTCATCCGTATGCATGATTCCGAAACGGCTGGCTTCCTTGAACGGTACTTCGATAACGGCTATTGTAGCGTCAGCGTTGCATGCCTTATGCTCTGCCAGCATCTTGGCATAGTTCATCTTATAGATATGGTCGCCGGAAAGAACAAGTATGTATTCCGGGGAATAAGTGTCGATAAAGTCAATATTCTGTGAGATCGCATCTGCGGTTCCGCGGTAAACGTCCAGATTGGCATCGGCTTTTTCGCGCGGCGGGAGTACATATACGCCGCTGTCTTTTGCATCCAGACCCCAGCGGCGTCCGGCTGCGACGTAACTGTTCAATAGAACGGATTCATATTGTGTCAGTACACCGACAACATCAATGCCGCTATTGGCACAGTTGCTCAATGGGAAATCAACAATGCGGTACTTTCCACCATATGAAACGGCCGGCTTGGCAACCTTGTTGGTCAGGTCATGCAGACGGGAGCCACGGCCACCGGCTAAAATCATCGCTAACATATTATTTTGTTTCATAGTGAGTCCTCTCTTTCCATTTATGTTACATAATGTTAAATCATTATACAATTTTTTTATCTTTTTTTCCATAATTTTGTATAAAAAAATCAAAAATTTTCCATAATTTTTCTGCATATAGCTGAGCGGGAGAAAATGGTTCTTCTTGTTACTTATACTTGACATTCCCCGCGAAAAAAAGCAAAATAAATAAGACTAAAAGAATTGGCGGGGATCGTTATGAATTTACTTACAATGGAACATATTATCAAGTCTTATACAGACCGCCGTCTTCTTGACGATGTGGGATTCAGTATAAGCGGCCGGGAGAAGATAGGCGTGATCGGGGTCAACGGCATGGGCAAGTCCACGCTGCTTAAGATCGCGGCGGGAATAGAGAGCGCCGATTCGGGCAAGGTCAGTATGGGCAATCAGGTGAAGGTCTGCTATCTTCCGCAGACGCCGGTGTTTGAAGAAGGAATGACGGTGCTTGAAGCGGCCCTTATGGGAAGCGGCGGCAGCATTGACGGCTTTGCAGCCGAGGCGGAAGCGAAGTCCATGCTGAACAGGCTGGGATTCGCAGATTATGAGGAGAAGGTGGAGCATATGTCGGGCGGGCAGAAGAAACGTGCGGCGCTGATCGGCGCGCTCCTGTCTCCGGCGGATATACTGATCCTTGACGAGCCTACGAATCATCTTGACTCCGAGATGTCCGAATGGCTGGAGGAATATCTGATCCGGTTCAGGGGAGCGATCCTGATGGTGACGCATGACCGGTATTTCCTGGACCGTGTGGCAAGCCGCATCGTAGAAGTGGATAGAGGGAAGCTTTATAGCTATCCGGGGAATTATTCCGAGTTCGTGCGACTGAAAAGCGAGAGGCAGAATACGGAGCTGACTGCTGAGCGCAAGCGTAAGAGCCTGCTTCGCACGGAGCTTAAGTGGCTTAACCGTGGCGCAAGGGCGCGGAGCACGAAGCAGAAGGCGCATATCGACCGGATCAGGGCACTTCAGGAGGTCCGTGACATTCAGGAAGAGAAGCGGGTGCAGATGGATTCGGTTGCTTCGAGAATGGGCAATAAGACGGTGGAAATGTCGGAGATCAGCAAGTCCTTTGGGGGCAGGGTGCTGATCAGAGATTACAGCTATATTTTCCTTAAGAATGACAGGATCGGTATCATCGGTCCCAATGGCTGCGGCAAGACAACGTTCCTTAAGATCCTGAATGGGGATATAAGCGCGGATACGGGAGGAATCGAGATCGGCCAGACCATCCGTATGGGGTATTTTTCCCAGGAAAATGAATTCATGGATGAGTCTGTGCGGGTGATCGATTATATCAAAGAAGTGGGAGAATACATCGCTACGTCTGACGGCAGGATCACCGCGTCGCAGATGTTGGAGAACTTTCTGTTTGACGGTACGATGCAGTGGTCCAGGATCGATAAGCTGTCGGGAGGGGAGAGGCGGCGCCTGTATCTTCTGAGGGTGCTGATGAGCGCTCCTAACGTGCTGATCTTGGACGAGCCGACCAATGATCTGGACATTCAGACATTGACTATTCTGGAGGACTATCTAGACAGGTTCGACGGGATCATCATTATTGTATCCCATGACCGGTATTTCCTCGACCGCACGGTGAACAGGATATTTTCCTTTGAAGGAGAGGGGAAGGTCCGTCAGTTTGAGGGCGGATATTCGGATTATCTGATCCATAAGGAGCTGGAAGGGGCGAGGGAAGACATTGATTGCCGGAGGGAAGGCAGGACGGAGGAGGCATCGGGGCGCACTGAGAAGGGTGCGTGGAAGAAGCATGAGAAGAAATTAAAATTCACATATAAGGAGCAGAAGGAATTTGAGACCATAGACGATGAGATCGCGAGGCTGGAAGAGATGATAGGCACCCTGGAGGATCAGATCGCGGCAAACGCCACGAATTCGGCCAGACTCAATGAGCTTTTAAAGGAGAAGGAGGAGACAGAACAGAAGCTTGATGAAAAGATGGACAGATGGGTCTATCTGAATGATTTGAATGATAAGATTCAACAGAAAAAATAAATTATCGATTATCATATGTAATGTGTAAAAATTTTCTGAAAATAGCTCTTACATTTTCGAATTTTGCGTGGTATAATACAGATATAAAGGAAAGATATGTCATTGGGAATATAATATAGATTTAACTCCAGACATACTGGCGTATGCTTTTTGGCAGCATGGGGAAGGTGCCGCAGTAGTGTACGCTTTTTTTGTGGACATCCTTTATTGCAGTAACATGTTAACGCGGAACCGGTAAGGAGGTAGTTATGTTCAAGATAGGAGATTATGTGGCACATTACAAAGAAGGTGTCTGTGAGGTAATGAGTATCGGGAAGCTGAATATTAGCTGCTCCGATAAGGAGAAGGAATACTATACATTGAAGCCTCTCTATGATGCCGGGGGAACTCTGTATACGCCAGTAGACAATGAGAAGAGACAGATCCGGGAAGTGATCTCCGGAGAAGAAGCGCAGGCATTGATCGATGATATGCTGAATATTGAGATGATCGGGGTAGCGGATGAGAAGAGACGCGAGCTGTCCTATAAGGAAGCGCTGCTGAGGAATCAGTGCAGAGATTGGATTTCTCTGATCAAGACCTCTTATATACGGAAGATGAACAGGCTTGCTTCCGGGAAGAAGGTCATTAATGTGGATGATAAGTATCTGAATATCGCAGAGAAATTCCTCTATGGAGAGTTCGCGGTTGCCTTGGGCCTGCCTAAGGATGAAGTGAAGGGATATATATCAGGTTATCTGAAGAGGGAGTCTTAACAGATTTGATATAAGACAAGGGAATATCAGGGGATGACGGAAACGTCTATCCCTGATATTCCCTTGTTGTCTTATCGCGGTATTTATACGGCAGGGCACTCCACGATATGGATCCGGAAGCTTTCGTATTCTTCCGTGGCCGTCGGGAGCAGAAGTCCGCCGTTCATCAGCGCATCACCGGGATATTTCTGCCCGTGTACCAGGTAGACGCTGTCTGCCTTCAATCCCTTCAGACACATCCAGCGGCCGGGACCGTTAGGATGGATCTGGAGAGCGACGATGCACAGAAGCGCTTCGCTTCCGTCCGGGGCAGCGAACTCCCATCCATGATAGGCTTCCACCTTATCGGGATCGGTAAGCCGGTAATAATCTCCGTACTGGATGAGGTCATAATATTCCTTGAATTCCCTGATCTGAGCTTTTACAATGGTCTTCTCCTCTTCGGTCATCTTATTGACGTCCAGCTCATATCCGAACGTACCGGACATTGCAACCGTCGCCCTGGTATTTAACGGAGTGATACGTCTGGTCTGCTCGTTGGGGCAGTGGGATACATGGGATCCCATGGTGCTGACAGGATAGCCGAAGGAAGTGCCGTACTGGATACCGAGCCTCTCGATGGCGTCGGTATCGTCGCTGCACCAGATCTGGGGCGTGTAATAGAGCATTCCGGCGTCAAAACGTCCGCCGCCGCCGCTGCAGCCCTCGATCAGCATATCAGGATAGCGCTGCGTTAATTTTTCAAGCATATCATAGAGTCCTAAGACATAGCGGTGCATAACTTCTCCCTGGCGCTTTGCGGGAAGAGAGGCGCTGTAGAGGTCTGCAAGGCTTCTGTTCAAGTCCCACTTGAGATATTCGATCCTGGCCGAGTCAAGTATCTGGCATATATGGCTGAAGATATATTCCCGTACGTCCTCTCTGGAAAAATCAAGCAGTAATTGAAGCCGGGAACGGGTAGGCTGTTTCCCTGGAACGGTGAAGGCCCAGTCAGGGTGCTCACGGTAGAGGTCGCTGTCTTCATTGATCCCTTCCGGTTCAAACCAGATACCGAACTGAAGTCCAAGGCTGTGGATCTGGTCAGACAGCTCCTTAAGCGTACAGCCAAGTTTCTTCTCGTTTACCGTCCAGTCCCCAAGGCCGGACACATCCAGGTCGCGTTTGCCGAACCATCCGTCGTCCATGACGAAGAGTTCTATGCCGAGATCTGCCGCGTCCCTTGCCATCTGTATCAGCTTGTCTCCGTCAAAATCAAAATACACGCCTTCCCAGTCATTCAGCAGGACCGGCCGTCTCTTAGCGGTCCATTTGCCCCGGCACAGATGGGTGCGGTAAGCCCGGTGGAAGATACGGGATAACCGGCCAAGTCCCTGGGCGGAGTAAGCCAATGCTGCTTCCGGTGCATAGAAGCGTTCCGTTGGCCTTACACAGTAACAGAAGTTATCAGGATGGATGCCAAGGAGGAGACGGGTCTGGTTATACTGGTCAAGCTCGGCGTTCCCCAGGAAGTCCCCGCTGTACAGGAAAGAAAAACCGTAACAGTTTCCGGTGTCTTCTGTCGTATCCCTGTCAGAGAGGATAAGGAACGGATTATACTGGTGACTGGAGGTTCCGCGCGTACTTCCTACGGACTGACTCCCGTGCATCAGCGGCGAGCGCTGATAATTCCGTTCTTTTACATGGCGGCCGTAGAAGGTATGCAGGTCGTATTCGCCGTGCAGATAATCGACGCAGACGCTCTGGATGTTCTCGAGGTAGATGTCGTCTTCGCTGTGGTTTTCAACGCAGACCGCCCTTGTGATGATATCCAGATCTTCCATGACGCCGTAGTAGAGATGGACATAGAACATGTGGCGGGTGTCTTCCAGAGTGATGATCAGTGTATCGGACCTGGAACCGCATCCGGCGGGAGCAGGTGTCCCATGTGCCTGCTGTTCCTGATCCGGCGCGTCATAGAGTGCGGGAAGCCCTGGAAGAGAGTATTTGCCTTCGCAGATCTCGTGTTTCAGGTAACGCAGGTCGCACGCAGTAGTGCCGTCCGGGTAACGGACCTTCAAAGCCGCGGCGCGGTAGTCGCCGCTTCCGTAGGCCGGGAACTCCAGAGGAAGCGCATCCAGGGAGTAAGTCCGGTCATCGCCCGCGTCGTACGGGTTGCCGGAGAAGCCTCTGTCCGCATAAGCGATCCGGTAGGAGTAATCAAAAGCAGAGCCCTTCATACCAAACCAGGTATGGAGTAATACTCCATACCTGTCTGCTTTCATCTGGTACATACTATGGGCTGTTGTCAAAGTAAAAAGTCTGCTCGTGCTGTCAAATAAAATAGCCATAAGTTTGTCCTCGTTTCAGTATTAAGTCTTATTTTACCGCACCGTTTACAACACCGTTGATGATCTGCTTCTGGCATACAAGATAGAAGATCAGAATCGGCAGCAATGCCAGCAAGTAAGAAGCGAATGCCAGGTTGTAATTCGTACCGAACTGAGTCTGGAATGTAAGCTGTGCCAGAGGCAGTGTGTTAACGCCTGTACCGGACATAATGACAAGCGGTGTCATAACATCGTTCCAGGTTCCAAGGGCTGTCAGTACGGCAACTGTAGCGTGCATCGGCGTCATGATCGGGAAGATGATCTTCCAGTAGGTCGACCATGTGGTCGCGCCGTCCACGAAAGCAGCTTCCTCAAGTGCGATTGGGATGTTCTTCAAGTAGCCGGAGTAGAGCATTACATTCATCGGCATATAGAACACCAGATAGCATAATATAACTCCGAACCAGTTGTCAATACCCATTTGCGCGGTCTGTTTTACCAGAGGCATCATCAGGATCGCGAAAGGTACGAACATACCGCTTACGATATAGAGGTAGGATACTTTGTAGAATTTGCTCTTAGCCATGCTTCTTCCGATCGCGTATCCGGCAAGGGAGTGGAGCAGGATGGCAAGAACTACGGTCACAACGGTGATCATGACACTGTAACCCAGGGAGTGCCAGAAGTCTGTAACACGCATGGCTTCCGCGAAGTTTTCAAGGCTCCAGCTCTTCGGAAGGCTTAACGCCCCGGCAATGTCGTTCGTCATCTCTGACGGTTTCTTGAATGCGATCACAAGCGCCATATACAGCGGGAAGATAACAGTCAGGCAGCCAACGATCAAAAGGATGGTAAGCGGCCAATTAGTGGTAGCCGCAACTTTATTTTTCTGTTTCATTATAACTGTTCCTCCTTCTTTCCTGTAATAGTAAGCTGGGCAACAGAGATCGCAACGATCACGATGAAGAAGATAACCGCGTTAGCGCTCTGGAAACCGAACTGTCCGCCGCCCATACCATTGTTGTAGATCAAGAATGAGATGGACTCGGTACTCTGTGCAGGACCGCCCTTGGTCAACGCCATGATCTGGTCGAATACCATCAGGAAGTCTTTCATGCTCAATACCATGTTGATGCTGAAGAATGGGATGATCAGCGGGAAAGTCAGTGACTTGAAGCTTAACCATCCGGTCGCGCCGTCGATAGCGCCTGCCTCATATACGTCTTCCGGTACGGTCTGAAGACCGGAGATGTAGATGAGGGTCGTCTGAGCGATGGACTGCCATGCGGTAACGATAACGATGGCGATCCAGGCTGTCTTGGCGTTGGAGAGCATACTTCCGGTTCCGGTCAGTGCAGGGAGGATGTATGTGAAGATATATCCGAAGATATAACCTACAACCAGTCCTCCAAGGATTCTCGGAACGAAGTACATACCTCTTAAAGCGCTCTTGGCTTTGATCTTGCCGTTTAAGCCCAGTGCGAGGAGCAGGGCGATCACATTCGTCAGAACGGTTGCCAGAATCGCGAATTTAAAAGTAAAGAGGTAGGATTTCCCGACACGTGCATCGGTAAATAAGTCGGCATAGTTACGCATTCCTACCCAGTCGTAGCTTCCGAAGCCTTTGAAGTTCGTGAAGCTGTAGATCAGGCCCTTGATCAGCGGCAGAGTGTTAAAACAGAAGAACAATGCCAGGACGGGGACTGTAACTAATAAAAAGGTCTGGTTTCTGCTGAGTTTTTTATTCATTATTGATTCCCTCCCTTTTTCTCATAATCCTGTACTTTGCGGATGATGTCACGGTTGTAGCGTATCCAGTCAGTGTCGAACTTGTTCAGGAACTTGTCTACGTCGCCGTCTAATAAGAAGGTCTGAATCTGAGCGTCTACGCTCATCTCTGCCGGATAGTAGTGGTCCTGATAGTCGACCATCTTGCCTTCGTTGATGTAGTCTAACATACCGTCAAGGGCAGGAGAAAGCTCGAATTCCGTATCCTTACATGGTACGGCGTTCTGGTCGTCTAAGTAAGTCTGAATGGTGGAGTCCTCTAATAAAAAGCTTAATACTTCATAGGCAGCCTCTTTGTCAGGACATTCCTTCGTGATACAGAACTGAAGGTCGACACCGGAGTTCAGAATGTTGTCGTCGGCGTTGTCACATCCCGGCATAACGAAGGAATCAATATCCATATCCGGGTTAACGGACTGGATCTGCGGAACGGCATAGCTTCCGATACAGTACATAGCGGCCTCGCCGTTTGCGAATGCAGTACATGCGTCGTTGTAGTTATAAGCAAACGGGTCGTCTTGTGCATGGTCGAGCAGTTCAAGCATCTTCTCTGCAACTTCAGGATACTCGTCGATGAACTTGGTCTCGCCTTTGTTCACCTGGCGGCATACATCTGCGGGAGCCAGATCGCAGGCAAGTGCGTTCCACGGCGCCAGACAGGTCCATACGTCTTTGTAGCCGAAGTATAACGGCTGCTGTCCGGAGGACTTGATCTCATCACACAGATCCATGAATTCCGTCCATGTGGTCGGGATCTCCCAGTCGTTGTCCTCAAACATCTCCCTGTTGTACAGAACGCCTGCGGCATTGGCTACGTAAGGAACTGCGTACACGCCGTCCATCGGAACGAATTCCAGGTTCTTGTCGATGTCTAAGTAGGCTTGTTTGATCAGTGAAAGCCCTTCAAAATCTGAGATATCCATCAGCATCTCGGCATCCAGGAAGTTGGAAAAATTGACGTCACCGCCGATTCCGATGATATCTGGGGCATCCTCCTTGATGAAACGTGTTTTCAGTACGGTCATGGCATCGTTAGGAGATTCGATATGCAGCACGATGTCGTCGTGTGTCGCATTGAATTCCTCTTCCATCTTCTCGAAAGCCTTGACAGCTTCCGGTTTGTACTGAAGCATGGTGATATGGGTCTTTCCGTCTGCGCTGCTGTCGGAGCTGCAGCCACTGGCTGAGAAAGCGGTCCCAATCAGCATTGCTGCCACAAGCGTTGTGGCAATTACTCTTCTTTTCATTCCACACCTCTCCTTTTTCCTTCATGCATATTGACTGTCCCGACGCACTCTGCAGATTAGTAACAATTCGGACAAGCCGGTCTGTTACGCAGAATGGACAGTTTCGTTAGGTTGCATGAATTTTATGTAATTTACAGGTAAAATAATAGCAGTCTGCTGTGGAAAGGTAAATATTCTGATGGGGCGGGATTTTATCATAATGCGGTATTATAAAGAAAATATTGAAATGCAGACGTATTATGGTATATAATAAATGAAATGGAGAGATTTTCGTGACTTTCCACAAAATAGATAGTGCAGTTTTGAGCAATATAACGAAAATAAAGGAATGAACGAGAAAAGGGGAATCGCTTTATGACAAATTATTTATTTTCTGTGTTTCAGGATGAGCGCTTTATGGACCTGACAGTATACCAGTATGGGTATGAGCAGTGTGAACCGCTGCACTCGTTCGGCCCGTATGTAAGGAACAATTATCTCTTTCATTATGTGATCTCAGGAAAGGGATGCCTGCATGCCAATGATGAGAAGGGGGACGCGACGTATTATGATATTGAGGCGGGCAACGGCTTCATAATCGAGCCGGGATATGTCAATACCTACTATGCCGACAATGACGAGCCGTGGGAGTATGTGTGGGTGGAATTCGGCGGGCTGCGCGCGAAGGAGTGCGTGGAGCTTGCGGGGCTTTCGCACAAGACACCGTTGTATCATCTGGCGGCGCCTGAGTACGGCGAGACGCTTAAGGAGCGTATGCTGGCTATCGTCCGAAGCCAGAATGCCTCTAATATGGAAGTGATCGGGCATCTGTATCTGTTTCTTGACTGCCTGATCAAGTATTCGGCGTCCAAAAAACAGCTCCAGGGCGGGAAGCTTGGCGAGTTCTATGCGAGAGAGGCCGTTGTGTACATCGAACACAACTACGACAAGGATATCACAGTGGAGGATATCGCAAGGAGATGCAAGCTGGACCGCAGTTATTTCGGGAAGGTGTTCAAGAAGGCAGTGGGCCAGTCTCCTCAGGAGTTCCTGATCCGATACCGTATGAGCAAGGCGGCGGACGCTCTGATCATCGGTGATGATTCGGTGGGGGATATCGGGGCGTCTGTAGGATATCCCAATCTGCTGCATTTCTCCAGGGCGTTCAAGGGAGTGTACGGGGTATCCCCAAGGGAATACCGGCAGAAGAATAAGATCATAGACAGGTAGAGTTTTGGCTGCCGGGAAGCAACATACGTTTCCCGGCAGTTTTTTAATTGATCACAAATTTCAGCATCTGCATCATCTTATCAGTGAGCATATCAGAGTCCAGCTCCGGATTCTGGCATTTTTGTTCCAGGAGATATTTGACATAGCTTACGGTAATATCATTGATGATGTTCAGATTGCTGTTTTTAATACCCGGAGCCACATCCGCCAGCGGAAGAAGAAGACCCATACACCGGTCCCATATATTCTTCCCGTAATACATATCTTCGATCTGAGGAGTATATTTTTCCCGCTCTTCCGGGAAAAGTTCATAGTATTGCGTCATAATGCCTGTAAGGTCGTCGCTGTGTTTTCCGAAGAAAAAATTATAGAAGACATTGGGATTCTGAAAAACAGCCTGCGCGAAAAAATCCCATACGGACAGGAAATGTTCCCTTGGGCGAAGCTTCCAGGAACTCAGTTCGGACAGATTCTTGCTGTATTCGTTAAAATACTTGATCGAGGCGAGGAGGATCAGTTCTTCGATATCCTTAAAATACAGATAGATGGTTGAGTTGTGAAAACCGGCTTTATCTGCGATCTTACGGATAGACAGGTTCTTAAGCCCGTCTGTTTCGATCAGTTCTTGCGTCGCTTCAATGAAGCGGATGGTATTTTGTCTCTTTTGATTCTCTTTTTCATTCCCCATGTTGTTTACCAGTTCCTTAAAATACTTAATTTCTCTGATTATAACATATGCAAAGAAGGATAGTCCATAAGATTAGAATAGAAATTGTCTATATGTTATAAAAATATATTGACAATAAGCGCGCTTATTGATATATTTGTTATATGATTTAACAAATAAGCGCGCTTGCTAAAATGAAAAAATAGTAAAACTGCATGAATGAACAAGGAGGAAGACCATGAAGTTAGAGATCGGTAATTTCTATGTGAAAGATATCGTTTTCGGGGAGCAGTTGTCCCTGAGAGACGGCGTCCTTACTATCAACAAGGAGGAGGCATTGGCGTATATCCGGGAAGATGAGAGGATCACAGAGGCAGAGATGTATATCGCGAAGCCGGGAGACAAGATCCGTATGTGTCCTGTGAAGGAAGCGATCGAGCCGAGGATCCGGCCGGACGGAAGAAGTATCTTCCCTGGTTATACAGGTGATCTGGCCAAGGCCGGAGAGGGTGTGACCTATGCGCTTAAGAACTGCAGTGTACTCGTAGTAGGCAGACATTGGGGCGGCTTCCAGGACGGCGTGATCGATATGAGCGGAGAGGGGCAGAAGTATACATATTTCGGACAGCTTAACAATATTGTTCTGGTTGCGGATACGAATGAGGAATTCGAGAGAAATGAGCAGCAGAAGAAGAATGATGCGTTAAGAAGGGCAGGGCATAAGCTCGCCGAGTTCATCGGGGCGTGTGTGAAAGACTTGACCCCGGAAGATACGGAAGTGTATGAACTGGGAGGTATGATCAGGCGTGATGCTGATGTAGAGAAGCTTCCTTCAGTAGTCTATGTAATGCAGCCGCAGTCACAGATGGAAGAGATGGGATATAACGACCTTGTGTATGGTTGGGATATGAATCATGTGGTGCCGACCGTGATGCATCCCAATGAGATCTTAGACGGGGCCATGGTATCCGGAAGCTTTATGCCGGTATCTTCTAAGTGGGCAACCTATGATTTCCAGAACTGTCCGAATATCAAGGCGCTTTATAAAGAGCATGGGAAGACGATCAATTTCCTGGGAGTCATCATGTCTAACCTGAACGTTGCGTTGGAGCAGAAGGAGAGATCGGCCCTCTTCGTAGCACAGATTGCCAACAGTCTGGGAGCGGACGGCGCAGTCGTAGCGGAAGAAGGCTATGGGAATCCAGACGCGGACTTCGTCGGATGTATCGTGGCGCTTGAAGACGCAGGGGTGAAGACGGTGGGTATCACGAATGAGTGCACCGGACGTGACGGACAGTCTCAGCCTCTTGTTACCCTGGATGAGAAATGTGACGCCATCGTATCCTGCGGCAATGTGTCTCAGCTGATCGAACTGCCTCCGATGGAGACGGTCTTGGGCGAATTGCAGGCATTGGCCAGAGACGGGCTCTCCGGCGGATGGGCGGACGATGAGATCTTAGGGCCGTCAGTCAGAGAGGACGGTTCGATTATCATGGAGAACAACTCGATGTTCTGCGGCGACCAGGTGTGCGGATGGTCTCCGAAGACGATGAAAGAATTCTAATGGAGGTAAGCGGAGAATGAAGAAAGCAATCGTATATGTAAATCAGTTTTTTGGACAGGTAGGCGGAGAAGAGCAGGCCGGGATCGAGCCGCAGCTCCATGAAGGACAGATAGGACCTGCGATGCAGTTTCAAAAAGAGCTTGACGCGGATGTGACGCATACGATCATCTGCGGCGATAACTATATGGGATCTAATACGGAAGAAGCGGTTGACAGGATTCTTGACATGCTTAGCGGCAAGGAATTCGATATCTTCCTTGCCGGGCCGGCGTTTCAGGCAGGGCGGTATACCGTAGCCTGCGGGACGGTCTGCAAAGCGGTGAAGGAGAAATTCGGCGTTCCGGTCGTGACGTCCATGAACAGTGAGACTCCGGGCGTCGATATGTTCAAGAAGAATATGTATATCATGAAGGGCGGTAATATTGCGTCGAAGATGCGCCAGGACGTGAAGGCTATGGCAAGAGTCGCCAATAAGCTTTTGAACAAAGAACCGGTGGGAAGCGCGGATGAGGAAGGATATTTCCCAAGAGGGATCCGTCATCAGACTTGGCTTGCGGATGGGAAACCGGCTTCAGAGCGTATGGTGGATATGCTGCTTAAGAAATTAAACGGAGAACCTTATGAGACAGAGCTGCCGATTCCGAAGAGAGACCTCGTCCCGATCGCACCGGCCGTTAAGGACCTTAAGCAGGCGAAGATCGCGCTGGTAACGACAGGCGGTATCGTCCCGGTAGAGAATCCGGACCGCATCCAGTCTGCATCTGCGACCAGGTGGGGCAGATATGATATCTCTCAGACGGAGGCGCTAAAGGGAGGGGTATATAAGACGATCCATGCCGGTTTTGACCCGGCTGCCGCTGATGCAGATCCGAACGTTATTACGCCGGTTGACGCGCTGAAGGTATTGGAGAACGAAGAAGTCTACGGAAGCCTTCATCCGTATTTCTACTCTACGGTAGGAACAGGAACGACGGAAGCCGAGGCTCAGAGGATGGCTAAGGAGATGGTTCCGTATTTTAAGGAGGATCATGTTGACGCCGTCATCATGGTTTCCACATGAGGTACCTGTACTCGTTGCGGTGCAACGATGGTAAAAGAGATCGAGAGGGCAGGATTCCCGATCGTTCAGATGTGCAACCTGATTCCGGTGGCGAAGACCGTCGGATCCAACCGAATCGTTCCGACGATATCTATTCCTTATCCGCTGGGAGATCCGGGAACTTCCAAGGAAGACCAGTGGAAGCTTCGCTATCACAGGACGAAGGCTGCGCTTGAAGCTTTGGCAACTGATATTACTGAGCAGACAGTATTCCGCGTATAGTGCGGGATACTGGTCCTAAAAGGGCCAAAGGGGGTTATTGAATGGAGAAAAAGGACTCAAAAAACACGGTATTTTATATTTCTCTTGTTATTATTGCGGTTATGGCGGTATGGTCGGTTGCGTTAAATGAGAGCTTTACTGCAGCGTCCAATGCTGCGTTTGCATTTCTGACAACGGATTTCGGGTGGCTGTACCTGGTATCGATGATCGTGTTCCTGATATTCGTCGTCTATGTGGCGTTTGGCAAATACGGACGGATTCGTCTTGGGGGAGACGATTCCAGACCGGAGTATAAGAATCTTACATGGTTCGGACTTCTGTTTGGCTGCGGTATGGGAGTCGGACTTGTATTCTGGGGCGTTGCGGAGCCTCTGACCCATTATCTGAATCCCATGGGAATGGAAGGCGGTACGCCTGAGGCGGCAGATTTTGCCATGCGTTCCTTCTTCATGCACTGGGGGATCCTGCCGTGGGCGAATTATGCGGTGATCGGCCTTGCCCTTGCGTATTTTATGTTCCGTAAGAATAAGAAGGGCCTGATCAGCGTGATCTTAGAGCCGTTGATCGGTGAGAGGCTTGCCGAAGGATGGCTTGGGAAGCTGGTGGATATCCTGGCGGTATTTGCGACGGTGGCAGGCGTTGTGACTTCATTGGGGCTTGGAACGCTGCAGATCAACGCGGGATTCAATTATATGTTCGGACTTCCGTCAACGCTTGCGGTACAGATCAGCATTATCGCGGTTGTGTCGGTATTGTATATCGGATCTGCCGTTTCTGGTATTGATAAGGGGATCAAGATCATCTCAGATACGAATCTCTATGTCGCCATAGGGCTGATGGCAGTATGTTTCCTGGTGGGACCGAAGATCGAGATCCTGAACAGCTTCATCAACGGCATAGGACAGTATATCGGTGAGTTTATCCCGGATTCACTGGGAATCCAGGCATACGGGGATAACTCATGGATCGGAAGCTGGAGAATATTCTACTGGGCATGGTTTATCGCCTGGGCGCCGTTTGTGGGAGTATTTGTGGCGCGTATCTCCAAAGGGCGTACGATCAGAGAATTTATCCTTGGCGTGGTACTGGTTCCGGCTCTTGCTTCCTGTATCTGGGGATCCGTGTTCGGAAGCCTTGGCATTAACCTGGGAGAGAAGGGCATCATGGCGGCAGAAGAGCTTAGCGAAGCTGTAGCGGCGCCGGAGGTCGGGCTGTTTGCAGTGCTGAGTAAATACCCGCTTGGGTTCCTGCTGTCACTAGTGGCGATCATATCCTTGTGCGCGTTCTTTATTACATCGGCGAATTCAGGCGTGTATGTGCTGTCTATGCTTACGACGAAGGGAGACATCAATCCGCCGAACAATAAGAAGATCCTGTGGGGGATCATCCAGTCGGTGATGGCGGTCGGTCTTCTGATGGCCGGAGGATTGAAGCCTCTGCAGACGATCTCGCTGGCGGCGGCGTTCCCGTTTATCTTCATTATGTTTGCAGCCTGCGCGGCATTTATCAAGGCGCTGAAGGGAGAGAACATGTCTGCGGGAAGTAAGACAGAGCCTTCGGCGGGTGATGACGATTAATTTTTAATTTCCGGCGGACCGGCATTGACATTTCTTATTAAATTGGGTATCATTGACTTTAATGAGTAGAAGTGCTAAAGCGATAAGAAAGGGGATATTTTCAATGCCTATTACAGATATTTTGGAGAAAAACTGCCGGCTGTACGGTGATGACGTGTGCCTGGTGGAGATCAACCCGGAGATGCCGGAGACAAGACGTGTGACCTGGAAGGAGTATGAACTGATCGAGCCGGTGCGCGCGTCTTATTACAGGCGTGAGATCACGTGGAGCGTATTCAATGAGAAGTCCAACCGTTTTGCCAATCTTCTGCTGGAGCGCGGGATCAAGAAAGGCGATAAGGTGGCGATCCTTCTGATGAACTGCCTGGAATGGCTGCCGATATATTTCGGGATCCTGAAGACGGGAGCGTTGGCTGTGCCGCTTAATTTCCGTTATTCCGCGGAGGAGATCCAGTATTGCGTGGAGCTTGCCGAGGTGGACGTGCTGGTGTTCGGGCCGGAGTTTATCGGGCGTGTGGAGGAGATCGCGGACAGTATCAGCAAGCACCGCCTGCTTTACTATGTGGGGGACGGCTGTCCGGGATTCGCAGAGGATTATACCATGCATTCTGCCAACTGTTCCAGCCAGTCTCCGAAGATCGATATCAATGACGAGGATTATGCGGCGATCTATTTCTCTTCCGGGACGACCGGATTCCCTAAGGCCATCCTGCATACCCACGAGGCGCTGATGCATTCCGCCAAGGTGGAGCAGAATCACCATGGACAGACGAAGGACGATGTATTCTTATGCATTCCGCCGCTCTATCATACCGGAGCCAAGATGCACTGGTTCGGGAGTTTCCTGACAGGGGGCAAGGCGGTTCTTCTTAAGGGAACGAACCCGGAATTTATCTTAAGGGCGGTATCGGAGGAGAAGTGCACGATCGTGTGGCTTTTGGTTCCGTGGGCGCAGGATCTTCTGTTAGCGTTGGACAGCGGAAAGGTTAAGATGGACATGTATCAGCTGGAGCAGTGGCGGCTGATGCATATCGGAGCGCAGCCGGTGCCGCAGAGCCTTATCAAGCACTGGAAGGATTATTTCCCGAAGCATCAGTATGATACGAATTATGGATTGAGCGAATCGATCGGGCCTGGATGCGTGCATCTGGGGGTAGACAATATCCACAAGGTGGGAGCGATCGGCAAGGCGGGCTTCGGTTGGAAGACGAAGATCATCGACGAGTCCGGGATACCTGTGAAACAGGGAGAGACCGGCGAACTTGCCGTGAAAGGGCCCGGCGTCATGGTGGAGTATTATAATGACAAGAAGGCAACGGAAGAGGTACTGCATGACGGCTGGCTCTATACGGGAGATATGGCGGTGGAGGATGAAGACGGGTTCATCTTCCTGGTGGACCGCAAGAAAGACGTCATCATCAGCGGAGGTGAGAATATCTATCCGGTACAGATTGAAGACTTCCTCCGCACCAACGATGCGGTATTGGATGTCGCTGTGATAGGTCTGCCGGATGAGCGTCTCGGAGAGATTGCGGCGGCGATCGTCTCCCTGAAGCCGGGAGTGATCTGTACGGAGGATGATATTAATCTGTTCTGCAAGAAGCTTCCGAGATATAAGCGTCCGCGTAAAGTGATATTCGCAGACGTGCCGAGGAACGCGACCGGTAAGATCGAGAAACCGAGGTTAAGAGAGATGTACGGGGCTGCGCATCTGGTACAGGAGCAGAACCGGAGATAGATATATATGCCGAGAGAACAGGGATCATGGATGATCTTCTGCGTCTTTCGGCATTTTTGCATGCCGACTTATGATTCGCTTTCACATATATTTTCCGCCGGAATATACTGTACCATTAGGAATTATAAGGAGGATATGTATGAAAAAGCGTATAATTGCAGCAGCGCTGGTTATTGTTCTGTCTATAACTGCCCTGCTTGCCTGCTCGTCTAAGGATGATCAGGGCGAAACTGCCGCTACAACCGGACAGACAGACGATACAAAAGATACCGGTGAAACCGAAGAGACTCTTCCTGAGTCTACGAAGGTGATCTTGAATGAGGTTGCACATTCCATCTTCTATGCTCCGATGTATGTGGCAATTGAAGAGGGGTATTTTGAAGAAGAGGGAATTGATCTGGAATTAGTTACAGGGTTTGGAGCGGATAAAACCATGACTGCCGTTATCTCCGGAAGCGCGGATATCGGGTTCATGGGCTCTGAGGCTTCTATCTATACTTATAATGAGGGCGCCAACGATTATGTCGTCAACTTCGCCCAGCTGACCCAGCGGGCCGGCAACTTCCTGGTAGCGCGGGAAGAGATGCCGGATTTTACCTGGGATGCGATCAAGGGGACGAATGTTCTTGGCGGGAGGAAAGGCGGTGTGCCCAGCCACGATGGTACATGGGAACACACTGGCAGAGTACCTTGATATTTCAGGGGCTCTATGGTAAAGTGTGTATAAACAAAGGCAAAGGGGGATCTGATAATGGATTTAAAACGGACGGCGTACCAGAAACTATTATCATGGAAGCAGTGTTCGCGGCATAATACATTGGAGATATCCGGCGCAAGGCAAGTGGGAAAAACTTATCTTGTAAATAAATTTGCAGACGAGCAGTATACGAACAAAGTTTATGTCAATCTACTTGAACTTTCCGGGGAGATTTTCCTTGAGATATATCATGATATACGAAGAGAAATGAAAGAAGGGGAACGGTTTCAAAATCCTGTGAAAGAATTGCTCATTCGGTATGATTCCAAATTTATCGATTCCCAAGATACGGTGGTTATTATTGATGAGATTCAGGAATCGGCGGAAATTTATAATCGGATCCGGGAGTTTACACGAAGCCTGGAAAGTGATTTTATAGTGACGGGCAGTTATCTGGGACGTATATTGAATAAGGAATTTCGTTATTCGGCGGGGGATATGACATCTCTGGAGATACAGACGTTAAGTTTTGAAGAATTCCTGGATGCATTAGGAGAACTTAAGCTGTTTGATGAACTGGATATTTTTGGAAACGGGGAGGAAAATATATATCAGAAGATATCTTCCAGATATGGGATCTATCGGCAGATTGGCGGGTATCCATCAGTAGTCCTTAGATATTTGTCAGGTGCTTCTGTGAAGGAGTGCCAGGAAGAATTACAGGAGATCATCCGCCTTTTTACAAATGAAAGCCGGCGTTATTTTGATGATATATTAGATTATGAGGCTTATGGCAATTTATTCTGCAGTATTGCGCGTGTCCTGGTAAAAGAAAAAAAGGGGCTTGACGAGGATAGTTTCAGCGAAGAATTGCAGCGGATCGTGGCGAAGGATTATTCCAGTAATCTTGGAAAAGCTGCGGTGAACCGGGCGATGGACTGGCTGTACAGTTCAGGGATTATTGGATTTGCAGGGAAAATATCGAATTGCAATTTCCTGGATTTCCGGGCAAAGGCCAGATGCTACTTTATGGATATCGGGCTTGCATCTTATTTCCTGAAGCAGATTGGATGTGAAGATGCAGATATTGATGGGATTACAAGTGAAAATTTTGTCTATCTGGAATTAAAACGAAGAAGCGGCTTGGCAGGAGAGCTTGCGTTTGAAATGCCTGCATTTGCCACCTGGGGGAAAGGAGAGTTAGATTTTTATACAAAATCCTTGATTTCGGGGAAAATATATGTGATTGAGGTGAAGGCAGGGAAGAATAGTGCAAGAACGGCAATGGAAGTATTGGAAAAAGGAAAGGCCGACTATCTGTTGATGACAAAGGGCAATACACATGGCGGTATTGCAGGTCAGGTTTACACGATCCCGGTCTACGGAATCTCGAAGTTTCAATTCTTGTAAAAATTGAGGAGAAAAATATGATAGTTGAAAAGTGCGTAAAGGATTCTTTTGTTGTGATAGGAAAAGAAGGTTCAACTTTAGACGGAGAGGGTTTTATTCAAAGATTATGGGTTGATGCAAATTCTCACTTTGGAGAAGTTCAGCATTTGGCAAAGAAAGATGAGAATGGAAATATAGGCGGCATATGGGGAGCTATGTCTGATTTTTCGCACTCATTCAATCCGTGGGAAGATTTTAATAAAGGACTTTATCTTGCCGGAGTAGAATGCAGGGATGACGCAGAAGCCCCCAACGGTTGGACAAAATGGATTATTCCCGGATATGAATATATTTATGTAGAATGTGAAAATGATGCTGCCTTTTCAGAGGTAATAAAATATCTGGAAGATAATGCTATTCCATTAGTGGGCGCAGTCCACGATTTTACTTGCCCACAGACAGGGAAGAATTATATGTTTTTTCCAATTAGAAAGTTATAAATACATTCACATTCATGGGCGAACTTGCAAAAGGGAAAAATCAGGAGAGACAGACGGGATTATCTTCGGATTCTGTTTCCTGATCTGCCGCAGAATGACAACGAAGGATCAAACAAAATATAGTAACGATGGAACCGTTGGCTCATGCTGGCGGTTTTTTGCTCCAAGCTTTATTCCCGCGAGCAACGAGCCAAGCGGGCATGCTTGCATGCACATTTGGCGACTGCAGCGGGGGATTTGACTGATAGGATAAGCCTGGCCTTTCATACAATAGTATGAAGCAAGAATTTGAGGTGATTGTCATAGGAAAGCAAAAGGAGGTCTGCTACTTACTTCAAAAAAAGGATTCTGATAGTTCTGAAATCACAAGGAAAAAGGAAGCTCTTAGCAGACAGGGGTATCTGGTCGTTACCATTATCGAGGGCGATCAGGCAATGGAAAAAGGATTGCGGGATGTGGTCCGAAACCATTTTCGCTGACCGGCGACAACATGGTGTTATCCTGCCTATATGGTAAAATCAAAAGCAAGATAAGGAGGACGATTCTACGATGACAGCGATCCATACTCCCGCAATGATAGACGGTTATGTCCGCCTCTCCAGAGACGATAATAAGAGAAATTATTCCTCTATCGAAAACCAAAAGCTGATAATCCAAAAATACGCAGAAGAAAACAACATGATTGTACGCCGCATATATGAGGACGACGGCATTTCCGGTTATTCCTTCAACCGTCCCCAGTTTCAGAATATGATGGCTAATCTCGGCTCCATAGATGTGATCGTGGCGAAAGATCTTTCACGAATTGGCCGGCATAATGCGAAGGTGCTGCTTTTTCTCGAAGAAATGGAAGAACAGGGAAAGCGTGTGATTTTGATTGACGACAATTATGATTCGCTCTACTCTGATGATGATATTATCGGAATCAAAACATGGGATAATGAACGCCATGTGAAGAACACAAGCCGGAAGGTAAAACGAATCAAGAAAATGGAGCAGGAAAACGGCACATTGAAATGCGCTCCCCCATTCGGTTACATGCGGCATCCGCTGAATAAGCAGATGGTTCTAATTGATGAAGAAGCCGCCGCTATCCTGAATCTTGAAAAAGACCTTTATCTGGAAGGAAACGGCATACGAAAGATTGCGGAAATCCTTTCAGACCGGGGCGTTCCTACACCTACCATGCTGCAAAAGGAACGCTGTGAGGCTCTGGGCCTGCCCTATCACCGGGAAGTCGCCCATATGTGGAGTTATGGTATGGTGAAAGATACTCTCTTTAATGATTATCATAACGGGGTACTGCGAACCCACAAAAGAGAGAGAATGACCATCAATGGAAAAGACAAAAAGATTTCCAGAGATCAGCAATATGTTTTCCCGGACCACCACCCGAAAATATTCGATGACGATACCATGAAGCTTCTCTTTGAGGTGAAGGACAGCCGCCATCACAGCCAGTACCGGGGCCAGCGAAAACATGTCAACCTCTTTTCCGGGTGTCTGTACTGTAAAGACTGCGGCATGAAACTGACCGCAATCAACCGCCCGAATCGTGGAAAATATTATCTGTGCGGCACCTACAACAAAAAGGGAAAGCAGTTTTGTGAATATGCCCATCTGGTGACAGAAGAAACCCTGACGGACGCTTTGGTTAAATATTTGACCCTTTGCCGTGACTCTCTGGCAGACATCATACAGAATTTCGACCTGTCAAATTTAAAGGCTCCCACTTACTCCGCAGACGACAGCCGGCAGAGACTTAAGAATGAACTGGAAAGAATCAAGAAAGAGCTGAAAACCCTGATTACGCAAAAGGTAAAGGAACTTACAGCGAATCCGGGGATGGCTGAAATTATCAATGAAACATATGCCTCTCTACAGACTGAAAAAATGGAGCGTATTTCTGCCACCCAAAAAACGCTGCAAGATTTGACGAAAGAGCCTCATATTCCCGCTGCAGCAATCAAACCTAATCTGCAAACCGCGCTGGATATTTTAAATGAAGTGCTGGAGCAAAAAAGTATGACCCGGACGGACATTGAGGTTCTCGTTGAAAAAATCATTGTAGATAAAGACGGAAATGTTGACATCTATTTGAAACACGGTCTCGGCAATCTGGCGGCCTACGATTTCAAAGCCGACAAGGAGAATCCGAAGCTGACTATGATGATTGAGGCAATCCGGCTTCTTCAAAAGAACGAAACGGGTTTTACCTCTGTAAAATTCCTGGCGGAAAACCTGAAAGATATGGGTTATCCTATGCACAAGAAGAAGTTTACCGCCTACATGGAGCATTTGCTTGACCTGGGGCTGGTGGAAAAGACAGGAATCTACCATTATCCATACAGAATCGTGGCTTCCAGGGAAAAATTGACGAGTGTGGAAAAAATGTTCATCATGCTGGGGCAGACTGGCGGTATGCCGGAGATGGTATTTGAATATATCCTGAAGCAGCAGGGTATCGATCCGGCAAAAGACGTGAACATAGACCAGAGTATTGATTTTGGCTCCACCGCCGCTGCTTTTGCTGAGAACCAGGGAGACTTCACGGTGGAATTCGAGCCGGGAGCTACGAATCTTGAAAAAGAAGGCAAGGGCTATGTTGTTGCGTCCCTTGGAACCGACAGCGGCTATGTGCCGTATACAGCATTTTCGGCAAAGCAGAGCTATATCAACGACAACCCGGAGGTTATCCAGGGATTCACCAATGCGCTTCAGAAGGGGATGGACTACGTGCAGGCACATACCCCGGAAGAGATCGCAGCGATCATCGCACCGCAGTTTAAAGAGACAGATCAGGATACCATCACAACGATCGTGACGCGGTATTATGATCAGGATACCTGGAAGGAAGATCTGATCTTCGAGGAGGAGAGCTTCGAGCTTCTTCAGGATATTCTTGAAGACGCCGGGGAACTGGCGAAGCGTGCTCCGTATGAGAAGCTTGTAACCACGGAATTTGCCGAAAAAGCAGCCAAATAAGATATCGATATGATTTTTAGGGGCGGTCGCAATGACCGCCTGTTTCATATGCAGCTTTTTCATAATACCATTGAATATATCGTTATATTGCTTTAAAATAGTGTTCATAGAGAGTTTGGAAGGAGAGCCGAAATATGAGCATAACGAGGGAAGCGAAAAAATGCAGGCAATGCGGACGGGAAATCTATTTTGACGGGATTTGTGTTTCTTGTCAGGCGGAAAATGAGCGCAATGAAATATTGGCGTTGACGAAAGAGGAAATCGCTGTTAAAATCCGGCAAATATGTGATGAAATAACAAATAACGGCGAGTTAGGCGAAGAGGATCTATTCAGGAAGCTGCTAAATTACAGGGACATTGATACATCAAAGATAGCCGAAGCAGCATTTGGACAAGAAGTTTTTTATCCCTGTGAATTATATAAGGACGCTCCCAACGATGTGGTAAAAGCGATGATAGAAATGGTAATGCAGGATGACATTGAGCCGAACCTTGCGGGCAATTTATTATTATGCCTTGCTGCTCATGGCGGCGAGGACGTCTTGCGGGCCTTTTTAGAATTGGAAAGACAACCGCGGAAGTGGAGAAAACAGTTGTATGTCGACCCGTCTTTTTACGCGGTATACGGCGGATGGTCATATGATGAAAACGGCGCATTTATCAAAACTATTTTTGACAAATGCTATCCTATGGTGAAGGGAACCTTGGATGAGAAGAAGTATAGTCCTGTAAAAATCGGTACTAAGACAGATGAAACATGTCCAGAGTGCGGATGTAGAATCGTTAATCTTATGGAGCTTGACGGCAGAGATTCCCGGCTGGATTTTCTTGGGATCAACGGTGTTATCAAAGCAAAATGCTGTCCAAACTGCATTGAGTATTCTGACGGTGTTTTCTGCAGATATACCGAAGACGGAGAGAGTGAGATCATGAACGGAGAGGATAACTCTGTTACAGAGGACTACTTCAAAGAGGAAGGAATTGAGGAACTGACCTCTAACTCTTATATTTTAGGGGACAGCCCTGTTCCTTTACGATATGCCGCCGACTGGGAGGGAGGTTCGTCTGTTGGAGGATTTGCATTTTGGATCCAGGATTGTGAGATAAAACATTGTCCCGAGTGCGGGAAACCGATGAAATATCTCGCACAGATCCAATGGGATACCGTGCTGGAGGGGATGGAGGGAAACGCTTATATAGAGATCTGCAAAGATTGCAGAATTATTGCGATTCTGCATCAACAGACGTAATGGATAAAAGTTAAGATAAAAGTTAAAGCCGGAATAACTTGTGAGGGTATGCACATTTTGTTATAATTAGGGGAGTAATGGTACAGGAGGCGAGAAGATGCGGGTTATTGATTTTAGGGATGCAAGCTGCAGGCATTGTTACAAGTGTGTGCGCAATTGCGAGGTGAAGGCGATCTCGGTCGAGAATGAGCAGGCGCACATCATGAAGGATCACTGCATTAACTGCGGGCACTGTCTGGAGGTCTGTCCGCAGAATGCGAAGACATTCGCAAGCGATATGGACCGGGTAAAAGGGTATCTGAAGCAGGGAATGAAGGTAATCATCTCCATAGCTCCTTCCTATCTCGGCGTGTTGGAATATGACAGGCCGGGACAGGTTGTGGACGCGCTCAAACGTCTGGGATTCTATGAGGTCCGCGAGACGGCGGAGGGTGCGGCGCTTGTCACGAAGGAGTACGGGAATCTCCTTCGGGACGGACAGATGACGAATATCATTACTACATGCTGCCCGAGCGTCAATGATCTGATCGAGAAGTATTATCCGTCGCTGGTGTCTATGATGGCGCCGGTAGTATCGCCTATGATCGCTCATGGACGACTGATCAAGAGTATTTACGGCGAAGATGTGAAGGTTGTGTTCTTAGGGCCGTGTATTGCGAAGAAGGAAGAGGCTGTCGGGGACGAGCGCGTAAGGGGAGCGGTCGACGCGATCCTGACATTTGAGGAGATCACGAAGTGGTGGGCTTCGGAAGGAATCGACATTCATCGCTGCGCTGATCTGCCGGTGGGGAATCCAAGCCCCAGGGTGAATCAGCTCTACCCGATCAGCGGAGGAGTGATCCAGTCAGTCCTTGCGGGTACGGAGGACGACGGGTACTATAAGGTACATATCGACGGCCTTAAGAGCTGTATGGAGTTATTTGCAGAATTAGAGAAGGGCGGGACCAGGAATTGCTTCTTCGAGGTAAATGTCTGTGAGGGCGGATGTATCAAGGGTCCGGCTTCCGACAAGTGGCAGCAGTCCTTGATCCGTGCGAAGATGGATATTGAGAAACAGGTGATGCACAGAGAAGAGGCCGAGGGGATCGATGGCAGCAGCCTGAACTTAAGCAAGGTATTCATCGACCGCCGCGTTGTCGATAAGCAGCCGTCTGACCGGGAGATGCAGGAGGTTCTGCACGCCATGGGCAAGTACACGAAAGAGGACGAGCTGAACTGCGGCGCCTGCGGGTACGCTACCTGCCGTGCGAAGGCGGCGGCAGTCTTCCAGAAGAAGGCAGAGATAGGTATGTGCCTTCCGTATGCACTTGCACAGGCGGAATCTATGTCGAATATTGTCATGGATGTGACGCCGAGCATGATCATGATCGTTGATAAGGATATGAGGATCCGGGAGTGCAATAAGAAGGCTATGGAGATGCTGGGAGTATCCAGGGAGGAGGCGTTGGAGCGCTATATCTTTGAATTCATAGACGACAGCGACATTGCGGAGGTTCTGGCGACCAGGCAGCAGATCATCCATAAGAAGCTGAGTCTGGACACCGTGAAGCTTAAGGTGGTGGAGACGATCATCTATATTGACAGTCTGGATTCTGTTCTTGTGACCTATCAGGATATTACGAAGGAAGAGAAGGCCAAAGAGCAGCACTATAACCTGAAGATGGAGACGGTCGAGATGGCGCAGAAGGTTATCGATAAGCAGATGATGGTAGCCCAGGAGATCGCAGGGCTCTTAGGAGAGACTACGGCAGAGACAAAGGTGACCTTGTCGAAGCTTCGTGATTCGATCTTGTTTGAAGAGGAAGAATAGTATGAGTGTGAGTGTAGATATATCCTGGAAGAGCCTGAACAAGCACGGAGAGGAGCTGTGCGGGGATAAGGTAGAGATATTGAAGACAAAGGATTCGGAGATCGTGATCCTGGCAGACGGGATGGGAAGCGGGGTTAAGGCGAATATTCTGGCGACGCTGACCTCTAAGATACTGGGGACCATGTTTCTGGAAGGTGCGGCGATAGAGTCTTGTGTTGAGACTATTGCGAAGACGCTTCCGGTCTGCAAGGTCAGGGAGGTGGCCTATGCGACGTTCAGTATCCTGCAGATCTTCCATAACGGTGAGGCATATCTGGTGGAGTTTGACAACCCTCAATGTATCTTTGTAAGGGACGGGAAGATCGTAGATTATCCGTATAAGGAGCGGGTGATCGAGGGGAAGGATATCCGTGAATATCGTTTTAACGTGTGTCTTAAGGATTGTTTTGTGTTAATGAGCGACGGGGTGATCTGGGCCGGCGAAGGAGAACTTATGAACCTTGGGTGGACCTGGAAGGATATGGCTGACTATACGCTGAAGTGTACGAGGCAGACGCTATCGGCTTCCCGCCTTGCGGCAATGCTGAGCCAGCTATGCGACGATCTGTATGGGAACAAGCCGGGAGACGATACGACGGTGGCGGTAGCCAGAGTGATCGAGCGGCGGATCGTGAATATATTCACCGGGCCTCCGACACACAAGGAGGATGACGAGAGGGTCGTGCGTGATTTTATGAAACAGGAGGGCCTTAAGGTAGTCTGCGGCGGTACCAGCGCCAACATCACGTCGAGAGTGTTGAAACGGGAGATCGTTACTTCCGTGAATTACGCTGATCCGACGGTCCCGCCGACCGCCTCCATAGAAGGGCTGGATCTTGTCACGGAGGGCGTTTTGACTATAGGGAAGTCGCTGGGGCTTTTGAAGCGGTATGAGCAGGACGAGTTTGACGAGGCTTTCTTCGATGAGCTGGACGCGGACAACGGCGCGGCGAAGCTTGCGAAGCTGATCATTGAAGAATGTACACAGCTGAATCTCTTCGTCGGAAAGGCGATGAACGTGGCGCATAAGAATTCAAACCTTCCCTTTGACTTAAGCGTCAGGATGAATCTGGTGGAACAGTTAAAGGAATGCGTGGAGCATCTGGGCAAGGCTGTGAATATAAAATACTATTAACGTGTGTCCATATATGAAAAATGATTGACGTATATATTCATATCCCATATAATAAAATCACGTTTTGTGTTAAAAGAAGGAAAGAACGAGGACTACATAATGAGACAGATTTTTGGTAAAAGCCATAATGGAAATTTAAAAGAAGCGGTCCGTGGGATCAGCAACCCGCAGCTTCTGATGCTGATGTCTAACAGCGATCAGTTTGAAGCACATGTAAAGGAATTGGAGGAGATATTTCCCGGAGTTCCAAGTATCGGGTGTATCGGTATGAGTTATGATACGAAGATAGTGGAGAAGGGGGTAGGCGTGGTCGCATTTTCAGACGGAGTAAGCGCAGTTACCAACGTTCTGGAGAAAGTATCCGTCATGCCTGTCAGGTATATCGAGCGTCTGGAGAAGGATGTGAATAGTATAAGAGGTTCCCATAACGACACGGTCTGCATTGATTTTTGTTCCGGCAACGACGCGTGCGTGCTGACGACGATCTATTCTGTACTGAAGCGTAGAGATATATCTTTGGTCGGCGGTACCGGTGATGCGGGCAAGGTGTCTGCCAACGGACAGATCTATGAAGATGCTGTAGCTTATGCGCTGGTGAAGAATCAGGGCGGCCGGGTGAAAGCATATAAGGAGAATATTTATCATCAGATGAAGAATCACAGGTTTATCGCCTCACAGACGGATAAGGCCAACTATGTGATCGGCGCGCTGAACGGCAAGCCGGCAAGGCAGGTCTATCAGGACATTCTTCATGTGACGGAGCAGGAGATCACGACGCGGACCTTCCAGAACCCGTTCGGCAAATTGAATGGAGACGATACCTGCATTGTATCGATCAAGGAGGTAAAGGGCGATGCGCTGACCTGTTTCAGGCAGGTCAACGATTCCGACGTTCTTGTGTTGTTGGAACTTGGCGACTACAGAGCGATCGTAAATGATACGATTCGGACGATAAAGCAGGATTTTTCCAGAGTTTCAGCGGTATTCTCAGTGAATTGCCTCTTCCGGTATCTGTTGTTTACACAGAATAATTATATGCAGGAGTATCTGAACGAGATGGGAAGATTGGGAAATCATGCGGGTCTTGTGGGATACGGAGAGCATTATAATAATCGTTTTGTGAACCAGTCTATGACTTGCGTGGTATTTGAATAGAAGAAGGGGGAAGAGCAAGGTGTTTTGGAAAAGGAATAAGCAGGAGGTCCGTACAGTATCCGAGAATGAGAACAATCTGTATCCGATATTGCACGTAATGAGCAGTTTGAAGGATTATCACAAAGAGATGGTGCAAAAGGAAGTAGATTCTCTGTGGGAATTGAATGAGATCGAGACTTCTTTTGGGGCTGTTGTCAGAGAGGGAGAAGAGTTTCAGGGAAGGCTTCTGGATTTTGGTGAGAATTTCACAAGCATCGAGCAGGTCTCCGGTGAGTTTGAGACGGTGAAGGATACGATTGCCCAATCGGTGACCCGTGCGCAGGACGGTGTGGAGGAATTAAGGAACAGCTCCGAGCAGGTTGCAACATATTTCAATGAGATGGAGACTACCTTCGAAGATCTGCAGAAGGCAGTAGAGAGGATCAAACGGTGTACGGATAAGATCATATCCATTGCCGATCAGACGAATATTCTTGCGATCAACGCTTCCATCGAGGCTGCACGCGCCGGAGAGCAGGGCAAGGGCTTTGCGGTTGTGGCAGTGGAGGTCAAGAAGCTTGCCGACGAGATCAAGGATCTGACCGGAGAGGTGGATCTGGGAATCCAGGAGGTAGAGAAGGGAACGGACCAGCTTAACAGCAGTATCACGACTTCTGAGAATGCTCTTGGCGAGAGTCTTAATAAGGTTCGGGAAACTTACGAGATGTTTGATGAGATCACGCAGTCCGCGGAGGGAGCAACAGGCGTACATAGGGAGATCTCCGGTGTGATCGATCAGTCCAAATCAGCTCTTCAGGTTTTGTGCGGATTCTTCGATCAGATCAAGAATCAGTATCAGGAGGTCGTTCAGCATATCAATAAGGCCGGAAAGCTTGGAACGACGAAGAGTACCATGTTCGAGGATGTGGATAATATGCTGTCTCAGATCCCGCCGATCGTGAAGGACTATACTTCTTCACAGGAATAAAAGGGAAAAAGCTGCCGCCGTGTGCGGCAGCTTTTTTGATATATAAAAGAAGATAATAAAAGAGGGCGGATTTGCCGCCGCTCTCTATATCGAGTTTAGCGTCGCGAAGAATTCAGGGTAAGAGACGTCTACGCACTGACTGTCTTCGATCGCGGTTTCGCCGCCGGCGATCAGGCCGGCGATCGCGAATGCCATGGCAATGCGGTGATCCAGACGGCTCTTGATTCGTGCGCCGCGAAGAGCTGCGCCGCCTTCTATGATCATTCCGTCATCCGTGGGGGTAATGTCAGCGCCCATTGCCCGTAAGTTTTCTGTGACAGTATCGATCCGGTTCGTCTCCTTCACCTTTAATTCCGCGGCGTCTTTGATGACTGTCGTACCATTTGCGCAGGCCGCCATCACGGCAATGACCGGGATCTCGTCGATCAGCGCCGGGATCAGGCTGCCGCCGATAACAGTACCGTGAAGCCGGCTATAGCGGACAAGGATATCTGCGGTCGGTTCCCCGGCCCTGGAATCCGTATTTTTACTGTTCAGATAAGTAATATCTGCCCCCATGGCTTCACAGACCTTAAGGATTCCCGCACGGGTTGGATTGGTTCCTACGTTCCTGATGAGCAGTTCGGAGCCGGGAATGAGAAGTCCGGCGGCTATAAAATACGCTGCCGATGAGATATCTCCGGGAACCTGGATCGTTTGCCCGTAGAGCTCCCGGCAGGGCTGAATGCGTGCGGTCGCGCTCCCGTCTTCGTGAAGCTTCGAAGAGATATCGGCGCCAAAGCTTCGGAGCATCAGTTCCGTGTGGTTGCGGGAGAGAGCCGGTTCGGTCACGGAAGTCTCGCCATCAGCGTAGAGTCCTGCAAGAAGGACGGCGGATTTGACCTGGGCGGAGGCGACCGGCGACTGATAGTGAATACCGTGAAGCTTACCAGGCGTAATCTTAAGAGGGGCGCAGTTATTGCCGTGTACGCTTGCGATCTGTGCGCCCATATCGGTAAGCGGTTTGATGATCCGTCCCATAGGACGGGAGTTTAGGGATTCGTCCCCGGACATCACAGAGGAAAAGGATTGTCCCGACAGGATGCCCGACATAAGCCTTGTAGTCGTTCCGCTGTTCCCCACATCTAAGGTCCCCCGCGGGGCAGATAATCCCCGAAGTCCCTGGCCGTGTACGATGATGCTGCCGGTATCTTCAGTGATCCTGATTCCCATACTTCGAAAACAGGCAATGGTAGACAGGCAGTCCGCGCCTTTCAGGAAATTCGTGATCTTCGTAGTCCCGCGTGCTATGGCGCCGAACATGATGCTTCTGTGGGAGATAGACTTGTCGCCCGGAATCGTGATCTCGCCTTTCAGTCCGGTTCTTGGATAAATACTTTTAACGCTCATATACAATATACCTGAATTTCTGCAGAATCTCTGCGGCCTTCTTAGAAGACGCCTCGTCGTAGAATTCTATTCGCAGAACCCCTTCTTCAAATTCTCTGTTATTTACAATTCCGATATTCTTAAGATTCAGATTGTTGGAAGCGAGGATAGTAGCGATTGCCGCGATCCCGCCTGCTTCATCTATAATATCGCAATAGACCTCGTATGCCTTCTTGATCGGACCGGCAGATGACGAGGGAATGGCGTTTCGGTAGTTTCTTGCAGTATCAAACATGCGGTAGATCCCTTGTTCGTCTTCCTGATCGATCAGCTTCCTGGCGCGGCTTAAAAACTGGATATAGGAGTCAAGGATCCGGGAGATATTCTCCTTATTCTTCAGGCAGATATGCTGCCACATGGTCGGTGAGGAGGAGGCGATCCTTGTAATGTCTTTGAAGCCTCCGGCCGCAAGGTTCTTCATCAGTTCATCCCTGGTATCCGTATCCCGAACGAAATTTACCAGGCTTGACGCGATAATATGCGGAAGATGGCTGATGGTTCCGGTCACATAGTCATGCTCCTGATGATCCAGAAGAACCGGTATAGCGTGAAGATCCTGAACAAATTTTTCATAGCGTGCTATCTTTTCTTTGGGAACTTCACTGGTGGGAGTCAGCACGAAGTATGCATTTTCGATCAGCATGGCCTTGGAGTTGATGTAACCGCTTTTTTCTGAGCCGGCCATGGGATGCCCGCCGATAAAATAACGTTCGATTCCCAGGGCTTCCACTTCCTTGTGGATATTGGTCTTCACACTCCCTACGTCGGTCAGGATACAGTCGTCGTGAAGATATTCTCGGATCTGCCTTAGGTACGCTGTATTGTAAGAGACGGGAGCGCACAGGAAGAGGTAACGGCAATTGCGGAAATTGTCGTCTATGGTTGTTGCTGCAACGTCGATTACGGACTCCTGGGTTGCCAGGGCCAGAGTTTCTTTATTCTTATCGAAGGCTACGATCTCGTAATCGGGGAAATACTGCCTGACTGCCCTGGCGATCGAGCCGCCGATGAGACCTAAGCCGATAAAGCCGATTTTATGGTTCATGATGGTTCTCCTTTAGTTTTAATGGCGATAATAGATGATATATATTGTAACCTGTAGAGCGGCTGTTTGTCAATTTTGTGGTACTTTAAAGTGGGTAAGTGAATCGCGATGCTTTAAAGTGAGAAAGTAAATGCGTGTCAGGCTTCCTGCAGACGTTTCCAGAGGGTGCTCCTGCTGATGCCAAGGCGTTTGGCGGCTTTAGTCTGGTTCATATTTTCTTCCTTCAATACGAGAGAAATGATATCTTTCATAATTGCGTCCAAGGGCTGGTGCAGATCCAGGGAAAGCTCTGAACGGGTGCTTTGGTTGGCTGAGGACAAATTAGAAAGAATCGTGCGTACATTTTCAGCCGTGATATATTGGCCGTTGGAATGAATAGCCAGTTGTTTCAGGATAGTTTGGAATTGGGCGATTCCATATTCCCAGTGATGTTCTTGCAATAGCTGCAGCGCTTCGGGTGCGAAGCCGGCTAATTGTATGGGAAGTTCCTGGTTCAATTCGTTCAGGCAGCTTTGGGCGATGGACACAATGAGTTCCGGGCGGGAATTCAGTGAAGGGAGCTGAAGTGTAAACCCGCAGATCAGATAACTCAAATTCTGGGAAAACTGATTGGAAGCAATTAGATTTCCCATATCGCCGTTGAATGTACAGATAACCTTATTGCGTGAAGTCAGTTCAAGGTTCTCAAAATAATAGCAGAACTTGTTCTGTAAAATGGTTGTCAATGCATTAAGATTCTTGAACAAAATCATATGGTTTGTTTCAAACAGAGGAGAACGCTCGTCTTTGAACAGCTTCTCGCATTGGCGTTCGTTTAGGTGAAAGCAATCGATTTCAATCAGCGGATTGTTCGTATAATTGCTGGAAGCATAGAGCGCATGGGAGAATACGGTCTTTCCGTTTCCCGGAGCTCCGCAGATCACGACAGGAGTTTTCCCATCGACCACGCGTAGGGCCTTTTGCCAATAATCCTGGTAAATAGGGTTTTTGGTGACAAGAGTCAGGCTGGATTTTGCAGTGTCACAGTCGATGGTTTTCCAGAATTCAGACTGAGCAAAGACGGTAGGAATAGAATCTGCCACATGGAATAGATAATATTCTTTATTTTCGTGATGTAACTGCTCTCCTGAGATCTTCCACGCGGTTTCGTCGGAAAAAACAGTGAATTTGATATGGCCGTGGAGCTGCAGTTTGGGGATTCTGCCTTGAAGTTCTTCGTGGATTCCGCTTTTATAATGCGAAGTAAAAAGATTCGAGTGCAGTAATTGCTTTTTGGCATTAAAGATTGCCAGAGGCAGGGAGGAATTCTCTATAATCGCTTTATAAAAGTGGTTTTCGGCAATGACTGTCCTGCGCATTTCACATAATTCTATGGCTTCTGCTACGGCCTTTTGCATGCTTTCCGGTCCGGTTGTGACGAGTACGGCATCCACATTCAGCTTATGCGCATGATGGATACAGGCGCCGTCGCCTACAAAAAGCCGGACGCCGTCCTTTTCGTACAATGTCTTGACAAGCGCCTCCATTTCTTCGTCGGAGGACGGAGAAGGAGGGACAAGGATTTCTGTCTTGTAATGAAGAAGTTCGCATAGAAAATGAATGTTGTCGCTTAAGTCAAAATAACTGACAAAAGCGATTTTTTTCTGGGTGGTGAGCATGGCCAGCTGCAGGGCGCGCAATATGTCAAAACTGGAAAAATCTACATTAATAACAGGAATCGGAGACATCTCTTTGATAATCCGTCCTGAGCGGCCCCGGGAGATAACGGCTTCATATTTTGTCAGATCCAGAGTGCTGATCAAGTCTCTGGTCTCGTGTAATGTAGCGGAATAGATATCGATATCTACGTTTGGATTTTTTTGGATCTCCTGCAGAAGAAAATCCCGAAAACCTTTAAATGGTGCAACGGCAAGCAATTTGTATTTTTCTTTTGCCATGGATGTTGTCCTCCTTTTTATAAATCAACAATTTTTCTAATCATAGCATAATTAAGTTGAAAAGAATAGTGGAATCAATGAAAAATGTTTGATTTTTGAACAGTTAAAATATTGAATAGTATTAAAACTAAACATATAATAAGCAATATAGAAAACACAAAACATTTAAGGAGGACTTTAGAATGTCAGAAGTAAGAGTAAATTATGCATGCGGAACACCGGGTAAAATCATTGCGGCCAGAATCTTGCCGGGAACGGATCTGCTGACCGGCCTGGAAGAAATCTGTATCCAGAACAATGTGAAATATGGAGGAGTGAATTGTTTTGGAAGCTTTTCAGCGGCAGGATATATGTATCTGGTGCCTATGGACGCAAAAGTAGGGGCAGGATACGGCGATGTGATTAAACAGGAAGGACCGATTGAATTCCTTTCAGGTACAGGGATCATCACACAGACAGACAAAGGAATTACGGAACTGCATTTCCATGGAACCATGTGTGATAAGGACGGAACTGTATTCGGGGGCCATATAGTGAAGGGACAATGTCCGGTACTTACCACCGTAGACGTAGTGATACAGGAAGCCTGTAATGTGGAAATGATTCGCAGATATGACGAAGAAACAGACTTGACACAGGTATTCGTAAGTGAACAATAGGGAATTATAATGGAGGGATCGTAATGAGAAAATATGAGACGATCGGATTGATCGGACTTGGCGTTATGGGCTATGGAATGGCCGTCAATCTGTTGAAAGCAGGCTATCGCCTGGCAGCATGTGATGTAAACCAGGAGAGGATCAGGATGCTGCCTGATCAGGAGAGGGTGATTGCTCTTGAAAATGCCTGCGATGTATTAAAGTACACGGATACAGTTATTACAATGTTACCCAATTCGCCGCATGTACTTTCAGTTTTGGAGGGAGAGAACGGGCTTCTTGCAGGCGAGGTGCCGGATAGCTTTTTCCTGATTGATATGAGCAGTATTTCACCGGATGTTACCAGAGAGATAGGGAAGAAACTGGAAGGTAAGGGGTATCATTTTGTAGACGGGCCAGTCAGCGGAGGGCAGTCAGGAGCAATGAACGGGACTCTGACAATTATGGCAGGAGGAAGCAAGGAGGATGTAGAAGAGGCGATGCCTTTGTTCGAAGCTGTAGGAAAAAATATTATCCATTGCGGAGAATGCGGAGCCGGACAAGTGGTGAAGGTTGCCAATCAGCTTATGTCGGCAATTAACCTGATCAGTATGTCGGAAGCATTTACATTGGGAACGAAAGCCGGAGTCAAACCAGAGATCATTATGAATGTGATAAAAGGCGGTTCCGGGAGATGCTGGGCGGTAGAGGACAGGATGCCTCATATATTGGACGGTGATTTTGAGCCGGGATTCACCGTTGATCTGCATACGAAGGACGTTAAGCTGGCAGTAGATATGGCAAGGAATATGAATTTGCCGCTCTATGCTGCTAATCTTGCGGCAGAGCTGTTCAAGACGGCGCAGGTGAAGGGATACGGGAAGAATGATAATTGCGCGGTCATCAGGCTGTATGAGGAATTGGCAGGTGTATCTGTAAGGAGATAAAAGCGGCTATTCAGAGAAATAGGAAGGAGAACATGAGAAAAAATAAAAAAATCAGAATATTGTCCTGTCTTCTGGGAACACTTCTTCTTCTGGCAGGATGCGGTTCCGGGTTAAGCAGCGAGAAAGAAGACAGCAAATATCCCAAGATGAAGATTCTGCTGTCTACGACAGTCAGTGAGCAATCGAATGCAACACTTACCGGGAAGTTATTTGCCAGAGAGATTGCCGAAAAGACAGGCGGGAATATTGAAGTAGTGGTATATTCCAGTGATCAGTTATCCGGGGGAAATATGTCGAAGGGTGTGGAGATGCTGACACAGGGGGCAATTGACTGTGCTTTTGAACCTGTAGACGTGCTTGCAGTATTGGACAGCAGGCTGTTGGCGTTGAGCCTTCCGTGGACTTTTGATTCTTACGAGGAGGCGGAAGAATGCCTGAATTCGGAAGGCGGGGAATTTATCAGAGAAAAACTCAGGGATAAGAATATAGAAACCTTAGGATTTATCCACAATGGATTCCGTCAGTTGACGAACAGCAAACGCAGCGTGGTAACTCCTGACGACATTAAAAATATGAAGCTGAGAGTGCCTGGCGGCGACGTATTTATGGAGTTTTTTAAAGCATTGGGAGCAGATCCGGTATCGATGAGTTTCAGCGAACTGTTCACGGCTCTGCAGCAGGGTACGGTTGACGGGCAGGAAAACGGATTCGACTTGATTACGACGAATAAGTTTTATGAAGTGCAGGATTATATTACCGGGTGGAATTACAGTTACGGAGCTTTTGCAATGGCGTTCAGCAGCAAAACATGGGAAAGCCTGAATGAGGATACCCAGAAGCTTTTTAAAGAGACAGCAGAAAAGGTATGCAGAATCGGCTGTGAAAATGTGGTGGATAATGAGGCCGATCAGAGGCAGGAAGTACAGGATTACGGCTGTGAACTGACAGATCTGAGCGAAGATCAGATTATGGCTTTTAAGGAGCAATTGGATGGATATTATGACAGAATGACAACTCAATATGGTGAAGAGGCTTGTAAAGCATTTGGCATTGAATATTGAGGCCGTCTGCTGCGGATGAAAATGTCAAGCTCGTGCAGGAGCTTGGCATTTTTATACCATGGTGTATGCAAAGACTGTCAGTGACAGGTATATTATGGAGGATATAACGATGAAGATCTTAGATAAGATTGTTGGGAAAATAGAAGATTATGTGTGCATCATAACTTTGATCGTGATGCTTTTGCTGACTTTTGCTAATGTGCTGTCAAGATTCGTTCTGCACTTTTCTTTGTCATTTACGGAAGAAATAGTAACGGGGCTGTTCGTAATAGCGTCTTTGTCGGGGACGTCTGTTGCTGTGAGGAACCGTTCCCACCTGGGGCTGGATTTTGTGATCGGATTTATGCCGGAAAAGATACGGAAGGTATTGGCTGCGGCAGCTACTATTTTAGCGCTTTTTATGTGCGGGATATTGTTCGTCTACGGAGTGCTTATGGTTCGTCAGGAAATATTTTTGGATCAGGTATCGGCAACGATGCAGTGGCCGGAATGGATCTACGGTATGACTGTACCGGTTGGGGCGGCAGTCTTGATATTACGGTATCTTCTAACGCTTGCCGGACAGTTTGTGAATGGGAAGGAGGGATCATAGATGAATACATCTGTAATTTTATTTGGAATTTTTATAGTATTGCTGATCTGTAATATACCGATTGCGGTTTCTCTTGGTATAGCCAGTATTGTCACGATTCTTGTGACAGGGCTTCCGTTGGAAATGTTCCCGATCAATGTTTTTTCCGCATCAAGTAAATTCGCCCTTCTTGCTATACCGTTTTTTATTCTTGCAGGAAATATTATGGAACGGGCGGGAATATCGGAAAAACTGATTGCCCTCGCAAAAGCGTGCGTCGGTCACAAAAAGAATGGAGTGGCGCTCGTTTGCGTGATTGTATCTTGCTTTTTTGCGGCGATTTCCGGGTCGGGGCCGGCAACTGTAGCGGCGCTTGGAGTCATCTTGATTCCTGCGATGGTAAAAGAAGGGTATCCGGTGTCATTTGCATCGGCGTTGATGGCTGCGGGAGGCGCGATCGGTGTGATCATCCCGCCGTCTGTTACCTTCATTGTGTATGGAGCTGGTTCAGGAGCGTCTATAGCAAGGATCTTTATGGCGGGCGTAATACCGGGATTAATGATGGGAATTGCATTGGTGGCCGCAACCGTCTTTTGTTCAAGAAAATTTGAACTGAAGAAAGTTGAAAAGGCGACAGGGACAGAGCGGGTCAGAGCCTTAAAAGATGCGGTATGGGGGCTCTTGATGCCGGTCATCATCTTAGGCGGGATTTATTCCGGTATCTTTACCCCAACCGAAGCGGCTGCGGTATCTGCCGTGTATGGTCTGGCCGTTGGTATCTTCGTGTATAAGAAGATCAATATCAGAGATCTGGCAAGTCTTGCAGTTAATTCGGGAAGCCAGACAGGGGTAGTTATGTATGTGATCATTGCAGCTTCTCTTTTTGCATGGGTGATTTCAGTAGACGGGATCGCGGCGAGTATCGGAGAATGGCTGATGGCTGTGACAAATGGAAATCTGTGGGCATTCTTGCTGATCACAAACATTATTCTTCTGATTGCAGGATGTGTGATGGATGCAACGTCTGCTCTTTATATTTTTATACCGATCCTGCTTCCGGTGGCACAGGCTATGGGATATGATACAGTGGCATTCGGCATTGTGATGTGTGTGAATCTTGCGATAGGGTTGGTGACGCCTCCGGTAGGTGTGAACTTATTTACGGCATGCAGTATCTCTAAGATCACCATTAAAGATATGATTCATGATGTGGTGCCGATCATCTGTGCATTGCTTGCGGTACTTATGCTGGTAACCTATCTACCGCAGATATCTATGGCACTGCCGCGTTTGCTTGGACAATAGATTTTGACAGATGCAGAAGGGAGTTGGAATGAATGGGAAAGAGACTGATAATTGGATGTCTGGCGGATGATTTTACAGGAGCCGGTGACGCGGCTTCTTTTATAGCAAAATCGGGAATGAAGACAATGCTGTTTGGCGGCGTGCCGGAAGATGCCAAGATACGGGACATTGATGCGGCAGTGATTGCTCTGAAAACGAGGACGGAAGAGAAGGAGAAGGCGGTGACAGATTCGCTGAGAGCGGCGGAATGGTTGCTGAAGATGGGGGCGCAGCATCTATACATAAAGTATTGTTCTACATTTGATTCGACTGATGAGGGGAATATCGGACCTGTTATGGACGCGGTCTTGGAGCGGTACAAAGAAAGAGCCAGTATATTGTGTCCGGCTCTCCCTGTAAATGGACGGACAGTGCGCGGCGGCAAGCTGTATGTGAACGGAATCTTATTAGAAGAAAGTTCTATGAGGTACCATCCTCTTACGCCGATGTGCCAATCGGATATAGGGAAATTAATGGAACCGCAGAGCAGTTATCCTTGCGTGATGCTTAATCAGGAGATAATGGCCCGTCCAAGGGAAGAAATATGGGATCATATCGAACAGGAAACGGCAGGTTTGAAACACTGCTATCTGGTGCCGGATTATGAGACGGACGATGATGGGGTAAAGATTGCGGAAGTATTCGGGGGGATGCGTATTCTGAGCGGAGGATCAGGCATATTGACGGAACTGTGCAGCCGATACCGCAAAGAAGGAAGAGAGAAAGAATATTATGACAGGCAGCTGAAAGGCTGCACAAAAGGAAAAGGGATTATTATGGCCGGAAGCTGTTCCGCAGCTACAAACAGGCAGGTGAAGGAATTCTGCCAGTCCGGAAACTATGCATATAAAGTTGAACCGGGGAAATTAAAAACCGGGGAACAGACGGTGGAATCTGTCTGGAAGGAAATCGAGGGGGAAGCTGCTGAAAGGGAGATATTGGTCTATAGCTCTGACGAACCGGATAAAGTAAAAGAAGCCCAGAAGTCAGGAAAAGAAGAAATGGCTGCGTTGATCGAAGACTTTTTTGCGGGTCTTGCTGTAAAAGCAGAGGCATTCGGATACAAACGGATAATCGTTGCAGGAGGAGAGACATCCGGTGCTGTAACAAAGGCATTAGGTTATGGAGCTTATTACATATGCGAAAGTATAGCGCCTGGAGTTCCGATTATGATTCCGGAAAAGAATCCGCAGATCCGGCTGGTCTTGAAGTCTGGTAATTTCGGGCAGCCTGATTTCTTTTTAGAGGCGCTGCAACAGACCGAGCAAAAGGAGGATTAGATGGAAGAAGAACTGAAAAGAAAGATGGAACAAGCTATATGGTCGGCAAAAAGCCTTTTTGAACGCAGGAAAGCAGCGGGGTCTGCGGCGAATATCAGCTTCAGCCACAGGGACAGAATCTATATCAGCGCCAGCGGCGTATGCTTTGGAGACTTGTCAATGGGCAGCTTTGCAGTCATGGACCGGGAGGGAGGGCATCTGGGAGGGCCTAAGCCAAGCAAAGAATTTCCGCTGCATCGTCTGTTATATATTCGTAAAGGTGTAGGAGCAGTTCTGCATACCCACAGTTTTTATGCGGTGCTGTGGTCTTGTCTCAGGCATGAGAATATGCATGATGTAATCCCGGCGCATACTCCTTATCTGCGGATGAAGGTCGGGAAGGTAGGAATGGTACCTTATGCGCCTCCGGGAAGCGATGAGTTATTTGCTTTATTTGAAAAATATATTGATAAAAGCGATGGATATCTTCTTGCCAATCATGGACCGGTGGTGGGTAAAGAGAATATTCTGGAGACCTTTTATGGGATGGAAGAGCTTGAAGAGAATGCAAAGCTTGCATGGTATTTGAGGGGGTAAGAATTGTTCTGTAAATATCGGAATCAGGTAGAATGTTGTAAAAAATTGTAAAACCTGCATAAAAGAGTTGTAATGCCCCTGATTTTTTAGTACAATGTAAACATGAGATTTTACCAAGTATAAGGAGGCACCGAGAATATGAAGGTTTACAGAACTGATGAGATCAGGAACGTTGTTCTCTTAGGACATGGCGGGAGCGGCAAGACAAGCCTTGTTGAGGCTATGGCTTATGTATCAGGAGCGACGAATCGTATGGGGAAGATCACGGACCACAATACGATCAGCGATTTCGATAAAGAGGAGCAGAAGAGAGAATTTTCAATCAGCACGACGCTGATACCGATCGAGTGGGAGAAGGCGAAGATCAATGTCCTTGATACCCCGGGATATTTCGATTTTGTCGGAGAGGTTGAAGAGGCAGTCAGCGCAGCGGACGCGGCGGTGATCGTGGTATCCGGTAAGTCCGGTGTGGAGGTCGGAACAGAGAAGGCCTGGGAATTGTGCGATAAGTACAATCTGCCCCGTATGATCTACGTGACGGAGATGGATGTAGACGACGCAAGCTTCCGTCAGGTAGTGGAGGATCTGAACGAGAGATACGGCAAGGTGATCGCGCCTCATTTCCAGCCGATCAGAGAGAATGAGAAGCTGGTAGGATATGTCAACGTTATCAAGAATGCCGGCAGACGTTATACCGGCATCGGCCAGAGAGAAGAATGCGAGATTCCTGAATACTGTAAGGAGAATCTTGAGAATTACCGTGAGAAGCTTCTTGAGGCAGTAGCCGAGATCAGTGACGAGTATATGGAGCGTTATTTTGCAGGAGAGGAATTCTCTGTAGAAGAGATCCGTGCGGCGATGCGTACCGAGGTTATGGAAGGCAGGATCGTTCCGGTTGCCATGGGTTCTAACGTGCAGGCGCAGGGTGTTGCGAACCTGTTATCAGATATCGTAAGATTTTTCCCAAGCCCGGATTGGAGAGAGTGCGCGGGTATCAACCGCAAGACCAACGAGATCTATGAGGCGAATTATGATTTCGCGAAGGCTAAGTCAGCTTATGTATTCAAGACGATGGTGGATCCGTTCATCGGTAAGTATTCCTTTGTTAAGGTATGCTCCGGCGTGCTGAAGGGCGAGGATACGCTGTACAATGCGGATTCAGAGACAGATGAGAAGCTTGGCAAGATCTATACTATGGTCGGGAATAAGCCGGTAGAGATCAAGGAATTATTTGCAGGCGATATCGGGGCGATCGCGAAGCTTGCGAATACGAAGACCGGTGATACGCTCTCAGCGAAGGCAACGCCGATCCTCTTTGGCAAGACAGAGTATTCCAAGCCGTATACATATATGAAGTATGTGACCAAGAACAAAGGCGATGAGGATAAGGTATCCCAGGCATTGCAGAAGATGATGGCGGAGGATATCACCCTGAAGGCGGTCAATGACAGCGAGAACCGTCAGACATTGATCTACGGTATGGGCGACCAGCATTTAGAGGTTGCTGTGAGCAAGCTCCTTGAGAGATATAAGTGTGAAGTTACTTTGGAGACGCCGAAGGTTGCATTCCGTGAGACTATTAAGAAGAATTCCGATGTAGACACCAAGTATAAGAAGCAGTCCGGCGGACACGGTCAGTATGGACATGTTAAGATGAAGTTCGCAGCATCCGGCGACCTTGATACGCCGTATATCTTCGAAGAGACGGTAGTCGGCGGTGCGGTTCCGAAGAACTACTTCCCGGCTGTTGAGAAGGGACTTCAGGAGTCCGTGCTTAAGGGACCTCTGGCAGGTTATCCGGTAGTCGGCGTGAAGGCGACTCTCTACGACGGATCTTACCACCCGGTAGATTCTTCCGAGATGGCGTTCAAGACGGCTACGGTTCAGGCTTTCAAGAAGGGCTTTATGGAGGCAGGACCGATTCTGTTAGAGCCGATCGCATCTATTAAGGTAATTGTTCCGGATGATTATACGGGAGACGTTATGGGCGACCTGAATAAGCGCCGCGGACGTGTGCTCGGTATGAACCCGATCGCAGGCGGCTTACAGGAGATCGTGGCAGATATCCCGATGACAGGTGTGTTTGGATATTGTACGATCCTTCGTTCCATGACAGGAGGAAGAGGAACATATTCCTATGAATTTGCACGTTATGAGCAGGCTCCGTCTGACGTACAGGAAGCGGAGATCGCGAAGAGGGCGGCAGAAGAATAGACAGAGATTTGAAGAACAGATAAAGATTCAAGAAGAAAAGCCTGTAAGGGCTTTTTTTCTTATGGTAAAAGTGCTATAATCTCTTTTGCTATGAGTCATAGCAAATACTAGTGAGATATGAATGAGGATCAAAAAAATGAAGATAGTAATAATTGGTGACGGTAAGGTCGGGCATAAGTTGACCACTCAGTTGTCAGAAGAGGACTATGATATTGTTTTAATTGATCAGAATGCGGGGAAACTAAAGGAAGCTCTGAATCAGCTTGATATTTTCTGCATTACAGGGAACGGAGCGGATGTAGAAGTACAGAAGCAGGCGGACGTTCCCCATGCCGATCTGGTTATCGCATGCGCGTCTATGGATGAACTGAATATGCTGAGCTGTCTGCTCGCAAGAAGGCTTGGGGCCAAGCATACGATAGCGCGTGTACGCAATCCCATATATTACAGGCAGATCGATCTGTTTAAGGAAGATCTGCATATGAGTATGGCGGTTAATCCAGAATTATCGGCGGCCAATGAGATCGCAAGGATCCTGCTGTTCCCCGAAGCGTGCAAGGTGGAGACATTTATGAAGGGCAGGGTGGAGCTGGTAGAGCATGTGCTGAAGCAGGGCAGCCCGCTGGCGGGGCTGTCTCTTGCCAGGATCGATCAGAAGTTCCAGATGAATATACTGGTCTGTGCGGTAAAACGGGGCGATTCGATCTTTATTCCTGACGGAGATTTTGTGCTGCAGGAGGATGACAAGCTGCATATTGCGGCAGGACATCAGAATCTCAGGTCATTTTTTAAGTCACTGGGGCGTAAAAGCACGAAGATCAAGAAGGTGCTGATCTGCGGAGGAGGAAACTTATGTTTTTACCTTACCCGCCAGCTGTTAGAAGCAGGCATGCAGGTGAAGATCATTGAACGTAATTCTGAGAAATGCGAATATCTCTGCGAGGCTCTTCCGAAGGCGACGATCATACAGGGAGACGCGGCGGATCATGACCTTTTGATCGAAGAAGGGATCCAGGGAACGGATGCGGTAGTCGCGCTGACAGGCATGGATGAGGAGAATATTATTATGTCTCTTTTTGCGAAGGCGCAGGGAGTAGATAAGATCATTGCCAAGGTGAATGAGGATTCCAGGGCGCAGATGGTGGAAGGCCTTGGGATTGACAGTATCGTGTCTGTGAAGAGCGCGGCGGCGGATGAGATCGTTAATTATGTGCGGGCGAGGAAGAATTCCTACAGCAGTGCGAACGTTGAGACGATCTATCGTCTGCTGGGAGGCAAAGTAGAGGCGATGGAATTTATTATTAAGAAGGAATGTAAATTCACGAATGTTCCTTTGAAGAATCTGCCTACGAAGCCGAATAATCTGATCGCCTGTATCGGACGGAAGCGCAGGATTATCATTCCGGGCGGCGACGATCACTTAGAAGTAGGCGACAGCGTTATTATCGTTACCAAAGAGCATAGAATCAATGATTTTACAGATATACTGGCATAGGGGAGACGAGAAGTAAAATTATGAATACGAAGATGATACGATATATACTGGGTAAGATGTTGGGGGTAGAAGCGGTGCTTTTGCTGCTTCCGGCGCTGGTGTCGCTGATCTACCGTGAATTCAGCGGTATCTATTTCCTGATTCCGGCAGGGATCATAGGCGTAATGTATCTGTTATTCGGAGTGAAGAAGCCCGAGAACAGGAACATATACGGGAAGGAAGGGATGGTCATTGTCGCCAGTGCGTGGATTCTGTGGTCGTTGTTCGGAGCGCTGCCCTTCTCGCTGTCGGGGAGTATCCCGTATTATCTGGATGCTTTTTTTGAGACGGTTTCAGGCTTTACGACGACAGGATCTACGATTCTTACGGATATTGAGTCGCTGCCCCAGGGAATGCTGTTCTGGAGAAGCTTTACACACTGGATCGGAGGTATGGGTGTGCTGGTGTTTGTGATGGTGCTCACAACGCTGGATAAGAGGAACACCATGTATCTTATGCGAGCAGAGGTTCCGGGGCCGGAGAAGGACAAGCTGGTGCCAAAGACGATGTCGACGGCCAGGATCCTCTATGGAATGTACTTTGGAATGACGGCGATCGAGGTTATTCTTCTGCTGTTCGGCGGGATGAACGTGTTCGACAGCCTGATCTTTTCCTTCGGGACGGCAGGAACCGGAGGATTCGCTAATTATTCGGCCAGTGTGGGACATTTTAACAGCGTATATATCGATACGGTGATCACGGTCTTCATGATATTGTTCGGGGTCAATTTTAATCTCTATTATTTCCTGCTGCTTAGGGACTGGAGGCCGGTCTGGAAGAATGAGGAATTGAAGACTTATCTTATGCTGATTCTGTCTGCCGCAGTGCTGATCACGATCAATATGAACCATCAGTATCCGAATTCGCTTAAGGCGTTCCGGTACGCGATCTTCCAGGTTGCTTCGATCATCACTACGACGGGATACGCCACGGCAGATTTTATCGAATGGCCGATGTTCTCGCAATGTATGCTTATGTTTCTGATGATGGTGGGAGCCTGTGCTTCCTCGACGGGGGGAGGTATGAAGGTCTCCCGGCTGATGATGATGGTAAAATGCGTCAAGCGTGAGATCATGCAGATGGCGCATCCCAAATCAGTCAGCATTATCAGGATGAATGGCAAGAAGGTGGATCAGGATGTATTGAAGACACTGTATATCTATCTGATCGCTTATCTGGGGATATTGATCGGCTCTATTCTGTTAGTGTCTGTTGATGATATGGATTTTGGGACGACGTTCAGTTCGGTGCTGACCACGATGAATAATATCGGCCCGGGTATCGGAGCAGTCGGACCGAACGGGAGCTTCGCGGACTTTTCGCCGCTGTCTAAGCTGGTGTTCTGTTTTGACATGCTGGCGGGCAGGCTGGAGATATTCCCGTTCCTCATGCTGTTTACTGCTTCGGCATGGAACCGTAAGTTTTAGTATCATGTTTTGACACTGATATCATCATATAGTGAAGGAGGTATTATGAAATTAAGAAATAAATTGTTAATTGCGGTGATTCTGATCCTTGCAGCCGGACTGTATTATTATGTCTCGCTGCCGGCGTTCAATTTCCACTCTTCAGACACATGGTTTTTCGTGCTGTTTTTGCTGGCGGCGGTGCTGGTGATCTATATACTGCGCAGGAAACCGGACAAGAAGGAATTGAAGAATAGCAAGATGGTAAGATTTCTCGGTACGGTAATACTGGGAGTGGGGATCGTATATCTGTTGGGCTCCCTCTTATCTTCGCCGATCATTAACGCGAAGAAGTACCAGAAGTTGCTCACCGTGAAGGAAGGGGAGTTTACAGAGGACGTAGAGGAGCTTTCCTTTGATAAGATCCCGCTGCTTGACAAGGATACGGCGGAGATTCTCGGCGACCGCAAGATGGGAAGCATGGTGGATATGGTGTCCCAGTTTGAGGTGGACAGCATTTACAGCCAGATCAACTATAAGGACAATCCGGTCAGAGTGTCGCCGCTTCGGTATGCGAACCTGATCAAATGGTTCACCAACCGGTCAAACGGCATACCGGCATATATCAGGATCAATATGGCGACGCAGACGACAGAGCTTGTGAAGCTTGAAGATGGGATCAAATATACGACCAGTGAACATCTGAACCGGAATATTTACCGCCATCTTCGGTTTGCTCATCCGACTTATATCTATGGGGAGTTAAGCTTTGAGATTGACGAGGAGGGGATTCCTTACTGGATCGCTCCGGTGAAGAAGTTCAATATCGGGCTGTTCGGGGGAGAGACGGTCGGCAAGGTCGTCTTGTGCAATGCGATCACGGGCGAGACGAAGACCTATGATATCAAGGATGTCCCGGAATGGGTGGACCGTGCGTATTCTGCCGATCTGCTGGTGCAGCTCTTTGATTATTACGGAACATTGAAGCACGGGTTCTTCAACAGTGTGTTAAGCCAGAAGGATTGTCTTAAGACGACGGACGGATATAACTATCTGGCTCTGGAAGATGATGTGTGGATGTATACGGGGGTGACTTCGGTAAATGGAGACCAGTCTAACGTAGGGTTTGTGCTATCCAATCAGCGTACTATGGAGACGAAGTATTATAAGGTGGAAGGCGCTACGGAGGCATCGGCCATGTCTTCGGCGGAAGGGCAGGTTCAGAACTTGAAGTACCGGGCAACCTTCCCGCTGCTGCTTAATATTTCCGATGAGCCGACGTATTTTATTGCGCTTAAGGATGACGCGGGACTGGTGAAGAAGTACGCTATGGTCAATGTACAGAAGTATCAGATCGTTGCGATCGGCGACAGTGTGAGCCAGTGCGAGGAGAATTATCTGGAGCTTCTCTTAAGTAATGGTGTCAAGGAAGTGGCGGAGGATACCAGGGAAGTGAAGAAGATCACAGGCAGGATCACGAAGATAGCCCAGGCTGTCATAGACGGAACCTCTCATTATTACCTTATGGTAGAGGGATCGGAGGATATCTTTGATGTGTCGGTGGTGGAGTTCCTGGATGTGGTCAGATGCGAAGTAGGACAGAAGATAACCATGGAGTACAAGGTGGATGAACGTGCTGATCTGGTAATGTCTCTTGAGATCCTGGATGGGAACGGGAATCAGGCAGGAGCTGCAGGGAGCATGGAGGTACAGGCGGAAGAACAGACAGGGGAAGAAGACTGATGGAATTAAGTATATTATTGGCGCAGCAGATAGCGGCAATGTTTCTCACGATGGCAGTTGGTTATGTCATCGTGAAGATCGGACTGTTTGAGATGGAAGACAGCAAGGTCATATCGAATATGGTCGTGTATATCTGCTCGCCCTGTGTGGTTATCGATTCATTTCAGATCGATCTGACCCCGGATAAGATCAAAGGCCTGACGTTGGCGGTCGTGGGTTCGATTGCTGTCCATATTCTGATGCTTTGCGGGACGAAGCTGGTGGAGAAGCCGCTTCATTTCAACGGGATAGAGAAAGGTTCTATCATATACTCGAACTGCGGATATCTGATCATTCCGCTGGTGTCAGCCGTGCTGGGAGAGGAATGGGTATTCTATACGACGGCATATATTGTTGTTCAGACGATTCTGGTGTGGACACATGGTGTCAGCGTGATCAATCAGCAGCAGACGAAGGATTACAGACAGATATTCTTGAATCCGAACCTTATTGCGATCGTGATCGGAATCCTGTTCTTTGTCATGGAGATACGGCTTCCGGTGGTGATCGGGAGCTGCGTCAGCGGATTTGGGAACATGATCAGTTCAGCAAGTATGCTGGTCATTGGTATGGTTATCGGTAAAGTAGACCTTCTGTGGGTCTTCCGTCAGAAGAGGCCCTATCTGATCTGCTTCTTCCGGCTGATCGTATTTCCGCTGATCGTGGTATTCGCATCTTCTGCCGTTGGACGACTGTCTCTTCATCCAGACGCAAAATATATATTCATGATCATACTGTTGGCGTCGGCAGCTCCGGCAGGCGCCATGATCACGCAGCTTGCCCAGATCTATAACAGGGATTCCAAGTATGCCAGCGTGATTAATGTGATGTCGGTAATCTTCTGTATCATCACGATGCCGCTTATGACTTTATTATATGAGGCAATATTTTAGATAACAGGATAAAAATATAAAGACAGACAGCTGTGCAGAATGACCGCACAGCTGTCTGTCTTTACCATTGGCTATATTGTTCTATCTTATTCAGGACCCGCTGTTTCGCATCTCCGTCTAATATAGTGGGACAGTAGTCGTTATGATCGCCGGCAGAAGACAGAGAACAGGGGATCAGGGTGATATTATCATCCTTTTTGACCTTGCCGTCTTCGATAGTAAATGTCTGCTGGAATATTAAGGAGTCCTTATCCTCGGGATTGGAATTGCCCCCGAAACAGAAATTCCCCAGGCTGTAAGCGATGTATTTGTCTTTGTAACGTTCTATGCCCTGGAGGACATGCGGATGATGGCCGATGACCAGGTCCGCTCCTTCGTCGATGGCGAGATGAGCCAGGGTCTTCTGTATATCTGTCGGAGTGTATTCTCGTTCATTTCCCCAATGGAAATTGATGATAATGAGCTTCGCTCCGGCTTTTTTCAATGCGGCAATGTTCTCCTTCACCTGCTGTTGCTTCTCCAGATGGTCGGCAAGTTCATAGACGCCGGTCACACCGACCTTGACGCCCTTGATCTTAAGGAGCTTGGCGCGTTCAAAGCCGAAGGTCGGGATTCCGGCATTCTCCAGTGCGGCAATGGTATCGGTATAACTGGAGTCCCCGTAATCCCGGCTGTGGTTGTTGGCCATATTGGCCGCTTCCACAGAGCTGCCTGAGAGGATGGCGGCATATTCAGGAGGAGCCTTGAATGCGAACCGCTTATCCTGGCGCTGGTCGGAGGTTGTCAGAGTCCCTTCCATATTCACAATTGACAGGTCGTCAGCAGCAAGAACAGACCGGACATTCTGGAAGAAATAATCCGGTCCTTGCGCGTCATAATAGGCGTTCAGGCTGGTAGAATAGTCAAAGTTCACGTCCGTTCCCAGAGTACAGTCCCCCATGGAACTGACGGTAAGAGTGACGGCTTCGCCTTCGTTAACCTTGGCGTCAGCGCCCAGAGTAACTTCCTCTATCTGGACCATAGAAGTATCGATCTTATCTTTTGCTTTGCCTGAATCCCGGCCGGCATCTGCTTTGGACTCGGCCTTTGGTGCTTTGGATACTGCGGAAATGACGGCGCGGATGCCCCACACAAGCAAAAAGCATGCGCACACCAAAAAAGAAGCGCACAAAGTAATACGGATTTTCAAAATCCGGCGCCGTCTTTCTCTCTTACGCTTTGCATCCCGGATACTGTTCGGCCGTCCTTGGCGGCTGCGCTGTGAACGTATCCTGTCTTCTCGCGAGTTTTTCTCTTCGTACATTATCTTAGGGTCCTTCTTTGTAAGAGTTCAGAGTAACTGATCTCTGTCTGGGCATTTGGGGTCTGTGAATATATTCATCTGTAAATATATTCAATTGCCTTATGATTATTAGGAAACGAAAAAGGCAGCCCGTGAGGACTGCCTGATACTTTTAAAGATTCATTCCAGTTCTCCATCCAGACAGAAAATAAACGAATGGAGAGCTGACCGCAGATAAAATTACAGATAATTACAGCCCTCTTCACTGACTAAGGCAACATCCTTCTTATCAGCGCTGAGGCTTACAAAGAATTCTATACCGCATTCTGCAGAAATCTTCTTAAGTCTTTCAACAAATTCAGGCACATTGCTCATGGAAATATCAGCATGCTTGAGAATACCGTCAATAAAGATGCATTCAACATCGTGGTTAGAGCTGTACATACCGTATAAGAAACCAATGTATTCATCAGTATTCGTAATAGAGGTAAAATCATCCATACAAATAGTGCGGATGTCGAATGCGACGCTTGCGGTATCTCTGTGGGTCTTCTTGATAAATACTACATTACCGTTGCAATCTTTTACTTTCTTGTTAGCCAACTCAATCATCTGCTGTGTCTTGCCGCTGCCTTTAGGGCCAGTCAATAAATTTACCATCGTAAACCTCTCCTTTATGTATCATAATTTACTGAAATCATCAGTATGTTCTGCTTATAACCATTATACACTAAAGAGAGGAGAGGAACAACCAAAATTATGACTTTTGTAAAGGAAAATACTACTTGACTTATTTTAACATTCTTCATATAATGAATGAGGAAATATAGAAGAGACGATGAAGAGGAGTATTAAGAGACTATCGTTTGCAGAGAACTGCCGGTTGGTGCAAGGCAGGAAGCGTAATCTCCCAACTCGCCTCAGAGTTCTTCTGCTGAAGGATGGTGCGTTTGGCAGTACGCGGCGCATTCTGGTAGGCAGAAGCGGGTATTCCCGTTATAGAAGTTGATGAGTGCATCTGTATAAGAGCCAGCGGTATGTGTATCGTGGGAGACTGTAAGGGTCGATGATATGGCGGGGCCTGGCTGGTGGCAGATGAAGAAGAGTGGTACCACGGAATATAAGCCTTTTCGTCTCTTTGGAGATGGGAAGGCTTTTTGGGTGCCGGATTGATAGTGAAGAGAAGCTGCGGAGCGTGGTCGGACCGGCTCCGGGAAAGAGAGGAATCAAATTATGTCTAAGATACCTTATAATCATAAGGCAATTGAAAAGAAATGGCGTGAGAACTGGGAGAAGAACCCGGTGAATGTTAAGGCAGACGCAGACGGCAATGCGCGTCAGAAGTATTATTGTCTGGATATGTTCCCGTATCCGTCAGGAAATGGTCTGCACGTAGGACACTGGAGAGGTTATGTGATCTCCGATGTGTGGAGCAGGTATAAGCTGCAGCAGGGATATTATATCATACACCCGATGGGATGGGATGCGTTCGGTCTTCCGGCTGAGAACTACGCCATCAAGATGGGAGTGCATCCGGCGATATCTACTGCTGAGAATGTGAAGAATATCAAGAAGCAGATCAATGAGATCGCGGCCCTCTATGACTGGGACCGGGAAGTGAATACAACGGATCCTGAATTCTACAAATGGACCCAGTGGATCTTCGTGAAGATGTTTAAGGAGGGGCTTGCCTATGAGAAGGAATTTCCGATCAACTGGTGCCCGTCCTGTAAGACAGGCCTTGCCAATGAAGAGGTAGTCAACGGCAAATGTGAACGCTGCGGCGCGGAAGTGACGAAGAAGAATCTGCGTCAGTGGATGCTTAAGATCACTGCATATGCGGAGCGTCTGCTGAATGATTTGGACAAGCTTGACTGGCCGGAGAAGGTTAAGAAGATGCAGTCTGACTGGATCGGCAAATCTTACGGTGCGGAAGTAGAGTTCCCGATAGACGGACGGGAAGAGAAGATCACGGTCTACACTACCAGGCCGGATACTCTGTACGGCGCTACATTCATGGTTCTGGCGCCGGAGCACGAGCTGGCGAAGAGCCTGGCAACAGATGAGACCAGGGAAGCCGTGGAGAAGTATATATTCGAAGCTTCCATGAAGTCTAATGTGGACCGTATGCAGGATAAGGAGAAGACGGGCGTATTCACCGGAAGCTACGCTGTCAATCCGCTGAATGGGGAGAAGACGCCGATCTGGCTGTCAGACTATGTACTGGCGGATTACGGTACGGGAGCGATCATGTGTGTTCCTGCCCATGACGACCGTGACTTTGAATTCGCGGCCAAGTTCGGCATTCCGATCGTTCAGGTCATCGCAAAGGACGGCAAAGAGATCGAAGATATGACAGAAGCTTATACGGAGGCCAGCGGCACTATGATCAATTCCGGTGAGTGGAACGGCATGGAGTCGGCAGTCCTTAAGAAGGAAGCGCCTCATATCATAGAAGAGAGGGGAATCGGACGTGCAACCGTGAATTATAAGCTGCGCGACTGGGTATTCTCTCGTCAGCGTTACTGGGGTGAGCCGATTCCGATCGTGCACTGCCCTGACTGCGGCAATGTTCCGGTGCCGGAGGAAGAGCTGCCGCTTCGCCTGCCGGAGGTAGAGTCCTATGAGCCTACGGGAACAGGGGAATCTCCGCTTGCCGGGATCGAGGAGTGGGTCAACTGTAAGTGTCCTGTGTGCGGCAAGCCAGCCAAGCGCGAGACGAATACTATGCCTCAGTGGGCAGGTTCCTCCTGGTATTTCCTGCGCTATGTGGACAATCATAACGACAAGGAACTGGTATCCAGGGAGAAAGCAGATTCCATGCTTCCGGTGGATATGTATATCGGCGGCGTAGAACATGCGGTGCTTCATCTTCTGTACTCCCGTTTCTATACGAAGTTCCTGTGCGATATCGGTGCGGTTGATTTCGATGAGCCGTTCCAGAAGCTTTTTAACCAGGGAATGATCACTGGAAAGAACGGCATTAAGATGAGCAAGTCAAAGGGGAATGTGGTATCCCCGGATGATCTGGTGAGGGATTACGGCTGCGATTCATTAAGAATGTATGAGCTGTTCGTAGGACCGCCGGAGCTGGACGCAGAGTGGGATGACCGCGGAATCGACGGCGTGAACCGTTTCTTAAAGCGTGTATGGAATCTCGTTATGGATAATAAGGATGCGGATATCAAGGCATCCAAGGCTATGATCAAGGAGCGTCACCGTCTGGTGTGTGATATTACGAAGCGTCTGGAAGGCTTCAGCCTGAATACGGCGATCTCTGGATTCATGGAGCACAATAACAACTTGATCGAGATCGCTAAGAAGGAGGGCGGTGTTGATAAGGAGACGCTGTCAACCATGGCAGTGCTGCTGTCTCCGTTTGCCCCGCATATCGCAGAGGAGATCTGGGAGCAGCTTGGGCATGAGGGAAGCGTATTTACAGCCGGATGGCCGACCTATGATGAAGAGATGATGAAGGATGATGAGATCGAGGTTCCGGTACAGATCAACGGCAAGACGAGAGCCGTGATCTCGGTGGCTGCTGATATCTCTAAGGAAGATGCGATCGCAGCCGGGAAGGCGGCAATTGCAGATAAGCTGACAGGGAATATCGTGAAGGAGATCTATGTTCCGAAGAAGATTATAAATATTGTACAAAAATAGGCAGTGCGAATAAAACAAGAGACAGGACTCCATATGCTAGCATAAGAGGAGGAAGGTCTCTTGTTTTATTCATAGGGCGAATGCCCGTCAAGCGAGAAGAAGCGAAGCGGAATCGAGCTTGGGAGCACTGCAGAAGGAGGTTAGAAAAAAACAAGAGACAGGATTCCTTATGCTAGCATAGAAGGAGGAGGGAAAACAGACTTAAATTATTAATTGGACTATAAGATATTGGTTAGTTTTTATTAAAAAACAGGAAATGCCGGATTCTATTAGACATGGTGGGTTAATGAAGACGGAATGAAAGAACTGATATATAGCTATAAATTGAGAAAAAGGTCTTGCTGATGAACAGTAAGATCTTTTTTAATGGAATAATTCGCGAAATTTACATGGCCTTTTATGAAGCAAATTGTAAATGTTTCCGAAAAAGAGTATTGCTATCACGTAAGCGTGATAGATTATGCTCTTTATGCGGGGAAAGGAAAGGCCGAAGTGAAGAAAACGAGCGAAATAAGTAAAATTGTGGGCATAAGTAAACGCACATTACAATTTTATGATGATGAAGGGATGATTAAAGTGGGAAGATCTGAAAACAACTATCGTTTATATGACGAAAGAACTTTAGAAAATTTATGGGAGATTATGATCTATAAGGAAATGGGGCTGAAGCTTGGAGAAATCAAACAATTGTTAGAGATGACAGAAAATGAAAAGAAAGGATTCTATAAAGCGTATATTGAACAAATTGAAGAAAAAATCAAAGAATTAGAGAGACGGAAAAGATTTATTTCTCTAATCATTGCGAAGGGATTACCGCAAATACCGGATGAAAACTCTGATGTTACATATAAAAGCAGGATTGCCCAACTGAGGGTGGGTGAGGACTTATGAATAGCACAGATTATAGAGGTACAGCCAGGATGCTTGTAGATGTTATAACTACAGGGGTATTTTTAAGTATTATGGCTAAGATATCAAAGAATTGCTGCCGGTGTAATAGAAGCTATTTAAAACTGAATGAGGTTCCAAGTGGGAATGCAAATTGTATTTTAATGAAACAACAATATGTAAGAAAAGAGAAATCAAATGACAAAAAATATTATGCTGAGGATATTAAGAAATTACGGTATTTATTAGACGAAGCATACCAGCAGATGCAACAGGGACGATACCGTTATGCGATTTACGATGCGGATAGCGTTATGAAGGAGGCCATAAAAATATTGCTTCAATATAAAAATAGAGGATATGCTATGGACGATTTATTGATGAATATAAAAATATGTGAACGCAAGAAGTTGCTTGGCACAGATAAAGATTTTATAAGCAGACTGTATGAAGTTTATCATATATGTGGGTGTGAAGGAGAGAGATTCAACAAAGGAAAATATATAAATCACCGAAAAGTACATTTTGTGATTATGCAGCTCAAAGATTTGCTGAACTTTGTGGAAAGTGAAATAACTTATTCATGAATTGTGACAGAGGGCATAGCTAAGAAACGCATATTCTTGGCTATGCCGCAATGTTACATGATTGCTCTGAAATCAAATATTGTATTCATGTCACATTCCAGAATATGACAGCAGGCAAATAAGAAAGAAACGGTAGGGTTTTGCGTTCCTTTTTCAATGCGGTTGTATGAGTAAATAGAAATGTCTATTCCATTGATCTGGAGTCTTGCGACCATATCCGTTTGCTTTATATTCATGGATTTACGCATTCTTGCAATGTTTTTACCTATATTTATATCTTTTACTTGGATAATACGGTCAATGCTCTCGTGGTTCTTCATTATATTGCACCTCCACGCAATATTTTATGGTGATTTATAAGAAAATAATTGCACGAGAACGCAATAAATGGTATTATAGGTATATCTGTAAAAAAAAGAAGGGGAAATATGGAAACCAAGTGTCCAATATGTGGAGCGCCATTAGCCGATGGCAAATGCGGTTATTGTGGATATGTAATAAGAAAGATGAAACAGGAAAATGAGAACATACATTCTGGTTTTGAACAGAATGAAACAGAGCAGTGTAAGCAAGAAGATGTAATTGGAGATCTGATGTTCAATAATATGGGAATTGTGCCGGGAATTAGCAGAACAAGTTCAAATGTTCAGTCAAAAAGTAAGGTAGAGCAATTAAGAGAATTAAAAGAGCTGTTGGATGATGGGATACTGACACAGGAAGAATTTGATACAGAAAAGAAACGTATTTTGGGAAACTAAAATAAAAATCTAAGGAAATCAGGGAGGACAGAAAGATGTCAAAGAAACCGAAAATGGTATTATGCAGAAATTGTAATACCCCAATAGCAAAGAATGCAAAGATTTGCACGTCATGTGGAGCTAAGAACAAAAAGCCATTTTTTAAGAGATGGTGGTTCGCTTTGTTTATTATAATACTGATATTAGGCGGGATTGGATCTATCAGCAGAAATAAGAAAGAAAAATTTGATTGGAATGAAGTGGAGCTTTGTGAGCGGCTTCCAAAACCAGAATCAAATGTAGGAACGATTATCAGCAATGATAGTGATAATTTGAATCTGCATGTAGAAAGAACATCCAAGGGGGATTACAATGCGTACATAGAAGAATGTCAGTCTATGGGATATACAGTTGAGAGTGAAAAAACAGGAGATAACTATACTGCTTTTGATGAAGAAGGCTATGGCTTGGATTTAAGCTATATTGGAGAAACGATGTATATAGATCTTAATGCGCCGATAGAAATGGGAATATTAAATTGGCCTAAGAGTGAAATAGCGAGTTTGCTGCCGATTCCAAAATCTTCTGTTGGAAAAGTTTCTACCGATACAGCAGATGGGTGTTATATTTATGTTGGAGAAACATCTATGGATGATTTTAATGCTTATGCAGGGGAATGTTCAGATAATGGCTTCTTTGTTGATTATGAAAGAAGTGACAAGTTCTATAATGCTAAAGACGAGAATGGAAATAAACTTTCGTTATCCTATCAGGGAAATAATGTAATGGTTATTCAGATTAGAAAGCCTGATGAAACTGAAACGGGACAGGAAAGTGAACAACCTTCAGTGACGGAGCAAGAGACAGAACCTAAGGAAAATTCAAGTGGCAGTGCAGAACTGATAGATGGTATGCGGCCAGAGTTTAAACAGGCGATGGACAGCTACGAAGGATTCATGAATGGGTATTGTGAGTTCATGGAGAAATATGTAGAATCCGATGGAACCGATGTAGGGTTAGTGTCTGATTATGCAAGCTACATGAGCCAATATACTGGTATGGTAGAAGATTTTGAAGCATGGGATAATGGAGAAATGAATACAGCAGAGGCGGCATATTATTTGGATTTGCAGACACGAGTTAGTAAGAAACTTCTCGAGGTGGCGGAATAAAATAATTGGATGGAGAATTATGTGATTGACGAAAGGGAATAGGAAAAATTTTAGAAAATAATGGAGACAACTTACATATTGAAGAAACAAGAAAAACGTCATGGGCAGAGATAATGTTTTAGGTAAATTACAATGACGGAAAATACAGATGCATTAAAAGTAATGAAAGAAAAAGCAGAAAAAGATTCCACATGACCATAAGAGGACTTGAAAGGACAGAAGACTTACAAGTCCTCTTGAGATCATACAAATGTTAGGCGGAGCCTATTTTCATACTACAACTTCTAGAATAGTTTTGCCGTTACAGCATATTTCTTTCATCTCGACCTTCTTATTTTTGTTAAAGTTGAAGCTTAAGAGATATCCTTTATCCAGTACATAGTCATCAAGATATCTTACCAGTTGTAATTCTCCGCGCCGATTGTATTCTTCTCCATGCCAGATTTTCATTTCAATTACATACTGTTGTCCAAGGTAGTCGATTATCACGTCTGTCCGACACAGATTCCTAGTGCGGGCCTCAATATAGTAATTTCCTACGCCGTTAATAATTGGTCTTAAATATGTCAGAAAAATGCGTCGTCCATGTTCTTCCAGGAAATGTGTTTCACTGTCTCCATAAATTTCTGTAAAATGAATCATGAATTTTTCCATTACTAGATCCATGTTCAGAACACTGCCGGTTATAAATTGATTTTTGCCAAGGCTTGCTGTATCTGCTAACTTATTTTCTGTTATGTCTTCTGAGAGATATCGGTTGTATAATCGAGTTTCAAAGATGCGGTTTGACACAGCAACAAGTCCTTCTTCATTTTTCAGATACCCAAACATTGTTCCCAGATTTATTGCGTGTTCATCCGGGCTGTAAGGGATCTTTTTCCCGTTGAACAGAATCAGGCGAATGATGTTGTCCAGTTCTTTTGAATCGGACAATTTCTTTCCCATATCGTCAAACAGAGTATTTTGTTCAGTTAGAAGTAGCTTTACTGCCTCCAGAATAGTATTTTTTGTCCAATTATAGCATCTGCTGTTGGAAATTACATCTGAACATGCGGCAGATATAGACTGACCAGGTGATTCATTGACAGTTTCCTCGGCTAATTGACAAATGCGAGATACCAGAAAGGGATATCCCCCGGTATAATCATAGATTAACTTTGCAATTGTATCTATTGCCAAATCTATGTTCTGGTCAGTTTTATATTCTGCCAGCATTCCAGCGATATCCTTTGGCGAAAAACTCATATCCACCGTAAATTTTGCCGCAATATTCCAAGGGCTGTTGTACAGAGGTTCCTGTCCTTTTCTTATCTTTAATTTCAAATTCTTAATATCATACACGCCTGCAAGGATCACGGAACGGAAGGTTGGTCTGCTCCTTCGCTTCATATACTTATCTCGCAGCATTCCGAGGAAATCCAGAAAAACCTCTTGGTTCGAAGCCTGGTCGACTTCATCAATAATGAGAACAACAGATTTCTCAGATTCCTTGCAGATGAATGAAAAGAAATTAGAAAGAATACGAAGATCTGGACGTGCATCTTCCAGACTCATGCGATAGCATTCAGTTTGAACCTCATCTGAAACCTCACTGGTTTCTCCGTAATACATTACGTCATAAAGCAGTCCGTATACTTTCCGGCAGAACGCCCATTCGTCCTTGTATGAGGAATTGCCCAGTCCTTCAAAACTGACGGAAAAGATCTGATATTCCGAAGAAAGCTTTTGTGCCAGCATATGAAGGGTAGTCGTTTTACCATATTGCCTTGCCCGGTTCATGACAAAATACTTCCCGTCGTCGATCAATAACCGGATCTCTTCCAAACGATTATCAATATTTACCATATAGTGCTCATCAGGAAAGCAGATTCCATCCACATTGAATCTTTTTTTCATATGCTACCTCCTCGTATATAGTTCATTATAACTATTTTTTGTCCGAGTGTAAACTATCCGTAAAAGAAATCAAAATCTATTTGACGAACGCTGTACTAGATAATTTATTTATCTATGTCTTTTAATGTAACTTTTTTTAATTCATCCGGTGTATCTGGCCAGTGGAAGGAATGACGGTCCAGCCGCTTCATTAAGATCCAAAATCCTGACCCGTCCCATTGAAGAATTTTGATTGATGTGCGTTTGCGATTGCAGAAGGCGAACATACAACGGGAATACGGATCCAGATGGAATTTTAGTTTGATGATAGCAGCCAGTCCCTGATAGCTCTTTCGCAGATCTGTGACACCGCATGCAAGGTATACCGTTGTTCCGCCAGCCAGATCAAGCATAAGCATTCAGCGTATGGATTAAAGAAGTCATGAGTTCAATAGGACATCCAGCACCAATTTCAACCCGGATACTTCCGGGAAGATAGATCGTTACAGGTACACCGTCGGCTGATAGATCAGATGAGATTTCCTGTTCAGAAGGGAGCCTGGCGAAAACAGGTACATCTAGTTGTTCTGGTTTTGTCTGTTCTTTCGTTTGTTTTCTGATCCAATAACCCAAAGTTGATTGTGGGATCTGCTGCTTCTGACACCATTCTTTTCGAGATAAACCGCTTTCGTGAAAATCTTGGATTCGTTTTGTCCAGAGTTCTGTCTTTGTAAGTTTATTTTCATCCATAGACAATACCTCCATAATTTGAAGTTATTGTATCAGAAATACAAATGAATTGACAGATACGGATTATTTCCTACTTATCAAAAGACCCGATACCAGAGGTATCGCTGAAAGAGAAACCGCTGAGGATGGCATAAAGGGATACGAAAGTATCCTGATAGGCGGCGTGACCATGTTGAGTTTTTAGTTACACAGTAAAGACTCCCCGATCAAGGGAGTCTTTTAGAAAAAGCTGTGCGCCAATGCCCGTTTTACGGGCTAGATCACGGTAACAGTATATGCAGATATGGAAAAAGAGTTGCATGCAACAACTCTTTTTCCTAGAAAAGCCTTGCGGCCAATGTCCCTTGCGAGACTAGATAACTCATTTAGTTATGTCTTAATTATATCATTTCCAATAGTAAAGTCAAGAAAATTTACAGTTCCAAGTGGTTTTTAAGCAGTTTTTCAACGGCGGCAAGGCATTCCGGCGTTAAGCAGCCGATCCGTCTGCCGAGACGGGCTTTGTCGATCGTGGTGATGTCTGTTACGATAATGCGGGAAGGTTCTTTATCCAGTTTTCCGTCTGCCAGTTCAGTGGAGGAAAGGCGCACCTGATAATTGGGGTTTATTTTTGTGCCGTCGCCTTCAATGGGGAGTATATTTACTTTTTCGCTGTAAATATTGGCCTTTTTGTTCTGGATGATGACAACAAGATGGTTTCCGCACAGTTCGCTGCCCACACCTTCCGTGATGAATGCATTGTAGATCTCTCCGCGGTAAGGTTTTACAGGATGGAATTTCTTTTCGTGGGAAGACCGCAGTTTCCTGTTTTCAATGGAATTATGGTGCATTCTGCACTGTTCGGGTATGTACCGCAGATAGGATATGGCTTTATTGACTGAAATGTGTTTAAGGCTTGTAAGGATTCCTTGAAAAACGAAAGTCAGTGAAGACTTGTCACTGTCATTTAAGTTGTTTAAGGAATTATATTCCATATGCACCTCCGCTTGTTTTTATAGAAAGAGAGTAGCATATTTTGTTAGAAATTGCAATGGAGGAGAATAGAAAGATAGGAATCAGGAAAATGTTTGGAATCAGGGGAATGGGGGATAAGCCGGAGGTCCTGACTAAAAATAATGAAGTATACTGCTTCATTACATTTTCGCGCCTCAAAAGAATACGGTTCTTTATTTATCTACGTTATCTTATCATGCAAAAATCCATTTGTCAATATTGGGGGAAGAACGGACAGGTTTCTGATGGTATTTCTGTTGAAATTTGTCTGAAAATTCAAGAAAATATAGAGATTTATTACTATTCTATTATTCACGTGCTGAATATTTATTGTTAATATCGTCAAAATCATGGTCTAAACCGGTGAAAAATCGAAGGACTTAGAGAGACTTTCATTTTATCGCCGTCAAAATTCTAGTCAAATTCTATATGAATATATTTGGTGAAATGATTCGATGAAAATGCAATATTTTTGTATAGATATTTGTCTTACCGCCGTCAAAATTCTGGTCAAATCAATTTAAAACCGCGGAAAATAGAGGGAAATCGGTTAAATGTAATGAAGCAGTATACTTCATTACATTTTTTACAGAGAGTATGACAGAATAGAATGGATCATTTATCTATGAATAGAAAATAGCGTTGCATTTAAGGAGTCTTATGAATTTTACTACACCAATATTTATCTTTATTTTTATGCCGATTACATTGTTAATATTTCTTATTTTGGATGTAATGGAGAAAAGAAAGATATGGAATTCTCTTTTAGTCAGGTTTCGTATTAAGGACTTAAGTTTAATCTCGCTCAGTTTAATTTTTTACATGTGGGCCTGTTTCGATGATGTAATAAAATTTATCATCTATATTGTCGGAATTTGGTTAGCCGGTCAGTGGATCGAGCGGAAACGGGACTTATATGTTCAGATATTTCAGCAGAATAGAGATGATAAAGACAGTGTCTATAAGAAAATATCGATATCTGCGTTTATATTGTTGTTTGCGGTTTTATTGATACTATTTTGTCTGGTGCATTTCAAATACATGCCGTTATTAGCAGAGATATGGAATGAACTGTTTAGAGGGAACTGGATAAAAGAATCGATTATGGCGCCGATAGGAATTTCTTTTATTACATTTTCATCCATATCTTATCTGGCGGATATTTATCGCGGTGATGCCTCAGGAGGAGGGATTATTGACTGTGCGCTTTATCTGACCTTTTTCCCTAAGGTTATCTCCGGGCCGATAGTATTATGGAAAGATTTTAGGACGACGCTTGAAAATCAAATGATAACATTAGAAGGTTTTGTATCGGGCCTGAATCGAATTGCGGTTGGATTTGCGAAGAAACTGATTTTAGCGGATCAATTCGGCGCTTGTATTAGTAAAGCTGTTGCCAGTGAGACTGACGCGGTTACGGGATGGGGAATGGCGATTTTATATATGCTCCAGATTTATTATGATTTTTCTGGATATTCAGACATAGCGATTGGCCTTGCAAGATTATTAGGCTTTGAATTTCGGGAGAATTTTAATTTTCCGTACCGTTCCAGATCCATTTCAGAATTTTGGCGGAGATGGCATATTTCATTAGGGACATGGTTCCGGGAATATATTTATTTTCCTCTTGGAGGAAGCCGCAGAGGAGAACGAAGGGCGTTATGGAACGTAGCGGTAGTATTTGCCTTAACAGGGATATGGCATGGAGCCGGATGGAATTATCTTCTTTGGGGCGGAATGAATGGAGCTATGGTGATAATTGAAAAAGTGGTCAAAGACAAGAGATTTTACCAAAAGCTGCCGGATTTTTTGAAATGGCTTGTTACTATAGGGATTACTTTTTTGGGATGGCAGTTCTTCAGGTTTCAGACATTTGCAGAAGTATGGGAATGGCTGAAGCTTATGTTTGGTATGCTGCAGAATGAGACGATCTATTATTCGTGGGAGTATTTCTTCGATATGCAGATCGTCGTATTGGCGGTTATTGGAGGGATAGGTTCGATTCTTCCAGGCGTCAGGGGGATACAGGAATGTCATCGTAATTTTTCGGGTAAGGGAATCGGGTTTGTGATACAGGAATCGGTTATTCTTTTTCTTTTTGTTATAGCGATTCTTTTTATGGTTAATTCTACATACAGTCCGTTTATTTATTTTCAGTATTAAGGAGATGTGTACATAACATGAAAGTGTTGAGAGTTCTGACGATTATCTGTTTCTCTCTGGTTATTTTGATACCGACTCTGATATTTAATCTTGAAGAAGATGCTATTTCCGTGATTGATAACCGCAAGCTGGCGGTTAATCCGTTCTCGGCAGAAGCAGCAGGGAACGGAGATCTGACAGAGAGTATTGAGAACTATGTGGGCGACCGTATCGGATTGCGGGATGAGATGATTCTAGCGTATACGGTATTGAACGATAAGATTTTCGGGAAAATGATACATCCTTCTTATGTTTACGGAAAGGATGAATATGTTTTTAGCGGCGGATTGACGGTTTATCCCTGTTACGGTGAATTTCACGAGACATTTGCAGATATGGTTCTGAAAATACAGGATTATTGCAGGGAACGTGATATTCCGTTTGTCTTTGTATTTAATCCGGCTAAGCCTGCCATATTAACGGAGTATATACCTCAGGGGATGAACTACGACCGTGAATGGGTGGATTTGTTTTTGCGGGCGTTGGATAAGCGCGGAATAAATTATATTGATAATACTGAAATTCTGCGGGAAAAAACAGCGGAAGGGGAGAAGGTATTTAACAAAAAATATGATGCGAACCATTGGAACGATCTGGGGGCGTTATATGGTACTAATCAGATTCTTCAGGTAATGAAGAAGGATATACCGGAAGTTCATGTAAATGAAGAGGAAGAGCTTACATTCGGTGAGATGCGGCAGACGACGCTGCCTGTTTCTGAATTCCCGATTGATGAGATGGTTCCGAATATTGAAATTAATATGTCGTATGAAAGCATTGCAGAGGAGTATAGAGAGGAACTTGCATTAAATCCTAATTTTCAAGGGTTTAACTATTGTATAAATTCAGAACGAATAGAAGAAGGTTCACCGCGTGCGCTGGTTTTTCAGGGAAGTTATATGAATGGTTTCGGGAGCAAATATTTGATCAATGGATTTGGTGAATATATTGCCGTACACGATTATCAAAATGTAATTGATTTTCCTTATTATTTTAACATTTTCAAGCCAGACTGCGTTGTGTTTGAGGTTGCTGAATATACGTTCAGTAACGGATATTTTGATCTTGAACGTATGAAGGCAATGGATCTGAATCCGACGCTTGATAACGTACTTTCAAAAAATGATAACATTCAGGACAAGAAGCTTGATAAGGATAAGCTGACTGTGGAAAAGGGGAAGAAGCTGACCAAGATCAATTGGAGGACAGATGAAGATATATCCCGCGGCTGGATCAAGCTGGATGAGGAGAAGGTATATGATTTGAAGAAAAATGAATCTGAATATGAGACTACCGTCCTGACAGAAGAGTATGAGGAATATATGAAGGATATGCAGATTATTTCCATCGGAAAAGACGGGGAAATTTACAGGTATCTTGTATCAGAGGATCGCCTGTAAGTTTCCAACCGCAAGCCGCTCATAGAACTCCTGATAGAAGTCCTTGCTTTCATCGAAGGGACGCAGATAGAACTGCTGCAGGACATACATGTTGAGCTTATGGATATTGTCCCCATGGCTGAAATCCATAGCGTACTCCTGTAAGTCTTTCAGATAATAGTGCCAATCTGTAATATATTGTTCATAACGCCGGACGTCCGGCGTATCGATCCATTTGCGTATCTTGACCTTGCTCTTCCCCGGCGCGGGACACTCGTGTATCTGGAGAAAATACCGGAAGGAGCGGTTCTCGTAGAATCGTCCAAGGGGAAATATCCGGCAGAATCCGGGGCGGATCGCATGGATACTGCATCTGCCGTCGGAGAGGAACGTGCACATAGCTTCACTTCCTGTCATCTTAAGGTTGGGCAGCGTGATACCGTCCACTACATTCAATTCCAGGGAGACGTCTAACAATTCTTCAAAGGTTTTCCCAAGCCCGCATGTGAGACGGTGGACGTCCAGCGGGTCTAAGATGATGGAACTGCCCATATTTTGGCAGCAGGAAGAACATCCCTTACAGCCGTTGCAGTCCGTCCGCGCCATATCGTTGAGTCCGTATAGTTTCCCGTCTGATATTTTATTTAGATCGATATCTCTTAACATCACTTTCTCCTCGTATGTCCGTTTAGAAGTATTATAGGCAAAATGCTTGAAAAAGTAAATAGGCAGAATAGGAATCTCCTTGCATCCTTCAACCGGAAACGTTATACTTACATAAGGCAAATACCGATAAATGTTTTTGGAAGTATGAACAGGAAGGGAATCTTTTATGAAGTTTTTTCATCTGTCTGACTTGCACATCGGCAAGCAGCTTCACCATTATAATTTGAGAGAAGACCAGGAGGCGGTTCTTTCGCAGGTTGCCGATTATGCAGGCTCGCTTCACCCGGATGCCATCCTTATCGCAGGGGACGTCTATGACCGCTCTGTGCCTTCCGCGGAAGCGGTCACCGTATTTGATGAGTTCCTCACACGGCTTTCTAAGATCGATCCGGTCATCCCGATACTGATCATCAGCGGGAACCATGATTCCGCCGAGCGGTTGGAATATGCGTCCGCGATCCTTAAGCGGCATCAGATCTACCTGGCGGGAGCAGCTCCTAAGGATGAGACGGAGTACCTTAAGAAAGTGACGCTGACGGATGAATACGGCGAGGCGGACTTCTATCTCATGCCCTTTTTGAAGCCTTCCTATGTGAAAAATGTATTCAAAGACGAGATACCGGAGACTTATACCGACGCGGTGGCAGGACTGATCCGACGGGAAGGAATCGATTATAAGAACCGGAGAAATGTGCTGGTTTCGCACCAGTTTTATACAGGGGAGGCAGGAGGAAGCGCTGTGCCTTCGACCTGCGAGTCAGAGACATTTGCCGTGGGAGGACTGGAGAATGTGGATATTAAAGCGGTTGCAGGCTTTGATTATGTGGCGCTTGGACATCTGCATGGCCCTCAGAATGTGGGAAGTCCGAATATCCGCTACTGCGGGACCCTTCTGAAATACTCGGTAAGTGAGTGCCGCCATGAGAAGACCCTTACGGCAGTGACCCTTGGGGAGAAGGGGACGGAGCCCAAGATAGAGCTTCTGCCGATTCATCCATTGAGGGATGTGAAGAAGAAGTCGGGTAAGCTTGAGGATCTCATAAGTCAGGCGGATGAAGGGGAGAGGAATGATTATATCAGTGTGACCCTGACAGATGAGATAGATCCCTATAAGCCGAAGGAACAGTTGGAGAAAGTATTTTCACGTGTTCTTGAAGTGAGGGTGGATAATATGAGGACCAGGAATAAGCTCAGAGAATTGGACGAGGAATTGAGCATGAAGGATCCGATAGAGAATTTCGCGGAATTCTTTCAGGAGATGCAGGGAAGGAAGCCGAACGAGCAGGAAATGAACGTGATGCTTGGAATCTTCGAAGATGTCCTTGGGGAACCGCTATAAGGGAGGTGACGGCAATGAAGCCAGTCAGATTGGAGATGTCGGCGTTCGGCTCCTACGCAGGGAAGACGGTCATTGATTTCTCAGATGTACAGCAGGGATTGTTCTTGATCACCGGGGATACGGGAGCGGGCAAGACGACGGTGTTCGACGCGATCACCTATGCCCTGTATGATCAGACGAGCGGCGGGAAGAGAGACGGCAATATGATGCGCAGCCAGTATGCCTCGGAGGAGATGGATACTTATGTGGAGTTTACCTTTTCTTACAGGGGTAAGAGCTATACGGTCCGCCGGAATCCAGAGTATCTGCGTCTTGGGAAGAGACGGTATGCAGACGGTTCGCCCAGATACGTGAAGGAGGCGTCCGGGGTGGAGCTGATCCTTCCAGACGGTAATGCATACCGGGGAAAGAAGAGGGAGACCGATCAGAAGATCGCAGAGATCATGGGAATGGACGCGCCGCAGTTTACACAGATTGCCATGATCGCGCAGGGGGATTTCCTGAAGCTTCTTCACGCTGAGTCGAAGGAGCGCAAGCGGATATTTACGAAGATATTCCAGACCAGACTGTATTACCGTGTGCAGGAGGAATTGAAGCAGCGCGCGGGTAAGCTCTATGAGGAATTGGAAGATAATCTAAAAGATGCAAAGCGGGAGATCGAGCGCGCAGAATATATCGGAGAGCCGTTGTACAAGGAGCAATGGGAGAGGTACAAGGGCTGTCAGGCGCCCCCCTTTGAGGATATAACAGAGATGCTGACAGGGATGATCAGGGAGGGAAGCGCACGCGAGAAGGAAAAGAAATCGGAAGCAGACGCATTGCAGAAGACCATTGACGGACTGAACGGGAAGAAGAGCGAGGGAGAGGCCCTGAACCGTCTGTTTGACGCATTGGAACAGGTGAAGGCTAAGGAAGAGAGCCTCTTAAAAGAAAAAGATGCGGTTCACGGGCAGGAGGAGAGGCTTGGGACTGCCAAACGGGCGGAGAAGGTAAGAGTTCAGGAAGCAGGTTATAAGCAGGCGGCGGAATCGGTAAGGAAGAGCAAGAAGAGCATCGAAGAGCTTAACGTGCAGTTGGCCGCTGTAGAGGCAGAAGCAGAAAAATGCAGGGAGCTTAAGGCGCAGAAGGAAGCAGAGCTTGCCGGGCAGGAGAAGGAATGTAAGGCAGAGCTGGTCAGGATCCAGGATGCACTTCCCCGGTATGAGCAGATCGGGCAGCTAAAGGAAACATTAGGGACGGTCAGGAAAAACCGTGAGAAGAGCCAGGAGGAACAACGATCACAAAGGAGCAGGCTGGACGCTTTGAGCCTTAAGGAAGAAGAGATCCGAAGGATACAGGAGGCTTACGGAGACAGTCCCGGACGGTTAGACAGGCTTCGTCTTTTGGAGGAACATCAGAGATTAAGATACAAGGATCTGGAAGGCTTAAGGGATCAGCAGGAAGGGCTGCGAAAGGATCTGAAGGAGCGGACGCTGCGGATGAAGCAGGCGGAATGCGACCAGGCGTCATATATAAGAGCGCTTCATAATTATGAGGAGATATACCAGGCATTTCTTGCCGAGCAGGCGGGAATCCTTGCAAGCCGGCTTAAGGTTGGCAAGCCATGTCCGGTGTGCGGCTCTCTTGAACATCCTGACGTCCGCAGTCTGCCGAAGGAAGCGCCTGCCCAGCAGGATGTAGAGCGGGCGAAGAAGAAGCGCAACCAAGAAGAGGAGAAGAGAGAGCGTTCCGGCGCGGCGTTAAAGGAACAGGCTGCCAGATGCCAGGCAAAGCAAGAAGCATTTGCAAGAGAGTATGAGAGGATACTTGGTCCGCTGAAAGAGGAATGTGATTCAGATACGGTGAAGGTCCAGATTCAGGAAGCCCTGGCAGAGAGCCGGCAGGCCATAAAGGATATGCAGGAAGAGCTTGAAATGCTCCAAAAGGAGACGGAAGCCCTCCGGCGCGCCAAAGAAGAAGGGCAGGAGATCGATAAGAAGATCGAGGAACAGAAGAGGATATATGAGCGGGAAGCGGAGGTGTGTGCCGGACTTCTTCTGGAGGAAAATCGTTTGGAGTCAGAGATACGGGTAAAAAGCGAGAGCCTTCCGCTTCCCTCTCTAAAGCAGGCCCAAAAGCGTGAGAAGCAGCTTAAGAAGCAGCTTGAAGCCGCCAGAGAAGAATATGAACAGGCACAGCTTAAGGAAAATAACGCGGTCAGAAAGAAGCAAAGGCTTGAAGGGTATCAGCATAATGGCGCGGAGACATTAAGACGGCAGGAAGAAGAGCTGGCAAACTGTCAATCTGCCTATGAGATGGCAATCCGAAGCCAGGGATTTGAATCGGAGACGGCATACCAGGACGGCAAGCTGTCTTTTGAAGAGATGGAAAGCCTGGAAAAGAAGCTTCATGACTATCATGTGCAGGTCAATGAAGTATCCGGAAGAAAACGCTCCCTGGCCGAGCAGCTCGCAGGAAAAGAGCGGGCAGATCTTAGAATGTTCGGCGAGAAGCTAAAAGAAGCGCTTCAAGGGCAGAAAGACAAGCAGGCGGAGTATATGCAGCTATACAGCGCCAACCGGAAGAACCGGGAGGTGAGGGATCGGCTTAAGCATCATCTGGAGAAAAACGGAGAGCTTAAGAAGCAGTATGAGATGGTAGGGAACCTTCACCGTACTGCCAACGGGAACCTAAGCGGCACGGTGAAGATGGATTTTGAGACGTATGTGCAGAGGCAGTATTTCAGACAGATCATCAGGGCAGCCAACAAGAGGCTGGTTAAGATGACTTCCGGGGAGTTCATCCTCCAGTGCCGGGAGATGAAGGATCTTGGAAGCCAGGGACAGGCCGGACTGGATCTGGATGTCTATCATATGGCAAGCGATTCGGTCAGGGACGTGAAGACCTTGTCAGGCGGGGAATCGTTCATGGCGTCTCTGTCTATGGCGCTTGGGCTGTCGGACATCGTTCAGAATACGGCGGGAGCCATCCGTCTGGATACCATGTTCGTGGATGAAGGATTCGGATCGCTGGACGACGGAGCAAGGGAACAGGCGATCCGTGTGCTTACCGAGCTTGCAGATGAACAGAGGCTTGTGGGAATCATTTCCCATGTAAATGAATTAAAGGAGCAGATTGAACGCAAACTTGTAGTGACGAGAACTGAAAAGGGAAGCAGGGCCGGATGGCAGCTTGCCTGAAATGTTACAGAGAAGGAGAGAGAGATGAGATACGATTACTTAATAGTAGGAGCAGGCTTATTCGGCTCAATTTTCGCATATGAGGCTCATAAGGCCGGGAAGAAGGTGCTGGTGGTCGACCGGCGCGGTCATGTCGGCGGCAACATTTACACAAAAGAGACGGAAGGGATCCAGGTGCATCAGTACGGCGCCCATATCTTCCATACCTCGGATCAGGAAGTGTGGGATTATGTGCAGCAGTTTGCACAGTTCAACCGCTATACCAACAGTCCGGTGGCAAGATACAAAGACGAGCTGTACAATCTCCCGTTTAATATGAATACCTTCAGCAAGATGTGGGGAGTCAGCACGCCCGAAGAGGCGAAGGAGATCATAGAGCGGCAGATCCGCGAGGCCGGGATCACAGAGCCTAAGAATCTGGAGGAGCAGGCGATCTCCCTGGTGGGCAGGGACATCTATGAGAAGCTGGTGAAGGGCTATACGGAGAAGCAGTGGGGCAAGAGAGCAACAGAGCTTCCAAGCTTCATTATCCGGCGGCTTCCGGTTCGTTTCGTGTATGACAATAATTATTTTAACGACAAGTATCAGGGGATTCCTGTGGGCGGTTATACGCAGATGATCGAGAAGATGCTGGAAGGTATCGAGGTGAGGCTTTGCACAGATTTCTTAGAGGACCGCGAGGAGCTGGCTTCACAGGCGGATAAGATCGTATTTACGGGAATGATCGATGCGTATTACGGGTATTGTTACGGGGAACTGGAGTACAGAAGCTTAAGGTTTGAGACGGAGACGCTTCCTATAGAGAATTATCAGGGAAATGCGGTGGTCAATTATACGGAATATGAGATACCTTATACCAGGATCATCGAGCACAAGCATTTTGAATTCGGATGCCAGGGCGGCTATGGGAATACGGGTATCCCGGCAAACCAGAAGACCGTGATCACAAGGGAGTATCCGGCCGCTTGGGCGAAGGGGGACGAGCCTTATTATCCTATGAATGATGAGAGGAATAATGCGCTGTATGAGAAATACAGACGGCTGGCAGACAAGGAAGAGCGTGTGATCTTCGGTGGCCGCCTGGGGATGTACCGGTATTACGATATGCATCAGGTAGTGGCAGAAGCGCTTAAGTGCGTGAGAGAACATTCCTTTGCAGACTCTCGGCAGACTGTTTAAATTATTTCCACCTGTACGGTTAGAATTATTTTATTCCCGCGGGCAACGAGCCAAGCGGGCATGCTTGCATGCACATTTGACTCAGACAGCCTGCCGGTAAGAATGGCAGATATATTTATCTATGATCCCGATAGGTCAAAGCCGCTTCGATGAATCCTTTGAACAGAGGATGGGGGCGGTTTGGCCGGGATTTCAGTTCCGGGTGGGCCTGGGTTGCGATAAACCAAGGATGCGCCGGGATCTCGATCATCTCTACGATCCTGCCGTCCGGCGAGAGGCCGGATAGCTTCATCCCGTTGGCGGTAAGCTTCTCACGATAATCATTGTTGACCTCGTAGCGGTGCCGGTGCCGTTCGCTGATCTCTTTCTTGCCGTACATCTCATAAGCTCTGGAAGTATCGTCTAAGATACAGGGATAGGCGCCCAATCTTAAGGTTCCGCCGATATCCTCCACGCCGATCTGCTCCGGCAGGATGTGGACGACCGGATGGGTGGTGTGAGGATCAAGCTCTGCACTGTGGGCGTCGTTATAACCCAGTACATTTCTGGCAAATTCCACGATCGCAAGCTGCATGCCGAGACATAAGCCTAAGAAGGGGATATTGTTGGTGCGTGCATAATGGATGGCGGCAAGCTTGCCGTCGATCCCGCGGGAGCCGAAGCCTCCGGGTACCAGGATTCCGCTGACGTCCTTAAGCTGTTCTGAGATGTTCTCAGAAGTCAATGTCTCTGAGTCTATCCATCTGATATTGACAGTCGCGCGGCTGAAGATGCCGCCGTGCTTCAAGGCTTCCACAACGCTGATATAGGCGTCGTGGAGCTGAATGTATTTGCCGACCAGGGCAACGGTAACTTCCGTGGTGGGGTGCTTAAGGTAGTCGACCATCTCCGTCCAGTCTTTGAGATCTGGTTCGGGACAGTCAAGACGGAGACACTCACAGACTGCCTCTGCCAGATGTTCCTCTTCCATGGCAAGAGGCGCTTCGTACAGGTATTCCACATCCAGATTCTGCAGTACGCGGGTCGCCGGTACGTTGCAGAATAAGGCGATCTTGTCCCGGATTCCGATATCCAGAGGATGCTCGGAGCGGCATACCAGGATGTCCGGCCATATCCCCATCCCCTGCAAGTCCTTCACGCTTGCCTGGGTGGGCTTCGTCTTCATCTCCTGGGAGGCACGCAGGTATGGGATCAGGGTCACGTGGATCAGGATCACATTCTCATGGCCTTTCTCGTGCTGGAACTGCCGGATGGCCTCCAGGAAGGGCTGGCTCTCGATATCGCCGACGGTTCCGCCGACTTCGATAATGGCAATCTCTGTATGTTCTGCGGCAGGATTGCGGTAGAAATGGTCCTTAATCTCGTTGGTGATATGCGGGATCACCTGAACGGTTCCGCCGCCGAAATCCCCCCGGCGTTCCTTCTGCAGAACGGACCAGTAGATCTTCCCGGTGGTGACGTTGGAATTCTTGCCCAGACTCTCATCGATAAAACGTTCATAATGCCCCAGATCCAGATCCGTCTCTGCGCCGTCGTCGGTCACGAAGACCTCGCCGTGCTGTACCGGGTTCATGGTACCGGGGTCGATGTTGATGTAAGGGTCGAACTTCTGCATGGTTACAGTGTATCCCCGGGCTTTTAAGAGTCGTCCGAGAGATGCCGCTGTAATCCCCTTGCCAAGTCCTGATACCACACCGCCTGTCACAAATACATATTTAACTGCCATAGTGTCCTCCTTCTGTTAAAAAAATATCTATGAATTATACACCTATTTCGTTAAAAAATACAGGATTTTTTTCATATTTTGCTTCAAAAGTCGCCTGGATCGATAATTTCTTGAATTGTTTCATATCGACAGAGCTGACCATAACAGAAGTATGGGCCTGGCAGCCTCTTAACAGAGGAAGCTGATCCAAAGCTAATTGAGCGGTAGGATCGGTTGCGGCGCTGACGGACAGAGCGATCAGGACTTCGTCCGTGTGGAGCCTTGGGTTCTTGCTTCCCTGATAGAGTGTCTTAAGCTTCTGGATCGGTTCGATGGCTTCCGGAGAGATCACGTGCCGTCTGTGGTCGATTCCCGCCAGTTCTTTCAATGCATTAAGCAGAAGAGCGGCAGAAGCCCCCAGAAGGTTCGAGGTCTTGCCGGTGATAATGCGTCCGTCGTGGAGCTGAAGCGCTGCCGCCGGTCCGTCCGTCTCTTCGGCGCGGGCTAAGGCCACGTCCACAACAGGGCGGTCATGGACCGTGATCTGTGCCTGATTCATGAGCATCTCGATCTTCATGACCTCTGTGTCAGAGCATGTACCAAACAGAAGCCGCTGGAGAGAGTTATAATACCGCCTCAAGATCTCCTGGCAGGAAGCCGCCTTGCACGCCTCGTCATCGCAGATACAGTTTCCGGCCATATTCACTCCCATATCTGTAGGAGATTTGTAGGGGCTTTCTCCATAGATCTGCTGGAACATGGCTTTAAGAACCGGGAAGATCTCCACATCGCGGTTATAATTGACGGTGGTCTCTCCGTAGGCTTCCAGATGGAAGGGATCGATCATGTTGATATCGTTGAGGTCCGCGGTTGCCGCCTCATAAGCTAAGTTCACCGGATGCTTCAGCGGAATGTTCCAGATCGGAAATGTCTCGAACTTGGCATAGCCGGCGGAGATCCCGCGTCTGTGCTCCTGGTACAGCTGAGAGAGGCAGACTGCCATCTTGCCGCTTCCGGGACCCGGCGCGGTGACGACGGCTAAGGGGCGTGAGGTCTCAATATAATCGTTCTTGCCGTAGCCCTCGTCGCTTACGATATAAGGGACATTGGAAGGGTAGCCGGGAATCACATAGTGGCGGTATACGCGGATCCCAAGCTTCTCCAGGCGGGTCTTGAAGAGTCCGGCGCTCTCCTGGCCACTGTATTTGGTGATCACGACGCTTCCAACATAGAGTCCCTGCGCCTGGTATGCTGAAATCAGCCGGAGAACATCTGAATCATATGTGATCCCCAGATCGCCCCGGATCTTATTCTTCTCGATATCTTCCGCACTGATTGTGATGATGATCTCGGCCTGGTCGGATAATTGCTTCAGCATCCGTAATTTGCTGTCAGGCTGGAATCCCGGAAGAACTCTGGAAGCATGGAAGTCATCGAATAATTTGCCTCCGAACTCCAGGTATAATTTCTGACCGAACTGCTCGATACGCTCACGAATGTGTTCTGACTGCATTTTAAGATATTTTTCGTTGTCAAATCCTGTTTTCATCTGTTATTCCCCTTTTGTTTTTTCAGGTAAATATGCCGTATTGGGGCATAAGCATCACTATTCAAAGTATACTACAGAATATGGGGAGTTTACAATCTTTTCATAATGTTTTATGGAATTAAAAGAGAGTGGAAAAGATGCGAATACGTGTTCATGGTCATTTTTACATCTTCATGCCCCAGGTGTTCTATCATCTTCCTTTCATCTGTGCGCGTGGTAGCGGTTTTGAAATGAAAGGATAGTATTTGACATATTTGGAGAGATTGACTATAATATACTTAACAAGAGAGCCGAAAGCTAGATGCAGCCTAGCCGCCGGTAAAATGGTTTTACAAAAGTAGCGCCTTAGTTTACCAGACCGAGGGCGCTATTTTTTGCGTGTGATATAAACAACAAGAGTGATCACGGCGCAAAGCATAATCACAAATTGGATTAAATCCGAATATGTAACCATAAGCACCAGCCTCCATTCTTTCGTCCGGCGGCTGGCATATCGCCCCTTCGGCTCCCTGGGTAAGTATATTATTGTCAATGTACCATTCGTCCTGCAAGACGGTCTTCTTTTTGATTAATAATTTTTTCTAATTCTTCACTTGCCATATCAAAAGAATACAATGATTCGGCTTTTCAAATTGGCTTATTGCTGCAGGGGTTATTCCTAATTTTTCCCCCAATTCAGCTTGTGTAAGTCCTGCTTTTTTTCGTGCTAACTTAATTAATTCGCCTGTTGTCTTTTCTTTTTCCATAGATTTTCCTTTTTTATTTTACAATATCATGTAAATAAAAGTAAAGCTAAAACTTAATATGGAGGTGTTCAAACATGAGAATTGACAGAATTAAACAGGAAGAATTTAAGACAATGATGGATGATTTCGTAGCACAGGAAGAGAAGCGCCTGGGAGTGGGAAGCGAAGACTTCTTGAAGCGTAACCAGGAGATCATGGAGCTGATCGGCGAGACTGAGAGGTACCAGAAAGAAAGGAGACAGAGAATGGAAAGGCAATTCATGAGGGCAAAGGAGGTATGTATTGACATTTCTCAGATCCGGTGCTATATTATAAACAACCAATTAACTAAATGGTTAAAAGCTACGAAAGGGGTGTTCTCTTTGTTAGAAGTATCCGGCCTGTCTTTTCATTATCAACCTCATGTACCTGTGCTGACCGATCTTACTTTTTCCGTATTAGATGGAGAGATCGCTGGCCTGTTAGGGAAAAACGGAGTTGGGAAAACTACAGCCTTAAAGCTGATTCTGGGGCTGCTGCCGCTTGAAGAAGGCTCTATCTGCCTTGGTAACTACTCGCTGTATCTACATCCCATGCAATACAAGAAACGAATTAACTATGTTTCTGACAGCCACGCTATATACAACAATCTTACGGGAAAGGAATATTTGAATTTTATAGCAGATATGTACGAAGTACCGTCTGAAACAAGAGGTAAAATTTATACTCCGCTGATAGAAGCATTTCAGGTTGAAAAATATCTGAATAGCCCTGTTAAAAGGTTATCTCATGGGACAAAGCAAAAAATTGCTATTATTGCATCCATGGTTAATGATCCTCTGCTTTGGGTGTTAGATGAGCCAATGACGGGACTTGATGTAGAAGCTGTTGGGGTCTTAAAGGAATTGATTCGATCCAGAGCAGCCTGTGGAAAATCTGTCCTGTTTTCATCTCACATATTGGAAATTTGTGAGAATTTGTGTGATAAAATTGTTATCATGCAGGCAGGAACGATTAAGAAGACAGTCGAGCTTCGAGAGAACCCTTCTGATACTTCTTTGGAGGATATTTATATGGAGGTGGTTAATGATGTACCGATGGAGAAAGGTTTTTCAATTAAGCAAAACAATAAGTAAGATCAATTTCAGCTTTTTGAATTTTCGGTATAAGTTAAAAGAACGCCCTGATACCCACTTTATTGTGCTGACTTGCTTTGTTTTAAGTATAATAGGCGCGTTCTATTACTACTATTTTCAAATGCTTGGGCGGCTTTATGATGGACTTTCCAGGCTGGGGCTGGGAGCTTTGTTTTGCCGGCTTGCACTGTTTGCAGCGGCGATGATACTCTCGATAGCAGGCGCCTTCCTGCTGATCAATATTTTTTGCTTTTCAAAGGATATAGAACACTTGCTGTTGTTTCCAGTGAGGCCATGCGACATTTTTACAAGTAAGTACATTACAGTAATCTTGTTTTGCTATGGGATTGAAATTATACTGCTGCTTCCGGTGTGTATCATCCAAATGCACTATATGGGAGACATTTCTGTGATACTTACATATATCTCTGCGGCAGCGATACTGCCTCATATTGTTGTGTTCCCTTTGGCGGTTCTTGTGACAATATGCTTGAAAATTGCCCTGCTTCTGAAACGTAGGAGGACAATGCTGGCAGTCACAGGAATCATAGTGTATTTTGCAGGCGGCATGATCGGGGTTCTATTATCAAATGGACAAATAGGCGCAGAACGAAACGCGTATATCCGTCTTCATCCAGGATTAAAGCTATTCTGCATCATACTTGCCGCTGTGTTTATCTGCGGATACTACTATTTGAGTAATCTTGTGATCGGAAAGAAATATGCCATTTATGATAAAGAGGGACGGATTCGCTCAAAGGCAATGGAATACAACTCGTCGTCAAAGCTGAGAAGCTATTTTAAGAAAGAGTATCAAACTTTTTTCCGTAATCCGGCGTATGTCATAAACGGATTGTTTGGGATTTTTATTACCCCCTTTTTATTGACGCTGTCTTTTCGGATCAGTGCAGACGCAGAGAGTATAGAACAAATAAGAGCCTTGGTGTCAGCCCCGGAATTTTCCTTTTATGCGGTACTGTCTGCGCTTGCGGTAATTGTACTTACATCCGCAATCAATGCAGTGGCTTCAAGCAGTTTTTCCAGAGAGGGGGGCAAGTTTTTGGATCACGAAGATCATTCCGTATCCATTAAAGCAGCAAGCGTTTGTGAAAGCCCTGTTTTCTACAAGTATCTCGATTATGGGGATTATCATTAATTGCTTAATATTCAAGATCTACTTTAACTATGGTTTTATCCAGATTGGATTAATCTCTTTTGTTGGCATATTAATTGCAGCGCTATGGAACTTGGTCGGAGTATTTATCGACATGAAACGTCCAAAATTGGAATGGACAAATGAAACAGAAGCAATCAAGCAAAATGTTAATGTGGTTTTGTCTGTTTTGCTTTGTATCGCAGTTTCAATAGGGTATTTCTTTGCGGCAGCAAAAATGCTTCAGAATGGGTTCGATGCCGGAGGTGTGATAACCTTTTTATTGTGCAGTGTATGTATTCTAATTTTACTTGTGTGTAAAGGAATTGCGTCTCATCAAGAGTGATCTTTCAAAATATGTCAGTCAATCAAAAGGAGGAAGAAGCTATGAGTAAGAAGAAAATGATCCCGGCAGCGTTATTGATTGGAACCTTTGTCATATTGTTTGTGGCAACATTGTTCCTTCCAGACAAGATACCTTTCCATTTTGATGTGAACGGAGAGGCAGGCTGGTATGCAAGTAAGTATTTTGTCCTGTTGTTTACACCTGTTCCGTATTTGATTTACCATCAATTTATACACAAGAAAAAATGAATACAGTATTATGTGGAAAGGAGATGGGGTTAGATGACTACTGTATTCAAAGCTCTATCTGATGATACCAGACGGCAGATCCTAAAGCTGCTCGCAGATGGTGATATGACGGCGAAGGAAATCTCTGAAAACTTTACGATCTCAAAGCCTGCCATATCAAAACACCTTGATATTTTGAAAGAAGCAAGGTTAGTGACAGGCGAACGGACGGGGATGTCCGTTACTTATTCTCTTAATGCTTCTGTATTGCAGACAACTTTAGGCGCATTTTTAGAGTTTTTTGATACAAATAAATCGACAGGAAAAGAGGGAAACGAGAATGAAACTATATAGAAGTCTGAATATGATATTCTTGATTATATTCATTACAGGGACAGCCTTATGCTTTAAATACCTTCCCGGCGAAATACCGTTGTTTATGCAAAGTCCTTCCCGTGGGGTTTTTATAGGGATTTGTTCTGTTATTTTCCTTGCGTTGGCTATTGCTGCCTTTTTTCCTCACAAAATCTCTAAAAACGACAATGAAGTGAGAAATGATATTACTTTGACTGTAATTAACCTCTTTGGACTTGGAATTTTTCTTTTCTATTTTGTCACGATAGCTAAGTATTGCGGTTTGCAAATGAATTACATGAAAGGTATTGTGCTTATCGTGGGGGGCTTAATGGTATTAGTCGGTAATTTCCTGCCGCAAATGCCTTATCGCAGCCGGATTGGGTTTAAATTGCCTTGGATTCTAAAAGATAAACTATGCTGGCAAAAAACGCATAGATTTGCCGGGTACACGGCAATTCCTTTTGGGCTTATTCAGTGTTTGCTTGCTTTGTTTGTGCCGAACAACGATCTTGTATTTTTGTTGGGAATTGGGATTTGGATCATTATTGTGTGTATTTATTCATTGATTGCTTATTATCAGAACAAGGGGAATTTTGGTAAGTATAAGCCGTAGGAGAATATTATTATGAAGTAAGGGGAATTCAATTGTAAAAATTATATAAAAAACATAAAATAAACCTGATACAAGGCTAAAAAATCAATCTTTTCATAATGTTTTTATTGATTTCTAGGTAGGCTGTCCGTATAATGAAAGGGTAGTACAGGAGGAAAAAAATGGACAACCAGAATAATAACCCGAATAACAGGAATCAGAATAATAGAAATAATAATAGAAACAACAAGCAAGGTCTGCCCTTTATCATTCTGGTGACCCTGGTCACGATGGTGATGGTGATGGCGCTGTTTCAGTTCCAGGGAGCGGGCAGCGACAATGAGATCAGTTATAATGAATTCCTTAAGAAGGTGGATGACGGCAAGGTTGAGGAAGTAGTGATACAGAGCAGCCGTATCGTCATAACGGAGAAGAAGGAGAAGGGGCAGAAGATCGCCAAGGAATACTATACCGGTGTCGTGCGCGACGATTCCTTAGCGGAACGCCTCGAGAAGGCGGATGTTAAGTTCAGCCAGCAGATCCCGGATACTACATCTGCTATTATCGCACAGACATTGTTCACGCTTCTGCCGGTGTTTCTGCTGATCGGCGTGTTCGTATGGATGACGAGGAAGATGTCCAAGGGCGGCGGAATGATGGGAATCGGCAAGAGCAATGCCAAGATGTATGTGGAGAAGCAGACCGGAGTTACATTCAAGGATGTAGCCGGGCAGGACGAGGCGAAGGAGTCTTTGCAGGAGGTGGTAGATTTCCTGCATAATCCGGGCAAATACACCAGCGTAGGAGCCAAGCTTCCGAAAGGCGCTCTTTTAGTAGGCCCTCCGGGTACAGGTAAGACATTGCTTGCGAAGGCCGTGGCAGGAGAGGCGAACGTACCGTTTTTTTCCTTAAGCGGTTCGGCATTTGTGGAGATGTATGTAGGAGTGGGAGCGTCAAGAGTCCGCGACTTGTTCAAGCAGGCGCAGCAGATGGCGCCCTGTATCATATTTATCGATGAGATCGATGCGATCGGCAAGAGCCGTGACAATCAGCTGGGCAGCAACGACGAGCGGGAGCAGACGTTGAACCAGCTGTTGGCGGAGATGGATGGATTCGAGAGCAACAAGGGCCTGGTGCTCCTTGCGGCGACGAACAGACCGGAGATATTAGATCCGGCGCTTTTGCGTCCGGGACGGTTTGACAGAAGGATCGTTGTGGAGAAGCCGGATCTTAAGGGAAGAGTCGACGTTCTGAAGGTGCATTCCAAGGATGTGCGCATGGACGAGACGGTGGATCTGGAGGCGATCGCGCTGGCAACAAGCGGTGCGGTAGGTTCAGATCTTGCCAATATGATCAATGAGGCGGCGATCAATGCCGTGAAGAACGGAAGGACGGCGGTATCTCAGTCGGATCTGTTCGAGGCGGTGGAAGTGGTACTGGTCGGCAAGGAGAAGAAGGACCGTATCATGAGCCAGGAGGAGAGGAAGATCGTATCCTACCACGAGGTCGGCCATGCTCTGGTAAGCGCATTGCAGAAGGATTCGGAGCCGGTTCAGAAGATCACGATCGTGCCCAGAACCATGGGGGCGCTTGGGTATGTTATGCAGACGCCGGAAGAAGAGAAGTTCCTGAATACCAGGAAGGAGCTCCATGCGATGCTGGTGGGTATGCTGGCAGGCCGGGCGGCGGAAGAGATCGTGTTCGATACGGTCACAACGGGTGCTTCTAATGATATTGAGAAGGCGACCAAGGTTGCAAGGGCGATGGTGACTCAGTACGGTATGAGCGAGAAGTTCGGACTGATCGGGTTGGAGTCTGTTCAGAACCGTTATCTGGATGGAAGGCCGGTGGCGAACTGCGGGCAGGAGACTGCTTCGGAGATCGACCAGGAGGTTATGAGGATCCTCAAAGAATCCTATGAAGCGGCGAAGAAGCTTCTTGGCGAGCATCGGAAGGCGCTTGATAAGATCGCGGCATTCCTGATCGAGAAGGAGACGATCACCGGCAAGGAATTCATGGAGATCTTCCACGAGGTAGAGGGTATCGACCCCGAAGAGAAGAAGGAGAAGACCGAGGAGAGGATAGCGATGAACCCGGTGGATCCGGAAGAAGATTCACAGTAATATAGAGCCTGGAAGTCTGAAGATCGGCAGATTTCCAGGCTTTTCGCGGTACTTCGGCGGCATCGGCGCAAGATTTTCGCGGGAAATATATAAGACAGGAGACGGAAACCATGTTTGACATCCAGGAGGAATTGAAAAAGCTACCGGGGAAGCCCGGCGTCTACATTATGCATGACGAGCGGGATGAGATTATCTATGTAGGGAAGGCGATCAGCCTTAAGAACCGGGTGCGCCAGTATTTTCAGAGCAGCCGGAACAAGGGGGCTAAGATCGAGCAGATGGTGACGCATATCGTCCGGTTCGAATATATAGTCACGGACTCCGAGTTAGAAGCGCTGGTGCTGGAATGTAATCTGATCAAGGAACACAGGCCGAAATATAATACCATGCTGATGGATGACAAGACATATCCCTTTATTAAGGTGACGGTGGACGAGCCGTTTCCAAGGGTCATGGTCGCCAGAAGGATGATAAAGGATAAGTCCAGGTATTTCGGGCCTTACACCAGTGCAGGGGCGGTGAAGGATACCATAGAACTGATACGCAAGTTATATCATATCCGAAGCTGCAGCCGGAAGCTGCCCAAGGACATCGGCCGGGAGAGACCTTGTCTGAATTATCACATCCATCAGTGCAAAGCGCCCTGCCAGGGATATATTTCAGAGGAAGAATACCGCCAGTCTATTCAGGAGGTGGTACATTTCCTGAACGGCAATTATGATGTGATCTTAAAAGAGCTTCAAAGTAAGATGGAGAAGGCGTCGGAGGAGTTGGAGTTTGAGAAGGCGATCGAGTACAGGGAGCTGCTTGCCAGTGTCAGGAAGATTGCGCAGAAGCAGAAGATCACGGATACGGCGGGTGATGACCGGGATATACTGGCTGCGGCGGTAGAAGAGGAGGACGCGGTTGTCCAGGTATTCTTCATCCGCGGCGGAAGGCTGATCGGAAGAGATCATTTTTACCTTAAGATAACGAAGGGCGAGGCCGAAGGCGAGATCTTATCAAGCTTCATCAAGCAGTTTTATGCAGGGACACCCTATATACCTGCGGAGATCATGCTTCCGACGGCAGTGGAGGATATGGAGCTTATTGAAGAATGGCTGTCAAAGAGACGGGGGCACCGCGTGCATCTGCGGGTTCCCAAGAAGGGGACGAAGGAGAAGCTTGTGGAGCTGGCGGCGAAGAATGCCGCGATGGTCTTGAGTACGGACAAGGAGAGGCTGAAACGTGAAGAGGGGCGTACCATCGGTGCGGTGAAGGAGCTTGAGAAGATGCTCGGGCTTAACGGAGTCGTGCGGATGGAGGCATATGATATCTCGAATACGAGCGGATTTGCTTCCGTAGGTTCTATGGTGGTGTACGAGAGAGGCAAACCGAAGCGTAACGACTACCGCAAGTTCAAGATCAAGGGTGTCCAGGGAGCGGACGATTACGCGAGTATGGAAGAAGTGCTGACCCGCCGGTTTGAGCATGGGATGCGCGAACAGGAGGAGGGCAAGGATATGGGAGGGTTCACGGCATTCCCGGATCTGATCCTTATGGACGGCGGAAAAGGCCAGGTGAATGTGGCGCTTAAGGTGCTGAAGGAGCTTCAGATCAATATCCCTGTCTGCGGTATGGTCAAGGATGACAATCACCGCACCCGCGGGTTGTACTATCAGAATAAGGAACTCCCGATAGACCGGAACTCGGAGAGCTTCCGGCTAATCACCAGGATACAGGATGAAGCGCATAGATTCGCGATCACATTTCACCGGCAGCTTCGCGGGAAGAACCAGGTGCATTCTGTTCTGGACGATATTCCCGGAGTAGGGCCGGCAAGACGGAAGGATCTGATGAGGCATTTTGAAAATATCGAGGCGATTCGCAGCGCTACAGTGGAGCAGTTGAAGGAGCTTCCGTCCATGAATGAAAAATCTGCACGGGATGTCTATAACTTTTTCCATTGATATGGTATAATTTAAAGGTAATTTTGGCTCCAAAGAAGTAAAGGTGCCGCCAATTTTTAATAAGGAGAGTATTATGGCAGGTAAAGTCGAGTTAAAAAAAGTGGTGGAGAAGATGAATCTTAAGAATCTTACGCCTGATGTGGATTTGACAGATAAGATGATCGGGATTCCGGATATCAATCGTCCGGCTCTGCAGCTTACGGGATATTTTGAACATTTTGATTCTGACAGGGTTCAGTTGATCGGATATGTGGAATACACATTCCTGGAGAAGATGGATGCAGAACACAAGAAGGAGATCTATGGGGAATTGCTGTCCTATCCCATTCCGTGTATCGTATTTTCAAGAAATATGAAGCCGGGGCAGCTTCTTCTTGAGATGGCGGAGGAAGCCAATATCCCGGTGTTCAACACGGAGAAGAAGACGTCTGAATTTACAGCCGAGATCATACGCTGGCTGAATGTACAGTTAGCGCCCTGTATCTCGATCCATGGCGTTCTGGTGGATGTGTACGGCGTCGGCGTGCTGATCATGGGAGAGAGCGGGATCGGCAAGAGCGAAGCTGCTCTGGAGCTGATCAAGAGAGGCCACCGTCTGGTCAGCGACGATGTGGTAGAGATCCGTAAGGTCAGTGACGAGACTTTGGTCGGGACGGCGCCGGATATCACGCGGCACTTTATTGAGTTGCGGGGGATCGGCATCGTGGATGTCAAGACACTGTACGGTGTACAGAGCGTCAGGGCGACGCAGAATATCGATCTGGTCATTACGCTGGAGGACTGGGACAAGGAGAAGAAGTATGACAGGCTTGGATTGGAGGAGGAATACACGGAATTCTTAGGGAATAAGGTCGTATGCCACCAGCTTCCGATCCGTCCGGGACGTAATCTGGCGATCATCGTTGAGACGGCCGCCATCAATTACCGCCAGAAGAAGATGGGATATAACGCGGCGCAGGAGTTGTATAAGCGGGTACAGCAGAATCTTGCCAAGAAATGATGGAATCGTGATAAATAAATACAGAGAGACAGGAGGATGTAAGATGGAGTATTGTTTTGGCGTTGACATTGGAGGAACAACGGTGAAGATCGGTCTGTTTAAGACGGACGGCGAACTGCTTGACAAGTGGGAGATCAAGACACGCACAGAGAATCAGGGAGAAGCGGTCCTTCCTGATATTGCGGCTTCTTTGAAGGAGAAGATGCAGGAAAAGGGGATTGACGCATCCCGGGTATCAGGAATCGGCATCGGGCTTCCGGCTCCTGTAGATGAGAACGGAATCGTACAGAATACGGCGAATATCGGTTGGGGATACAAGGAAGTGACCCGCGAGATGGAGGAGCTGACCGGTATGAAGGTGGCTTCCGGCAATGACGCTAATGTGGCGGCTCTTGGCGAGATGTGGCTCGGCGCCGGGCGAGGCCATAAGAATCTGATCATGGTAACATTGGGAACCGGCGTGGGGGGAGGTATCATTGTGAACGGCTATCCTCTGACCGGAGCGCACGGAGCAGGCGGTGAGATCGGACATATCTGTATGAATTATGAAGAGACGGAAACATGTGGCTGCGGGAACAGAGGATGTCTGGAGATGTATGCGTCTGCTACCGGGATCACCAGACTTGCAAGGAGAAGGCTTGCGGCAGATGACAGTCCGTCCTTGCTCAGAGAAGGTGAATTGAGCGCGAAGGCGGTATTCGATGCGCTAAAAGAGGGGGATCAGGTTGCCGAAGAGATCGTGGAAGAGTTCGGCTCCTATCTTGGACACGGTATGGCGAATCTTGCGGCTGTGACAGACCCGTCGGTGATCGTGATCGGCGGCGGAGTGTCCAAGGCAGGGAAGATTCTGCTAGGTTATGTTGAGAAAAATTATCAGGAAAGGGCCTTTTTTGCGAACAAAGATACGAAGTTCGTGTTGGCGGAGCTTGGGAATGATGCAGGAATCTGCGGAGCAGCGAAGCTGATCTTATAGAAAATGTACCTCTTTTGATAGGACTGGATAAGACTTATTATAGTAACGGGATGACCATGAAAGGGCATCCCGTTATTTTAATATTTGATGCTATTGTATAACTCCCGGAATAATACTGTCTATCGGAATATCTGACGATCCGGGGTCTGACGATCCGGGGTCTGACGGAGGTTCGGCCGGTGGATTTGGATTCGTCGCCGGCGGAGTAGTCGTATCGCCGTTCCCATTTGTACCGTCGCCGTTCCCTGTACCGTCTCCATTGCCTGTACCGTCTCCATTACCAGTACCGTCGCCGCTGCCGTCAGGGTTATCGGTTTCGTCTGTCGGTTCGCCTTCCTCGGACTCAGCGTCTAACTCGTCGTCCGGGTAATAATTGTGTCCCGTACATCGGTCGTTCATAAGCATGTCCGTAGCAAATAGCTCAGTGACTCCCGGACAGCTTCCGGATACTGCAAGCAATCCGCTGATGGAACATACAGTCTTCCGCTCCACGGTCGGAGGTATGGTAAAGTCTTTCGGCGGCAGATTCGCGTGGATCCTGCTCATAATACTTCTCCATAGACGGAACCGGAAGTTGGTGTCGGTGTTGCATTCCTTATTATCATCGTATCCGCCCCATACAGCGCAGGTATAATACGGTGTGAACCCGCAGAACCATAAGTCCTTGTTGGAGGTCGTTGTACCGGTCTTGCCGGCAACCGGCATGTTAGGCAGCCTGCAGGCGGTACCCGTACCGGAATCCACAACATCCTGCATTGCGCTGGTTAAGAGAGCGGCGGTGCTGTCCTTCAGGACGGTGCGCGTCTCTCCGGTTCCTTCCAGGAGCACGTTGCCGTCATGGTCAAGGATCTTGGTGTACAGTGTCGGAGAGTTGTAGATACCCCCGTTGGCGATCGTCGCGTATGCGGCGCACATCTCATAATTATATACACCGTCGGTGATACCTCCAAGCGAGAGCGTCTGGTTGTCAAGATCGCTGAATACGCCGGCGCTGGTCGTCTTGCTCTTAACGAGGGTGCTGATGCCGAACTTCTCGCAGTAATCAAATCCTAACTGCTGGGTAATCTCGTCGCTTAACTTAACCGCACATACGTTGATGGACCATGTGATTGCACGGCGGATCGTCGTATCGCCGCCGTAACGTCCGTTGGCATTACGAAGGACGTTGCCGTTCCTTAGGGTGTAGGGCTCGTCCTTGATGACCGTAGCAAGTGACTTGCCGCAGGAATCAAGGGCAGGAGCGTATGATGCAAGGATCTTGAAACAGGATCCCGGCTGTCTCTTGGAACCCTTATAAGCTCTGTTCAGTCCCAAACTGGTCGCCTTCGTACCGCGTCCTCCCACCATGGCCTTGATCTGGCCGGTGGTCTGGTCAATGACCGTTACGGAAGCCTGCGGCTGAGGCGAAACATTAACGACCTCGTCATAGGTATCGCCTTCCCGGGCGATCGTGGTCTTCCATTCTTCTACCATTGCACGGGCGGCTTCTTCGCTTGGGAAGAGGAGCCCCTGTTCCCGTCCGTGGGCAGCCTTTACATACTGCTTAATGTGACCGGAGCTGAAGTTCTCTACGGTCCCGTCCGCGCGGGTTACGGTAACGGCACAGTCTAAGCCGTATTCCTTCAGATACGGATAGTTGGCGTCGTTGTTCATCTCCTCGTCGCAGATCTGCTGCATTGCCAGGTTTTGAGTGGAGTAAATGCCAAGACCGCCGCTGTATACCGCATTGTAAGCCTGTGTGTCCGTGTAGCCGAGCTGGCTTCTTAAGTCGTCGATCACCTGTTCCGCAAGCGCGTCGACGAAATAGCTGTACGGACTGTCATCCATTACTGCGTTGTTGACGGTCTGGATCCTGGAATATACATCGTCCGCCATTGCTTCATCATAGGCAGGCTTTTCGATGTAGCCTTGCTCCAGCATATCGTCCAGTACCTTTTTCCGCCGCTTTGCGTTGTCTTCCGGGTTGGTGATAGGATTCAGTGTTCCCGGGCTCTGGGTGATTCCGGCGATCACGGCGCATTCTGACAGGTTCAGGTCGTTGACCTCCTTGCCGAAATACCGCTTTGCCGCGGCCTGTACACCCAGGCAGTTCTGTCCAAGGTTGATGGTGTTCAGATAACTCTCCATAATGGTATCCTTGTCCATCTGTTTTTCGATCTGAATCGCCAGGAATTGTTCCTGGAGCTTACGTTCAACCCTGTCGTAAAAGGTCTCCTCATTTACAAAGTTCGGGAAGACATTATTCTTGATCAACTGCTGCGTAAGGGTACTTGCACCCTGGGACAGGTCGCCGGAAGTGATTCCGACTACCGCCGCACGGGCGATACCCTGCAGGTCGATTCCGTTGTGGTCATAAAAACGCTCGTCCTCAATTGCGACAAAGGCATGCTGCAGATCCTTGGGGATCTGGTCAATGGACTTGTATACGCGGTTGGAACCTGAGGATACAAAACGTTCGATCTCTGTAGTACCGTCATCTGCATAAACAAAGGTAGTGAAGCCTTTTGGTTTGACATCGTCGGGAGAGACTTCGGGGGTATTGTCAATGATCTTCTTGGCAAATATACCAACTCCGGCCACTCCGGCAACCGCTACCACTATCATACAGAGGAGAAATGCTTTAAAAAGCCGTACACCGATCCGCTTGCCCTGCATCGTGGACTTAGACGTTATCTGGTTTTGCTTTTGTGAAGCTTTTTTCTTACCATAATTCATGTGCGAAGCCTCCTTTATACCAAGTTATTATAACAAACAAACGTAATTTAATAAAGAAAAAAATAAAAACTTCATATTTCAGTAGGAAAATCTTAAGAAATCCGTTATAGTAATTCATATGATGATATTCATGCATGGTATTCGGAGCGATCCGTGTATCATGGATCATAGGAAGGAAGGTATTATGGCGGCAGAATACAGGACAGTATATACAGGCGGCGAAGGAGAGATCGTGGAGAAGAAGTCCCGTTTTATAGCGGCGGCAGCTCCGGTCCGGTCGGAGGAGGAGGCCTTGCAGATAATCGAGCAGATCAGGAAGAAATACTGGGATGCAAGGCACAATTGTTACGCATACGTGATCGGAGAGCGCGGGGAGCTTGAACGCTTCAGTGACGACGGCGAGCCGGGCGGCACCGCAGGCAAGCCCATCCTGGAAGTCATCAAGGGGGAGGAACTGCGCAACACTCTTATCGTGGTAACCAGATACTTCGGCGGAACCCTGCTTGGAACCGGCGGCTTAGTGCGCGCCTATTCGGCGGCGGCAAAGGCAGGTATTGCTTCATCTGTAATTATAACCAGGATTCCAGGAATCAAACTCCATATCACGACAGAATACACAGGATTAGGCAAGATCCAATACATATTAGGCCAGAGAGGGATCACGACCTTAGACTCTGTCTACACAGACAAAGTGGAATTAGAAGTGCTGGCGGCCGAAGCGGAAGCAGAAGCCGTAAAAGCCGAACTCACAGAAGGCACCAATGGCCAGGCCGTCATAGAAACCGGCGCCGCCTGCTATTTTGCAAATATAAACGGAACCCCTCAAATACTCGTCTGACCATCGATAAATTTATATTGCACATGAACGGTTGAGAAGAACCATTTCCAACGAACAGACAGAAAGGGGACCGCCCTCCCGGCAGTCCCCTTAGAAAAACCATCTCAACTATTCACTTTTCAATCTCTATGAAAATTCCGGCTCGATCAATCCAAATGCTCCGTTCTTCCTGCGGTATACCACATTCACCTCATCCGTCTCCGCATTGCAGAATACATAGAAGTCATGTCCGAGAAGATCCATCTGTATGCAGGCGTCCTCTGGATACATAGGCTTGAAACCGAACTTTTTCGTGCGGACGATCCTGATCTCGCCCTCATCCTCGGCAACGTCTTCGCCTTCATAGAATTCATGCTTGAAGTTGCCGCCCTCCTGATGCCTTGCGATCAGTTTGTTCTTATACTTACGAAGCTGGCGTTCGATCACCTCTTCTACCAGGTCGATGGAGACATACATATCATTGCTCTCCTGCTCTGAGCGGATGATATCGCCCTTCACAGGAATGGTTACCTCGATCTTCTGGCGTTCCTTCTGTACACTCAAGGTAACATGAATCTCTGTATCCGGAGTGAAATATCTCTCCAACTTCCCCAATTTGTTTTCCACCGCTTCTCTTAGTCCGGATGTTACTTCGATGTTCTTTCCAATAATGATAAACTTCATGCTGTCCAACTCCTTTTCGAAACAATTTCAATAGATTAGTCTGACAATTATTAATCAAACTAATAATCTATCTGATATATGTAGTATATCACGTTTGATTACTAATGTATAGAACGAATTACTTCAATTCTGGAAATTTTTTCATTATGGAGTTTGGCGACCCGGAGCCCCACATCGGTAAAGTAAGCGCAGGCGCCTACGCGGGGAACCTGATCCTCGGCTTCCAAAGAGCGGATCAGCACGTCCATGAGCCTGTCGTTATTCTCATATGGGATGTTGATCCCAAGCAGAGTATTGATGGACTTCACTCTGGCGCTGGCGCGGAAGATGATCGCATCGGAAATGTCAAATTCACAGAAGAGATACTTCCTTGTGGCGAATAATACTGCGATAGCGCTTACGCCGACCAAGCTGCCCCAGATAGAGGAGTGATCGGTGATGATCTGGCGGGCAATAGCAAACAGCAGCACCTCGAACACCGTATCGGGCGTATGGTAATACATCATGCGGATCAGCTCCACTCCGATGATCAGATTGAAGCAATTCTCCAGGAGGTCGTCGTAGTTGGGCCAGACCTCGAGATTGGGGATGTTGCTTAAGGATACGGCGATCCGTAAGCAGAGCAGAATGATTCCGAGCGCAAGCATGACGGAGATGACAAATTCAAGGAACTCGGTGATCTTTTTTAATATGTTGGCTATGACCTGCTGCATAGAAACCTCCTTCTATAATGGCTTATTCCGAGAAAGTAATCTGCTGAAAATACATGGATAGATGACAAGCACCCATAACACCAGTATAAAGTATTCTGACATTTTTGCCAAGATAGAACTTCCAAAGATAAGAGAAAAACTTTCTTTGATCAGGAGGGCGGCGGCAAGTCCGGCGAGAAGCTTGACGGCCTGGGTCAGAAGGCTGCCCGCGCGGGTATCAAAATTGATCTTCGTGCGTTCGGTGTACCATCCGACAGCGAAGCCGAAGCCGGCGCCGGCGGCTTTGCAGCAGTCTACGGCGTACTTAGTTTCTATGGTGCCGTTCTTAAGCAGCAGAAGGGAGTAAGCGGCAGTGGCAAGAGACAGACAGACAAGCGCCGCAGCGGTCGCCTTCAGATAGCGTCTGTCATCCAGCAATACAGCTTGAAACCGCCGGATGACGCAGGCGACCAGAAGGGATAAGGCCATAGATACCAGTACGTCCTTCGGCGTGTGGCAGCCCAGATACATCCTGGAAAATCCGATGCTTAAGAACGCAAGCACGCATAGGAGCTTCGCCCAGATCCGGGAGGTTCGGAGGGCTAGGGGGAAGAACAGGCAGGTAGCGCCCTGCGTATGTCCGCTTGGGAAGGAATAGCCGGTGGCGCCTGGAAGTGCGCTCTTAACGGCCTTGAATTCAGGGTCCAGGATCCAGGGCCGGGGGATCCTGAAAGTGATCTTAAGGGACTGGACGCACAGTCCGGCCGTAAAATACGTGAATCCCAGAAGATAAGCAAAGCGCTTATCCGCGCACCAGTAGAGGGCGCAGATAACCGCTATGATAATAAGTTCCTGACCAAAATAGGTGATGAACTGCATCAGTTTGTCTAAAAAGGGGGTGCGAAGCCCCGCTAACAGCCATAAGAATGTCATGATCTATTTCCTCGCTTCCGCATCTTAGGGTCTAAGATCTTCTTGCGGATCCTAAGAGTCTTAGGAGTAACTTCTAAGAGTTCGTCTGTATCGATAAAATCCAGCGCCTCCTCAAGGCTTAAGATCTTAGGCGGCGTCAGACGCAGCGCTTCGTCCGCGCTTGAAGAACGGGTGTTGGTCAGATGCTTGGTCTTACAGATGTTGACTTCGATATCATCGGTCTTGGCATTCTGTCCGATCACCATGCCGGAATACACCTTCTCGCCGGGTCCGATAAAGAGGATCCCGCGTTCCTGGGCGCTGAAAAGCCCGTAAGTGACAGATTCCCCCGTCTCAAACGCGATCAGGGAGCCGCTCTTGCGGTACTGGATATCACCCTTATATGGGGCATAGCCCTCGAAGGCGGTGTTCATGATACCGTTTCCCTTGGTATCGGTTAAGAATTCGCCGCGGTATCCAATCAGGCCTCTGGCAGGAATCAGGAATTCCAGACGGGTGTAACCGCCGTTGGATGCGCCCATGTTCTGCAATTCGCCTTTGCGCTGGCTTAATTTGTCGATCACGGTTCCGGTGAATTCATCCGGGACATCGATATAGGCGGTCTCCATAGGTTCCAGTAATTTGCCGTTCTCATCCTTTTTATACAGGACCTCGGCCTTGCTGACTGCGAATTCATAGCCTTCCCGGCGCATATTCTCGATTAGTACGGACAGATGCAGTTCCCCGCGTCCCGACACCTTGAAGCTGTCCGTGCTGTCGGATTCTTCCACACGGAGGCTCACGTCTGTATTCAGTTCCCGGAACAGACGGTCGCGCAGATGGCGGGAGGTGACGTATTTGCCTTCCAGTCCGGCAAACGGGCTGTCGTTGACGATAAACTGCATAGCTATAGTAGGTTCGGAGATCTTCTGGAACGGTATCGCCTTAGGATCCTCCGGCGAGCAGATGGTATCGCCGATAGAGATATCAGAGATACCGGAAATGGCGACGATGGAGCCGATGGAGGCTTCTTTTACATCGACCTTGTTCAGCCCGTCGAATTCATACAGCTTGCTTATGCGAACCTTCTCCTGGCGGGACGGGTCGTGATCATTGACGACGATCGCATCCATGCCGACACGGATCGTACCGTTATCCACCTTCCCGATGCCGATCCGTCCCACATATTCATTATAATCTATGGTGCTGATCAATACCTGGGTATCTGCGTCCGGGTCGCCTTCCGGGGCGGGGATATATTCAAGGATCGTCTCAAAGAGCGGCTTCATATCCCGTTCTTCATCTGTAAGGTCCAGTACGGCGACGCCGGCCTTGGCGGACGCATAGACGAACGGGCAGTCTAACTGATCGTCCGAGGCGTCCAGATCCATGAACAGCTCCAGCACTTCGTCGATCACTTCGTCGGGCCTTGCCTCAGGACGGTCGATCTTGTTGATGCATACGATGACCGGAAGGCTTAGTTCCAGCGCTTTTCTTAAGACGAATTTGGTCTGGGGCATGGCGCCTTCAAAGGCGTCTACCACAAGGACCACGCCGTTCACCATCTTAAGGACACGCTCGACCTCGCCGCCGAAGTCCGCATGGCCGGGGGTGTCGATAATGTTGATCTTCGTTCCGTTATAATAGACAGCGGTGTTCTTAGAGAGAATCGTGATGCCGCGCTCGCGCTCGATATCGTTGGAGTCCATGACCCGCTCCTCTACCGCCTGATTCTCCCGGAACACTCCGCTTTGTTTTAACAATTCATCCACCAGGGTCGTCTTCCCATGGTCTACATGCGCAATGATCGCAATGTTTCTTACATCCTCACGTGTTGTCTTCATATTAATATCATCATCCTTTTCTCTTATCATCCATTTTTATTCATCCGTTAGTTTACCATATTTTATAAAATTTACAAGTATTTTGGTTCTAAAATGGGAACTTGCCTCATAAACTATGTAATGACCCTGCAAAATGATGCAGGAATGCCTGACAACTTAAAATACGATTCAGAGGAAGGGAGATTGTAAGATTATGTCAGATAAGATTATTGAAAACAACCAGGTGACTATCATGGGAGAGATCGCGTCCCCGTTTATTTTCAGCCATGAAGTATACGGAGAGGGATTCTATATGGTGGATGTACATGTTAAGCGCCTAAGCAATTCGGAGGACAACATTCCGCTGATGATCTCAGAGCGGCTGATCGATGTATCGCAGGATTATACCGGAGAGTTCATCATGGTGAGCGGGCAGTTCCGTTCCTACAACCGACATGACGAGCAGAAGAACCGGCTTGTGCTGTCCGTGTTCGTGCGGGAAGTGGAATTCATTGAGGAAGAGCTGGACGGGGCGAAGACGAACAACATATTCCTGGACGGCTACATATGCAAGCTGCCCGTCTACCGGAAGACGCCGCTTGGCAGGGAGATCGCGGACCTTCTGCTTGCCGTGAACCGGCCTTATGGGAAATCAGACTACATACCGTGCATCTGCTGGGGAAGGAACGCAAGGTTTGCGTCGGGCTTTGAGGTGGGTGAACATGTTCAGATCATCGGGAGGATCCAGAGCAGAGAATATATTAAGAAGCTGACGGAGACAGAGACAGAAAAAAGGGTCGCTTACGAGGTGTCGGTCAGCAAATTGGAATGTCTGGAGGATTAAATAATAAGATGGCAAAATCAAACTGACTTTCATTGACATCATATTTGATTGATGATAGAATTTCTATAAAACAGACGAGTCTGCATGCAGCAGATATCATTATGAATGTCAGGAGGATTACGAATGGCTGTTTTTAAAGGAGCTGGAGTGGCGATCGTCACACCGTTTAAAGAAGATGAGAGTATTGATTATGATAGACTGGATGAACTGATCGATTTTCACTGTGAGAATGGGACGGACAGTATTATCATATGCGGCACGACCGGAGAGTCGGCCACGATGACGGAGAAGGAGCATTTAGAGTGCGTAAAGTTCACGATCGAGCGGACGAAGGGAAGGATCCCGGTGATCGCCGGGTCAGGGTCGAACTGTACAAGGACGGCCATCGAAATGTCCAAAGAGGCGGAGTCCTATGGTGCGGACGGTCTTTTGCTTGTGACCCCGTACTATAACAAAGCAACTCAGGCAGGGCTTATCGCGCACTATACGGCGGTTGCGAAGGAAGTGAAGGCGCCGATCATCATGTACAGTGTGGCGAGCCGTACCGGATGCAATATCGAGCCGGCGACGGTCGCGGCTTTGGTTAATAATGTAGATAATATCGTGGGGATCAAGGAAGCTTCCGGCAATATCGGGCAGGTGGCAAGGATCATGGCGCTGACCGACGGCAATATTGACCTGTATTCAGGGAATGACGATCAGATCGTCCCGCTTCTGTCATTAGGAGGCAAGGGAGTGATCTCCGTATTGTCGAATATCGCTCCCAAGGAGACTCATGATATGTGTGAGAAGTTCTTTGAAGGAGACATTAAGGGAAGCGCAGAGCTTCAGCTTAAGGCAATACCGTTGGTGGAGCAGCTTTTCTGCGAAGTGAACCCAATTCCGGTGAAGAAGGCGATGCAGCTTATCGGCATGGACTGCGGGGGACTTCGTATGCCGCTTACGGAGCTTACGAAAGCCCACGAAGAATCGCTCGCTAAGGCGATGAAGGATTTTGGCCTTAAGCTTGTATAGGAGAAAGCGTTACTGTTAAGGAGGACGAAAGATGGTACGTGCGGTCATGCATGGATGCAACGGCAAGATGGGGCAGGTGATCACGGGTCTCATTAAAGCCGATGAGGGGATCGAATTAGTAGCGGGAATTGACACGTATACGGGGATTCAGAATGATTACCCGGTGTTTGAGAATATAGAACAGTGCGATGTCCAGGCGGATGTCATCATTGATTTTTCGAATGCGGGAGCAGTAGATGCGCTGCTTGGGTATTGTGCCGGCAGACAGGTTCCGGTCGTCTTATGTACGACGGGACTTTCCGAAGAGCAGTTGGAGAAGGTAAGAGAGGCGTCGAAGAAGACGGCGGTCTTGAAGTCAGCCAATATGTCTCTTGGGATCAATCTTCTGATGAAGCTGCTCAAAGACGCGGCCAAGGTACTTGGACCGGCAGGATTCGATATTGAGCTGGTAGAGAAGCACCATAATCAGAAGGTAGACGCGCCGAGCGGGACAGCCCTTGCGCTGGCGGATTCCATCAATGAGGCGGTGGACGGAGGATATGAATATGTCTATGACCGGAGCCAGGTGCGCAGGAAGCGGGAGAAGAAGGAACTGGGGATCTCGGCGGTCCGCGGCGGAACCATTGTGGGCGGCCATGAGGTGATCTTCGCGGGAGCGGACGAGGTCATAGAATTTAAGCACACGGCATATTCTAAGGCGGTTTTCGGCAAAGGGGCGGTGGAGGCCGCGAAGTTTTTGGCAGGCAAGCCGGCCGGAATATATGATATGTCGGATGTGATTCAATTTTAGAATGGACAGTGTTGTTCACTATGTGGATTCATTTACAAAGGAAGGATAGTTATGAAAGAATTAGAAGTACGGTATTTGGAAAGACTTTCACAGCTTTATCCTACCATCGCAAAGGCATCGACGGAGATTATCAATCTGCAGGCGATCCTGAATCTTCCGAAGGGAACGGAGCATTTCCTTACGGATATCCACGGGGAATATGAAGCATTTTCCCATGTGCTTAAGAATGGTTCGGGAGCGGTGCGCCGCAAAGTCGATGATGTCTTTGGGAATACTATGAGTAGCAAGAACAAACAGGCTCTTGCTACTCTTATTTATTATCCGAAGGAGAAGATGGAGCGGATCAAGCGGGAAGAGGATAACATGGAGGACTGGTACAAGATCACTTTGTACCGGCTGATCAAGATCAGTAAGCGTGCGGCGAGCAAGTACACCCGATCCAAGGTAAGAAAGTCTCTGCCGGAGGATTTTGCGTATGTGATCGAAGAGCTTATAACGGAAAAGGCTGATGTCACCGACAAGAATTCCTACTATAATTCGATCGTCAGTACGATCATCCAGATAGGAAGGGCGGAGGAATTCATCATTGCCTTAAGCGAACTGATCCAGCGGCTTACGGTGGATCACCTGCATATCGTGGGAGATATCTACGACAGAGGTCCGGGACCGCATGTGATCATGGATAAGCTGATCGCGCATCATTCTGTGGATATTCAGTGGGGCAATCACGACGTGCTGTGGATGGGAGCGGCGGCCGGTCAGAGGGGATGTATTGCCAATGTGATCCGTATCTGCGCAAGATACGGCAATCTTGATATCCTGGAGGAGGGATACGGGATCAATCTGCTTCCGCTTGCGACCTTTGCCCTGAATACTTACGGGAACGATCCGTGTGACTGCTTCCAGCTGAAGGGAGATTCGGGACACGGCAAGAATGAGATGCTGATGGATATCAGGATGCATAAGGCGATCTCGGTAATCCAGTTCAAGGTCGAGGGGCAGATCATCAAGAAGAATCCGGGCTTCAAGATGGAAGACCGCAATCTGCTCCATCGTATTGATTATGAGAACGGAACCATAGAGATAGACGGGAAGACCTATGAGATGTTAGATAAGAATTTCCCGACTATTGATCCGAAGCGGCCATATGCGCTGACGAGAGAAGAAGAGGACATCATGAAGCGCTTAGAGCAGGCGTTTTTAAACTGCGAGAAGCTGCAGCGCCATATGCGCTTCCTGCTCAACAAGGGAGCGCTGTATAAGGTCTATAACAATAATCTTCTCTACCATGGCTGCGTGCCGCTGAATGCGGACGGAAGCCTGAGGAATGTACGGATCTATGGCCATACCTACAAGGGGAAGAGCCTCTATGAGATTCTGGAGAGCTATGTCAGGAAGGGATTCCATGCCCTTGACGCCAAGGAGAGGGAGAGGGGCAAGGATATGATGTGGTATATCTGGCTCAGTGAAGGCTCTCCTCTGTTTGGTAAGGACAAGATGGCGACCTTTGAGCGGTATTTCCTGGCGGAGAAGGAGACGCATAAGGAGAAGAAGAATCCGTATTACAGCCTCTTGGAGGACGAGAAGGTGGTGAATCGGATCCTGAAGGAATTCGGCCTTTTGCCGGAGGGGACGCATATCATTAACGGACATGTGCCTGTCAAGAGCAAGAACGGCGAGAGTCCGGTCAAATGCGGCGGCAAGGTGATGGTCATTGACGGAGGATTCTCCAGGGCGTATCAGAAGGAGACGGGGATCGCAGGCTATACGCTGATCTCGAATTCCTACGGGCTGATCCTTGTTGCGCATGAACCCTTCGAGTCGACGGAAGCGGCGATAGAGAGGGAGAGCGATATTCATTCGGACAGCACGATCGTGAACCGGGTGCTGGAGAGGAAGCTGGTGGGGGACACGGATGTGGGCCGCGACTTAAGAGAACAGATCGCGGATCTGGAGGTGCTTCTTCTGGCTTACCGGAGCGGCCAGATCGCAGAGCGGGTATAGTCGCATTTTTTAATGTTAAAAAATACCATGTACAATAAACTGTTTCAGGTATATTATCCTGTGTTTTGCAGATATTACTAGCAACAAGTATTACTTGATTATTGATAATATACATGAAAGGGAGAAAAGATATGAAACAGTTGAAGAAAATGGTATTGATCCTTATGTGCACAGGCACCATGCTTGGCATGACGGCCTGCGGAAGCAATGATGCAGATGATAATGCGGCCAACAACAATGCGGCGACTGATAACAATGACAACGCTGCCAATAACAATAAGGATAACGGCAGCGGCACAAACGGCGCTACCGACGGTACGGACCGCAACGGCAATGACAATATAGCCGACGAGATCGGCGACGATATCCGCGACGGCGTAGATGATATGGGAGATGCCCTGGACGGCGATAACAATGCCGATAATAACAATGCTAATAACAATAATGACGGCCGAAACGATGATAAGGTAAGAGATTAACCATATTTCTTAAAGGAGCTGTTTTCCTGCGTGCAAAGTGCAGGAAGGCGGCTCTTTTATTGATGGAGGATTTTTTTTCGGCAAATTATATAAAATATACAGAAAATATTGTTAAAATTTCTCCAAACAAATGCTTGTTAATTAATTGTCAATGTGATATGATACACATAGATGGCGGCAGAAAACGACAGATTATTCAGAGTTTCTGTAAGCCGGGTATACTGGAATACTTATACAGGCAGAACAGTATACTAGAATCAGTAAAACGCATAAAGAAGGAGAAGAAAACATGAGCTGCAAAGTCACAATCATTGGTGCCGGGAGCGTAGGCGCCACAATTGCGTACACATTGTCCGGTGAGGACATGGCGTCCGAGATCGTCATGATCGACATCAACAAGGAGAAGGTAGAAGGCGAGGTTATGGATATCGAGCAGGGAACCTGTTTCAGAGATCCTGTAGCAATCATTGCGGGCGATTATGAGGATGCGAAGGATTCTGATATTGTGATCATCACATCAGGAATTGCACGTAAGCCAGGCCAGACAAGAATTGAACTGACACAGACCAATGTTAATATCTTGAAGCAGATCACACCGGAGATTGTAAAGGCGGCACCGAAGGCGCTTTATATCATTGTAAGCAACCCGGTTGATATCATGACCTATGTATTCACGAAGATTTCAGGAATTCCGGAGAATCAGATTATCGGTTCCGGAACCGTCTTAGATTCCGCAAGACTTCGCTGCGGACTTTCCGAACATTTCAAAGTTGCACAGAGGAATATCCATGCATATGTATTCGGCGAGCATGGGGATACGTCCTTCATTCCATGGTCGGCGGCACGTATTGCAGGCGTCACGGTAGACGACTATCTGAAGATGATGCCGCAGCTTGGCAAGGAAGCTAAGGAGCTTGATAAGGATGCGATGCTTACTTATGTACAGAAGTCCGGCGGTAAGATCATTGCGAATAAGGGTGCGACCTTCTATGCGGTAACCAGAGGCGTATGCAGATTATGCAGCATCCTGATGTCTGCTTCCGAGTCTGTATCCACAGTATCTTCCATGATGCACGGAGAATACGGTATCGAGGATGTGTGCTTGAGCACGCTGGCGCTGGTAGGACCGAACGGTATCCAGGGCAAGATCCCGATGGCGCTGACCGATGATGAGGTAGAAAAGCTTAAGGCAAGTGCGGATGCGCTGAAGGAAGTTATTGCCCAGATCGAGTTATAAGTTTATAATTTAAATTATTATTATAGAAAGGACAGCGAGAACTATGAAGTACAGTTATTATCCGGGATGCACTTTGAGAACAAAGGCAAAGGATCTGGATGTCTATGCGAGGGCTTCAGCAGCGGCGCTTGGAATCGAGTTAGAAGAGATCGAAGACTGGCAGTGCTGCGGCGGGGTCTATCCGCTTGGTTCGGACGAGATCGCGACGAAGCTGTCTTCCGTTCGTGCGCTGAATGCGGCGAAGGAGAAGGAACAGGATCTCGTAACGATGTGTTCCGCGTGCCATCATGTGATCAAACGTGTCAATGATGATATGAAGAATGTGGAGGACATCCGTACCAGAGCGAACAATTACATGGAACTTGAGGAGCCTTATGCAGGTGAGACGGAGGTTCTTCATTTCCTGGAAGTCCTTCGTGACAGAGTGGGATTTGACGAATTGAAGAAGAAGGTTAAGAATCCGCTGACGAGTAAGAAGATCGGTGCATATTACGGCTGCCTGCTCCTTCGCCCAAGCAAGCTCTTAAGCTTTGACGATCCGGAGAATCCGGCGATCATTGAAGATTTCATACGCGCCATCGGAGCAGAGCCGGTAGTGTATCCATACCGCAACGAGTGCTGCGGCGGTTACATTTCCCTGAAGGAGAAGGATCTGTCCAAGGGAATGTGCGAGAAGATCATGGCAAGCGCCGAAGGCTTCGGAGCCGAGATGCTCACGACGGCATGCCCGCTCTGCCTGTATAATCTGAATAAGAGTACGGGAGCGAAACTTCCGGTTGTCTACTTTACAGAGCTTCTGGCAGAAGCGTTGGGCGTAAAAGAAGAAGTGAAAGAGGAGGTGCAGAAGTAATGAGTTCCGAGAAGAAACAGGCGGAGCTGATCAAGGAGATCAGCGGCGTGAATCCGCTCAAATGCATGAAGTGCGGCAAATGTTCTGCAACCTGCCCATCCTATAACGAGATGGATATCAAACCGCATCAGTTTGTATCCTATGTGATCAATGAAGATATCGAGAGTCTGGTGAATTCCAAGTCATTATGGAAGTGTCTCTCTTGTTTTGCATGTGTGGAGAGATGTCCGCGCGATGTGAAACCAGGCAAGCTTATCGACGCTGCAAGACAGGTGGTAGTGCGCCAGAAGGATCAGAATTACCTGTTGGCAGATGAGATTCCAGAGCTTTTGGATCCAGAGCTCCCGCAGCAGTTATTAGTCAGTGCATTCAGAAGATATAGGAGGTGAGTCTAAGTGCAGAGGATAGGAGTATTTGTCTGCCATTGCGGAAGTAATATTGCCGCTACGGTGGACGTAAGCAAAGTAGCAGAGATGTCTCTCATGGAGCCGGGCGTTGTCCATGCCGAAGACTACCAGTATATGTGTTCCGAAGCAGGCCAGGCTAAGATCGCCGCAGCGATCAAGGAGAAGAATTTGACAGGAATCGTCGTATGTTCCTGTTCCCCGCGTATGCATGAGGCTACATTCAGAAAGGCGGCGGAGCGTGCGGGACTGAATCCGTACATGGTAGAGATCGCCAACATCCGCGAGCATTGTTCCTGGATCCATAAGGATATGGAAGAGGCGACCAAGAAAGCAGTGATCCTCATGAGGGCGGCGGTTGCGAAGGTGAACTTAAACGCTCCGCTTCAGGCGGGAGAGAGCCGTGTGACCAAGAGGGCGCTGGTGATCGGAGGCGGAATCGCAGGTATCCAGACAGCCCTTGATATTGCGGACGCAGGCTATGAGGTTGATATCGTGGAGAAGACGCCGAGTATCGGAGGAAGGATGTCGCAGCTTGACAAGACGTTCCCGACTCTTGACTGTTCCGCGTGTATCCTGACGCCGAAGATGGTGGAAGCGTCAGCCCATGAGAAGATCACCATCTATACATACAGCGAAGTAGAGAAGGTAAGCGGGTTCGTAGGAGACTTCACCGTGGATATCCGCAAGAAAGCAAGAAGCGTGGATATGAACAAGTGTACCGGCTGCGGAGTCTGCCAGGAGAAATGTCCGTCCAAGAAGGCTCCGAGCGAGTTTAACAGAGGCCTGAACACCAGAAGCGCCATCTACACCCCGTTCGCACAGGCGATCCCGAATGTGCCGGTGATCGACCGTGAGGCGTGTATCAAGTTCAAGACCGGGAAGTGCGGAATCTGTTCCAAGGTCTGTCAGGCAGGCGCCGTCGACTACGAGCAGAAGGATGAGATCATCTCAGAGAAGTACGGTGCGATCGTTGTCGCGACAGGGTTTGATACCATCAACCTGGACAAATATGACGAATACGCATACAGCCAGAGCAAGGATGTCATCACGTCCTTAGAGTTGGAGCGTGTAATGAACGCCGCAGGACCGACTCACGGACACCTGGAGCGTCTCTCCGACGGAAAGGCTCCGAAGGAGATCGTATTTATCCAGTGTGTGGGAAGCCGCTGTTCCGACGACAGAGGCAAGCCGTACTGTTCCAAGATCTGTTGTATGTATACGGCGAAGCACGCCATGCTGATCCGTGACAAATACCCGGATGTGAACGTGACCGTATTCTATATCGACGTGCGTACGCCAGGTAAGAACTTCGACGAGTTCTACAGAAGAGCGGTAGAGCAGTACGGAGTGAATTACATCAAAGGACAGGTCGGAAAGGTAATCCCGCAGCCGGACGGAAAGCTTCTGGTACAGGGATCAGACCTTCTTGATAACCGTCAGATCTTAAAAGAAGCGGATATGGTAGTCCTTGCCACGGCGATCGAGCCGAATCCAGACGTGCGTAAGATCGCGACCATGCTGACTGCAAGCATTGACACGAATAATTTCCTGACAGAAGCTCATGCGAAGCTCCGTCCGGTAGAGTCGCCGACAGCCGGTATCTTCTTATCCGGCGTATGCCAGGGACCAAAGGATATCCCGGAGACGGTTGCCCAGGCGGGAGCTGCCGCTGTAAAAGCGATCGGGCTTCTTGCGAAGGATAAACTGATGACCAACCCATGTACCGCACAGTCAGACATCCTGCTGTGTAACGGATGTTCTACCTGTGAGAATGTATGTCCGTACGGTGCGATCACTTATGAAGACAAAGAGGTCAACGACCATGGAATCCGCGAGACACGCCGTGTGGCAGTGGTAAATAACGCACTCTGCCAGGGCTGCGGCGCTTGTACCGTTGCATGTCCGTCAGGAGCCATGGATCTGCAGGGCTTCTCCAATAGACAGATCTTAGCGGAGGTGGATGCAATATGCCGTTAGAAAATAAAGAATTCAAACCGAAGATTGTGGCATTCTGTTGTAACTGGTGCAGTTACGCGGGAGCCGACCTGGCAGGAAGCAGCCGTCTTACCTATCCTGCCGATGTGAAGATCATCCGCGTGCCATGTTCCTGCCGTGTGAATCCCATGTTCATCTTAAGAGCATTCGAGAAGGGGGCAGACGGAGTGATCATGTGCGGATGCCACCCGGGAGACTGCCATTACAGCACCGGAAACTACTATGCGAGAAGACGTATGACGCTGTTATTCTCCATGCTTGACTACATCGGCGTGGAAAACGGACGTACCCGTGTAGAATGGGTATCTGCGGCAGAGGGCGTGAAGTTCTCTGAGACGATGAACAGTTTCGTAGAGAAGATCTATTCTCTCGGTGAAAATGTAAGATTGGGGGATCTAAGATGCAAGAGTTAATTAACCGTGCAAAAGAGCTGCTGGCAGACGGAACTGTGGCACGGGTTCTCGGCTGGAAGGCCGGAGACTTGCCTTACAATCCGGAACCGGCTTACTTCGAGATAGAAGAAGATTTGAAGGATTTTGTATATAACGGGTTCTGCGGAGCCAACTTAAGCAAATACATGATCGAAGCTTCCAAGCTGGAAGGAAAGACCATGGTCTGCTTAAAACCATGCGATACATACAGCTTTAACCAACTGATCAAGGAGCATCGGGTAGACCGGGAGAAAGCTTATATCGTAGGCGTGGGATGCAAGGGCAAACTGGATATTGAAAGAATCAAGAAGCAAGGGATCAAAGGAATCGAGAGCATCGAAGGCGCAGAGATCACGGATGAAGCGGATACTTTGAAGATTCAGACCATTTACGGAGAGAAATCTATCTCCTACGCAGACGGTATGCTGGAGAGATGCCATGTCTGCAAGGGCAAGGATCACATGATCTTTGACGAGCAGATCGGAGAGTCCAAGGAGACGAAGGATGCGGAACGCTTCGACGAAGTAGCGAAGATCGAGGCGATGAGCCCGGAGGAGAAGTTCGCGTACTTCAGAAGTGAACTGAGTAAATGTATCCGCTGCAATGCCTGCAGGAACGCATGTCCTGCCTGCAGCTGCCGCAAATGCGTATTCGACAGCAACAAGTTCGACAGCTCCCAGAAGGCGAACGTGGACTCCTTCGAGGAGAAGATGTTCCACATCATCCGCGCGTTCCATGTGGCCGGAAGATGTACGGACTGCGGCGAGTGCAGCCGTGTATGCCCGCAGGGGATCCCGCTTCACCTGTTCAACCGCAAGTTCATCAAGGATATTGATGAATTGTACGGGGAATACCAGGCAGGAGCAGATACCGATTCAAAAGCACCGCTTACAAACTATACGTTTGAGGATGCGGAACCAAGTATAGTAGGAAAGAGGGGATAATGTATGTATAAGATAGCCAAAGAGAATCTTTCCGCATTATTCCAGTTGATCGCGGAAACACGTGAGCTGTATCTTCCGGTGAAGACGGCCGGACAGACGAATTTTGCGGCGTGGAGCGAGGACGCAGAGGTAGATCTTGATACCTTAAAGACCGTAAAATCAGCCAAGGACGCATTCTTCCCGCAGAGCGAAGGTCTCTATACCGTCAAAAAAGAGGGAAAGAAGATGTCTATCGAGCCGGAGCGCTTAAAAGAGCAGGATTTCGTCGTATTCGGCATGAAGGCCTGCGACGTGAAGGGCTTAGAGGTATTAGACAAGGTATTCTTATCCGACCCGGTCGATACGTTCTATGCGGCAAGAAGAGATCATGGGACGGTCGTGGCTATGGCCTGCCATGAGCCGGAGGAGACCTGCTTCTGTAAGGTATTCGGAGTAGACGCAGCCAACCCGGCTTCGGATGTGGCGGTCTGGACAGTCGGAGACGAATTATATTGGAAGGCGCTGACCGAGAAAGGCGAAGCTCTCACGGAAAGCGTAAAGGAACTGCTCACAGAGGACGGCGCGGGCGAGGCGGCCGTAGAAGCAGAGAAAGAGAATATCCATAAGATCGTGGAGAAGCTTCCGTATATGAACCTGTCCTTAGAAGGCTGGAACGGAGACGCGCTGTCTGAGAAGTTTGACTCTCCGGTCTGGGAAGAATTATACAAGCCATGTCTGGCGTGCGGTACATGTACCTTCGTGTGCCCGACCTGCCAGTGTTATGATATCAAGGATTACACCGCAGGAAACAGCGTATCCCGATATAGATGCTGGGATTCCTGTATGTATTCCGACTTTACGATGATGGCCCACGGCAACAACCGTACCAGCCAGATGCAGAGATTCCGCCAGAGATTCATGCACAAGTTAGTGTACTATCCGGCGAACAACGACGGGATGTACTCCTGTGTCGGCTGCGGACGCTGTGTGGAGAAATGCCCGCAGGCGCTTAATATCGTGAAGGTTGTGAAAGCATTTCAGAATCAGGGAGGTGAAAAATAATGGGAGAATGTACATGTCATAAGAATTATACATTAGATACTCTGATCCCCCAGGTCGGCGTGATCACGGATATCCGCCAGGAGACGCCGGATGTGAAGACCTTCCGGGTAAATGCGCCCGAGGGAGGCAAGCTTTTTGAGCATATGCCGGGACAGTGTGCTATGGTCTGTGCGCCTGGGATCAGCGAAGGTATGTTTTCCATTACTTCTTCGCCGACTAATAAGGAATATCAGGAGTTCAGCATCAAGCAGTGCGGTATCTTGACGGACTATCTTCACAGCCTGGAGGTGGGCGATGAGATCACGGTCCGGGGACCATACGGCAATTCATTTCCGGTAGAGACAGAGCTTAAGGGTAAGAACCTTCTGTTCATCGCAGGCGGTATCGGCCTTGCGCCTCTTCGTTCTGTCATCAATTATGTGCTTGACAACCGTGAGAATTACGGGACGGTGGATATCGTCTACGGTTCTCGTTCTGCAGAAGACCTGGTTCAGTTAAAGGAGATCCAGGAAGTATGGATGAAGGCAGAGGGCGTGAACGTCTACCTGACCATCGACAGAGAGCAGGACAATTGGGACGGTCATGTGGGATTCGTTCCGAACTATGTAAAAGAGCTTGGATTCGACACGGACAGGACGGCGCTGGTATGCGGGCCTCCGATCATGATCAAGTTCGTGCTTGCAGGCCTTAAGGAGCTTGGGTTCACCACAGAGCAGGTCTACACGACGCTGGAGCTTCGGATGAAGTGCGGCGTAGGCAAATGCGGACGCTGCAATATCGGTTCCAAGTATGTGTGCAAGGACGGCCCGGTATTCCGGTACGACGAGATCGACGAGCTTCCGAATGAATACTAAGGCCCGACCATTCGGCGAAAAACGCAGCAACAGAAATGTTGCGGAGAAGCTGCGAAGCAGCGGTTTTGAGCTTAGCATGGCGAAACGTCCAATTGCGAATAAATATAAGAAAGGATACGAATAACATGGAAAATATGGTAAATGTATATTTTAGCGGTAAGCGTTACAGTGTTCCGGCAGATCTTACGATCATGACCGCCATGGAATACGCCGGTTATACATGGAAAAGAGGGTGCGGCTGCCGTCATGGTTTCTGCGGAGCCTGTGCGACCGTATACCGTATCAAAGGGAAAAATGAATTAAAGACCTGCCTTGCCTGCCAGACTCAGGTAGAAGAGGGCATGTATGTGGCAAGCATCCCGTTCTTCCCGACAGATAAGAGGACCTATGAGATCGAGGATATCAAGCCGACCCAGCAGATCATGATGGAACTCTACCCGGAGATCTACAGCTGTATCGGATGCAACGCCTGTACGAAGGCCTGTACACAGGATCTGAATGTTATGCAGTATATCGCATATGCACAGCGCGGGGAATTTGAGAAATGTGCGGAAGAATCCTTCGACTGTATCGGATGCGGATGCTGTACCGTAAGATGTCCGGCGGGAATCTCCCATCCTCACGTAGGTGTTCTGGCAAGAAGGCTTACAGGAAAATACATTGCGCCTGAAACAGAGCATCTTGCAAACCGTGTAGATGAAGTGAACAAAGGAGAGTATGACGAGCTGATTGAGCAGATCATGCAGAAGCCGATCACGGAGATGCAGGAGCTTTATAATACAAGAGAGATTGAGAAATAAGGGAGGTCAGAATATGTATACACCATATCCAGAGAATATGATGGAATCCATCAAAAAGGTAGAGGCTACAAGAGAAAAACGTATGTCTACAGAGCCGAGACGTCTGACCGCTGATGAAAAAGATGCTCTTCTTAAGGAGTTCCATCCTGATTATAATCCAGACGCTTTTGCCGAGATCAAGGTAGGTCCGAATAAAGGGCAGAAAGCGCCTCTTGAACTGGCGGAGATGCTTCACTCCACAAGCCGTCTGGTCAATGACAAGGTTGATATCACAAAGGTTGATTACGATGTGGACGTACTTGTGATCGGCGGAGGCGGCGCAGGTTCCTCCTGTGCCATCGAAGCCCACAACGCAGGCGCTAACGTTATGATCGTGACGAAGCTTCGTATCGGCGACGCCAATACGATGATGGCGGAAGGCGGTATCCAGGCGGCAGATAAAGAGAACGACTCTCCGGTTCAGCACTATCTGGACTGCTTTGGCGGCGGACACTTTGCCGCAAGGCCGGAACTGGTAAAACGTCTCGTAATGGAAGCGCCGGATGCGATCAAATGGCTGAATGAGCTTGGCGTTATGTTTGATAAGGATGCAGACGGACGTATGGTAACGACCCACGGCGGCGGTACCTCCAGAAAGAGAATGCATGCATGTAAGGACTACTCCGGCGCAGAGATCATGCGTACTCTCCGCGACGAAGTTCTGAACCGTCAGATCCCGGTGATTGAATTCACCTCCGCGGTAGAGATCATCAAGGATGAAAAGGGTCAGGCGGCAGGCGCGGTCCTTCTCAACATGGAGACGGGAGATTATTCTGTTGCAAGAGCCAAGACGGTGGTGATCGCAACAGGCGGCGCAGGAAGAATGCATTACCAGGGATTCCCGACGTCTAACCATTACGGAGCAACCGCGGACGGACTGATCCTGGGTTACCGGGCGGGCGTACCGCTTCTCTACCAGGATTCCATCCAGTATCATCCGACGGGCGTTGCTCATCCGGTACAGATCCAGGGCGCGCTTGTTACGGAGAAGGTTCGTTCTGTGGGCGCTCAGCTTGTCAATGCAGAGGGTGAAGCTTATATTCATCCGTTGGAGACACGCGACGTCAATGCATCAGGCGTTATCCGCGAGTGCAGCGAAGGCCGCGGCGTGGAGGCTCCGAGCGGACAGAAGGGCGTATGGCTTGACACGCCTATGATCGAGATCCTTGGCGGAGAGGGAACGATCGAGAAGAGGATCCCGGCTATGTTCCGTATGTATATGAAATACGGAATTGATATGAGAAAGGTGCCGATCCTGATCTATCCTACACTGCATTATCAGAACGGCGGTCTTGAGATCGACGGAGAAGGATTCACGAAGAACATTCCAAACCTCTTAGCAGCAGGAGAAGCCGCAGGCGGAATCCACGGAAGAAACCGTCTGATGGGCAATTCCCTTCTTGACGTGATCGTATTCGGAAGAAATGCAGGTAAGAAAGCGGCGGCGAAGGCCAAGGAAGTAGAGCTTGGCGCCATGAATCTTGACCATGTGGCAAGCTATGACGAGGAGCTTAGAGGTGCTTCTGCGGCTACAGAAGAAGTATCACCGAAGCTTTTGCCGAAGTATGCAAGGCATGAGAGATAGAAAAAGGAGATTAGATTATGCGTGAGATAGAAGTAAGCAAGATTACGGATGTCGTAGAGAAGCTTTGTATCGAAGCGAATGAGCATCTTCCGGAAGACGTGAAGTGTGCGATCAAGGATTGCCGCGCGTGCGAGGACGGAGAGATCGCCAAAGGCGTTCTGGATAACATCATCGAGAACTTCGAGATTGCAGACAGAGAGTGCGTGCCGATCTGCCAGGATACGGGTATGGCGTGCGTATTCCTTGAGATTGGGCAGGATGTACACTTGACCGGAGGCAATCTTGCGGATGCGGTTGACGAGGGTGTGCGCCGCGGTTACGACAAGGGATATCTTCGGAAATCTGTTGTAAAGGACCCGGTGCGCCGCGGCAATACCGGAGACAATACGCCGGCAATGCTCTACACGGAGATCGTTCCGGGCGAGCAGATCAAGGTGACCGTTGGGCCTAAGGGCTTCGGAAGCGAGAATATGAGCCAGATCCGCATGTTCAAGCCGTCTCATGGGTTACAGGGGATCAAGGACTTCATCCTCGAGGTGGTAGAGACAGCGGGACCGAATCCGTGTCCGCCGATGGTCGTAGGCGTCGGGATCGGCGGGACCTTCGATAAGGCGGCGCTCCTTGCGAAGAAAGCGCTGATGCGGCCGATCGATTCCTCCAACCCGGATGCATTCTATGCAGATCTGGAGAAAGAGATGCTGGAGAAGATCAACAAGCTTGGTATCGGACCGCAGGGCTTCGGCGGAAAGACTACGGCAATCGGATTAAATATTGAAACTCTGCCGACCCATATTGCAGGCATGCCATGTGCAGTCAACATCAACTGCCATGTTACACGCCACAAATCGGAGGTGATCTAATATGGCAGCAAAGAAGATTACATTACCATTGACAGAAGAGCTTGCGAAGACACTGCACGCGGGCGACAGCGTACTTGTGACAGGAACGATCTACACATCCCGCGACGCAGGCCACAAGAGGATGTGCGAGGCGCTGGAGAAGGGGGAGAAGATCCCGTTTGATCCAACAGACGCTACGATCTATTATGTAGGACCGACTCCGGCGAAGCCGGGGCAGGTCATCGGTTCCGCGGGACCGACCACCAGCGGGCGTATGGACGCTTATGCGCCGACCATGATGTCTGTGGGCGCGCGCGGCATGATCGGTAAGGGCGCACGTTTGCCGGAGGTCGTTGACGCGATGAAGAAATACTCTGGAGTATACTTCGGAGCCATCGGCGGAGCAGGCGCGCTTCTTGCAAAATGTATCAAGAAGGCGGAGCTTATCGCTTACGAAGATCTGGGAGCCGAGGCGCTTCGGAAGCTGTATGTAGAGGATATGCCGCTGGTTGTCATTATCGACAGCGAGGGAAATAACCTGTACGAGAGCGGAAGAGCCGCATACTTAAAGGAGCATGAATAAGCAACACTGTAATAGTAATAGCTCAGATGTTGAAGAATGAACTGCTTTATTTATAGAAGGGAGTCAAATGACATGGAGTTATTTGGAGGGATATTGGCAGTTAAGGCTGTAGTATTTCTGACATTCTCGATCTTCGCAATTGCTGCCGTCGGATATTCCATCGGCAGGATCGAAGTGAAGGGAATCGACCTTGGAACTGCCGGAGTATTTATTGTTGCTCTGGTCTATGGATGCCTGTTATATACGAAGCTGTCGGATAACCTGATGGCAGGAGAAGTGACATTTGCTACAGATGCGCTGAAGATTGTCGAGAATATGGGTCTGGTGTTCTTTGTGACTTCCGTTGGTTTCATCGCGGGACCGAACTTCTTCGGGAATCTGAAGCGGAATTTTAAGTCCTATGTTCTGCTCGGCGCGATCATTATCCTTGCGGCGGCGGCTACCTGTGTGCTATGCATCCTCATCGGCGGGAACTTTACGGATCTTGAACACGACCAGTTCAAGGCGATCCTGGTTGGTATCCTCTCGGGTGCGCTGACCAGTACGCCGGCATTCTCCGCATCGAAGGCGGCAGTCGGCGCTGACTTAGAGGCGCTGGTATCCGTAGGGTACGGTATCGCTTATCTGTTCGGCGTGATCGGGGTGGTCTTATTCGTACAGATCGTTCCGAAGATCATGAAGGCCGATATGAATGAAGAGGTGGCGAAGATCGCCGCAAAAGAAGGCGGAAGCAGCAGGAAGAAGAACCTGATCCTGACAGAAGTGGATGAGTTCGGTTTTATGGCGTTTTCGCTGGCAGCAGTCGTAGGGATCCTGGTGGGAAGCATCAGTTACCGGAACTTCTCGCTGACGACTACCGGAGGATGTCTGCTGACGGCTTTGGTGTTTGGGCATTACGGACATATCGGCAAGATATCCATCGTGCCGAAGAGTTCTACGCTTAAGATGCTGAGGGAATTGGGATTGATGCTGTTCCTGATCGGAGCAGGGGTGTCCGGCGGTGCGAAATTCGTGCAGTATTTTGAGCCGATCTATTTCCTCTACGGAGCGATCATGACGATCCTCCCGATGATCATCGGATTCGTTATTGCAAAGAAGATTCTGAAGCTGCCGCTGCTCAATAATCTCGGTTCACTGACCGGGGGCATGACCAGTACGCCGGCGCTTGGAACGCTGATCAATATGGCCGGAACGGAGGATATCGCGTCAGCATACGCGGCGACCTACCCGATCGCACTGATCGCGGTGGTGCTCGCCTCACAGCTGATCATATTGTTCTGTTAGATAAGCAGATAGTCCTAAAACAGGGGCAGCTATGGATCGTATGAACCATAGCTGCCCCTGAAGCTTTTCATAGAGAAAGAAGCTTTTCACAGAGAAATGGCTGCCGGTTAATTCAAGAAACCAAACAGACCTTTCTTCTTAGGCTTTGACGACTTCTTGGCCGAAGTAAACGCATCATGCCTGTCTCTGTCCCGGCGCTGGTTGATGGCCTTATATAACTGAAAGATGGTAGTCTTGTCAGTACACCAGCTAAGAGGTAATCCTATGTCCCGGAAATGGGAGCGGATCCTCTCGTACTCCTTGTCTCCGATGGCCTGGGCGCTGTTGATACTGCGGCCCGCGAACATCTCGTCGAAGGCGTCTCTGACCTTAATAATCTTCCCCGGATTATCGGTGAGCGTCTTGTTTATCTGTTCCAATAATTCTTTTTGATCCATTCTTGTCTCCTCTCTTGACAATCAATCTGTAACCGTGATAAAGCATTACTTTAGCGTAGTGTAATATAGATCAGGAATTATTGCAATAGGAAAATAAAATTTTATTCGAACACTAATTCCTTCACGGATATCCGGTCGATCGTCCTGACGACTGCATACGTTCCAAGGAATATGCAGGCAGGCAGCAGAATACCCGCCGAAGCTGCGTCTGAGAGGGAAGCTGCGAAGGGGAATTCCGTAAGTCCGAACTGTTTTGCATAAGGGCTTAAGAGCCTGGGCATGAGGAATGTTCCGACCGCAAGTCCCAGCAGGTTCCCGGTGATCGCGGACAGGCAGTTGCGCCACAGGTAGATCTTCAAGATCTGCCGGGACGTCATTCCCACGGCCTTCAGCGTGCCGATTAATTTCTGCTCCTGTCTGACCAGCAAGAATGTAAGATTGGTCGTGACCAGAAGCAGGATGATAAGCAAGACCGCTAAGACAGTCCCAACGGCGGGTGCAAGAATCCCGGTGATATTCTCTCCGTTTGATTTGGAAGCAATGAATGAGAACTTTCCGTTATATTTCTCATTCAATTCTTCTGCATAATCCCATTTGTCTGACCCGTCAGAGAGCACGAGCATGTAGTCGCCGTAACCGCCGTCCATTGCTTTTGTCTGATCCAGGTCATCCGTGACCATCCGTATGATCTCCCCGTGATTGGATAGTGTCTGGAAGATACCCGTGATCACGTAAGTCTTCCGTTCTCCGCCCATGAATAGGTCCATTGTATTGCCGATTTCCAGATTATATTTTTCTGCCAGAGCAAGCCCTATGCTGATTTCATTTTCCTTCTGGGGGCGTACGCCGTATAAGGATTTATCCTCGATGTTTGCATTCCACGGCAGTTCATAGATCTCTGCCGTCATGTTCTGCCAGCTATTGCCCCCGCCGGCCTGGTATTTGGGATATATTTTATTCACCCCGTAGGAATAATCGATCTTGGGGTCTTGCTCCAACTCATCTATGATCGAGCTTACGGGCGTATCTTCCGCTGAGGTGACGTAAATATCTGTCTGGATGAAGCCCCAGGTCTCCGGTTCTTTATCTATGTTTTCAATGGCGTTCAGGCATCCGAAGCAGACGGCGGCCAGACATCCGAAGATCAGCGATATGCCGGCAATATACAGGTATCGGAGCTTTTTATTTCGTATTCCCCTGACGGCATAATACAGTTCAAAGGAATTCCTGCCTTCGTAAAAGGGCCGTTTTCTTGCGCGGAGGATTGGTTCGGCCGTCTTCCAGGTACCGTTTCTTACCGCATTGGATGCGTTTAACTTCCGTACCTTGAAGACGGAACATAAACATAATGTCAGGATCATTGCTGCCGTAAGGAAGCACACCAGAAGGCAGAAGCGTCCGGTCCCTGCAAAAGAGACCTTGTAGATTCCCATGTCTTTGAGTATCTTTGTCAAGATCTGCCGATTCATCCATCCTCCCAGAATACTGCCAAGAACTGCTCCTACAGCTCCGATCATTCCATAGCTGATAAGATAAGCGCCTGTGATCTGCCCTCCGGTCATACCCAAAGACTTGCAGATGCCGATATTCCTGATATCTTCATCCATATCGCTTTTGATCAGGAAGAGAGTCAGCCAGGTGACGGTGCCGGCCAGAATGACGCTTACAAGACACAGCAATCCCCCTGCCATCTGGTAGACAGACGTATATCCGCTTTTGATCTGTTCGTATGTATAGAGTGTATTGCCGAGCGGCATTTGAAAATATTCTTCCGTCTCGCGGATGAATCTCTTCTCAGCCTGTCTGCTGTATTGACCGAACCTGATTTCCAGATAACTTGACGCGTTGTTGCCGGCGGCCGGGTAATCTTCAAGCCTTCCGTGTCCGCACCACATACGGTACACGTTCGTGCTGCTGCCGCCAAAGACGGGATCTGCAACTATCTTTGCAACTTTTACTTTTGCAGATGCATCAGCGAACCGCAGAGAGAGCGTATCTCCAGATTTCAGGCCCAGAATATTTGCCGTCTTTGCGGTGATCCAGACTTCGTTTTCCCCGGGCATCTGGGCTTTGGAGCTGTCGAGGATTACAGGAGAGAGTATATGTCCGCCGTTTTCGGCGGGAGTATTCTGTAATGTCTGATCTTCGGTCTCTGGAAGTTCTAATAAGATGCCGTTGCTAAGCTTCGTATTACCGTTCTCAATATAGTCGATCGTTCTGGTGTTCTCCGTGATCTGGTAGTCGATATTCTCTGGGGACTGATCGAGATATTGCCTGACAATATCAGGGGACACCGTTCCTTTATTCCACAGGCAGCTAAGCTGCGGTCCGTCCATCTCTTCGTATGCCCTGTCGAATATCGTATCCAATTCCTTCAGAATAATGCCCGCGTTGACCATTAACGCGGCCATGACCATGATACATACGCCAAGCAGCAGATTCGGGATTCTTCGTCTCTTGACCTTTGCAAGGCCGTACATGATAATTGCGTTCAAATTACCACCCCCTCTTCTGCAGGAAATGCGTTAGTTCCTGCTCCCTGACGCCGTATCTGTCCTGCCCGGCGCCGTCAGGCTTCGTCTTGGAGAATTGCAGTTCGCCTGCGATCTTCCCGTCTTCAATGTAGACTACCCGTTCTCCCCTGGCGGCGACGCTTCTGTCATGTGTGACCAGAATGATGGTCTGTCCGTCTTGGTTTAATTCATTCAGCAAGTCCATGACGAGTTTTGTCTGTGCACGATTCAGGCTTCCGGTGGGCTCGTCGCACAGCAGGAGCGGCGGTCTGTTGACGACAGAGCGCAGGATGGCGGCCCGTTGCTGCTGACCGCCTGAGAGCTGCGAGGGGTATTTGTTTATATGCTCTTTTAAGCCAAAACGGCTGCATAGACCGAATATGGCGTCCTTCCGTTGAGAGCCGCAAAGCAGCGGAGGAGTCTCCAGCATCATCGGCAGCAGGATATTCTCATAGACCGTAAGATCAGGGATCAGACATTGCTGCTGAAAAACGATCCCTATGTTCATCCGCCGGAACATAGTTTTTGCTTTTTCGTTCATCTGACCGAAATCTGTATGTTTGTGCCCGGAGGGTGTCCCGTGATCGGAGCGTTGCTCAGGCGGGCGGACTTCGCCCGGCAGGGTGTACATGATCGTGCCTTTGTCAAACTTGTCAATGCCGGCGATCAGGTGCAGAAGGCTTGTTTTCCCGGAGCCGGAGGTTCCCATGATTACGACAAATTCTCCCTTGCCGACGCCGATGCTTACATTGTTGACGACTGTGCTTACTGTCGTGCCTTGACGATATGATTTTGTAAGATTTTTGATTTCTAATATTTTTTCCATTATTGTTTCCTTTCATCGATCATATGTTTTATACGGAACAGCAGGATTATATAGAATGTCTCTGCGATTGCTGTATAAAATAATGATAATACGGTCTGTGCGAGAGCGGGCCCGATAGAGACGGTATCATTCAGGTAATTCAACAGAGAGAATATACTGATTGACGCGATAAAGATTCCGATCGTCAGCGACAGCGCTCCCGCATATTGGATAGCCTGTAAGGAGGCTTTCATTTCTTTTACTGATAACTCCGTTCCCGGCAGGCACAGTTTCCATGCGTTTACATAATCATGAAAACGGTTGGAAATCGATATGATCAGAAATTTTAATCCGGCCAGATAAAATAATGTAGGGCCATCGTAGATGTCGCCAAGCCTGCCCACCGGGAGACTTGAGACGACCAGCCCGGAAAAAGCCAGGACAATGCACAGAACGCCGATGGCCGTACCTATTTTACGGCTTTTGCGCTTCTCCTCGTTTTCATTGAGTTCGCTGATCAGGTTTACAATGTTATTCTCTGATTTTTCAACGTATTCTTCTGAGGGAAATTCTTCTGACAGAAATTTTTCGCCTGCGAGCAGTTCGTTGACATTGATCTGTAATTCGGAACTGAGCTTCAAGAGGATCGACGCATCCGGCAGTCTGGTTCCGGTCTCCCACTTGGAGATGGTCTTGTCCGTGACGTCGATTCTCTCGGCGAGCTGCTTCTGTGATAATCCTTGCTTCTTTCTCATGCCTGCGATAAATTTACCGATTTTGATTTGGTCCATAGTTGGTTCCTCCTAAATGCAACAGCTGTTATGAAAACTATAGAGTATTTGAGGTGAGAGTGCAATCCCCGGGTGGGAGAATGGCTCTCCGATTTGGAGAGAATGGCGCGTTTGCTTTTGTTTACAGTTTTTAATCTGCTTAAAAGCGCTCATGATATGATGAAAAGATACAAAAATAGGAGTGACCCCGAAGGGCCGCTCCTAAAAAGTATTAAAACAGGTTCACACGGTCGAGCAGCAGGTCTGTCAGATTGCAATGGAAAATTCCGTTGTCATCATAGAAGTTATGAGGAATATCCATGCGGACAATGATTTTTTTGAAAAAGTCTTTTGTCAGTATCAAAGATGTGAGTTCAGAGGATTCTTTTTTGTCCGTATTCATCTGGAAAGCAGACTGGATGTAGATTTTTTTATCTGCATCATTTACAATGAAGTCAATTTCTTTTTGCACATTGGCACCGCCGGTACGGTCGGTCACAACGCCGACATCAACGGAATATCCCCGACGGAGGAGTTCATTATAGATAATGTTTTCCATAATGTGTCCGGGATCATACTGGCGATAATTCAATCTGGCATTACGAAGGCCAATATCCGTATAATAGTATTTGTTAGGATACTTGAAGTAGGTTTTTCCTTTCACATCATAGCGCTTCGCCATAGAAACAAGGAACGAATCAATAATGTGCTGTACATAGCTTGAAACCAGTGCGGAATTGACCTTTTCATTCTTTATGCTGGTCAGCGCATTAGCGATATTGGCAGGATTGGTCAGAGAACTGATCTGAGAAGCAAGGAAATCCAGAATATCATTCAGAATATCCTCACGTTCGATGCCATTGCGTTCTACGATATCCCTTACATACAGTTCGCTGTACAGAGAGGCCAAATAATCTTTTTTGTCTTTTTCATCTGCTAATGCCAGCAGACGCGGCATGCCGCCGTATAGCATGTAGCTATCCAGAGCTTTTCGCTCATCACCGCCTACATGAGAATAGTATTCATCAAAGGACAGCGGGAACACGTGGACTTGGGTAGCGCGGCCGCGGAATTCAGTAGCGATATCTTTCGACAGTCCCTTAGAGTTACTTCCGGTCACATATACATCCAGGTTTTTATATGCTTTGAATTCATTCAGCATATCATAGATGGAAACCTCGATCCCGCCGTTTTCCTTATCGACGACCTTTGTGGTAAGCTGAACTTCATCAATGAATAGATAAAATTTCTCATTTTTCGGTTCTGCAACAAGAGCTTCTACATATTCACAAAGAATTATAGGGTTTCTGAACTTATAGTAACGTCTCTGGTCTAATTCGATTTTTATGATGTGGTCTTCCAAAACTCCCTGTGTGAGAAGATACTCATAAAACAATTCAAACAACAGTACCGACTTTCCGCAACGGCGGATGCCGGTAATTACCTTGACCTCGCCGTTCCACATATTATGAATCATGCGATTCAGATAAGAATCTCGTTTTATCATCATGGTCACCTCATTCTTGCGACGTTTACGTTGCTACTTTCTTGTATATTATACCACGAATTTCTTAAATTATAAATGGCTAAAAATAGCGGAAAATTATCTAATGCGACAGCTATATGTCATATTAGATATGTTATAATCTATTGCGAGAGGTGATAAGATGCAGATTGAACGCTTGGTCCAGATGGTTTTCTATATAATCAATCATGGGCATGTTACAGCTAAGGAACTGTCCGATTATTTTAACGTATCTACAAGAACGATATACCGGGATATCAACATTCTGACGATTGCCGGGATTCCGGTATTATCGACAAAGGGAACCAAAGGAGGGATATCCCTGATAGAAGGATATACGATCGACAGATCCTTATTGTCCAAAGAAGAGCAGCAGAGTGTCTTTCAAGGGCTGCAGATATTGCAGGCTGCGAAATACCCGAATGCGGAGACGGCACTGAGTAAGATCAGCGCTGTGTTCAGGAATGCATTGGAGTCCAAATGGCTTGATGTCGACTTCTCTTATTGGGGAAGCGATGAAAAAGAAAAAATCAAAATTTCTGATCTGCAATACGCGATACTCAATAAGCACATTATCAGGTTTCAATACTTTAACTCTGAACTGAAGAGATCAGAGAGAGTCATAGAACCTATGCGGTTGATCTTCAAATCGCATGCCTGGTATATTGCCGGATATTGCAGGGCCAAAGAAGAGATCAGAACGTTCCGGATCTCCAGAATGAAGCAGCTTCAGATCACGACGGAGACTTTTGAGCGTGAATGGAATTCGGACTACTCCATAGTATCTGAGAGCAGAACGGAATGTAGTATCCCTGTGCTGAAGCTTAAATTTTCTCCTGAGATTGCGCATAGGGTATTCGATGAATTTCATGAAGACCAGATCCACATAGGTGAGGATGGAAATTATTATGCTGCCGTTCAATATGAATTGAATAACTGGACCATTCATTATCTTCTGTCTTTTGGAAAATACGTCGAGGTCATAGAGCCGGAATCGGCGCGGACTATGCTCAGAGAAAGAGCGGAAGATATTGCGAAACTGTATATTTAACCTCAAGGCAGGCAGCTGCGCAGTTGATACAAGTATAAAGGTATTTTGATCCCAACATCAAGAAATGGAGGCAAGGAACATGGAAAAATGGTTGTATGTTATGATGATAAAGAAAGGAAAGACATATAACAAGGTCACGAAAGCGGTGATCACAAGGCATGTAGAGAATCTGAGGAATCTGGATGCAGACGGGAAGATTGAATTGTGCGGGCCGTTCAAGGGGTATCCCGGGGTCGCCGGCATGGTTGTCTTTAAGACGCGAAGCTACGAGGAAGCGGAAGCTCTCTGCAAGCAGGAACCGCTTGTAGCAGAGGGATTCGCGACATATACGTTAGCGGCGCTGCAGGTGGCGGATAAGGAGAATGATTATTTGTTATAATTGATTCCAGGGTCTTATGTCCGATTCTTCTTACAAAGATGCTTGATTTTTAAGTGACAAAGTGCCTATAATAGGATCATGTCAGGATGTTGAGAGAGGCATATGCGGGCATGGAGGTATAGGTAAGCGTGTTATTTTCTAAGGATTATTGGAAAAAGGAATGGACGGCGGTTGAGAAGAAGGAACGGCGTTTTATAGACAGGATGAGTAAGGAGAGGTCTTCTGCATGGACGGAGAAGATCTCTGATAAGATACCAAAGAAGCTGGAAGGAACATTGAAGACTGCGTTTCGCAAGGCGTTTGAGCTTGTCTTCGAGAAGGGGACGGGACTGATCGAGAAGACCTATGACAAGGAGAAGCAGGCGCAGACTTTTCAGATCAACGAGTATGCCGCCAGTGTCCGTAAGGACCGAAAGAGTATCAGAGCATTTGCCAGGCAGGCGGGGAGCGGGCGTGCGAAGAACTTACTCCTGTCAGGCATAGAAGGGGCGGGGCTTGGCATCTTAGGTATCGGAATTCCTGATATCCCGCTCTTTACTGCCGTGCTGCTTAAGAGTATCTATGAGATTGCTCTTAGTTACGGCTGTTCTTATGAGACGGAGGAGGAGCAGTGTTTTATCTTAAGGCTCATTGAGACGGCGCTATTTAGAGGCGGGAAGTTAATACAGGCGAATCAGGAATTGAATGACTGGATCGAATCGGAAGATGCGTCTGGATCAGACAGAAGAGAACAGATAAGCAGAACTTCGGATGCTTTGGCAGAAGCGCTGTTATATATGAAGTTCGTACAGGGGATCCCGGTCGTGGGACTGGCGGGCGGACTGGCAGACGCCGTATATCTGAAGCGGATCACGGATTATGCGGATCTTAAGTACAGGAGAAGGTGCTGTCTGAGACATAGAGACACATAGGCAGAAGTTATAGAGCCGGGAATCTAAAAATCAGGTTCCCGGCTCTATTTATTCATCTATCACTGACATACCAAAGCGTGAATAGATCAAAAATCAGTGTTTTACATAGACCACATCCTGTTTCAGCCCAGGCGCGGCGGACGTCTGTCCGTCGTTTGGAACATCCTCGCGTTCCCGGTTGCTTAAGGTTCCGACTTCCATCGCGTCGGCGAAGTTGATCGGGTGGTTGCGCATGTGCACCTTCAATATCTCGAAGAGCCTGAGTGTCGGACGTTTGGCTTCCAGTACGCCTGAGATGTCCACGTACTTGCAGCCGGTCTGAGATGCCAGGCTTTTAAGCCTCTGGTTGATCTTGAAGGCGGCGGGGCTGTCTGAGACGACAGGTACGATATAGATAGAGGCCTGCGTCTTCGTATGGATCATGTAGAGAAGCCATTCATATTTGGAAATGAAGTTATCTACATTGACATTATCGTCAAGGATGTCGATATCGCCCATATTTACGAAGATCTTGCGCGGGTTCAGATCGTACAGGCATACCTTGAGGTAGCTTTCGATCTGATCGATGCGGACATCCCGGATACTCCGGTTATAGATGGGTTCCGTGATTCGGAAAGCCTGTGTCAGTTCTCCGACCGGAAGAGCGGCGAATGTGTTGGAACCAAAAAGCACAACACCGCCTGCTTCCGTAATGCTGTTCAGCTCGCGATATGTTTCCATTTCATCTTCTCCTTTCTTATACCCATTCGGGTATCCCGTGGTACAAGCCTTTGGCGCAGCTTGTGTCCTGTCGTCCGACGAGGTATGAATCGATGGTTTAAAGGATGTATCTGCTGTCTGTGCCTGCCTGTCATAGCGCCGGTTGATGAAGTAGACAACTACGTTGGCAGATACGACGACCAGATTCAGGAGATATACGACCAGTACATAGTTAAATCTGTGGTTATAGAGTTTGGCTGAGATTCCAGCCACATATCCTGTGATGATCAGAAGTATGAACTGGATGCTCATGTTTCTTGCTGATCTTGCCTTGATATTCTTGGCAAGATTCATAGGCCAGGATAATCCAAAGCAGATCAGCATAGTAGATTCAAGAAGTTCAGCCATTTTGTTTTCCTCGCTTTCATTTAGATGATTACAGTTCTCAAACTGTATTTTTAGTTTAGCATTGACGTATAATTATGTCTAATATATAATATTTATCAAAATCATAATGTTGACGTTATTAATAGGAGAATTTATAAAATGGAACTTATGCAGATCCGATATTTTTTGGAGACAGCGAAGACGAAGCATATGACGAACAGCGCCAAGAACCTGCATATTACGCAGCCCGCCCTGACCCAGGCGATACGGAGATTGGAGAAGGATCTGGGGGTGCCGCTGTTTACGGCGAAGGGGCGGAATATCGTTCTGACGGAGTACGGCAAATATCTCCAGAAGAAATTGAAGCCGTTGATGGAGCAGATGGATGCGATCCCGGAGCAGCTTAAGATGATGGTTGCACTGGAAGGGGAGACGATACATATGAATGTACTGGCGGCGTCCGGTCTTGTGATGGAGGCGATCATAGAGTATAAAAAAGGGCATGAGGATATTAATTTTCAATTGCAGCAGAACTCAGAGAGCGATCTCTATGACATTGCCGTGACGACGAAGCTGTTCTATCAGGGGGAGGATGAGAAGAGCCGGTTTGCCTGTGCGGAGGGGATCTATCTGGCGGTGCCGAATAACCGAAGATACAGGAACAGGTCTTCGATCTGCCTTACGGAGGTGGTGGAGGAGGGGTTCGTAAGCCTTCTTGGATCCAGAGAGTTCCGCTATATCTGCGACCGGTTTTGCCAGCATGCGGGATTCACGCCGAAGATCATCTTCGAGAGTGATAATCCTTCCGCAGTTAAGAATATGATCGCGGCGAATATGGGGATCGGCTTCTGGCCGGAATTCACCTGGGGAAGTATTGAGAACGAGCATGTTAAACTGCTGAAGATCGAGGATCCGGTATGCCAGAGAGATATTATTATAAGCCATAACCGGAATAAGACGGACAGCCGCAATGTAGTGGATTTCTATGATTTTCTGACCGGATTTTTCGAAGAGAGGAAGCAAAATACGAAACAGCAGTATGAAAGGACCATATTATTATAGAAGGAGGAGCATATGAGATTCAGGCCATGTATAGACATTCATAACGGAGCAGTGAAGCAGATCGTCGGCGGCAGCCTTAAGGATGAGGACGACCAGGCGGTTGAGAATTACAAGGCAGAGCAGGATGCCGGTTACTTTGCACATTTATATAGAAAGGACGGGCTGCGGGGAGGACACATTATTCTTCTCAATCCGCCTTCCTCTGAATACTATGAGAAGACCAGGGAGCAGGCAATGACGGCTCTTCGTGCATATCCGGGCGGGATGCAGATCGGCGGCGGCATTACGGATGTGAATGCGGCTGAATATATCGAAGCAGGGGCAAGCCATGTGATCGTGACATCTTACGTGTTCCGGGACGGGGAGGTACGCTGGGAGAATATGGACAGGCTGCGCCGGGCTGTGGGGAAAGAGCACGTTGTGATCGACTTAAGCTGCAGGAAAAAGGAAGACGGTTATTATATCGTGACAGACCGCTGGCAGACATATACCAGAGTAAGGCTGACCCATGAGATCATAAGAGAGATCGCCGGATACTGCGATGAGTTCCTGGTGCACGGCGTTGACGTGGAGGGGAAGGCGTCGGGGATCGAAGAGGAACTGGTGGAGCTTCTGAGTATGCAGGAGGGGATACCGATCACTTATGCGGGCGGGATCGGGAGCCTTGCCGACCTGGAACATTTCCGCAGAATATCGGGCGGGAAGCTTGATTTTACGATCGGAAGCGCCCTTGACCTGTTCGGCGGAAATATCCCGTATCAGGCGGTAAAATCGTATTAAGGAAAATTAACAGTTTGTTAACAGTTCATAAATTAGTTGAATTGCCCTATGGATAGTGCTAGAATGGAGGATAAAGTGGTCATACCAGGGCATTTTGCTTGATGCTCTGGCATCAAATTAGTGATAAGGAGTTATTATCATATGGGTTTAATGCAGAAGATATTTGGAACACATAGTGAGAATGAATTAAAGAGGATCTATCCGATCGTGGATGAGGTTGAGGCGCTTGAGCCGGTGATGCAGAAGCTATCGGACAGTGAATTGAAGGATAAGACAAGAGAGTTCAAGAACCGGCTTGCCGAAGGGGAGACGTTGGACGATGTGCTGCCGGAGGCGTATGCGGTGGTAAGGGAGGCGTCGAAGCGTGTGCTTGGACTTCGGCATTTCCGGGTCCAGATCATCGGCGGTATCATTCTCCATCAGGGGCGTATCTCTGAGATGCGTACCGGTGAAGGCAAGACGCTGGTCTCTACGCTGCCGGCTTATCTGAATGCCCTGACCGGCGAAGGCGTACATGTTGTAACGGTCAATGATTACCTGGCGAAGCGTGATGCCGAGTGGATGGGGCAGGTACATGAATTCTTAGGACTTACGGTCGGCGTCGTGCTCAACAGTATGGACAACGACGAGAGACGTGCGGCATATAACTGTGATATTACTTATGTGACGAACAACGAGCTGGGCTTCGATTACCTGAGGGATAACATGGTGATCTACAAGGAACAGCTGGTGCAGAGGGGGCTTAAGTATGCCATCATCGATGAGGTGGACTCTGTATTGATCGACGAGGCGAGGACGCCGCTGATCATATCCGGCCAGAGCGGGAAGTCTACGAAGCTCTATGAAGCGTGCGATATCCTGGCGCGCCAGTTGGAACGAGGGGAAGCCAGCGGGGAATTCAGCAAGATGAATGCCATTATGGGCGAGGATATTGAGGAGACCGGAGATTTTATTGTCAATGAGAAGGAGAAGAATATCAATCTGACCGAGGACGGTGTCAAGAAGGTCGAGCAGTTCTTCCACATTGAGAACCTGGCGGATCCGGAGAATCTGGAGATCCAGCATAACATTATCCTGGCGCTGCGCGCCCATAACCTGATGTTCAGGGATAAGGATTATGTGGTGAAGGAGGACGAGGTCCTGATCGTCGACGAGTTTACGGGACGTATCATGCCGGGACGCCGTTACTCAGACGGACTGCATCAGGCGATCGAGGCGAAGGAGCACGTGAAGGTGAAGAGAGAGAGCAAGACGCTTGCGACGATCACCTTCCAGAATTTGTTTAATAAATTCGCGAAGAAAGCAGGTATGACCGGTACGGCGCTGACAGAAGAGAAGGAGTTCCGTGAGATCTACGGGATGGACGTTATCGAGATCCCGACCAATAAGCCGGTTGCCCGTAAGGATCTGGACGATGCGGTGTATAAGACCCAGAAGGAGAAGTTCCGGGCAGTCTGCGACGCTATTGAGGAAGCCCACGCAAGACATCAGCCGGTGCTGGTGGGTACTATTACCATTGAGAATTCCGAGCTTTTGAGCGGGATGCTTAAGAGACGCGGGATCAAGCATAATGTATTGAATGCTAAGTTTCACGAGATGGAGGCTGAGATCGTTGCCCAGGCGGGCGTACATGACGCGGTGACCATTGCCACCAATATGGCGGGCCGAGGTACGGATATCAAGCTTGACGATGAGGCGAAGGAAGCCGGAGGACTTAAGATCATCGGTACGGAGCGGCATGAGTCCAGACGTATCGACAATCAGCTCCGCGGCCGTTCCGGGCGCCAGGGAGACCCGGGAGAGTCCAGATTCTACATTTCCCTGGAGGATGACCTGATGCGTCTGTTCGGTTCCGAGCGTCTGATGAGCGTGTTCACGGCTCTGGGCGTGGAAGACGGGGAACAGATCGAACATAAGATGCTTTCGAGCGCCATCGAGAAGGCACAGCAGAAGATCGAGGCCAATAACTTTGGTATCCGTAAGAACCTGTTGGATTACGATCAGGTTATGAACGAGCAGAGAGAGATCATCTACGAGGAGAGACGCCGGGTATTGGACGGCGAGAATATGCGTGATTCCATTTTCCATATGATGAATGAATATGTGGAGAATGTGGTAGATATGGTGACCGGTAAGGATCAGGATTACGACGAGTGGAACCTGTCGGAGCTGAACCTTACGATTCATAATACGATCCCGATCGCAGCAGTCACCGAGGAAGACGTGCGCGGGATGGGTCAGAAGGAACTGAAGCATCTGTTGAAGGAACGGGCTGCCAAGGCGTATGAGGCGAAGGAGACGGAGTTCCCGGAGGCAGAGCATGTCCGTGAGGTCGAGCGGGTGATCCTTCTGAAGGTGATCGATGCAAAATGGATGGCCCATATTGACGATATGGATCAGCTTCGCCAGGGAATCGGCCTGCAGGCCTACGGCAACAGGGATCCGAAGGTGGAATACAAGATGCTTGGCTACGATATGTTCGACGAGATGACCAGGAGTATCGCGGAGGATACGATCCGTGCGCTGTTCCATGTGAGGATCGAGCAGAAGGTCGAGAGAGAACAGGTGGCGAAGGTGACCGGAACGAACCGGGACGACACTGCTGTGCGCGGACCTAAGAAACGCGCGGAGAAGAAGGTATATCCGAATGATCCGTGTCCGTGCGGAAGCGGTAAGAAGTATAAGCAGTGCTGCGGCCGGAAGTAATAGCAGACATAATCATAGAAAGAGGTGATAAGATGGTTGAATTAGATCAGTTTAAGACGCTTATGAACGCATATGAAGAACCTCTTGCCGGAATGAGGGATTCACTTTGACCTGGCAGGTAAGGAAAGACGTATAGAAGAACTGCAGAAGAAGATAGAAGAGCCTGGATTCTGGGATAATCCAGAGGAATCCCAGAACCTAATGAAGGAGCTTAAGAGTCTTCAGGAGCTTACGGATACCATTAAGAAGCTGTATGCTTCATATGATGATATCAATATCCTGATAGAGATGGGTTATGAAGAGAACGATGCTTCTATGGTGAAGGAGTTAGAGGCTGAGATTAAGGAATTCGAGGAGGAGTATGAGGAACTTCGGATTCGCACCCTTCTGTCCGGGGAGTATGATTCCTGCAATGCTATCGTGACGATCCATGCGGGGGCGGGGGGAACCGAGTCCTGCGACTGGGCCAGCATGCTCTATCGGATGTACAGCCGGTGGGCGGAGCGGAAGGGATTCTCCATTCAGGTGCTTGATTATCTGGACGGGGATATTGCAGGAACGAAGGCGGTCACCTTCGAGGTGAACGGAGAGAATGCCTACGGTTATCTGAAGTCCGAGAAAGGCGTCCACCGTCTGGTCAGGATATCGCCGTTCAATGCGGCGGGTAAGAGGCAGACGTCATTTGCGTCCTGCGATGTGGTTCCTGATATCGAGGATGAGATCGACATCGAGCTTGCGGACGATGAACTGAAGATCGACACGTATCGGGCAAGCGGGGCGGGAGGCCAGCATGTCAATAAGACATCCTCGGCGATCCGTATCACCCACCTTCCTACGGGAATCGTCGTGCAGTGCCAGAATGAGCGCTCCCAGCATTTCAACAAGGAGAAGGCTATGCAGATGTTGAAGGTGAAGCTTAAGCTTCTAAAGGAGCAGGAGCAGGCGGAGAAGGTATCGGATATCCGCGGAGAAGTCAAAGAGATCGGTTTTGGGAATCAGATCCGTTCGTATGTGATGCAGCCTTATACGATGGTGAAGGATCACAGGACGAACGAGGAGAACAGTAATGTGACGGCGGTGCTGGACGGCGGTATTGATGTATTTATGAATGCGTACCTTGTAAAACAGTGTGATGCATAGGCGCTGCCTGTCTCGTTGCTTCGCGGGAATAAAAAGGAGGAACAACAGATGGTAAATATAGCAGTTATGGGATACGGAACGGTAGGTTCCGGGGTTGTGGAGGTCGTGAATACCAACGGCGCCCGCATCAACCAGAGGATCGGGGACGAGCTGAACATCAAGTATGTGCTGGACTTAAGGGATTTCCCCGGGGATCCGATCCAGGAGAAGATCGTTCATGATTTTGAGAAGATCGTGTCGGATGATGAGATCAAGATCGTAGTAGAGGTGATGGGCGGGATCGAGCCGGCTTATACCTTTGTCAAGAGATGCCTGCAGGCGGGGAAGAGCGTGGCTACGTCGAATAAGGCGCTGGTGGCAAAGCACGGCGCGGAGCTTCTGTCGATCGCGAAGGATCAGAATATCAATTTTCTGTTCGAGGCAAGTGTGGGCGGCGGGATACCGATCATCCGTCCGCTGAATTCTTCCCTTACGGCGGATGAGATCGAGGAGATCACCGGCATCCTGAACGGGACTACGAATTATATGCTGACGAAGATGTTCTATGAAGGGGCTGATTACGATACAGTCTTGAAGGAAGCGCAGGCTAACGGGTATGCGGAGCGCAATCCCGAGGCAGATGTGGAAGGCTATGACGCATGCAGGAAGATCGCGATCCTGTCATCCCTGATCTCGGGGCAGCAGGTTGATTTTGAAGACATTTACTGTGAAGGGATCACGGAGATCTCGGTGGAAGATATGAAGTATGCGAAGGCTATGGGAACGGCTATCAAGCTGCTGGCCTCCAGCAAGCGCCATGCGGGGAACCGTCTCCATGCGATCGTAGCGCCCTGCATGCTGTACCCGGAGCATCCTCTCTACAATGTCAACGGCGTGTTTAATTCCATATTCGTGCACGGGAATGTCTTAGGAGACGCCATGTTCTATGGAAGCGGAGCGGGTAAGCTCCCAACGGCGAGCGCAGTCGTGGCGGACGTGGTGGATGCGGCGAAGCATCTGAACCGTAATATTATGACTATGTGGAAGCAGGAGAAGCTGCAGTTAGAAGACAAGGCAGATGCAAAGCGCCGGTTCTTTGTCAGGATCAGGGGCAGTGAAGAAGAGCTGCTTCCTGGGCTTCGGGATTCTTTCGGTGATATTGAGATCGTGAAGGCAGAAGGACTTGAAGGGGAATTCGGTTTTGTGACGCCTGTAATGATGGAAGGCGATTATGTGACCAGGGCGAATATATACAGAGACCAGATCCTTCATATGATCCGGGTAGAAGGATAGGAGTGAGCATTCAATGAAATATATAATCGTTTTAAGCGACGGTATGGCAGGCAGACCGCTTGAAGAGCTGGGCGGGAAGACGACGCTTCAGGCGGCTGCGACGCCTGTGATGGACAGCCTTGCGCCCGTGTCGGAGCTTGGCATGGCGTCCATGGTCCCGGAGGGGATGGCGCCGGGAAGCGATACGGCTAATCTCTCCGTCATGGGGTATGATCCGAAGATCTATTATACAGGCAGGTCTCCATTGGAAGCATTGAGTATCGGGGTAGAGATGGAGGATACGGATGTGTCGTTTCGTTGCAACCTCGTCTCTGTGACAGAGGAGGACGGGGAATATGAGGATCAGATCATCCTTGACCACAGTTCTGACGAGATCGATACGCAGGATGCCAAAGTTCTTCTTGAAGCACTCAGGGAAGGGCTTAGAAGAGAAGGCTATGAGTTCTATGCGGGCACCAGTTACCGCCATCTGCTGATCTCTAAAGGCGGGAAGACAGCGGAATTAACGCCTCCTCACGATATCCTTGCGCGGCGGATCGGGGAGTATCTTCCCAAGGATGAAGTGCTGCGGGATATGATGAAGAAGAGTTATGACATATTAAGGAATCACCCGCTGAATGCCGGGCGACGGGCTAAGGGGCTTAAGCCAGCGAATTCGGCCTGGTTCTGGGGAGCGGGGAAGAAGCCGTCCCTGACCTCTTTTGAAGAGCGCACGGGGAAGAAGGGCGTGATGATCTCAGCGGTCGATCTGCTGAAGGGAATTGCCGTCGGAGCGGATATGGACCGGATTCTGGTGGAGGGCGCTAACGGCGGACTGCACACGAATTACGAAGGCAAGGCGCGTGCGGCGGTAAAAGCCCTTACCGAAGACGGCTATGATTTCGCATATATCCATGTGGAAGCCCCGGATGAGATGGGACATCAGGGAAGGATCGAAGACAAGATCGCTGCGATCGGGTATGTGGATGAGAAGATATTGGGCGTCGTTATGGACGGGCTTAAGAGTGCGGGAGAGGATTTCCGGCTGCTTCTGCTTCCTGATCACCCGACGCCGATCGAGGTACGCACCCACACGGGAGAGCCGGTTCCGTATCTTTTGTATGACAGCACCGCGAAAGCGGAGGGGATGCCGGCCTATTCTGAGGAGACGGCAGCGCTCACAGGCAAGAACTGGCCGGAGGGATACCGTCTGATCGGTCATCTGTTACGGGAGAGAGGCGAAGAGGAACAATGCTGATAGTAAAGAAATTTGGCGGCAGCTCCGTGGCGAATAAGGAGAGGATCTTCAATGTCGCCAGGAGATGTATCGAAGATTATAAAGAAGGAAATGACGTGGTGGTCGTGCTGTCCGCCATGGGAGATACGACGGATGAGCTGCTTGAGCTTGCCGGGTCGATCAACCCGAAGGCAAAGAAGAGGGAGCTGGATATGCTCCTTACCACAGGGGAGCAGGTATCGGTATCGCTGATGGCGATGGCGATGCAGTCTTTAGATGTGCCGGCAGTGTCGCTGAATGCGTTCCAGGTGAGGATGCATTCTACTTCCCGGTACGGCAACGCCCGGTTTAAGCGAGTGGAGACTGAGAGGATCTTACACGAGCTGGATTCCAGGAAGATCGTGATCGTAACCGGATTCCAGGGAGTGAACAAGTACGAGGACGTCACCACTCTCGGACGCGGGGGATCAGATACCACGGCGGTGGCTCTGGCGGCGGCGCTTCATGCAGACAAGTGCGAGATCTATACGGATGTGGACGGCGTATATACGGCGGACCCAAGGATCGTGAAGAACGCCAGGAAGATAGATATGATCACCTATGATGAGATGCTGGAGCTTGCAAGCCTGGGAGCAAGAGTTCTCCACAACCGTTCGGTGGAGATGGCGAAGAAATACAATGTGGAACTGGTTGTTCGGTCGAGCCTGAACCGTTCGGAAGGAACCGTAGTCAAGGAGGCGAAGGGGATGGAAAAATTATTAGTGACCGGTGTGGCTGCCGATAAGAATACAGCCAGGATCTCCGTGATCGGAGTTGAGGATAAGCCAGGAATTGCATTTCGTATCTTCGATACGCTGGCGAAGAATAATATCAACGTAGATATTATCTTACAGTCTGTGGGAAGAGAAGGAACGAAGGATATCTCCTTTACGGTGGCTTCCGACGATCTGGAGGCGGCCATCAGGAACTTAAGGGAGAACCAGGAGAGGCTTACGATCCAGGATATCACATGGAATGAAGACGTAGCGAAGCTGTCTGTAGTGGGAGCGGGAATGATGAGCAATCCCGGAGTGGCCGCTAAGATGTTCGAGTCCTTATATAATTCCAGGGTGAATATCAATATGATCTCAACCTCTGAGATCCGCATCACGGTTCTGGTTCCGAAGAAGGATATCGACAAGGCGATGAATGCCGTCCATGACGGCTTTGCACTGGCAGATTAAGCCGCCTGCGCGCGGTTTAACGTTCCTTACAGGGCTTTGTATTGGCAAGATAGCTGTTGTGGTATTTCCCGGAAAATGTTACATCCTCTCCGAACCAGGAAGGCGGGGTGAAGGAGAGGGCGTCCTCTTCGTTCGGGAATTCGACTTCCACAAGAAGCAGAGGGGCAAGATGTCCCTCGAAGACGTCAAGCTCTGCCGTAAGCCCGCAGTTTAGAGGGATCATGTAACGTTTTTTGCGGATCAGATGTCCGTCGATCTTGGCAAGGAGATGTTCATAGGCTTCTCTGGTGAGCGGAAGGTTGTATTCCTGCCTTGCCATGAGGCCTTTTGATTTGTAGGTGAGTTCGTAGCTGTCGTTGTCCTGCCGGATCCGAATAACGGGATCGGTGTTCAGATAGCCCTGGGTGATCGTCCGGCAGGGATGATCGTTCAGTGGTCCGGGCAGTTGTCGTACAAGATATTTGCGTTCGATTTCCAATGTTTTGTACCTCCTGTCTGTATAGTTGTATAGTATATAATATGATACCAGGGTCAAAATACCCTTTGACCCCTATATCATAATATAGTTCAGGATGAAAGTAAATGATATAAGATCAGAGGAGAGATAGAGATGAAGAAGGTAAGTGTGATTCTGGCAGACGGATTTGAAGAAGTTGAGGCGCTGACCGTAGTAGATTTGCTGCGCAGGGCAACCATTTATGTAGATACGGTTTCGATCACGGAAGAATATACGGTCCACGGGTCCCACGGGATCAATGTGCAGACGGAAGATCTGTTCGAAGAGGTGAACTTTGTAGAATCGGATATGATCGTACTTCCGGGAGGTATGCCGGGAACGACACATCTTGACGAGCATGCGGGAGTCCGCAGAGTTGTAAAGGACTTCTTTGAGGAAGGGAAGAAGATCGGAGCCATCTGTGCGGCGCCGACCATTCTCAGTAATTTGGGAATTCTGAAGGGGAAGCGCGCTACGTGTTATCCGGCCATGGAGAAGGAGATCCAGGGGGCGGCGCTTACCGGCGCATCGGTGACGGTGGACGGCAATATCATTACCAGCCGGGGCGTCGGGACGGCGATCGATTTCGCGCTGAAGCTGATAGAAGTCCTGTCAGGAAAAGAAAAGGCGGAAGAGATTGCAGAGTCCATTGTATATGAGAAGAAAAAATAAGAGAATAAAAGGAATCCGAAGATTTCTCGCGGTATGCGTGATGTGCGCGGTGCTAACGGCCAATATAACAGGATGCGGCAGAGACTTCGACGCGGCGGGCTATGTGCAGGCGTTGTTGGACCTTACCTTCCAGGCGGACGTCACCAAGGCGTCTGCTTTCATGGAGGATGCGTCAAAGGAAGCGCTGATGCAGGCATACAGAGATTCTATCGATCGGTTTGTGGCTGCGAATATTACCAGCGGACTTGAACTTGGGGAGCTTAAGACGACCCGGTTTGCGGAGCTGGTATCCAAGATTTTCATGGTTATGCGTTATCAGGTGCAGGACGCCAGAAAGACCGGGAAGAGGGAATACGAGGTGCCGGTAGAGATCTGTCCGGCGGATGTATTCACTGCTTTCCAGGAAATGTTGGTAGAAGATTCGCTTAAGATGGCTGAGAAGATAGAAAAAGGGGAGTATGAAGGAGCCACGGAGGAAGAGACAAACCAGCAGATCCTGCTCGACATCGTCAATCATGCGTATGAGCTGCTGGATACGGCTTACATGGATATCCAATACGGAGAGGAAGAGACGGTAATTCTGCACGTAAGTGCGGACCGCGGATCGGAGTATTCTGTGGATGAAGACGATATGGACGGACTGATCCGCAAAATACTCCGCCTGGATGAAATTCAGTGAAAATCAGGTAATCTTGTACTGGATATTTGAAGAGGTTTGTGTTATACTTCTTTGGTGAATGTTATTGTAGAATAGTATATCCGTCTTTTAGACCAGGATTGAAACAGGAGGAAATAGTCAATGAGCTTACAGGTAGAGAAGCTAGAGAAAAACATGGCAAGGCTTACCATCGAAGTTCCTGCCGATGATTTAGAAAAAGCACTTCAGAATGCATATAAGAAGCAGAAGAACAGAATCGCGATCCCAGGTTTCCGTAAGGGAAAGGTTCCGCGCCAGATGATAGAGAAGATGTACGGCGCGGAGATCTTCTATGATGACGCGGCGAATGAACTGATTCCGAAGGCATATTCAGAGGCGTATGACTCAGGCGAGGTAGATATCGTATCCAGACCTGAGATCGATGTAGTGCAGATCGAGAAGGGGAAGCCGTTTATCTTCACAGCGACGGTTGCGACGAGGCCGGAGGTAACGCTCGGACAGTATAAGGGACTGGAAGTTGAGAAGATATCTGTAGAGGTAACGCCGGAAGAGGTCGACAAGAAGATTCAGGAAGAGGCGGAGAAGAACGCAAGGACCATTACGGTGGAAGACCGTCCTGTACAGGATGGAGATGAGATCATCCTTGATTATGAAGGCTCTGTTGACGGAGTTTTATTCGAGGGCGGCAAGGCAGAGAATTATCCGCTGATCATCGGTTCAGGATCGTTTATTCCGGGATTCGAGGAGCAGCTGATCGGTGTGGAAGCAGGAACAGATGTAGAGGTTAACGTTACATTCCCGGAGGAATACCATGCTGAAGATCTGAAGGGTAAGGCAGCGGTATTCAAGTGTAAGGTACATGAGATCAAGGCGAAGGAACTGCCTGAGATCGACGATGAATTTGCGGCGGAGGTATCCGAATTCGATACATTAGAGGAATACAAAGCGGATGTTAAGGCAAAGCTTGAAGAGCAGAAGACTGCGGAAGGCAAGGAGAAGCAGGAAGATTCAGCTGTTGAACAGGCTGTCAGGAACGCGCAGTTTGAGCTTCCGGAGGCTATGATCGAGACACAGGTAATGCAGATGACAGACGAGTTCGCTCAGAGAATGCGCGGACAGGGCTTGACGATGGAGCAGTATTTCCAGTTCACAGGCATGACGTCAGAGAAGATGACGGAAGATCTGCGGCCGCAGGCTATCAAGAGCATTGAGACCCGCCTTGTATTAGAAGCGATCGTCAAGGCAGAGAACATCGAGGTCAGTGACGAGAGATTCGACGAGGAGATCGCGAAGATGGCTGACATGTATAAGATGGAAGCTGATAAGCTCAAGGAATACATGGGCGACAAAGAGAAGGAACAGATGAAGAAAGACATAGCAGTTCAGGAGGCGATTACATTCCTGACAGAGAATGCTGTTGAAAAATAATGATAAGAATTGTAAGGGAGGCATGTGCATGAGTTTGGTACCTTATGTCATTGAACAGACAAGCCGCGGGGAGCGTTCCTATGATATCTATTCAAGATTGTTGAAGGACAGGATCATATTCCTTGGCGAGGAAGTATCGGATGTGTCGGCAAGTGTTGTTGTTGCGCAGCTTCTATTTCTGGAAGCAGAGGATCCTGAGAAGGATATCCATCTGTATATTAACAGTCCGGGCGGTTCTGTTACGGCCGGCCTGGCGATTTATGATACCATGCAGTATATCAAATGCGATATAGAGACGATCTGTATCGGTATGGCAGCAAGTATGGGATCATTTCTGCTGGCAGGAGGTACGAAGGGCAAGAGGCTTGCTCTTCCGAATGCCGAGATCATGATCCATCAGCCGTCAGGCGGAGCTCGGGGACAGGCAACGGAGATCCAGATTGCCGCAGAACATATCTTGAAGACCCGCCAGAGATTAAATCAAATATTATCAGAAAACACAGGACAGCCGATAGAGGTGATCAGTGCGGATACGGATCGGGATAATTTTATGTCGGCAGAGGAAGCGAAGGAATACGGTTTGATCGATGAGGTCATCAAGAACCGTTAAGGAGCTTGGCAGGCCAAAGCTTTCAAAGAAGTCCTTGTACGAGGTGAGAGTATGGTAGGAAGGAACGACAATCAGGTGCGGTGTTCGTTCTGTAATAAGACGCAGAATCAGGTGAGGAAGCTGATCGCAGGGCCGAATGGGGCGTATATCTGTGATGAGTGTATCGACGTATGTACCGAGATTCTGGAGGAAGAATTTGAGTATGGCGACGACAGGCAGTGGAATCCGTTCGCGGATATCAATCTGCTGAAGCCGGAAGAGATCAAGGAATTCCTGGATGAATATGTGATCGGACAGGATGAGGCGAAGAAGGTATTATCTGTCGCGGTGTACAATCACTATAAACGGATCATGGCAGGAAGAGATCTGGGAGTGGAGCTTGGCAAGAGCAATATCCTGATGCTTGGGCCTACCGGATGCGGCAAGACGCTGCTGGCCCAGACTTTGGCAAGGATCTTAGGCGTTCCATTTGCTATCGCGGATGCAACGGCGCTCACGGAAGCGGGATACGTCGGCGAGGATGTGGAGAATATCCTTCTTAAGATCATCCAGGCCGCAGACGGCGATATCGAGCGTGCGGAGTACGGCATTATCTATATCGACGAGATCGACAAGATCACGAGGAAGTCGGAGAATCCGTCGATCACGAGAGACGTATCAGGAGAAGGCGTACAGCAGGCGTTGCTTAAGATCATAGAAGGAACGGTTGCCAATGTGCCGCCTCAGGGCGGAAGGAAGCATCCGCATCAGGAGTTGATCCAGATCGACACGACGAATATCTTGTTCATATGCGGCGGTGCGTTCGAGGGAATCGATAAGATCATAGAGAAACGTATTGACCGCAAGTCCATCGGATTCAATGTGGAGATCGGGGAGAAGCATGTGAACGACGTTGACAGGCTGCTTAAGCAGGTGTTGCCCCAGGATCTTGTGAAGTTCGGACTGATCCCGGAGCTGGTCGGACGCGTGCCGGTTACAGTACCGCTTGAGATGTTGGATAAAGAAGCTCTGATCAGGATATTGTCGGAGCCGAAGAATGCCATTGTGAAGCAGTATCAGAAGATGTTGGAGCTTGACGGCGTGCAGTTGGAATTCGACAATGAAGCGCTGGAAGCGATTGCAGAGACTTCTTTGAAGAGAAAGACGGGAGCGAGAGGATTACGTGCGATCATGGAAAGTATCATGATGGATATCATGTATAAGGCTCCGTCGGATGATACACTGAAGGCATGCAGGATCACCGAGAATACCGTGAAGGGGATCGGGGAGCCGGTATGCGAGCGCATATCTGTCAGATCAGAGAGTGCGTAGATTGAGAAAAGAAACGGCTGCAGCCTTATAATCCGGCAAGATTATGGACTGCGGCGGGAATAATAAGCGGCAGGGTACAGAAGAATACTGTGCCCGCTGCAAAGCGGAGAATCTCGCAAGCGAGATTCTTTTTCGTAAGGAGAATTGCTTATGAGTAGAGAGATAATGAGCCTGCCTATGGTGACCTTAAGAGGGATCACCATATTACCGGAGATGGTCCGCCACTTTGATATCAGCAGACCCAAGTCTGTCAAGGCAATCGAGGAGGTCGTGGAAGGAAAGCAGAAGATATTCCTGACAGCTCAGAAGGATCTTGAGGTGGAAGAACCGGGAATGGCAGATGTATACCGGATGGGGTGCGTTGCGACCATCCGTCAGATCATTAAGCTTCCAAGGAAGGTGAGCAGAGTTCTGATCACGGGTGAAGAGAGGGCGTATATCAATACTATAGAGTTTGAGGAGCCTTATCTCCGTGCTAATGTAACGATCGTGCCGGATACGGATACGCCCGGAGAGGATAAGGATGCGGAAGAGAACCCGCTGAATCCTGAGGCAATGCTTCGGGGGATGAAGGATATATTCAAGGAGTATCTTGGGAAGAACCCGAAGCTGTCGAAGGAGCTTGCGGCTCAGATCGAGAATATTGATGAGTTAAAGAAGCTGGTTGATATGGTGGCTGCTAACGTACCCTTCTCCTATACGGATGCGCAGCAGCTTTTGGAGGAGACCGATCTGACGCGCCGCTATGAGCTTCTGGCATTCAAGCTGATGAACGAGATCCAGATCTTGAACGTCAAGGACGAGATCCATGCGAAGGTCAAGGAGAGAGTAGATAAGAACCAGCGGGAATATATCTTAAGAGAAGAAGCGAAGCTGATCCGGGAGGAGTTAGGATACGACAGTACGCTGACGGATGCGGAGGAGTTTGAGCAGAAGACGGAAGCGCTTGAAGCGCCGGATGAGGTGAAGGAGAAGCTTAAGAAGGAGATCAGAAGATTCCAGAATTCCATGGGAAGCCAGGCAGAGAACGGTGTGATCCGTACTTATATTGAGACCATGCTTGAGATGCCCTGGGATAAGATGTGCACGGAGCATGAGGATATCGAATACGCGAAGCAGATTTTGGATGAGGACCACTACGGTCTTGAAAAGGTCAAGGAGAGAGTCCTTGAGTTCCTTGCCGTGAGAGCTCTCACGAAGAAGGGCAATGCGCCGATCCTCTGCCTGGTGGGACCGCCGGGAACCGGCAAGACTTCTGTCGCCAGATCTCTTGCCAGGGCGCTTAAGAAGCCTTATGTGCGTATATCGCTGGGCGGGGTGCGCGATGAAGCGGAGATCAGGGGACACAGGAAGACCTATGTCGGCGCCATGCCGGGAAGGATCGCCAATGGATTGAAGCAGGCTGAGGTGAAGAACCCGCTGCTTTTGTTAGACGAGATCGATAAGGTGAGCAATGACTATAAAGGCGATACCTTCTCTGCGCTTCTTGAAGTGCTGGACAGCGAACAGAACCGCAAATTCCGGGATCATTATCTGGAGGTTCCGGTAGATCTGTCCGAGGTATTATTTGTCACGACTGCGAATACGCTGCAGACGATTCCAAGACCGCTTCTGGATCGTATGGAGGTGATCGAGGTCAGCAGCTATACGGAGAATGAGAAGATGCATATCGCGGTAGAGCATCTGATTCCAAAGCAGCTTAAGAAACACGGCCTCAGACAGGACCAGCTTACGTTCAGCAAGAAGGCGCTGTGGAAGATGGCCCGCAATTACACCAAGGAAGCGGGAGTGCGCCAGCTAGAGCGCAAGATCGGGGATATCTGCCGCAAGACGGCAAGAGAGATCCTGGAGACGAAAAAGGAGTCTGTACGTGTGACGGAACGCAATATCGCTCACTATCTCGGTAAGGAGCTGTACATCTACCAGATGGCGAATGAGGCGGACGAGATCGGGATCGTGCGCGGCCTGGCATGGACCAGCGTCGGCGGCGATACGCTGCAGATCGAGGTCAATATTATGCCGGGAGAGGGAGAGGTGCTTCTGACCGGACAGATGGGCGACGTGATGAAGGAGTCGGCAAGAACGGGGATCAGTTATATCCGTTCTGTCAGCAGGGAGCACAAGATCGACGAGCATTTCTTCAAAGAGCATGACGTGCACATCCATATACCGGAAGGAGCAGTGCCCAAGGACGGGCCTTCTGCAGGAATTACCATGGCAACGGCTATGATGTCCGCGATCACCGGAAGGAAGGCGAGAGCCGATACGGCGATGACAGGAGAGATTACCTTACGGGGCCGGGTACTTCCTATCGGCGGATTGAAGGAGAAGCTTCTGGCAGCCAAGAACGCGGGGATCAAGGTGGTACTTGTGCCGAAGGAGAATGAATCCGACGTTGAAGAACTGTCGCATGAGATCACCAAGGGACTTAAGATCGTTACGGTTTCGCACATGGACGAGGTGTTAAAGCTCGCGCTGACGCCGAAAAAGGCGGCAAAGTCCAGGAGCAAGACGGTGTAGAAGAGAAAAGGATTAAGAATGGTTATTAAAAATGTAAATTTGGAGACAGTATGCGGGATCACGAGTAAGATACCGGAGAATACGCTGCCGGAGATCGCATTTGCCGGCAAGTCAAATGTGGGGAAGTCTTCGCTGATCAATGCGCTGATGAACCGCAAGTCTTACGCGAGGATTTCCGCGACGCCGGGGAAGACGCAGACAATTAATTTCTATAATATCAATCAGGAGTTCTATCTGGTGGATCTTCCGGGATACGGGTATGCGAAGGTATCGGAGCAGGAGAAGCAGAAATGGGGGCAGATGGTGGAACGCTACCTGCACGGTTCGAAGCAGCTTCGGGCCGTATTCTTGCTGATCGATATCCGGCATGATCCTTCTGCCAATGATAAGATGATGTATGACTGGATCGTATCTTGGGGATATCATCCGATCATCATCGCAACGAAGCTTGATAAGATCAAGCGAAGCCAGAAGGATAAGCAGGTCAAGGCGGTACGGCAGGGACTCGGACTGCTTCCGGGAACCGAGGTCATCCCTTTTTCTTCTGTCACGAAGCAGGGGAGAGACGAGATCTGGGAACTGGCGGAGAGGGAATATCTGATATAGTTTTAAGGTTCGGTCACATTTCACTTCATGAGCCGGCTAAGACGGCGGAAGTGTAAAGAGTAGGCGCATAGGGCAAGAAGAGGAATGAACACATGGAGATGAATTTTAAAGAACAGCTGCATGATGAACGGCCATACTGGAAGGTGGCGGTGAGCCTTGGATTCAGTCTGGCGGGGACTTGTCTGTTCCTGTATTTCGGATATAAGCTTCTGGGCTTTTTCATGCCTTTTGTGATCGGTTGGTGTATCGCTTCTATTGCAAGCCCTGTGGTGAACTGGCTGGAGAAGAGACTTAAGCTGGTCAAGAAATGGGGATCCGCGCTGATCATTATCGGTGTGCTTGGCGCGGTAGGATTACTCATCTATCTCCTTGTCAGTACGCTGTCGCGTGAGATCGCGGGCCTGATCCAGAATATGCCGGATATGTATGAGGATCTGGAAGCCGGTATGGCGACGGTCGGAGACAGTTTGAACGGCATCTTCAGGCTTCTGCCCGAAGGAGTCAGGGAAGGATGGCATACGATGATGGAGAGCCTGGAGAATACGGCGGGTGATCTGATCGGGAAGCTCAGCGAGCCGACGGTGTCGGCGGCAGGAAGATTCGCCAAGCGGATCCCGTCGGTGTTGGTGGCGATTATTGTGACATTTATCTCGGCGTATTTCTTTATTGCGGAGCGGGAGGATGTGATCCGGTGGTCGAAACGGATCGCGCCGGACGCTCTTGTGAGCCGGATGACGATGGTCGTCGATAATCTGAAATACGCGGTGGGAGGGTATTTTAAAGCCCAGTTTAAGATCATGGGAGTGGTCTATGTTCTGCTGCTTGCAGGTTTCCTGATTCTGAGAATCCATTTTGCGGTGCTGTTGGCGCTTCTGATCGCTTTTCTGGATTTCCTGCCGTTTTTTGGTACGGGTACGGCGCTGCTTCCGTGGGCCGTTTACAAGTTCATGGTGGGGAATTACAGGCTGGTGGCCGGACTCATTATATTATACGGAGTCACGCAGCTTGTGCGGCAATTGATACAGCCTAAATTAGTCGGGGACAGTATGGGGTTGAAGCCTCTGGTTACGTTGGTTCTGCTGTATATCGGGTACAAGGCCGGGGGTGTGTTCGGCGTGATATTTGCCGTTCCGGTCGGGATGATCGCGATCAACCTGTACAAAGCCGGCGCCTTTGATTATATCCTGGATGATGTGAAGATATTGGCGGAAGGGGTAATGAGCCTCCGCAATTGACAGCAATTGACAGTTTTCTTCCTGAATTCTTGATGAGATACGGATTATGGGATATAATAAGGTTAAAATGACATTTAGGAGAGAAGCGATATGGAACAGATGTTGAAAGAGTTGAAAGAGGATCTCAGAGAGTTCCGTGAAGTGACTGACAGGTTCTACGCAAAAGAAGTCAGTATGAAGGAGTATAAAGGATTCTCCGGCGGTTTTGGGAGTTATGCCCAGAAGGGCGGGAATGCAAGTATGCTCAGGCTTCGGATACCGGGAGGGAGGCTTGCGAAGGAGAAATTAAAATTCGTAGCCGATTCTGTAGCCGAGTTCGGTGTGGAGAAGGCGCATTTTACGACGTGCCAGACCATACAGTTCCATAACCTGAATGCAGAGGCAGTCTGCGGTATCATGGAGAAGGCTCTTGACGCCGGGATCATCACGAGGGGCGGCGGCGGAGATTTCCCCAGGAATGTCATGGTATCCCCGTTGTCCGGTGTGGAAGAGGGCGAGTATTTTGACGTACTGCCGTACGCTGAAGCCGTATCGGACTATCTGCTTGGCTTCATTAAGACGGTGAAGATGCCGAGGAAGCTTAAAGTGGGCTTCTCCAATTCTCCTGCCAATGAGACTCATGCCACCTTCCGTGACCTGGGATTTGCGGCACGCAAGGACGGGACCTTTGACGTATACAGTGCGGGCGGGCTGGGCAACAATCCGCGAATGGGCGTGAAGGTCGCAGCGCAGGTGCCGGGAACGGAATTGCTGTACTATGTGAAAGCGATGGTGGACACCTTCGTTGCTTACGGCAATTATGAGAACCGGGCGAAGGCAAGGACGCGCTACATGCAGGAAACTCTGGGAGAAGAAGGTTATAAGAAGGCATACTTAGAGAAGCTTGAAGCCGTGAAGGCAGGCGGGGATCTGAGCATTCAGGTCAGCAGACAGGAGATCTTGAAGAAGGGCAGCGGCACGGAAGCTTCCGGTAGACGTGTGATCCCGCAGAAGCAGGAAGGCCTGTATGCTGTGACATATCATCCGATCGGAGGGGTTCCGAAGGTCGATTGGTTTGCCGCTATCTATGAGACCGTGAAAGATATGGAAGAGGTTGAGCTTCGGATTGCGCCGGATGAGACTATCTATATCATCAATCTGAACGGAGATGAGGCGAAGAAGGTCTTAGAGGCTACGGCTGACGGTGCGAGGGATCTGTTCGAGACTTCGGTCGCCTGTATCGGGGCAACGATCTGTCAGGTAGGTCTGCGGGATTCCCAGGGAGTTCTGGCGCAGATCATAGAAGAAGTAAGGAAGCATGATTTCGCGGACGGCGTGCTGCCAAGGATCCATATCTCGGGATGTACTTCTTCCTGCGGAACGCATCAGATCGGAACGCTTGGTTTTCACGGCGGAGTAAAGAGGGTGAATGATGTCGTGGAACCGGCATTTACCTTCCATGTGAACGGATGCGATCTGGCAGGCGAGGAGCGTTTCGGCGAGCAGTGGGGCATGATGCTGCAGAAGGATATGCCGGCATTCTTCGTGGAGCTTGGACAGGCAGTGGAGTCGGCGCATACGACCTTTGACGCGTGGTATACCGAAGATCCAAAGAGACTTAAGACGCTGGCAGAGAAATATTTGTATTAAAATGACGAGAGGACAGAGACTTGCGGGGGAAGAGCTTTCCCTGGCAGGTCTTTTTCGTGTTGTTTTTCATATTTGAATTCATGGTGAATTCATCGTTTGAATTCGTTAAATTTGCGCTTGACTTTATTGTGGTAAATTGGTAATATAGTAGCGTACTGTGTTGACCTGATCATTTTCAGCGGATGAGAATTCAGGCAAGTCATTTAGCAATCAGAATATGAATATTGAGGTGGAAGATTATGAAAAAATTAGTTGTTTTTATGCTTACGATGGTGATGGTATTCTCACTGACCGCATGCGGCGGTTCGGATGATAAGTCTGATTCCGGTTCAGACGGCGGTGCAAGCTCCGGTACTGAATCCGGCGCAGATTCCGGCTCCGGTACTTCTGACGGAAGCGATCTGGAGTATGTGAAGGACAAGGGAACCCTGGTAGTCGGTATCACAGATTTTGAGCCGATGGATTACAAGGGAGACGGTGACGAATGGATCGGCTTTGATGCGGATATGGCGAAGGCATTTGCCGAGAGTATCGGTGTCGAGGCGGAATTCGTAGAGATTGACTGGGATAACAAGATCATGGAGCTGGACGGCAAGACCATCGACTGCGTATGGAACGGTATGACCCTCACAGACGAGGTGACCAGCGCTATGGAGTGTTCCAATGCTTATTGCAACAACGCGCAGGTAGTGATCGTTCCGGCCAGTGAAGCGGACAAGTATCAGGATACGGACAGCCTGTCTGACCTTTCATTCGCGGTGGAGGCAGGCAGCGCGGGAGAAGCCGCGGTGGCCGCTCTGGAGCTTGAATATACGCCGGTGAAGGCACAGTCGGACGCTTTGATGGAAGTAGCGGCAGGGACGTCGAGCGCGGCAGTGATCGATTCACTGATGGCAGCCGCTATGGTAGGGGAAGGTACAGGATACGCGGATCTGACCTATACCTGCGGACTGAATGACGAGGAGTACGGCGTCGGCTTCCGCAAAGGCTCCGACCTTGCAAAAGCGCTGAATGATTACTTCGCGGCTGCTTATGCGGACGGAAGCATGATGGAGTGCGCAGAGACTTATGGGGTACAGGCTGCGATCATTGAGCAGTAACAGAATCAGTGGGCGAATGTTTTCGCTCACTGTTTTTGCCGCGTATGAGGCATTCTATGATAGAATCGAGAGAGAAAGCAGGATACAGATATGGGACAGATTATGGAACAGATGCCGATCGTTGTGGACGCGTTGAATATCGGCTTTTTACAGACGTTAAAACTTTTCTTTGTAACATTGATCGGTGCATTTCCGCTGGGACTGGTGATCGCATTTGGTTCGATGTCCCGATTTGGACCGCTTAAGTATTTTTCGAAATTCGTTGTATGGATCATAAGGGGAACGCCGTTGATGATCCAGCTTCTGATCATCTATTATTTCCCGGGGCTGGTATTACATACTCCGATCTGGGGCGGCGGTGAGTCCGGCCGTTTTCTGGCGGCAGCCTTTTCATTTGTACTGAATTACGCCTGTTACTTCTCCGAGATATACCGCGGAGGGATCCAGGGAGTGCCGATCGGTCAGGAAGAGGCGGGGCTGGTGCTTGGTATGACAAGGAGACAGATATTCTTCAAGATCACCCTGCTGCAGATGATCAAGCGGATCGTTCCGCCCATGTCCAACGAGATCATCACTCTGGTCAAGGATACCTCTCTTGCGCGCATCATCGCGCTGCAGGAGATCATCTGGGCAGGACAGGCGTTCATGAAGGGATCTCACGGTATCTCAGGCGCTATCTGGCCGTTGTTTTTTACTGCGGTCTATTATCTTATATTCAATGGTATCCTGACGCTTCTGCTTGGACGGCTGGAGCGCAGGCTGGATTATTTCAGATAGAGGAGGGCGGATGTGATGTCAATATTAGAAGCAGAGCATATATGCAAATCTTTCAATCGGACGAAGGTGCTGAAGGATATCAGTTTTTCACTGGAGAAAGGACAGGCGCTTTCCATCATAGGTTCCTCCGGGAGCGGGAAGACGACCTTACTTCGATGCCTCAACTTCCTGGAAACTCCTGATAAGGGAATTATCCGGGTAAATGATGAGATTCTCTTCGACGCAGAGGATCCGTCTACCAGGTTAGAAGCGTCGATCCGTAAGAAGCGGCTTCATTTCGGGCTCGTGTTTCAGTCGTTCAATCTGTTCCCGCAGTATACGGCGCTTCGGAACGTGATGCTGGCAAGGGAGCTTCTGGCTTCAGAGCAGCCGGACTATAAGGCGAGGAAGAAGGAGATCTTAGAGGAGATCCGTGTGCAGGCGGAAACTTTGCTTGATCAGATGGGACTTGCGAACCGCAAGGATAATTATCCGCATCAGCTATCCGGCGGACAATGTCAGAGAGTTGCTATCGCCAGGGCGTTGGCGCTGCAGCCGGATATCCTGTGTTTTGATGAGCCGACGTCCGCTCTGGACCCGGAATTGACCGGAGAGGTCTTAAGAGTGATCAAGGAGCTGGCAGACGAGAATACGACGATGGTGATCGTTACTCATGAGATGGCATTCGCCAGAGATGTGGCGGATCATGTGATCTTCATGGACGACGGGAGTATCGTGGAACAGGGAGAACCGATGCAGGTGTTCGAACATCCCAAAGAAGAGAGGACCAGACAGTTTTTGCAGAGATTCACACAGGGGTAATGAAACTGCCGCATTAAGAATGATCGGGTATCGTTCTTAATGCGGCAGTTGTGATAATTATTTTAAATAGCCTAAGACTTCATTTGCTCGTTTCCCCTGTATCCGTTCGGAATCTCCTACCGTACTGTTGACTGTCCAGGAGAATTTTGTGCCGTTCAGATACTTGGATGCGTCTACGCTCTGTCTTCCTTCGCCGCCGAAGCTTGCCCACCACTGAGGATAGTTCTGCTGCATGAAGGAACTGGCAAGCCTTGAGGCTTCCGACGACCCGCCGCCGGTTACGGTGCCGCTCACTTGTACGCCGCCGTTCGGTGTGCTGTGCAGGATGAGGACGCTGCCGTCGCTGCACTGTCCGAGACTCAGGTAACAATGGCCGGATATGCTGATGATGTCGCCCGGTTTAAACACGCTGTTCGGTGTACATGACGATACAGAGCCATAACCGTATCCTGCCAGGGAGGAAGCGAAACGGGAGGCATCCACCACATAACCGGCTCCGTTCCTTCCGCTCTGGACGGAATTATAGACGACCCATCCCAGATAACCGGAACAGTCCAGTCCGTAGAACCGCCATTGCCGTTCTCCTCGTTCCCAGGCTCTTTTTCCCGGCAGATAAGAATACCCCTGCCGGTTGCTGCTGAAGTACCGCTCCCATTCTGGGTACACACCTATAGTACGAGCGGTCTCGCCTGCCGCTGTATCTGCTTCATTCCATCCGCCGCCCCAGACATACAGGGTCTTTCCTGCAGGTTTTCCTGCATTCCTGATTACATCCGCGATCTCAATCCCATTCTTTTTTAATTGGTAAGACGCCGATCCTGCAAAGGCCCCGTCTGTATATATGTGTGTGATATATTCTCCCGAATGCCGGTGGTTCGCGCTGTTCACGATCACGCTCCATTCTCCGTTCCCTTTGCTGCGTCCTTCATACCAAACGATATCATCCTGTCCGCCCGTCTTGCTCCAGGTCGGGAACTGGACTCTCCTTGCGGATATACCGATGATCCCGATCTCCTGCTGTGACCCGTTTAACGAACGGCTGTACACATAATTGCGGGGAGAAATATTCGCGGACGCCGATCCGGCTAAGGTCTGTACACCGTTGCCGGCGGTAATATATACATGGATCTTATACGTTCCGAAATGGTTGCCGTGCTGGGATACCCGGACATTGGCAGTGTAGATCCCCTCGGAAACTCTTGCTGCATTGTACCATACGATGTCACTCTGATCATCCGCGCACCATACGGGGATCTGAACCTTCTTTATTCCCGAGGAAGACGCGGCGCCTTTGACCGTCACCTTGAAGGTTCCCGCGGTCTGATTGATATCAGAGACCTGTACCTGGGCTGCAAGCACCTTCTTTGTTACTTCGAATCCTGACGCGCCGATAAACTGAATCGTATTCCCGCGTGTATTACAGTAGGCATGGACAATATATTTGCCGGATTCTCCGTGGTCGGCTGTCCTTATGTCGCAGATATACTTCCCGCCGGACTGGCGGGCGTTGTACCATCGGAGGTCGTTCTGTCCGTTCGCAGCTCCCCATACGGCGAATTGTACATTCCGCTCCCCTGCGGGAACCTCCAGGCCGTTCAATGTGATCCGATATGTAGATTCCGTACCGCTGATATCACCTGCCGAAAGCGACTGGTACCGGAGGATCATCTCACAGGCGGCTGCACCTGCGAATTGCTGCGCGCCCGATACGTCTGTAAGATAAGTGTGCACATGATAGGTGCCGCAGTTGAATCCGTGGCGGGAGATATCGACATTGACGATGTAATCGCCCTTGCTGTCTCTTGACGCCGTATACCATACGATATCGCTCTGGTCCCCCTTGGACCACACCGGGACCTGGAGCTGACGGATGAGTCCGCCGTTCTTCACACCGGATATCCGCACTGTAAATCTGCCTCTTGTCCGGTCCGCAGCAGAAGCCTGGACCTGTCCGACCGACGGAGCCGCTGTTGTGAAACCGGCTGCGCCGAGAAATATATTAGAATTGTCCGGCATCTGGGCATATGCATGTACGATGAATTGTCCGAGTCCTCTGTGGTTCGCAACGGATATCCGGCAGCGGTATACCTGGCTGCTCACCCGCGCCGCCGAATACCATACGATATCATCCTGACCGTTTACGTTGGACCATACGGGGAACTGGATCTGCCTGATCCCGCCCGGTATGTTCACGCCTGTAAGTTCAAGAGTGTATTCATTCTCATTATTCTTCGTTACGGTAAGTGTTCCCGGCGTCATATCGATCTCCTGCTCTGCGGAGCACGCAAAGAACTGACGGCCGGTGGTGTCTGTGATATAAACATGGATATAGTAGGTGCCCGTGGAGTAATGATGGTTCCTGATATCCACATCTATGTAATAATCTCCGCCGCTGCTCTTATGGGCAGTGTACCATATGATGTCATCCTGGCCGTTCGCCTTGCTCCACACAGGAATCAGTACCTCCCTGACCCTGTCAGAGGCAGTGATACCCGACACCGCAGCACGGAAAATGCCCTGACTGGCATTGTATCCGCTTATCTTCACGTTATATCCTGCTGTGCTTCGGGCCATGGCCGCTGTATCCTGTGCGGATGACGGTTCTTCTGCCGTCTCTGGCTGTGTCTCAGAAGAGCCGGGGATGATAGTCCCTTGTTCTGTGTCTGGTTCTGCCGCTTCTGGTTCAGCTGCTTCTGGTTCTGCCGCAGTTTGGTTCTTTTCGGAGGGAGGATATCCGGCGAGACCGTCTGACAAGCCGTCTAAAGAGATGACTGCTTCACCCGGCAGCTCCGCCGCGGTGCCGTCTTCTCTGCCTGTATCTTCGCCTTCAGCCCTGGCATTGGCACAAAACATCATGGATAGTATCATGATCAGAAGAGTTTTTCTGCCAAAATTCCATATCTTTTTCGACATATTATTCAGATTGCTCCTTTCATTCGCTGTATAATCCCTATTATACCATCTTCATTTCCTGTTTCAAGAGAAACTATTCGACAAATATCCATATTACATCTTTAAAAAATCCGATATCTATTGTATAGTAGGAAGGTAATATTTTTTTGGAATACACAGTAAGCAAAATATCAGAAAGAGGGATACCACATGAAGCCAATCAAAGAAGGAAAAGTACGTGAGATCTATGATAACGGCGACAGCCTGATCATGGTTGCGACTGATCGTATCAGTTGCTTTGATGTCATTCTGAAGAATGATGTGACCAAGAAGGGGACGGTCCTGACTCAGATGTCTAAGTTTTGGTTCGATATGACAAAGGACATTCTCCCAAACCACATGATCTCAACGGATGCAGGGGATATGCCGGAGTTCTTCCAGTCTCCGCAGTTCGACGGGAACAGTATGATGTGCAGGAAGCTTAACATGCTCCCGATTGAGTGTATCGTCCGCGGTTATATTACCGGCAGCGGATGGGCCAGCTATCAGAAGGACGGCACCGTATGCGGGATCAGGCTGCCGGAAGGCCTGAAAGAGTCTGATAAGCTGCCGGAGCCTATCTATACGCCGTCAACGAAGGCGGAGATCGGAGATCATGACGAGAATATTTCATATGAGCAGAGTATCGCCCATCTGGAGAAATATTTCCCGGGCAAGGGAGAGGAATATGCTGCGAAGCTTCGCGACTGCACCCTTGCGCTCTATAAGAAATGTGCGGATTACGCGCTTACACGCGGTATCATTATCGCAGATACCAAGTTCGAGTTTGGTCTGGATGAGAAGGGCAATATCGTCATCGGCGACGAGATGCTGACGCCGGACAGCTCACGGTTCTGGCCTGCAGACGGATATGAGCCGGGGCACGCCCAGCCGTCCTTTGACAAGCAGTTTGCCCGGGACTGGCTGAAGGCCAACCCGGACAATGACTGGACATTGCCTGAGGAGATCGTGCAGAAGACGATCGACAAGTATCTGCAGGGGTATGAGATGCTGACAGGCGAGAAGCTTATGTAATCGTTCGGACAGATCTGCGCCGTTATTAAGGTTATAGTTATGTCTACCGGAGGGTGAAACCAAGCCTGATCACGAAGGTTTCATCCTCCTGTTTTACATCCATCTGACCATCCAGCAGTTCGATCATCTTCCTGACATTCTTCATACCGATATTGTTGCTGTCAGAGTGGGAGCGCCCGGCTTTGACAGAATTCGATATTATTATATAGAACATCTCTTTTTTCAATTCTGCAGTTACAATCACATTATCACACTTATCCCCGTATTTTAAGATATTGGAGAACAGGTTATTGAAGATCCGCTTAAGCATAGTCTTATCACTTAGCAGTACGCCGGAGGTCTCAGGCAGGCGCAGGTCGTAAGCAAAGCCTGCAAGCCGGATATAATCGCAGTTCTCCGACAGGCATTGCTGAATAAAATCCGTAGAGATCCAGGTGATATCGGGGGTCTCCGTTTCCTCTGCCACCAATGCGTACTCAAACATCCGGTCGGTCAGTTCCTTGATGTCCTCCGTCTTCTTCAGGCAGCGGTCCAGGTACTCTTCCTGCGACTTGGGATTCCGTTTTAACTTCAGCACTTCCAGATAGCCGTGCAGGACGGTGAGGGGAGTCCGAAGGTCGTGGGAGAGGGCGGTGATCAGATCCTGGTTTGCCTTGCGGCTCTCCTGCTCCTTCTGAATGTTGTCGCTGAGAGATTCTCTTAAGAGGTTCAATTCGCTGGCAAGAATGCCGATCTCATTCTCACCGAAATCAGGTACCGCATGAGACAGATCCCCGGAGGACATAGTAAGGATCTCGTCTTTCAGGATCAATATCTGCCTCATCTTGCGGTTTAAGAAGAAGAGAACGATAACAAGGAAGAGGGAAACGGACAGGAGAAAGCAGACAACCAGAAAGGGATAGATAAATAAGGTCCGCTCGTAGTTGTATATCATGACCTGTGCGCTTCCGTTAGCAAATTCCAGCATGAAGTCCATCACATATTCTCCCTGGCCGCCGGTGAGCTGGTAGCCGATATTGAAAAAGAAGAGGAAGCTTCTGGTATCCATAATGGATGCGAACTTGCCTGTGCGGTACAGGCTGTCTTCTTCGCCGTAGATATAGATGGAGGTATATTCGTTGGCAAGATCAAGGAATGGCTGCAGGGCTTCGACTGCTTCTTCGTCGTCTTCTGATTCAGGGATATTATAGTTAAGAGCCTCTTTTGCAAGGGTCTCCTTAAAACTATCGTCACTGATCTGGGTGTAGAACAGATCCAGATCTTCGGCGGCTTCGCAGAACTTCCATTTGTTCAGCCACAGCAGTTCGAAGAACGCGAAGGCGGCGATAATGGCACACAGGATTACGATTGCGGACTGTGTGCGGATCTTCATATTACGGAATCGTCTAATCACAGCGGTACCCCTTTCCCCATATGGTCTTAATAAGCGTCGGATTCTTCGGGTCCTTCTCGACCTTAAGCCTGAGATTGCGGATGTGGACCATGACCGTGTTGTTGGCTCCGTAGTAATAAGGTTCATTCCACACGGATTCATAGAGATGCTGGGCGGAGAAGATCTGCCGGCGGTGCTTCACTAAGAGGAGCAGCATGGCGTATTCGGTGTCCGTCAGTACAAGGAGCGTGCCGTTAGAGGTTACCTCTTCCTTAGCCTCATCGATGATAAGATGATGAAAGACCAGGGGCTCTCCTGGAGGATTCTGCTGTGCTGCTGCATCTGATGCCGTAACGCCGGAATCGTCTTTCCCGCGATAGATCTGGTAACGCCGGATCAGCGCTTTGGCGCGGCTGATCAGCTCATTATAGGAAAATGGTTTCGCCAGGTAATCGTCGCCTCCGCTTGAAAATCCCAGGGTCTTATCGCTGTCCTTGGTGCGCGCGCTTAAGAATAAGATGGGGGCGTTGCTGCATTTGCGGATCTCAAGGCAGGTCTGATAGCCGTTGAGCCCCGGCATCATAATATCCAGGATGATCAGGTCGAAGGTAAGTTCCTCTGTCAGGGCAAGGGCGGTCTGTCCGTCGCCGGCCTCTTGGATCTCAAAGCCTTCTCCTTCTAATAAGATATGGATGATCTCCCGGATCTCCGGGTTGTCGTCTACGATCAAGATGCGTGATTTTTCCATGGGTGTAAATACTCCTGTATCTGAATTGTCAGTGTAACACTCGGTAGCTGCTGCGGACTCTACACTTGTGCTGCAGATCCGTTTTCTAAAATTAAGTATAACATTTTTTTGAAAATTCTTAGAAGTTCTTAAGAATTTTTAAGATTTATTTTTGGGGTTTCTTAAGAGAAGCCGTGTAAAGTATCTGAATGAAGGGAAAAATAGTAACATATGGAAGATTCTTCCAGGGGAATTATAGGAGAGACAAAGGAGAGATGTAAGATGAGCAGAATAAGCGTTGTAATTCCGTGTTTTAACGAGGAGGAGGCTTTGCCCTTATATTATCGGGAAATGTGCCGGGTGATGGGTGAGATGTCAGGCGAAGAGTTCGAACTGATCTTTGTGGACGACGGTTCGTCGGATCGGACCCTTTCTATATTAAAAGAAATGAATGAGGCGGACAGGCGGTGCCGGTATCTGTCGTTCTCCAGGAATTTCGGAAAAGAGGCGGCGATCTACGCCGGGCTTAAGAATGCGGCGGGAGACTATGTGGCGACAATGGACGTGGATATGCAGGATCCGCCGGGACTGCTGCCGGAGATGTACAGGATCTTACAGGAAGAGAATTACGACAGCGTGGCGACCAGACGGTCTACACGGGCAGGAGAGCCCAAGATCCGTTCTTTCCTGTCAGAGAGCTTTTATAAATTTATCAACCGCATTTCCAAGACGGAGATCGTGAACGGCGCCAGGGATTACCGTCTGATGAAGCGCAAGATGGTGGATGCGGTGCTTGGGATGAGCGAATATAACCGCTTCTCGAAGGGAATCTTCGAGTGGGTGGGATTCCGGACCAAATGGCTTGAATTCCAGAATGTGGGACGCTGCGCCGGGCAGACGAAGTGGTCGGTTGGGAAGCTGTTCGCTTACTCACTGGAAGGGATCACAGGCTTCTCTGTAGCGCCGCTGTCTCTGGCGTCGGTGGTGGGAGTATGCTTCTGTATATTGTCATTCCTCATGATACTGGTCATCATCGTAAGGACTCTGATCTGGGGCGATCCGGTGTCAGGCTGGCCGTCGCTGGTGTGCATCATCTTCATGGTAAGCGGTATCCAGCTCTTCTGTACGGGGATCGTGGGGGAATATCTGTCCAAGACATATCTGGAGACGAAGCACAGACCGATATTCATTCTGAAGGATTCCAGTGAAGAGAAGAAGGGAGACAGGCATGAGGCGGCTTCAGTGTAAAAGATATCTTTTCCTTGGAATCCTGACCGCGGTGTTCTGCTATCTGTTCTGCTTCCGTTATGGGGTATTCGGTTCGAAGGTAGACTGGATCAGCCAGCACAGCGTACTGCCGGATTATTTCCGGCAGCAGTTCTATGAGACGGGAGAGCTGTTCCCGGAATTCGCGGCTAATATCGGGGGCGGTCAGAATATCTATAACTTTGCCTATTATGGACTGTACAATCCCATTCTGATGCTGTCCTATCTGCTTCCGTCTGTGAAAATGTCCGATTATATGATGGCGGTTCAGTTCTTAAGTCTTCTGGCTTCCGTGCTTCTGATGTATGCGTGGCTTGGAAGGAGAGGATTCCCGCAGAGGATCCGTGCGGGGGTGACGGTGATGTTCCTGCTGTCCGGGCCGATGATCTATCATTCCTACAGCCAGGTTATGTTTGTGAATTATATGCCGTTTCTGATCACAGGATTGTGGGGAGCGGACCGGTATTTTGAGTGTGAAGAAGCTTGTACAGGCGGTCTGGTATTGACGCATGGCAGCAGGATACATGGCGGCAGGTATGCAGGAAATGTCAGGCGAAGATCGGGCATTTGGATCGCGGCCAGTGTCTGTCTTATGATCATGACCAGCTTTTATTTCAGCATCGGCGGGATGCTGGTACTGGTGCTGTATGGAATTCACAGGTTTTTGGCGGTATGTGAGGAAGAAGGGAAGAAGGTTACTCCTGGAATATTCCTGACGGCGGGGATCAGATTCGCAGTTCCGTTTATATTGGCGGTGCTGATGAGTTCTGTCTTGCTGGTGCCGACGGCGCTTACACTGACCGGACGGGGCGGGGAGAGTGCAGGGCTCAGTATTGCAGAGCTGTTGATACCGGGGGTGTCTGCGTCCAGATTTTGTTATTCAACGCACGGGATCGGGCTTACCGCCCTTGCCCTTACGGCCCTGCTTGCCATACCTTGCCGGACGATAGTCCGCCTGCCCCGGAAGCGCCATGTATCGCAGGGAATCCGAAATGATGTGTTTTTTGGAAGGAATCTGAGTGATAAGGTGCTGGCGTGGGGGTGCATAACAGTGCTTACGGTTCCGGTATTCGCGTACCTGCTAAACGGAGGACTGTATGTGCGGGATAAGGCGATGATCCCGTTTCTGCCGCTTCTGTGCTATGTGATGGCGTGTTATCTGAATGATCTGGGATCTCGGGGACCGGTTGCGGAACTGCTGCCTTATGCGCTGACGGCCGTGCTGATCTATGTGTTCCGGCGGCAGGGGGAGGCCGGGAAATACTGGAAGCTGCTGCTTTTGGACGGCGCAGTAATGTTCGTATGCTATGCGGTCATCCTATGCTGCCGGAAATGGCTGTTTCCTGCTTTGTCTCACGGGCTGTCAGGCCTTAAGACCGGGCAATGGAACACTGCGGTCTTAACGGCAGTGGGGATCGCCTTTCTTATCTTATTTGGCAATGAATGCCATGACCGCGGGGCCCATGCGGTGAGCAGAGAATTTTACCAGAGTGCGACGGATGCCCGGATCGGAGAGCTGATCGGAGAGGCAACGGAAGAAGAGAAGGGATTCTACCGAACGGAGCAGTTAGGCGGCGAAGAGGAGAATGCGGCGAATCTGAACCGGATCTGGAATATGGATCAGTATATTTCCTCTATCTATTCATCCTCTTATCATAAGAAGTATAGAGAATTCCGGGAGGATACGTTTCAGATCGAAGAGCCTTTCAGGAACTTCCTGATGCAGTCTGCGGTACATAATCCGGTGTATCAGAGATTCATGGGAGTGAAATACGTGGTGTCGGATGTAGAGGTGCCGGGGTATGAAGAAGCGTCAGGATATAAAGAGGTAGCAGGATATGAGGATACAGAGGGTAAGACAGGTCTGAGAGTATATCAAAATGACCGGGTGTCGCCGGCTGTCTATGCAACGGACCGGGTGATCACAGAGGAACGATACAGAGGACTGGAATTTCCCTGCAATCAATTGGCGCTGCTTCGTTATGCGGCGGTGAAGGACATTTCCCCGGACGGAGCCATTGTAAATGGCGCGAAGGAGAATGCCGCGGCTGAAAATACTGCTGTGAAGGAGATAGAACTACATTTGCCAAAGGAGACGGACTCTGAAGAGAAGCAGACGGTATATCTTGATCTGCCGGATCCGCAGGCTAAGGAGCGGGAAGCGGAGGTGCTATTCTTAAAGTTCCGGGTGAAGAACTTAAGACCGTCGAAGGATGTTGCGGTCTGGGTGGAAGGGATACGGAATAAGCTGACGTCGGTAGATCATTTCTATTATAACGGCAATACGGAATTTGCCTATGCCGTTCCTCTAAGAGACGGGCAGAAGTCCGTGGAAGTGATCCTGGGAGAGGGACGGTATCAGATATCGGATGCAAAGGCATATCTGGGAATACTTCCCGATAAAGAGGAAAGCATTGAGCTGTATCAGTCGGAACTTCGGGTAGATAAGGAGAGAACGAAGGGAAATTGTATTGCAGGGACTATAGATGTGAAGCGGCGGGGGTATCTTATCACAACGATCCCGTATGATGAGCATTTTGAGATTCTGATAGACGGTCAGTCGGCGGAAGAAGAAGAGGTGAACACGGCTTTTCTTGGGTGCCGGATCGAGCCAGGCGAGCATGATGTTGAGATACTTTATCATGCGCCGGGGGTGAGATTAGGGAAGATGATCTCTTTGGCGGGGTGTTTATTATTTATAGTTTACATTCTATCTGAAAAATGTTATTCTGTAGGCCGCTGTTTGTAGCATGAAAATAAGAAATAGCATCTGCAGCCCTTAACGGGTATGTACGATGCTATTTCTTATTATAGAATTAGAAATATGAATAGCGTTAATATCCTTTATCTATATCTTCCGGGGTCAATGTGACCAGTGCGTGTTCATCAGGATCTTTCTTGCGGTACTGTCCCATTATCGCATACATCAGCATACCCAGGATGCAGTAGATCACAAGGGATACATAACCGCCGATTGCAAGCTCCAGACAGGAGCCGATGATCACCCATAGAGAGATGATCATGCCGAGTACAAAGACCACATTCCCGCATGGAACCTTGTACGGACGCTCCCACTCGGGATGCTTCTTTCTAAGCGCCATGGCATCCAGACAGCACATGAAATACACCAGGCCCGCTGCGATACAGGAAACGGCATAAATATACTGGACCCAGTTATCCCCGCTGAATATGCAGAAGAAGATAGTAAACACGAGAACCAGCGTATTAGCGACTACCGGCTGTCCCTTCTGATTCAGTTTGCCGATTACCTTGGGAAGCTGGTTTAACTGCGCCGCTCCGTAGAGGACGCGTGCGGAGGAAGTCCAAAAACCCATCAGCGTAGTCAGCGCATGAAGGATTCCCGCGGTGATTGCCAGTATTGCCACAATCTTAGGGAGCGAGAACTGTGCGATAAATTCCGGTTCCGGCATCCCCATGCCTGCGACAATGTCCCAAGAACCCATACCGCCGATCGCTATTACTACGATGAGGTAGAGGACTGCCGGTACAAACAATGCAGACAGAATAATCTTCCACATTTTTGCCGGCGGGAAATTCGTCTCTTCGATCATGGTAGGCGTCATCTCGAATCCGATAAATTTTAAGGAAAATACAGCCATAGCGATGAAGATACCCTTGAAACCCTGCGGAAACATTCCGCCGTTTGCAGTCAGGTTCGATGCCTCCCAATGACCGCTGAAGAATAACGTTGCGCTTACGACCAGAGACATAATGATCATAGCGAAGAAAAATATATTCGCCAGCATTCCGGTAAGTCCTACATTAAAGTTCGACATAATATACCATAGCACTACGATCCCGATCGCGATCGGAAGATTCATGCTTGCCGGTATCGGAACGAAATAACCGATTGCGGTAATGAAGATAAACGCCATCATAGGAGGTTCCACCACCTGTACCAGGAACATCATCCACTGTACGGCGAACCCTGTCTTATGGCCGAATGCGCTCGTGGTCCAGATATCTACGGAGGAAGCGAACGGCAGCATCGCCGTCAGTTCGGAGAATGTCAGTCCGATCGGTATCAGCAGAATAGCCAGAATCGGGAAGATAACCGCCGCGCCTGCACCTGTTACGGAAAACCAGTAGGGCGCTTCTGCAAGCCAGCCTCCAATTACGGCGCCTGATGCCAGCGCTATCATTGATATAAAACTCAGATTTCTTTTTAATTTCTGTTCACCCATCGCAAATCCCCCTTCTGTTATTGATCAAGCGCTTCCAGTAATTCTTCAGTATTGATCACATGACAGTAGATATTATTCAGGATTTCCAGTTCATTATCCTGTATCTTCTGCGTGGACGCTCTGCAGGCGTCCTCGATCAGCCATACCTTGAAGCTCTCATCGGCCAAGCTTCTTACCGTGCCTGACACGCATTGGTCTGTGAGTACGCCGGTACACACTACGGTGTCGATCCCCATATTGTGAAGCCACAGCCTGAGTGAAGTACCTGTAAGTGCGCTGTCAGTCGTCTTCGTGACCACGATTTCGTCATCCATAGGCGTAAGCTCTGGAACGATCTCGGCTGACGGTGTTCCCGGCGGCAGGCAGAGTTCGTTATAGCCGGTGGCTTTCTGGTCCAAAGAGCGATCCGCGCCGTTTTTCTTCTGGCACTGGATTTTTGCGAAGCATACTTCCATTCCCTTCTTGCGGAACGCCGCGAGTATTTTCTGATTATTCGGCAAGACCACCTCGTCGATAGCTTTGTAAAATTGTTCCCATCTTGCGGCTTCTCTTTTTTCTTCTTCGGTAGGATCTTCATATGCGGGACGCGTGATAAACACATGCTGCATATCAATGATCAGCAGCGCGGTCTTCTCCCTGTCAATTAAGATTTCCCCCATGTCATGATCATTTTCATAATAGAATGATACATGCCTGTCATTTACTCTCATACTTCTTAGTCCTCCTTTTTTGAATTTTTTTGGATATTCTTTTTTGATATCGATATTTTATATTTCTTTAGGGTTAATGTCTATTCTGTTGGTCATACAGCGGATAATATGCAAAATACTTTACGTTTTTTGATTATCAATTTGCATTTTTTGTCTATTTTTTCTCTATTTTATAATCAAAATGAATTTTCAGAGGTATTATGATATACTAATACAAGATTCAGAAGGGAGGCGGTATCTATGATAAAAATATTGTTGGCGGATGATGAAGCTGTTGAACGCAGGTATTTTAGAAATCTTTTTCACCGTCATATGGAATATCAGGTCGTCGGAGAGGCGCAGAACGGTGTGGAGGTTGCGGAATTGGCAGAAAAAGCACAGCCGGATGTTATCATCATGGATATCCATATGCCCTTGATGAACGGCTTAGAGTCTGCGCATAAGATCAAAGAAAGATTCCCGGGTATGATAATTATCCTGAATACGGCTTATGCGGATTTTGAATTCGCAAAAAAGGCGCTGGACTATCGGCTGGACGCTTATCTGCTGAAGCCTGCCTCAGAAGAACAGATTATCGAAACCATTCAGTCCTGTATGGCACATTCTGCCGGCCGTGATTTGGCGGCTGCCTCCCAGCTAAATGCCTGCCGTTCTATCAAGAACAGCCCCGAACAGCCGGAAAATATCGTTGATATTTTGATGAAATATATAGATGAGAATTGTTACAGGAATATTACATTGAATGAGCTTGCCGAACTGGCTCATTTTACGCCTTCCTATGTCTCCAAACAATTTCACAGGGAGACCGGGCAGACCATAAAATCCTACATTAATCAGAAAAAGATTGAAAATGCAAAATATCTGCTTGCCAATACAAGACGAACCATACAGGAGGTTGCACAGGATTCTGGTTTTAATAATACTTCGCATTTTAACAGGACCTTCAGGCAGATCACCGATATGACGCCCCTTCAGTACCGGCAGTTTATACAAAGCGAGAAAAGGAGAAGCAATGGATTATGAAGAAATTGAAGTTAAATGATGTGATTACGGAAAAATCCCAGAATGAGATCCAGGATTCCTTTTCTGTGGCAACAGGATTCGGTGTTATTTTCACGGATGCACAGGGCAATCATGTCGGTTCAAAGAGCAATTTCTGCCGCTTCTGTACGAAGATAAACGAGACGGAAAAAGGCGCTTTTTATTGTTCGTGCACGAATAAAAATGCTATTACTATCGCGTTGAAAACGAAAAAGCCCTGTATCTATATCTGTCATGCAGGACTTATCAATATTGAGATACCGCTGATATATGAAGACGAGTGTATCGGAGCGATTACCGCCGGCAATGTGCTGTGTTCAGAGGACAACCTTTATCCCCGCGATCCGGCTCCGAAAGATATTAACTGGCTGGACGATCCGGAGCTTGCTGCCTACTACAGAGAGATTCCGGTCGTAACGCCTGAGCAGATCGACGGAACAACAGCGGCCTTGTCTAATATTACCAATTATATTATCCAGACGGCCGCCTATGCCCAGGTTCAAAAGCAGTTGGCCAAGAGATCTGAAGAACTGCTTGATATGGAGATTCGCCGCAGCCGTCTGGAAAAGCAGTTGAAATTAGCGCAGCTCGACGCGCTGCAGAAGCAGGTGACGCCGCATTTTATTTTTAATGTTATCAATTCTATCTCACGTCTTATGTCGCTGGAGGAATATGATACCGCGAAGGAAATGCTTGATTCCTTTGCGCGCATGATGCGCTATAGCCTGGCAAATATCAAAAGCTATGTGACGGTTCGCCAGGAGTTGGATTATATTGAAAGCTATCTGGCTATCCAGAAAATAAGATTTGGCAGCAGGATAGACTATACCATTCACTGTGCGAAAGAGCTTGAAGGTATGTTTATTCCCTTTTTCTCAATACAGCCGTTGGTGGAAAATGCGATCGAGCACGGCATTCTCGGCAGACCGTGCGGAGGGAAACTGATACTGCAGTGTTTGTCGTTGGAAGAGTATGTCTATATCAGGATCAAGGATAACGGAATTGGGATTCCGTCCAAACGCCTTGCGAAGCTTTGTGCGGATATGAAAAGCTCTGAGCCTCCGGAAGCACAGCACGTGGGACTCTATAACTGCTATCACAGATTCCATATGTCTTTTAAGAAAAGAGTTTCTTTTAATATAAAAAGCCAGCCCGGCAAGGGGACGGTTATTACAATTAAAATACAGAAAGAATGAAGTCAGTTGCCCATTTACAGCAAATCAGAAATTCGGATCAATAAGTCTTCATAAATGCATCCAGGTATTTCATCGTCAAAACTGTATTGCTCTGTTTTCTCGTCGTATTCAAAATCATAAACACTGACAGTACGGAGTTTGGGGTTTATCGTCCAATATTCCCTCACGCCTGCAGTACGGTATTTGAAAAGTTTTATCCCGCAGTCTATGCGGACTGTGCCGGGAGAGAGAATTTCAATCACCCAATCAGGAGCGCCGTGGCATCCTTGTTCATCTAATTTCCCAGGATCACAGATGACGGAAATATCAGGTTCTACATAATTTCTTTCGTCATCATTTAAAAATACAGCGAATGGGGCAGCATATATTTCGCAGCTGCCTTTCTTTTTTCTGATGTAATTGTGTATTTCGGCGAATAAGTTGCCGGATATTTTCTGATGTGTTTTACCAGGCGGGGACATATTATACATCTGTCCATCGATCAGTTCTGCGCGCTGTCCTTCTGGAAGAGCGTAGATATCATCAATTGTGTAGATAAGCCGTTGCGCTAAACCCATGGAACATCCTCCAATTCTATATACATTTTCTCATCTTCAAAAAATGAATCAGTCATAATTGACATTATATCCTCAGTAATCTAAAGACTAGCATGTAAAAGAAGCAAAGTCAATACAAAAGTCCTTTTAACCTGTTTACCTATTTATTAAAAGTGTGCAGTCTTTACTAACAGAAAGACGAAGGAATAGCTTACACTGAAAATAAAAAGGACAGGATGGTGAAAGTATGCTGTTGAACGGTAAAAAATTTTATAAAGAGTTAGAGGGATATTATCAGAAAGAAAATTACGAAGGAGTAAGAGAATATCTGGAGGAGCAGGAAAAAAATCTGAAATGTGCGGTTATGCCGGCGGCAGGACTTGGATGTGCAGCTTGTGCCGGTGACCCGGATGAGGAGGGATTAACAAACGAGACTAGGGAGTGGATCATAAACAGAAATCAGTGTATTGCGATCGTAACTTATGAGCAGGGACGGCTTTTGCAGAATCAGAAGAAATGGACGGAGAGTATAAAGAAGTATGAGGATGCGAAAGCTTTGATGGAACGGAATTATATGACAGATCTGAGTATTTATGACGCGCTGAAAAAGAATATACAGTTCATTCGCATGCAGGAAGAAGGATGAGGGTTATGGCAAAAGTAATTCTTGGAAGATATAAAGGGATCAGAGTTCCCCAACATCTGACAGATAAGGAGAAGGAAGACTATGTTATTGAAGAAATACTCGTTCATTCTACAGTAAAGGTTTCTGAAAAAGAAGTTACTGAACGCGCAAGGAGGATGGCAGAGGAATACGCCCTCAGGCTGACTCAGCAGGGTCTTTCCATTGAACAGTATTATGGTGCTTCCAATACTGATGAGAAAGCTCTGGTAAGTAAGATGAAAGAGTTGGCGAAGAAGCAGCTCAGGAAAAGAATGCTTTTAGAGGAAATTGCCGAAAAGGAGGGTATTACGGCGACAGAAGAAGAACTTGACAGGGAAATTGAAAAACTGACAATCCGGTATCCTTTGGGAAAGGAAGAGATTAAGAAAGTGATGCAGGGTGAAGAAGAGGTAAGACTGAGGAATGAGATAGTTATAAAAAAGGCTGTGGATTTCCTGGTGGAGCAGACAAAAAAGTGTGAAGTGACGTAATCAAAAGATGTTTTGTTGTGATAGATTGTACAGGAAAAAATAAAAAATATATAGATTTATGTGCAATGTATACTAACGATGTCTGAACAAGATGAATTATGATGTATGCAGAAAATAGAAAGAGGAGGAAACAATATGAACTCAAATGAAAGCAAAGTACAAGAGATTTTAAAACAGCGCGGCATTGATACGGAAGCTATGGACGATATGACAGAAGACGACATTCCGCAGCCGGGCGAACGCTTTAAGAAATTACAGGAAATCTATTATGTACTGAAAGTATCTGCGGATATGGAGATTCCGTACTGGTATAACAGACTTTGGTGGGAACATGACGGAGACTTGCTTGAAGTCAGAAGAGCAAGAGCAGTTGCCGGCGGTTATGCACATACGACGCCAACCATTCTTCCATGGGAGAAGCTTGTTATGAATAAGACGAAGAATGTCCGCGGAGCATTCCCGTTCCCATGGGTTACCGCAAGCTTTTTCAATGCTCAGGCAGAAGCGCTTATGAACGAAGTAGACGCTCCGGCAGAGAGCGAAGCAGACGCAGTATCACAGGTAGGAGCCGGCGGCGGCAACGTAACCGCAAGCTATGGTGAAATCATATGTCTCGCAAAAAAATTCGGTATGAGAAAAGAAGATATTCCGGTACTTGTTAAGGTGTCAAAGCCATGGGATGAAGTATCTGTTGAAGCGCTCAGCACAACATATGCAAAGATGCTTCCGGGATATGACCAGTTTGAGAGAATTATGGACAGTGTTGTCTGCATGTTCGATTCTTATGCAATCCCGCAGGGCCGGGAAGTAATGAATTATTATCTGCCGTTACAGTATGGGTTTGACGGAATCATGAAGATCTGTGACGAGAAGATTGCAGAGTATATGGGCGAGGCAGGGGATGACGGAATTCTTGGTATGAGCCGTGGCTATTACTATGCGGCAATGAAAGAAGTTGCCAAGGGATTAAGCCAGTGGTGTCAGAATTATGCGAATAAGGCAAAGGATCTCGCAGCGCGTGAATCTGATCCGGAATTCAAAAAGAACTATGAAGAAATCGCAGAAGTAATGGGCAATATCGCTTACAAGGCTCCGTCTACTTTCCGTGAAGCTCTCCAGATGACACTCTGTCTGCACTATGGTGTTGTAAACGAGGATCCGCAGTCCGGGCAGTCTATCGGACGTCTCGGACAGGTCTTACAGCCATTTTATGAGAAGGATATTCAGGACGGCGTTATCACAGACGAAGAAGTGATCGAACTCCTTGAGCTTTATAGATTAAAGATTACATGTATTGAGTGTTTCGCGTCCGCAGGTGTATCAGGCGGCGTGCTTTCAGGCAATACATTCAACAATCTGTCGATGGGCGGACTTGGATATGATGGACTTACGGCAGTTACTCCGCTTGAATACCTGATCGTAGAGGCTGGTATGAGAGCGAAGACTCCTCAGCCGACGCTCAGTGTGCTCTATGATGAGAAGACACCGGAAGACTTCCTGATGAAATGTGCGCGTTGTACAAAGCTTGGTATGGGATATCCGGCATGGATGAACAATCAGGGCGGCATGAACTTCATGCTCAGACAGTATGGACCGGAAGGAATGGATGTCGTAGATGCAAGGGCATGGTGCCTTGGCGGATGTCTGGAGTCTGCTCCCGGAACATTCCTACCGCTTAACTACAATGGAAAGATTACGATGATACCTGGCGGAGCGTCTCCGACATGTGGTACAGGAATTCACTTCATAGCGCTGCCTAAGGTTCTTGAACTTGTACTTACCAACGGTGTTGATGAGAGAACAGGCAAGATGGTATTCCCGCCGCACAATCAGAAGATCGACTCTTTTGAGAAGATGATGGATCTGTGGAAAGATTATCTGGATGTTACCTGTCAGATCGTAAACAAAGTAAATAACCTTCAGATGGATATCTGGAGAAAATATAATATGCCGGCTGTAGCTTCCTTATTGAAAGGCGGTTTCCTTACAAATGGACAGCATATCGGCCAGATGGGCGCGAAATACAATGCGACGATCAACTTTGAGTCTTGCGGTACAGTCACATTTATCAATACACTTGCATCTCTTAAGAAGAATATCTTTGATGACAAAGCATTCACAGTTGACGAGATGGTAGATGCAATGATCAACAATTTTGGATTTAAGACTTCTTATGAGACGGGAGTGTTCTCACCAGATTTCAGAGAGAATACAGAGGAAGCACCAAAGTACGAGAAGATCTTTGCGGCCTGTCTGAATGCACCGAAGTATGGTAATGCGATTCCGTATGTTGATCAGTTGTTAGTAGATTATGAGGAATATATGTTCCCATATGTACATACTCTTTATTCCTATTACGGAAAACCGTTATACATGTGCCAGATTTCCGTATCTACACATGGACCGCAGGGCTTCGTAACACTTGCAAGAGCAGACGGTACATTGTCAGGAACGACATATTCCGACGGTTCTGTATCCGCAGCGGCAGGTACAGATAAGAATGGTATGTATGCAGTCTTTGAGTCTGCAACTGTATACGATCATTCCTTGTGCCAGAATGCACAGATGAACCTTAAGATTCATCCAACAGCTGTAAAGGGACTGAACGGAACGAGAAAACTATTAGATGCAGTTCGTGCTTATATGAGGAAGGGCGGATTCCATGTACAGTTTAATATTGTAGGATCTGAGACATTGAGAGATGCACAGAAGAAACCAGAAGCATATCGTGACTTGATGGTTCGTGTCGCAGGATTTACACAGTATTGGTGTGAGATCGGAAAATCAATTCAGGATGAGGTTATCTACAGAACTCAGTATGATGAAGCATAAAAGAAGATAATGGAGGTAAAACCATGAAACATAATGAATGTGCGAATTATATTAACTTAGATTGTGAAAAAGGCATGTGTGCACTGTCTAAAGTGATTGTTCCGATTGACGGTGAAGGAAGTCAGGCATGCCCGAATTTTGAAGCGGCACCAGTGTGCGGAAACTGCCAGAATTTCTGTGACGCTGATAAGTACGGAATAGGAACCTGCAAAGGCTTCAAAAAAGAAAACTGGGCTTATGCAACCTGCGGAGCATTTGCCTGTGAAAATTATAAAAAATAAGGAACAGGAAATTATGGATAAGAAAGGTTTAATATTTGATATTCAAAGCTTTTCTGTACATGACGGACCGGGATGTAGAACGAATGTGTTTTTTATCGGATGTCCTCTTAAGTGCAGGTGGTGCGCGAATCCAGAGAGCTGGAAGAGAAAAAAGCATATTATGTTCGCTGAAAGCGTATGCAAATACGATAAAGGCTGCGGGGCATGCAGGAATGTATGCCCCCATAACAGCATCACGTTTGAGGAGAATGGAAAGCCGAATATTAATTTTGCTGTTTGTGATGACTGTGAAAGTTTTGAGTGTGTCAGTATATGCCCAAACAATTCACTAAAGCAGTGTGTTAAAGAATACACTGTGGACGGTCTTATTAAAATTCTGAGGCGGGACTTTAATAATTGGGGACCGGAAGGCGGTGTCACGTTTTCTGGCGGGGATCCGCTGATGCACCATGAATTTCTGGACGAACTGCTTAAAAGATGTAAAGAATTACAGATCCATACGGCGATTGAGACCAGTGGATTTGCGTCAGAAGATATTTTTATGAAGGTGATGAGAAACATTAATTTTGCATTTATTGATGTTAAGAATATGGATACAGTGGTGCATAAATGGGGAACCGGAGTTGGAAATGAACAGATTCTTTCGAATATCGAAGCATTGAAGAAATCTTCCTGGAGAGGAAGAATGGTACTCCGTCAGCCTACGATCCATGACTATAATGACAGTGATGAGAATGCGATGAAAGTGATTGAATTCATGAAACGCCTGGATCTTTTTGAGATCAATCTTCTGAAATTCCATCGTATGGGTACTTCAAAATGGGAACAGCTTGGAAAGAAGTATGAATATACAGATCATGGAGATATGACGGATGAGCGTATGCTGGAATTGCAGCGGCTTTATCTTGATCATGATATTGCATGTTATATCGGAGATGATACGCCTTTCTAAAACATAAATTACAGAAGGAAAATGGAGGGGTTTGACATGAAAAACGCAAGACCAGGGAACATCGTAAAACAATTTTTATGTTACGTGTTAGGGCTTTTGGTTATTACGATTGGCATTAATATTTCTAAGATGTCAGCGCTTGGTATCTCGCCGGTAAGCTCAATTCCCAGAGCGTGTGAGCAGATATGGGGATTTACGCTTGGAACGACAACATTCATCATATATATTGTCTTAGTAGTATTACAGGTAGTTGTTTTACGCAAAAACTTCAAGATAATCAATGTGCTTGGTATCGTTCTCACCATTGCATTCAGCGTTATGATTGACTTTACCGGTACAGATCCGAATGCGTTCGGACATTTATTGCTGAACTTTCCAAGACCGGAAAACTATATAATGAAGCTGGTTTATCTGGTTGTCAGCATTTTAATCATTGGTATCGGAGTGTTCCTGTATCTTCGTCCCAAATGGGTGCCGATGCCGGCGGAGGGGTTGGCGGGAGCTATTGCTCAGGTTTCAGGAAAAGCTTTCGGTGATTGTAAGACGATCGTTGATACCAGTATGATCGTGGTGGCTCTGATTCTGCAGTTAATCTTCCTTGGCGGGTTGGGATCATTCACAGGCGACAGCGTTGTTGTCCGTGAGGGAACTATCGCAGCGGCGATTTTTGTAGGACAGGTTGTAAAATTTCTTGCAAAAAGCTTCGGCGGGAAGATTGACGCTTGGCTGCATGCAGGGGAAGAAAGGGAATAACGATAAAGTAAACGGAGGATATGTCTATGAAAGCAAGATTTACACCAAGCCTTATTACAGGCAATGAGATGATAGATTCTCATCACAAAGAACTTATTAAGCGCGCTAATGATTTGTTCGAGGCTATAGAGGGAAGAGAAAGCAAGGAAAAAGTGTTGGAGACATTGGATTTTCTTGCAGAATACACTACATATCATTTTGGGGCAGAAGAGAAGCTGATGCAGGAAGCAAAATATCCGAAATATAATGAGCATAAGGGTTATCATGAAGCTTTGGTTCAGGTTGTCGGAGGACTTCAGGAGAAACTTAAAAACGAAGGTCCTACAGAAGAATTTGAAAAAGAAGTGAATGAAAAAGTAGTCGACTGGCTTTATACCCATATCAAAGGCTGTGACCATGAATTGGCAGAGTACAAGAATGTGAGGAGTCAGGTAGATAATATGCTGTAAGAAGCGTGTTGCAGATAAACATGCATTGAATGTAAAAAGGGCGGTATGATTCCAAAGCTGAGGGGTCATATCGCTTTTGCTGTATGCTGATACAGCCTTGCATAAATAGTTATGCGGCACTGTATCGGAGAAAGGAGCAGATATGGATATTAAAGAGATATTAAAGCGTTCAGACGAATTGTTTCAGGAAGGAAGAAGCCTTAGGGCAGCAGAATTTCTTAGAGATAAGACCTCACAGGCCAGGGAGGCAGGTGAATGGGAAACAGAGCTCTCCATCATAAACGAGCTGATGGGATACTGCAGAAGCGTCAGCAGGTTGGATGATGCGTGGGAATATGCGCTCAGGGCGGTAGAGATTGTCAACAGACACGGTATGGAGAACACGGCAGAAGGTATGACAGCCTGCCTGAATGTGGCAAATGTATACAGGGCTTCCGGTAAATTGAAGGAGGCGCTGGAGCTGTACCGCCGTATAGAGCAGGTATACGGAAAACTTGAGATGGAAGAGGATTATAGGCTTGGAGGACTTTATAACAATATGGCAGTTGCGTATCTTGAGCTTGGAGAATTGGACGAGTCAGTGCGATACGGAGAAAAGGCAGTTCAGATTCTTAACAAGATATCAGGGGCGGAAGATGAGTGTGCTACGGTATACGGGAATTTGGCAGGGGCGATGCTTAACGGAAGAAGACCGGATCTGAAAAGAGCAGAAGAATATACAAATGCGGCGATACAGATCTTTGAAACAGTATGTAATGACAGTCCGCATTATCCGGGAGCAATAGCAATGAAGGCATATATTGCCTATCTGAAAAAGGATACGGAGAAAGCGCTTGCTCTGTATAAAAAGGCTATGGAAGAAACAGAAAAACACTATGGAAGAAATACAGATTATGAACGCCTTGAAAAAAGCTACGCAATGATCAGGGAAATGGCAGAGAAGATGTGTAACGTCCGTGATGATTTATAAGATTGGGGGAACAGAGATGGGGCGGAACAGAGAATTAGAATTGGAAATAAAAGGAATGGAATTATCCAGAGAATTTTATGAAAGAATCGGAAAACCGGTATTGGAAGAATTATTTCCGGAGTATATGGAACAGGCGGCGGTAGGTTTGGCAGGAGAAGGTTCAGAGTGTTATGGCTTTGATGATGTCCTCTCTATGGATCATGACTATGGACCGGGATTCTGTGTGTGGCTTCCGTGTAAGGAGTACGAGGAAGCAGGAGAAAAGATGAATCAGATATATGATGCGCTGCCCAAAGAGTACAGAGGGGTCACAGAGAAGATTACGAGGCTTGAAGCTGCAGGAAGAAGAGGGGTTCTGGAGATCAATGCATTTTATAAGAAATTCCTTGGTACTGACAGAGTACCGGAAACACTGCGCGGTTGGATGATCATTCCAGAGCATTATCTGGCGGCAGCCGTTAATGGTATGGTATTCGAAGACCGTCTTGGGAAGTTTACGGAAATCAGGGAACAGCTTTTAAACTATTATCCAGAGGATGTACGTCTGAAAAAGATTGCTGCGCGTGCAATTGTCATGGCGCATTCGGGACAGTGCAATTATAACCGGATGATGCAGAGACACGACACGGTGGCAGCAGTTCTCGCGTTAGGTGAATTTATCCGGGCAGCCCTTTCAATGGTATATCTGCTGAATAAAAAATATGCGCCTTACTATAAGTGGTCGTGGAGAGGGCTGGAAGGAGTTGAGAAGCTGCAGGGAGTGAGAAAGCTTATTGAAGGCATTGCTGAGATGGGGCCGGACAGAAGAAGCTGGTATGGGGATAATATTCAAAGATTCAGTTTTGAGCTTAACAAGGAGGACAGGGTTGTAAGAATGATTGAGGAGATCTCTTCTATGGTCATTGATGAACTCAGAATTCAGGGAATCAGCGGCAGTACTTCGGATTATCTCGAAGAGCATGGTTATGCGGCGATGCACCGCATACAAGACGAGTCGATACGAAATCTTCCGGTTCTGGCGGTGTAGGAGGCAGAGAGAAAGATGTGCAATTGGATAGAGAAGGTAATCAAAGAAGAGTGGAAACAATTTTTGATGGTTCAGAACAGAGGAGGGAGAGCGTCTTGTCAGGATAATCCTGAGGAATTCAGAGTAATGAGAATGAGCCAGTTTCTAACATGGCCGGAGGAAATGGTTGTCAGCTATTATGCGGATTTGATTGACGCTGCGAGGGAAGGCCGTAATCTTATTTTCGAAAAATACGCATACATGATGCGGGAAACAGATCCATTACATTATGAAGAGCTTCGAAAGGTACTTCCTGAGATATCAGAAAATAAGCAAAAGCAGATAGAACAGATTGTTGAGATACAGATGAAGTGGGCGAGTGAATTCCGTATCTGCTGTCCGGCATATTCGTCAAGCGGGCGTCCGGTCTATGCAGCAGAGACGAAAGGGGGGGAGACCTCATCAGAAACTTATCTTAGGGGGGAGCTTTGTTCCTATGGAGATGAAACTGTACATATGTATGAAGAATTTGTTAGAAATTGTCTGATAAATGAAATAAACCTGACTTATGAAGTGAGAAAAAATATGGCAAAAATGTATGGATATGATTCAGTAGAATTGCTGGAAAAAAAGATGAATTTATGAGGAAATTTGTTGAAAGTGTGCAGAGTTTACTATTTGATAATTCACAATAAATGATATAATCCGAAAAAAGAAAGTTTGAAACGGGAAATGTGTGGCAGAAACAAAGGGGGATTGGATATGGAAATTCATCAAATTGCTATCTTTGAATCAATTGAACATTATCTTGAACATATCCCGGTTGTGATGGTGAATAAAGGCGGATATGTTGTGAGAGAAGAAGACGGGAATACAGAGAACAGGTATTATATCCTCAGCGGACGTACCAGAGTAGTCAAGAATATGGATGGGCGCAAGGTCTATGTTGATGAGATCGGAGCAGATGAATTTACCGGCGGGTTAAGCCGGGTGTATAACCAGGAGCTTAAGTGTGATGTACTTGCCATTGAGGATACAGTTCTTCTGGAGCTGGAAGATGCGGTATTTGAGGAATTACTGAAGACTCCTCAGTTTGCCAGAATATTCTACTATAAGACAAGCCGGAGAGTGTATAGGATGTATAGGCGTATGCTCCTAAATAAGATGTTCAGCCAGACAGAAATATTGGCGGCCTATATTCTCTATAATCAGAAAGACGGAAAGTGTATCTGTCCCAATATGAATGCTTTGTGTGAAAATCTGGGATTCAGCAGGAGAAATCTTTATAATGCCTTGAATAATATGATCAGATTCGGAGAAATTGAAAGAAAAGGGCGCAATCTATACATTAAAAATGATGAAGCATTAAAAGAAAGAGGAGTACTTGTTTTTGAATACATAGCTAAGGAGTTGTAAGAGATATCCTTTCACGGCTCCTTAAGATGTACCCGCTTGTAAATATAAGATTAAGGGGGGAATCAGAAGCGTGGGAGAGAAAGAAAGTATTGAAACATTAGAAATATATGAATTTATTAAAGATTATCTGCCGATGGTCCCTGTTCTGAAGCTTAAGAAAGGACAATTCCTATTCAGGGCGGATTGTAAGGACCCGACATTATTTTATATCATATCAGGAACAATTAAGGTGGAGGCAGTATCGCATAACGGAAAGAAGACGCTTGTTGATATTGCGGGCAGGGATGAATTCATGGGGGCGATCAGTATGATTCATGGCGCTAATTTTCAGTGCTCTGGAATAGCTTCTACGGCTGTGGCTGTTCTGGTCCTAAAGAAGTCTTTGATGGATGAATTGATCCAGAGTGACGAGTTTTCCGTATTTTTTTATCAGAAGACGAGCAAAAGAGTATACAGAATGTATAAGAAGGTTCTCGCAAGAAGTCTGTTCAGCCTGAAGGAAATGGTTGCACATTATATTCTGGAAAATTCAACAGGAGATATTTTTAATTATGTAAGTATATATGATATGTGTGAGAAACTAGGTGCAAGCAGACGCGGGATATATAATGTTTTTCAGCTGTTTGAAAGCGAAGGGCTGATAGAGAAAAAGGGTGAAGTGTGCCGGATTCTGAATATACAGCAGATCAAGAAAGAAGCAAAACAGGTACTTGATTTCATGGGAGAAGGAGATGAGCATGCATAGCAGGCTGCTTAAAATTATAACACCGCAGGATACTTTTTTCTATTCTATGGTGGAGATGATAGTTATAGATGAAATGGGGAATGGAAGGGAACTTATAGTACCTCATAGTGCTATGTTTCGCCGTCTTAAGGAAAGTGAAGTAAGGTTCCTGGAAGCAGGAGCTTCTGAAGTGAGAGTGGCATGGATTCCCGGGGGACATATCCATGTTGGGAAGGTTATCTCCATCTATACGAAATATGCGAATTGGAAAAAGGAGAAGGTATGAGTTTTCTGTTTTTATTTGTTTTATGGGTCATATGGAGTGGGAAAGTGACAATGGAGATAGTGTTGCTCGGTGTTCTTATCTGCGCTGCGTTATATCTGTTCATCAACAGATTTATGGGATATTCACTGCAAGCCGAACAGAAAATGCTGAGATGCTACGGGAGAATTTTTCGATATTGTTTGTTTTTAATGGCTGAAATCATAAAGGCTAATCTTGATACGGCGAAGTTGATTTTAGCGTTTGATACAGAGCCGGAACCGGTTCTTGTAAGATTCAAGACTGATCTGTGTACAAGTAAGGGGCAGGTGCTTCTGGCGAATTCCATAACCCTGACACCCGGAACCCTGACGGTGGATCTCTGTAACAGTGAACTGCTTGTCCATTGTCTGGATGAGGACTTTTCAAAAGGGATGGAGCAGTCAGAATTTATAGTGAGGATTCGGGAGCTGGAAACGGCGGCTGGAAGGAGAGGAGATAGATATGATTCATGATTTTATGTTTCTTGTGTTAGGAGTGCTCTCCGGGATGTGTCTTTTCTGTCTGTTAAGGCTGGCGCTTGGACCAACGGCAGCCGACAGGCTTCTGGCAGTGAATATGCTGGGGGGAATTGTTGTTTCGGCGATTGCTGTATTATCACTGCTTCTTGAAGAAGCATATCTCTTGGATATCAGTTTTATCTATGCACTGATCAGCTTCCTGGCGGTGGTGGTACTGGCACAGGTTTATATTACGGCGCTGCGCGGGAATATCGGAAAGAGGAATGCGCATGCTTCGGGAGAGGAGAAGGCATCGGATGAACGTTATTAAATGTATCAGGTTGTTATTGGGAGCAGTGTGTATTACAGGGGGAATTGTCTTTGACGTTATCCAACTGATAGGAGTTTTTCGGTATAAGTATGTAATGAACCGTATTCATGCGGCGGCGATCGGGGATACGCTTGGGGGCGGTCTTATCCTTATAGGGGTGCTTGTTATAAATGGATTTAATCTGGCGGGTCTGAAGATTCTGTTTATCATGGCATTCTTATGGCTTACTTCACCGGTTGCTGCGCATATGGTGGGTAAGCTTGAGGTGTTGTCAAAAGAACACCCGCAAGAATGCTGCCCTCTAAAGGAGATTCACAGGGAACAGGAAGAGGAGGGGAAAGTATGGCAGTCATAATGATAATTCTTCTTGTGTTTCTGATCCTGTGTGCGGCAGCGGTAAGTATTAATAAGAATCTGCTGAACTCCGTTTTGATATTTATGTCCTACAGCCTTGTGATGTCAGTTGTGTGGATCATAATTGAATCTCCTGATCTTGCGATCACGGAGGCAGCGGTTGGAGCAGGAGTAACCTCATTACTGTTCTTTTTAACATTGAAAAAGATACACAGGATTTCACCGGAGGAGGATTATGAGTAGGAGACGTGAAGAGAAGGAATATAAGAAAAGTTTCGGGTATCGTTTTTCACAGTGGCGCAAAGGTGAGGAGGATCCTTTTATCGGGAAACTCGAGATGAGACCTCAGATTCCGCGGCAGAGTCCGGAACGGCTTTATGATCCTTCTGACTATGAAGAGATAAAAAGAATGAGCAGGGATTATGTACACAACAAAAACTGGCTGGGATACGGGAAACTATATCGAATAAGCAGCTTATTCATCTGTCTTGCTTTGATATCGCTTCTGATTTATGCTGTGTCTTATCTGCCTCCGGTTGGAGAGATGGGGAATCCGGTGAACAATGAAGTCTCGGAACGATATATTACACAAGGGCTTGAGGAGACGGGAGCTGTAAATATCGTGACAGGGATGATCTTAAACTATCGTGCATTTGATACTTTTGGGGAATCCACGGTTCTGTACGCTGCAACGGGATGTGTCATGCTCATCCTGATGACGGGGAAACCCCGGAAGAAAGGAAAAATATCCGAGGGTGATCTCATCCTTCAAGTTATTGCAAGACTTATCTGTCCGGCAGTATTTTTGTTTGGAATCTATGTGATCCTGAATGGTCATCTGTCCCCGGGAGGCGGTTTCTCAGGAGGCGCGATTATCGGCGCCGGTTTGATCCTCTATACGAATGCCTATGGTTTTGAGAAGACGGAGCAATTTTTCACACAAAAGACTTATACTGGGATCTGCGTATCTGCACTCTCTTTTTATTGTCTGGCAAAGAGCTATTCTTTTTTCACTGGTGCGAACCATATGAAGAACCTGATTCCGAACGGTACGCCGGGAGCGATCATCAGCAGCGGATTGATCTTACCGCTTAATATCTGCGTCGGGTTGGTGGTTTCGTGTACGATCTATGCATTTTATGCATTGTTCAGGAAGGGAGGAATGTAGGATGGGAAGTCATCTTGCTTCTAATTTTGCTGAAATAGCGGCAGTTATTTTGTTTGGGATAGGATTTACGGATTTATTTCTTCATAAGAACCTGATTAAGAAGATTATCGGATTAAATATTATGGACACAGCGGTTTATCTGTTTTTGGCGGTGAAGGGATATATAGCCGGACATAAAGCGCCGATTATCGAGAATGGGGTGCAGAGTGCAGATGTGTATGTCAACCCGGTCCCAAGCGGTCTTGTACTTACTGGTATTGTTGTGTCAGTATCCGTGTCGGCGCTGATGCTTGCTCTTACAGTTGTCTTGTATGAGCGGTATCATACGTTGGATCTGGATGTTATATCAATGAAGATGAAAGGAATAGAAGAATGAGTTTTGTACAGAATGTCCCTTGCTTTTCTATCCTGATGACGATGTTTGCGGCGATTCTCACATCGGCAGTCAGCGGAAAAACAGCGAGAAAGATCAGTATAGGAATTTCTGCCGCAGTTGGCGCGATGTCCGTCTGTCTGTTGGTATTTCTGAAAGGGACGGGGGACAGTTATGTCTATGTCATGGGACATTTTCCTGCGCCATGGGGCAATGAACTCAGGGCAGGTATGCTGGAAACGGCAATGGCGCTTCTGTTCTGTATTATTATGCTTTTGTCTCTTCTGGGAGGAGGAGAAGAGACAAAAGCAGATGTGAGGGAAGAGAAGGCGAATTTTTATTATATAATGGCAGATCTTCTGCTCGCGGCTAATCTGGCGCTTGTCTATACCAATGATCTGTTTACGGCGTATGTATTTGTGGAGATCAATACCATCGCTGCATGCGGGATGATACTTGGGAAATTCAATCATCGTACAATAGCGTCGGCGGTGCGCTATATGATTATGAGTCTTATGGGTTCCGGCCTTTTGCTGCTTGGAATTTGCTTTTTCTATGATATGACAGGTCATCTTCTAATGAGTAATATGAAAGAAGAAATTCTTATCATAACAGAAGCCGGTACATATCAAGTACCCTTTCTTTTGACGGTGGGCCTTGTCAGCGTGGGGCTCGCGATCAAGAGTGCGTTGTGGCCCTTCCATGCATGGCTCCCTAATGCCTATGGATATTCGACGGCGACGTCTTCAGCGATGTTATCCAGTATTGTGTCGAAGGGGTACATATTCTTGTTGTTGAAATTAATATTCCGGGTAATCGGTCCTGAAACTTTTGTAAAAAGCCATGCAACGGAGGTGCTGTTTGTATTTGGGATGATCGGGATGATCTTGGGTTCTGTGGATGCTATCCGTCAGAATAATGTCCGGCGCATGGTGGCGTATTCATCGATCGCACAGATTGGATATATATTTGTGGGAATCGGCATGGGAACTGAGGCAGGAATGGAAGCATCCGTGTATCATATTTTTGCACATGCATCGGCGAAGGCACTGATATTTGTGGCGGTTTCAGGATTGATCAGATCTTCGGGCGGCAATATCGGACTAAAGGAACTTGCAGGAGCCGGATTTCGTAATAAGACGGCAGGCGTTGGTTTTGTGATCGGAAGCCTTTCTATGATTGGAATTCCGGGCTGCGCCGGATTTGTCAGTAAGCTGATGTTTGCGCATGCATCTCTGGAAGATGCGGCTTATGCAATACCGGTGCTTGTCTGTCTGGCAATCAGTACGCTTCTGAATGCAGTTTATTTTATGAGGGTGATGCTGTTTATCTATACGCCGGATGAAGTTTCGGAATTGGCAGGAATCTATGGAACTGAAAGGGCGGTCAGGGGGGACGGTGACGGATGTCTTCCATTTAAGACAGCGATCGTTGGCTTTATATGTCTGAACGTATTCCTTGGTATCTGCACAGAACCGGTAACAGAGGTTATTAAGACAGGTCTTTCTATATTCGGATAGTATTGAGGAGGACGAATCTATGCAAGAGATAATTTTGAGTTTAATAGTAATACCATTGCTTACCGGAGCCGTAGTCTTATGTCTTCCCTCGGAAATGTCAGAAAAAGAAAGTATTTCTTATGCTTCCGTTATAATATTGGGAATTTTGGCGGTACTGGCAGTTATGATTCTTTTGCTTTACGGCAGAACAGATGGGAATGTGAATGATTTTATTCAATTTTCATTAACAGAAGAACTGGATATTACTTTGCGGCCAGATGATCTTAGTATATTTTTTATAGGATTTATTCCAGCGATCTGGTTTCTGGGGGGAATCTTTTCTCTTGAATACCTGAAGCATGAAAGTAATAAAAAGCGTTTCTGGGGTTTCTATCTGTTAACGCTTGGGGCCTTGCACGGACTGAGCTTTTCAGGAAATCTGATCACAATGTATCTGTTTTTTGAGATGATGACACTTGTATCCATGCCGTTGGTATTTCATACACAAAGCCATAAGGCAATAATGGCGGGGCTTAAATATCTGTTATATTCCATGTGCGGGGCTTATATGGCATTGTTCGGCGTGTTTTTCCTGTATCAAACGGGGAATACAATGGAGTTCATTCCAGGCGGCGTGATCTCAATGGAGATGCTGGGTGAAGCAGGTGTGTTGGTTCGGATATCTGTATTTCTTATGATTCTGGGCTTTGGAGTGAAGGCAGGTATGTTTCCCATGCATGCATGGCTTCCGACGGCTCATCCGGTGGCGCCTGCGCCTGCGTCGGCAGTTCTGTCGGCGGTTATTGTAAAAGGCGGTATACTTGCGGTATTACGTTCCGTTTATTATATCGTAGGAGTTGATATCATACGGGGAACGTGGGTGCAGCAGACATGGATCGTACTGGTACTGATTACAGTGTTTATGGGTTCTATGCTGGCATTTCGGGAGCCGGTCTTTAAGAAAAGGCTCGCATATTCTTCAGTAAGTCAGGCGTCTTATATTCTACTTGGAATGGCGGTTCTTAACCCGGCGGCGCTTACGGGGGCGCTTATGCATGTACTCTTTCATGCATTAATTAAGACAGCGCTTTTTCTATGTGCGGGAGCGGTGATCTATCAGACCGGCTGTACAAGAGCGGATGAACTGACCGGTATCGGGAAAAAAATGCCGGTAACAATATGGTGCTATACTTTTGTGTCCCTGGGGTTGATAGGGATTCCGCCTATGAATGGTTTTATCAGTAAATGGTATCTGATGACAGGAATGCTTTGGAGCGGGGAAGGCATCATCTCCTGGATGGGACCGGCGGTGCTTCTTGTCAGTGCGCTGCTGACAGCAGGCTATCTTCTTCCTGTAACGATCCAGGGATTTCTTCCGGGAACAGATTACGATTACGGAAAACTCAAAAATATGGAGCCGGCAAAAAAAATGACTGTACCGATTATCATTCTGGCATTGGCAGCGCTGATTACAGGATTGTTCCCAGGCAGGTTAGCGCAGTATCTTGAAACGATCGCGGAAGCAGTATTGTAAAGAAGGAGGTGAAGATGTTGAATGAATGGATTTTAATACTTGCAGTTCTGTTTCCGATCGTTTCAGCGATTGCGATTCCGGTATTTTCGTTTCAGAAACGTGTTTATATGGAGATATATGTTGAAATGATAGTCATTCTGACTTCAATATTGGTGCTCCTGATGCTGATTAATCGTCCAGAAGAATTGGTGCTTCTGTCTTTTTCAGAAAAGGCAGCGTTCGTATTAAAGCTTGACGGGCTGGGCATGATATTTGCCGGATTGATTGCAGTATTGTGGCCGATCGCTGTATTATATTCCTTCGAATATATGTCAACGGAAGAAAGGGAATGCCCGTTCTTCATGTTCTACACAATGACTTATGGGGTTACGCTTGGGATTGCATGTGCGGGGAATCTTTTGACAATGTATTTTTTCTATGAACTTCTTACGCTGGTTACGATTCCGTTGGTTATTCATCCGTTTACAAGGGATGCGGTATTGGCGACAAGAAAATACATTTATTTTTCTGTGGGCGGTGCAGCTCTGGGATTTATGGCGGTGGTGTTTTTGATACGATTTGGGGATAGTACAGGCTTTGTTTTGGGAGGAATATTGGGAAAAGGGGCGCTGGGACTTGGGATAGATATCCTGTGTCTTATCTATGTGGCGGCGTTTTTAGGATTCAGTATTAAGGCGGCGATGTTTCCGTTCTATTCCTGGCTTCCGGACGCCGGAGTGGCGCCGACGCCGGTGACAGCGCTTCTCCATGCAGTTGCGGTAGTAAAAGCAGGAGCATTTGCTGTGATCAGGCTTACATATTATTGTTTTGGAACAGAACTTTTGGTTGGAACCTGGGCACAGAAAGCAGTGATGGGGCTTGCCATGTTCACCATTGTCTTTGGGTGCAGCATGGCTGTTAAAGAAACACATATAAAAAGGAGACTGGCATATTCAACTGTCAGCAATCTGTCTTATATTATTTTTGGCGTGACGATCATGACTCCGCTGGGACTGTTTGGGGCGTTGTGCCATATGGTGTTCCATGCAGTCATGAAGATCAGCGCATTCTTTTGTTCCGGCGCCATCATGCATCAGACGGGGATACATTATATCCATAAGACAACTGGATTCGGAAGAAAGATGCCCTGGGTATATGGGGCGTTCTTTGTATCCGGGTTAGGACTTATGGGAGTTCCCGGAACCTGCGGTTTTATCAGCAAATGGTATCTGGCGAGGGCAGCTTTTGAAAGCGGAAATATTCTGGCGGCCGTGGGAGTGGTTTGTCTTCTGGCAAGTGCTTTTTTGACAGCGATCTACATGATGACAATGATGATCCGCGGATTTTTCCCGGAAAAGGATTTTGACATGGAGACGATTCATAGTGTAAAAGATCCAGGCTGGCAGATGATTGTACCATTGATGTTGTTTTCTGCGGCTATTGTAACATTTGGGGTATATTCAGAGCCGTTAAGAGATTTTATATTCATTGTTGTGAATGGACTGTGATTCTGATGATGAGAGCAAATTATATTTTTAGAAGGGAGCGGAGGCTATGGATTCCGGATTACTACTGGCAGTTGTATTTTACCCCATGGCAGGGGCACTGATCTCCGGCATGATCGGAAGAAAGACAAAGACGGGAAGGGATTATTTTGCGGTTTTTATCGTTGTAACGGAATTCTTCTTTCTTCTTGCTGCTAATATATTGCGGCAGGGGGCAGAAATATCGGCTCCCGCTGTATGCGGCATGGGGCTCCATCTGAAAATTGACGGTTTTCGGGGACTATACAGTCTGATTGCAGGTTTCATGTGGATGATGACTATATTGTTTTCAGGAGAGTATTTTGCTCATTACCGGAACAGGAACCGTTATTATCTGTTCCAGCTTGTGACGCTTGGTGCGGTTATAGGAGTATTTCTGTCTGCAGATTTGTATACAACGTTCATTTTCTTTGAAATCATGTCTTTTACCTCTTATGTATGGGTTGCGCAAGATGAGAAAATAGAGGCGCTAAGGGCGGCGGAAACTTATCTTGTGGTTGCAGTGATCGGAGGAATGGCGCTCCTTATGGGCATATGTCTCCTCTTTAGTTATACGGGAACCCTGGAGATCAAAGAACTGTATGAGACATGCAAAGATATCGGGGATAGAAGGAAGCTGTATGCAGCGGGAGGCTGTATGCTTGTTGGATTTGGCGCTAAGGCAGGTGTTTTCCCGCTGCATATCTGGCTTCCGAAAGCACATCCGGTGGCGCCTGCGCCTGCTTCTGCGCTTCTGTCCGGTATCTTGACGAAGTCAGGTGTTTACGGAATCCTTATCATCAGCTGTTATATACTTAGCGAAGATAAAAACTGGGGAGTTCTGATTCTGTGTCTTGGTGTAATTACTATGTTTTTGGGAGCGTTTCTTGCGGTATTTTCAGTTGATTTAAAAAGAACGCTTGCCTGTTCTTCTATGTCGCAGATTGGATTTATTCTGGTGGGAACCGGTATGATGTGCCTTCTGGGAACGCATGGAAGTCTAGCGGCAGGGGGGATATTCCTGCATATGATGAATCATTCGCTTATTAAACTGGTGCTTTTTATGGCAGCCGGCGTGGTATTCATGAATCTGCATAAGCTTGACCTTAATGATATCCGGGGATTTGGCAGAGGAAAGCCATTTTTGAATTTTGCATTTTTGATGGGAGCGTTAGGAATCGGAGGACTTCCTTTCTGGAACGGGTATGTTAGTAAGACCCTCTTACATGAGAGTATTATCGAGTATTCCAAAGCACCGGCATATGTGTTTGTAGAGTGGATGTTTCTGATCAGCGGAGGACTGACGGCTGCTTATATGCTGAAGCTTTATATTGTCCTGTTTGTGGAAAAGAATGATGCGGCGGTTCAAAAAAAGTATGATGAGATGAACGGGCATTACATGAATAAAAGGAGTATGTTTGCTATAGGGGGAAGCGCTACCGTCCTTCCGGTGCTTGGTATGGCGCCGGGACTTACTATGATTCCCATTGCAGAAGGCGCCAGGGAATTTTTCTTGATGCCAGGGAGTATGCATGTACCGCGTTTTTGGGGATTCGAATGTCTAAAGGGCGGGCTTATCTCCATTGGGATCGGTATAGTGATATATCTGTTGATAATACGGAAATTATTTATAAAAAAGGAAGCGGGAAAAGAGGTGTATGCAGATTTGTGGCCTGTATGGCTGGATTTGGAGAATTTGGTCTATCGTCCGTTTTTTGAGCATGGGCTTTTGTTTATTGGAAGCGTGTTGGGTAGAGCCTGTGATTCGGCAGTGGATGGTATCGTTGTCCTGCTTCGCAGGACTTTTTATAAAGATGCGGTTATTCCATATAGGACAGGGTCTTTTCCGAAGCTTGAGACGGTGCTGGGAACGATTCTTGATAAAGGCGAGTCCTATTTGAAACGGCAGGAGGAAGCCATGTCACATCGATGGAGTATCCGGCGGCGGAGGCTTGCACATCAGGAAAGCAGGGATATGATACGTTTTTCGCTGTCTTATGGGCTGAGTCTTTCGGGTATCGGACTTATATTTGTGTTGATTTATCTGTTTTCTAATTGATTTCTAGTACAACGAAAATTAAGTTTTGGATAGTTTGACGCAGAATATTTTCCTGAGAGTGCTGCTTCACAAACGCAGGCGTAGCGGTGGCTACGTCGAGGCTTGGGGAGTAGTGCTATCAGGTAAATAAACAAGTCAAACTGCCAATTACTTAATATTCGTTGTACTAGTATTCCATCCAGTCACAGACTTCGGTTTCTGGCCGGATGGAGTATTAATGCAGACACTACACTAGTTGACAAAAAGGATAGGATAGTGTTCAACAATTTCATTTCAATGACCGTTTCAACTGTTCTTTCAGGTCATGGATAAATTTCTTCTCGCGGATACTGATCTGGTACGACTGCGATTTCATCAGATATACCCCTATATATTGATTGAATTCCAACGGCAGGGCGACTACGCCGGCTCCCTTGTTGATAGATATGGAATTTTTCACGATAACAGAGATATATTGTCCGGTTTTGATCGTGTCGAACAGGCCTCCCCGGTCAAAGATATAGGTAATGTTCTCCTCATCGTTCAGGCCCAGAACATCCAGCCAGTCGGCGGCGTCAAAATTCTCATAAGTAACAATGTGCTGGTTTTGAAGATGCAGATAGGATATGGAATCCAGCTTCGCAAGTGGGTGGGATGTACTCATGATCACTTCCAACGGAATGTGGAGCCTAAGCGGTATCAGATCCATATTATATCTGTTGGCGGTAAGCCTGTGGAAAGGCTCGCGGCTCTCGAAGCAGTAGAAGATAGCCATCCGGTATCTCTGTTCCACCACATCCTGCAGCACTTGGATCAATCCGGTCTCCTTGAAGATATCCCGGCAGCCCTGCGCCGGATTCTGATTCAGGAATTGAATAAAGGTCTGCATAAATAGGGCGGAATAGGTGCAGGAGACGGAGAGATTCTCATGGTGGTTGAACTGAGTGGGAATCTTCTGGATCTTCTTGTATTCGGATAAAATAATCTGCGCGGACTGTACAAAGCATTCACCTTCCTGTGTCAGTTCGATTCCCTTATTGCTGCGCGCGAAAAGAGAGAAGCCTAATTCTGTTTCCAGGGCACGGATTGAATGGCTGAGGCTAGACTGTGAGGTGAACAGATTTTTGGCGGCTTTGTTGATGGAGCCGCATTTCCAGATTTCCAGTACGCATTTCAGATTGTGAAAATTCATTAGATCATCTCCTCTATGGAGGTTAGTATTGATCGATTCTGCAAATATTAATATATAATTCCATATTATATAGTTTTTCTATAAGTATATCAATAGAATCGGGGTATGCGAATTCATTCATACTCTGGTTGATTCCTGTATAACCGTGTTTTAACTCTCCATGTTACAATTATAACAATAAAAGAGTCGACTCCAAGAATAAATATTATGGAGGTAATTGAATATGGCAGAAGTAAAACAACCGGCAAGTGCTTTATCATCACCGAGGTTTTGTAACATGGGGACATTTATGCGTATGACGAAGGTGGATTCCGCGAAGGGACTGGATTTTGCGATCGCGGGCGCGCCCTTTGACACGGCTAGTTCTTTCCGTTCCGGGTCACGATTCGGACCGAATGCGATCCGTAACATTTCTGCTATGATGAAACCGAACAATGTAATTCTTCAGGTAAACATCATGGAGAACTTAAAAGGCGGAGATATTGGGGATTTTAATGTAACTCCGGGATATATCCATCCGACGTACGATGCGATCGAGGCGGGGGTTGCCGGAATCTTAGAGGAGAATGCGGTGCCGATCGTCCTGGGCGGGGATCATTCGATTACGCTGGCGGAGCTGCGTGCGGTCGCGAAGAAATACGGTCCGGTTGCTCTGGTGCATTTTGATTCTCATTCCGATCTGTGCGACGAGGTATTTGGCCAGAAATATAACCACGGCACTCCGTTCAGACGTGCGATCGAGGAAGGCCTGATCGATCCGGCGCACTCAATCCAGATCGGTATGCGCGGTTCCTTATATGACCCGAATGAGCATAAGATGGCGGCGGATCTGGGGATGCTGCTGATCCCGGCCCATAAGGTGCGTGAGATGGGATTTGAGGCATTGATCAGGACGGCTATGGAGCGGGTAGGAGATAAACCGGTATTTCTGACTTTTGATATTGACTTTGTAGATCCGGCATATGCACCCGGAACAGGAACGCCAGAAGTGGCGGGCTTCACTTCTTACGAGTCGTTGTCGCTGGTACGTGCCATCAAGGATATGAATTTTGTGGGATTTGATATCGTTGAGGTTCTGCCGGCATATGATTCCGGGGAGGTAACGGCATATCTTGCCGCAAATATCGTATTTGAATATCTGTCCATCCTTGCTGCAAAGAAAAAAGATTAACAGCACAGACGGAGGGCAGAATGGAAGAAAAGAAAAAAGTCATTCGTGTAGAAGAAGTCACAGATCCGGATATGATGTCCAAAGAGCTGGACAGCGTGGTTCTTGAGGGCAGCAATAAGACCAAAGGGATTATCCTGTTTCTTATATGTTCGATTATAGGAATCGCAGTATTCTTCGGACAGATAGAGGGAAGCACTATTTTCGGAATCATTTATAATGGATTCGTTGATCTGTTTGGGCAGGCGATATACTGGATTCTGTCGATTGTGATTACAGCAAATTTTATCTGTCACATATATTTTAAATATATAGATAAAGGAAAGACAAAAAACGCATTTGCGGATGTTTACGGAAATGATAAGATTATTCATACGGTCTTATATGGATTGGGCGCCGTCTATGTAATTATTTACACATTGTGGATCGTTCACGGCATGAATATGCCGGAGATCATTATCAGTGATGCAACGGGCGGCAATGTTATTCCGCCGATCGTAAAGGGTGTGTTTGGTATCGTACTGGCAGGAGCAGTATTTATGCCGTTCTTGCTGAATTACGGTATTCTGGAGATCATTGGCGTGCTTCTGGAGCCTTTGATGCGGCCGCTTTTCAAGGTTCCGGGTAAGTCCGCGCTGGATGCTACGGCATCTTTTGTAAGCTCATCGTCTCTCGGTGTTCTGATCACGAACCGCTTGTGGAAGAACTGTGTCTATACAGAGAAGGAAATGGTTGCGATCATGACCGGCTTCTCAGCGGTATCCATAGGGTTCGCCCAGTTGGTTATTGATACAGCGGGATGCGGAGCCCAGTTTTTCGAGATCTATGCGGTAAGTTTTGTAATGGTATTTCTGATAGAGATGATTACGGTGCGTATTCCGCCGATCTCTAAGAAAAAGGAGGTCTATTACAACGGAAAGGTTCAGACGGAAGAGGAGCGTAAGGAAGGCGCGCGTTATTCGGTTCAGACCATTCCGACGGGAATCTGGCGTTCAGTGAAGCGTGCTGCGATTGCTCACAGTGTTCCGAAGAATGTAAGTCTCAGTCTGAAGGACAGTATACTGGTGCTGCCGCAGGTATTGACGATGCTGTCCGCGATCGGTGTGTCCGCTATGATTCTTGCGGAGTATACGCCGGTGTTTAAGTGGTTGGGTTATATATTCCAGCCGGTTCTGATGCTGTGCCAGGTGCCTGACGCGGCAGCTATCGCGCCGTCTATGCCGGTGGGGATCGCGGAGATGTTTCTCCCGGTTCTCGTCATGAACAGTACGGCGGCTGCGGTATCGATCAGTATGCAGGCGAAAGTGTTCGTCTGCCTGGTGTCTATGTGCCAGATCATCTTCTTCTCGGAGACGGCTACGGTTATGATGGCGACAAAATCACCGATCAAGTTCTGGGAGATCATTGTATGCTTCATTGAGAGAACGCTGATAGCGATCCCGCTGGCATCATTGGCGGTACACCTTATATTTTAGACAAACGGATATTGAATATAGATTGTTCATCAAATAGAACCTGCAGGATGCATCGGATCATGAGAATTGCATCTTGCAGGTTCTATTGTTTGCAATTATAATGAATTCAGTGAATACAGCGGTATTTATTGTTGATTATCTGGGAGAGTAATTTCAGCTTTAATTTTAATCAGAGAAAACAGATCGGCATCCGGGAAATTGTGGTTAATGGGAAACGTCTGATAGAGGCAGTGGTGTAAAGCTAGTTGATATCTGCATTTCTTTCCATTCCCCCGGCTTCAGATTCTCATCTAATACAATATCATCGATAGCAATGCGCTTCAGGGCGATCACGCAGCAATGGACAGCCTTCATCATCCGGCGGATCTGCCGCTTCCGTCCTTCGGTGATGATGATGGTTCCGCTGGTGACCGGATGGCCGGGTAGATTCCTGTCGAAGGATGAACGAATCTCTGGGTGAAGCGACGGCAGTGTCTCAGATAACACCGAGCGGCCTGAGACCGTGATCTTACAGGGCAGCGTCGGGATGTCAGAGCCGCGCAGCAGAATACCATTTTGAAGCTTTTGAAGCTTCTCGCTGTTCAAATCACCTAAAACGGTGAATTCGTAAGTCTTTTTCTTCTGATAATCAGGATGGGTCATCATCTGATTCCATTTTCCGTCGTCTGTGATGACGAGAAGCCCTTCTGTCTCGCGGTCTAAGCGTCCGACGGGGGAGAGGCGGTCATTCTTAAGCTCCTGAAAATAATCCATTACTGCAGGAAAACGGGTGTCTCGGCGGGCGGTAACGCAGCCGAAGGGTTTGTTGAACATGTAATAGCGGTACATAAGAATCTCCTGACGGTATTTTCGGCAAATGGGTCCGATGTAATTTGAATTATTATATGTGAAGAAGAAAACCTTGTCAAGTAATTGACGGTATTGAATCAAAGTACAGATGTGATTATAATAAATTAGGCCACTTATCAATGATTTTTGACGCAAAATGGCAAAATTTCTGCGTAAGAAAAAATACCTATGCCAATGTTGG
>ERZ808046.41-NODE-41-length-180232-cov-9.832128_pt1 | contig 180232 bp, 157 predicted proteins | sample MGYA00380196_ERZ808046 | MGnify/ENA primary metagenome ERZ808046 (study PRJEB31490, sample SAMN06133421) | mouse gut metagenome | isolation source: Z6_2 | host: mice | place: China: Chengdu | collected 2015-05 ...
GACAGACAGACAGACAGACAGACAGACAGACAGACAGACAGACAGACAGACAGACAGACAGACAGACAGACAGACAGTTATAGCGCCCTAATTCGTCTTTGTCAATATGTTTTTGGGTATATTTTGCTGCCAATTCAGGATGTTGCTAAACTGCGGCGTGGTGTGCGTGTAGTGAGAGAACAGCTTTCCGATGAAGGTGCCTATCCGGTCTATCAAAATAGCATGACACCCCTCGGATATTTTGAAAAAGACAACTGTCCGCCGGATACCACTTTTGTAATTGCCGCCGGTGCTGCTGGGGAGGTAGGATACAGCTGGACAGCGTTTTGGGCGGCAGACGACTGCTATTATTTCGAGTGTACAGACTTGGTTTTGAGCAGATTTCTCTATCATCTGCTTCAGAAGAAAAATGCGCTCATTGCATCAAAGGTGAGAAAAGCGAGTATTCCCCGTTTGCCGAGAATAGCGTTAGAAAACATGATGATTGCCATTCCCTCTATGGAAGAGCAACAACGCATCGTTTCCATCCTTGACCGCTTTGACACCCTTTGCAACGACCTGACCGTCGGCTTGCCCGCCGAAATTGAAGCCCGTCAAAAGCAATACGAATACTACCGTGACAAGCTGCTGGCCTTCTCACCGGCAGATGGAGAACAAGAGAGGAGGTTCCCATGAGTACCTATAACATCGTGCTTTCCACCAACGAAAGTACGGTCGTGACCGAATATGCGCCGCAGACTCAGCGAAGCGATGTTTATCAGAGCGAAGCGGCTCTGGAAGCGGCGTTTATCAAAATGCTCTGTGAACAGGGCTATGAGTATGTGACCATCCATAACGCTGACGCGCTTGTCGCCAATCTCCGCAGGCAGCTGGAGCTGCTGAACAACTGCCGTTTTACGGATAAGGAGTGGGACAGCTTTTTCAAAAACAAGATTGCCAACGCCAATGAGGGCATCGTGGAAAAGACTCGAAAAATTCAGGAGGAATATGTGCAGAACCTGACCCGTGAGGACGGCAGGACCCTGAATATTACCCTGATCGACAAGAAGAACATTCACAACAACCGCTTGCAGGTCATCAACCAGTATGCTGAAACCTCCGGGAACCATGATGCCCGATATGATGTGACGATTCTGGTAAACGGTCTGCCTCTCGTCCATGTGGAGCTGAAGCGGCGCGGTGTCGCAATCAAAGAGGCATTCAACCAGATTGACCGCTATCAGCGCGACAGCTTTTGGGCAGGCTGCGGACTGTATGAGTATGTACAGATTTTCGTGATCTCCAACGGCACATCCACAAAGTATTACTCCAACACCACCAGGGTAAGCCACATCAAAGAGAACGAGGGTACAGGAAGAAAGCGCGGAAAGAAAACCTCCAACAGTTTTGAGTTCACCTCTTATTGGGCAGATGGGAATAACAAGGTCATTGCCGACCTTGTGGACTTTACAAAGACATTTTTTGCGAAGCATACCATTCTGAACATCTTGACTAAATACTGTGTGTTCACATCTGAGGACTTGCTGCTTGTCATGCGGCCCTATCAGATTGTGGCGACCGAGCGTATCTTGAACCGAATTGAGGTATCCGCAAACTACAAGAAAGCAGGCACGATTGAGGCCGGAGGATATATCTGGCACACCACAGGAAGCGGAAAGACCCTGACCTCTTTTAAGACGGCGCAGCTTGCGGCGGGTCTGCCCTATATAGACAAGGTGCTGTTTGTCGTTGACCGGAAGGATTTGGATTACCAAACCATTAAGGAATACGACCGCTTTGAAAAGGGCGCCGCCAACGGCAATAAGAGTACCGCCGTTCTGCAAAGGCAGTTGGAGGATAAGGACAGCAAAGGGAATCCGAAGCAATATCGGATCATCGTTACGACCATCCAAAAGCTGGATATTTTTATTGCCAAGAACCCGGATCACCCAATCAGGGACAAGCACATTGTTTTGATCTTTGACGAATGCCACCGCAGCCAATTTGGAGATATGCACACCCGCATTGTGGGCGGCGTGATAAAAAAAGGCGAAAAGGCTGTTAAGGTTTCTCAGTATTTCCGCCAGTACCATATTTTCGGCTTTACCGGGACGCCGATCTTCGGAGCCAATGCTGGAACCGGCGGCAATCCGAACCTGAGAACTACAGAACAGGCATTTGGAGCAAAACTCCACACCTACACCATCGTAGACGCAATCAATGATGGAAATGTTCTGCCGTTCCGCATCGACTACATCAACACGGTCAGACAAAAGGACAACAGTAAGGACAAGAAGGTTCCTGCCATAGATACAGAGGAAGCGTTGGCCTCTCAGGAGCGCATCTCTGAGGTTGTGAAGTATATCTTGGAACACTTTGACCAAAAGACCATGCGGAGCTCCTACTACAATCTGAAAGGCCAGCGTGTAAACGGCTTTAACTCCATATTTGCGGTCAGTTCTATTCCCGTCTGCAAAAAGTATTATCTGGAGTTAAAGAAACAGATAGCGGAACAGCATCGTGACCTGACCATCGCCACTATCTTCTCTTTTGCCCCTAACGAGCCGGATACCGCAGACGGCATTCTGGATGATGAAAGTTTTGACACTGAGGACCTTGACCAGAGTTCCCGCGATTTTCTGGAGATGGCGATTGATGAATACAACAGAACTTTCAAAACAAACTTTGATACATCCAGCAAGGGCTTTCAGGACTACTACAAAGACCTTTCCGACAAGGTGAAAAAGCGCGAGGTCGATCTGCTGCTCGTGGTCAATATGTTCCTGACAGGCTTTGACGCGACAACGCTCAATACGCTTTGGGTCGATAAAAACCTGAAAATGCACGGCCTGATACAGGCATTTTCCAGAACAAATCGTATCCTGAACTCTGTAAAGACTTTTGGCAATATCGTTTGTTTCCGAGACCTTGAAGAAGCAACCAATGACGCGATTGCCTTGTTCGGAGATAAAGAAGCGGTGGGTATCGTTCTTCTGAAATCCTATGAGGATTATTACTATGGCTGTGTGGATGATAAAGGCCGTGAGCAAAAAGGTTATGAAGAACGGGTTGCCCAACTGCTCGCCGGGTTCCCGCTGGGACAGCCCATCATCGGAGAGCAGAGCAAAAAGGATTTTATCGTTCTCTTCGGCAATATTCTCCGCCTGAGAAATATTCTCTCTGCCTTTGACCGTTTTGTTGGAAATGAAATCCTGTCCCCGATTGATTTTCAGGACTACACAGGCACATACCATGATGTATATAATGAAATCAAGCCGAAACCGGGCGATAAAGACAGCATCATGGATGATGTTGTGTTTGAAATGGAACTCGTGAAGCAGGTGGAAGTTAACATTGACTATATCCTTATGTTGGTCGCAAAATATCACGATGGGAATTGCAAGGATAAAGAGATCCTGGTCGCGATTGATAAGGCGATCAAGTCCAGTTTGCAGCTCAGGTCTAAAAAGGAATTGATTGAGAATTTCATTGCAAATATCAATATAAGCACCGATGTCAATGCAGACTGGCAGCGCTTTGTCAGGGAACAGCGAGAGGCCGATATTCAGGCTTTGATTCAGGAGGAAAAATTGAAGCCAGAAGAAACCCGAAAATTTGTTGAGAACGCTTTCCGGGATGGCGTATTCAAAACGACAGGCACAGATGTTGACCGCCTTCTGCCGCCTGTTTCCCGCTTCGGCGGCGGTGGCTCCCGCGATAAGAAAAAGCTGACCGTAATTGATAAGCTAAAAGCGTTTTTTGAAAAATATTTCGGACTGGTCAGCCCGACTGAACCGGTCTCTGAACACAAGGTTGTGAATTATCAAGATACGATAGACAATATTCCGTTGGGAATGGTCGCAGAAGAATTCGTTCCATATGGAGATGAAAAGTGATAGCAGGCAGGCTTAACGCGCTCAACCGTAAAAAGTTGGACGCGTTTCTTTTGCTAGAAAACAGATCAGAAAGTGGGCCGTAATCCGCTTCTTCAACCTTATTATCAAACTGTCAAACACCCGGGTTAACACCTGAAAATGAAATCCCCCCTTGCAGGCCAATGGGAAATAGATTATAATGTAACCGTTTAGACAGCGTGGAGTTTAACATGGATTTCCCGTGTCAAGGAAAAGAAAGGAAGCGAAAGAAGTGGGATTTTTTTCTATGTGGAATCGCTCTGCCAGAGCAGAAGACCTGGATCAGGGAGTTTTAAAAGCTCAGTCCACTCCCGGGGCAGTGCTATTAGATGTCCGTACAGAGGCAGAATACTCAGAAGGACATGTGCCGGGCAGTGTTAATTTGCCTTTGGACCGGCTGGAAGATATCAGCTACAGCAAAGATACCCCTCTGTTTGTTTATTGCAGAAGTGGCGCCCGCAGCGGCAGAGGCGTAGAATATTTAAAGAGGGCCGGATATGAAAATGCAGTGAATATTGGCGGCATTATCACGTACCACGGACCTGTAGAACGTTAAATCAGGAAAGGAAAGCTTTTTATTATGGTAAAGACCAATGCAATGCGCCTTTTGGAAGCAGCAAAAATTCCTTACCAGGTAAAGGAATATGAGGTGGACGAAACAGATCTGTCCGGCAGCCATGCGGCAGATATGATGGGAGCGGATCATGATACTGTTTTTAAAACCCTGGTTTTGAAAGGGGAAAAGACAGGGTATCTGGTTTGCTGCATCCCGGTAGATGAAGAGCTGGATCTGAAAAAGGTGGCCAAAGCTGCTCATGACAAAAAAGTGGAGATGATCCCAATGAAGGATTTGCTGCCCCTTACGGGGTATGTCCGGGGAGGCTGCTCACCTGTTGGGATGAAAAAGAAATTTCCTTTATATATAGAAGAAACAGCTCGGCTTTTCCCTCAAATTGCTGTCAGCGCAGGGCAGAGAGGAGTTCAGATTATATTAGATCCCAATGACCTGCGGGCCTATGGAGGGGGAACTTTTGCATCTCTAATCTTGTAAAAATTTGCCGTCGGATCTGTGGATTTTGGGATAAAAAGTTTACATAAGGATTCGACAACAAGATTCGACAAAGAGTATGACATGTTATAATTAACAAAAATGTAATATTTTTGTAAAAATAAAAGTGACAATATTGATAAAATATTAAATAATTTTTAAGTAAAAAATGCACTACCTGCACAAAAATACGGGTAGTGCATTTTTTTTACCATGAAATAAGTTACAAACTTATCTGTATTCCATTGACATTTAGACATCCATTCCCATATAATGTGCCATATCAACCCGTAGAAACAGCAGAAAGTGGGGGAGAACCTTCATTTCTGCGTCAAAAAGAGGAAGAAAAAGGAGAGTATCTATGTTTCCATTCTATTCTTTTCTTCAGGCAGCATTGCAGTTTGTCAGAGGATTTTTTGCCCCGGTGGTGCAGACAGCCAAGTGGATGTACCGTTCATCAGCCGTTATTACAAGCGGTTGTATGGTAATTGCCATAGTGGTATTTTCTTCCGCCGGATTTGGGGCAGGAGGAAAAAGCGCCCTGACGGTATTTGCAGAAGGCCGGTTTCAGGAAAGCGGCCAGGCCCTGGAGGAACTGGAAGCCGAAGAAACGGATTTGATTACAGAAGCAAAAATACAAGCCGAATTCACCGCTTTTAAACAGGAGAGCCGAATAATTGGCCAAAGCCTGATTGAAGATACCATAAGAAAGCAGCAGAAATCTGAGGAAGCAAAAGCAGAGCTTGCGGTGAAACAGCAGGAAATACAGGAAGAAAAAGAAGCTCAGGCCAGGAAGCTTGAAGAAGAGACGGCCAGGAAAGAAGCGGAAGAGGCAGCCAGAAAAAAAGCGGAGCAAGAAAAAAGGGATGTCCGCCAAATTCCATATTCCCAGTCTGATTATCAGGTGCTTTTAAAAATTGTTCAGGCGGAGGCTGGGATCTGTGACGAAAAAGGTCGGATTTTGGTAGCTAATGTAATTATGAACCGGGTAGAAAGCGATGAATTTCCGGATAGTATTACAGAAGTAGTCTACGAAAAAGGCCAGTTTTCCCCGGTAATAGATGGGAGAATTAACAGCGTGAAGGTTACGGATTCCACGGTGGAATGTGTTAACCGGGCCCTTGCCGGGGAGGATTACTCCCAGGGCGCCTTATATTTTATGAACCGAAGAGGTTCTCAGGCCGGTGCCGTCCGGTTTTTTGACGGTAAGCTTACTTATCTGTTCTCCCATGACGGGCATGAATTTTTTAAATAACAGATTGAGTTTTCCTTTCTTATGGCGTATACTGGAGTAAAGGACAAGAGCTCCTTGGCGGGGCTTCCTACACTGGAAAGAGGAAGAACGTCTGCGAAACATAAGTTTCACACCTGGAATGCGTTCTGACGAACTGTCAGGCGCTGCACAGCGGCGCGTGCCGGTACATTTGAAAGGAGAATGTGACATGATTTTTGATGAGAAAAAGAACTTGAATTTTTACCGGAATTTAGGCATTGAGGGACGGTATGCCAAAGCAGTGGATTTCCTGTTAAACACGGATCTGGCGGCCCTGGAGCCCGGAAAGCATGAAATCGACGGCGCTAACGTGTATGCCAATGTGGTGGAGTATACCACTGTTCCCTGGGAGGATGCCAAATTTGAGGCCCATGAGCATTATACCGATATTCAGTATGTAATTGAGGGAACCGAGGCAATGACCTACGCTCCGGTTGACGAGATGGTAGTGACGACTCCTTATAATCCCGACAAGGATGTAGTATTTTTTGATAACTCTAATCCGGGTATTAAACTTCCGGCTAAAGCGGATCAGTATGCCATTTTCTTCCCCTGGGATGCCCATAAACCTAAAGCAGCCAACGGGGAACCGGCTCCCATTAAGAAAGTAATTGTAAAAATTAAAGAGGATTAAAAAATTTGCCAATATGAAAAAATGGGGCGGGAAGCTGCTTTTGAGTTTCCCACCCCTTTTTAAAACCTTACCTGTCAGGCTTTTCCGAAGCGCCCCCCCCATTTTGGGAATTTAAAAACAGATTGGATTTTTTCTCTTGAATCAACCAGAGCCCAAGTAAAATGATTCCCACTGCCACTACCAGCTGGGGCGCCCTCTGAGTAAACCAGAAAAGCATATCTTTCAAAGGTCCTGGAATCGCCAGATATCTTCCTAAAAACCTGTGGAAAAAATTCATGAGATTCTGCCAGACAACGGCTGCTCCCAAAAAGATCAGGCAATAAGAAGTAAGCTTACGATACCGGGTAAAAAGCAGATCCCGATTGCGAATCAAAACGTCAATATGGAAGAAGTAGTCGTCCTCCACCATATAAAACTCGTCGTCCGGCAGCGTGACCAGATGATTGACATGGAAAAAGCTGTAAAACCACAGCACCGGAGAGAGAAACATAAGGGGCGGAAACAAAGCGCCGCTGCAGGTAAGAAGCAGGAAAAACAGGGACATAACGCTGATTCCGTGTTTAAAAAAGCCCAGGTACATCTCGCCGGCTCCCGGCAGCAGAGAGCAGCAAAATGTAAAGAAACGATTTTTCTTTCTAGTCATATCAGATTACCTCCAATTAAAAATATCATAAGAAAAATTCAGGATAGAATCGGAAATCTTTTGGGTGTTGTCAGATACCTGAGATTCGATTCTCCGCCCGGAAATCCTGGTCTGGGACCCGGGATCCGTAAGACTGGGCAGGGAAAACAAAAGGAAGAGAGCTCCTGCCACCGCAGCGCCTACTTTCAGGGTGTAGGCGAAAAGCTGAAGCTTTCTGGAGACCTGGCGGGTCTTTACCGCCACCTGAACATCCAGATTACGGCTTTTCTTTAAAATATCCTGGGAAAATCCCATGGGAGCGCAAACCGAATAATAGCGTTCCGTCTCATCGGCAAAGGCATTGAGAAAATCATCGGATTCCGCGATTTCCTCCAGGGATTCCAAATAAATTCTGGCTTTCGGGTTATTTCTCATGTCAGGTTTTCCTCCTTTAAGCGGTATCGGCACGCGCCGCTGCGCGTCACCTGCCAGTTCGTCAGAACGCATTCCAGTTGCGAAACTTTCGTTTCACAGGCGTTCTTCCTCCTTTCGATACATCTTTTTCAGCATGCCCTTAGCCCGGTAGATCTGGGTCTGGAGGGTTTTGATGTTTTTTCCGGTTTTCTCTGCAATTTCGCGGATTTCCATCTCATGGTAATAGTAATCAAGGGCGACCTCCCGGTAAGGAGGGGATAGCTGGCAGCAACAGTCATAGAGCTGTTTCTTTACGGATTCCTCCAGACAAATCTCCTCCGGGGAGGAGCTGGCGTCGGGGATAGCGGAAAAATATTCGTCTGCCGTAGGGACGCTGCGCCGGCCGGCGCGCTTTAAATAATCAATGCACTTATTGGTGGCAATGCGGCACAGCCAGGCCCGCTCATTGCTGCCGTCAAAACGCCCCAGATTTTTATAAGCGGAAAGGAAGGTATCCTGCGCCAGATCCTCTGCATCAAAATAGTCGCCGGTCAGGCGGAAGCATATGGAGTAAATCAGATTCTGATATTGGCGGATCAGGCGTTCCAGCATTTCTTCATCGGTCAAGTGTTCCCCTCCTTATCTGGCTCTGATGTATATTCTGCAATGCTACCCTCAGCGGATAAGGGGACACAAGGCTCTTGTCCACTGAGGATACCGTCTTACTTATTATAACGGATAAGAAGGGAAAATGTCTTCAATAAGATTGAACTGGTTATTTGGACAAAAATATGATAGACTAATACCAGGATTTAAGCATTTAAGACAGGGAGGTGCTTTCATGGGAAAATTAGTCCGCTATCACGTCATTGCCAGAGGACGGGTTCAGAATGTAGGATGCCGTTTCTTTGTATACATGGAAGCCAGAAATCTGGGAGTTACCGGTTATGTGGAGAATCTATATGACGGTACGGTCCGGATGGAGCTTCAGGGAGATCCGGTAAAGCTGACCAACCTTTTGGATGCTATCCGAAAGGGAAACGGCTATATGCGGGTGGATGACCTGGATATTAAGGAGATTCCGGTAAAGCCGGGAGAGAAGCGGTTCGGGATGGATTGAGAACGACACACAGGCCATAGAAAGGAGCAGGAAGGAATGAAACGAGTATTTTTAATTGTACTGGACAGCGTGGGGATTGGTGAGATGCCGGATGCGGCAGAATTTGGAGATGAGGGGAGCAACACCCTGAGGGCTGCCAGCACCAGCCCGTATTTTTCCATGCCCAATATGAAAAAATTAGGACTATTTAACATTGACGGGGTCACCTGCGGGGAACGGGAAGAAAAGCCGGAAGGCGCAGTGGCAAGGATGACCGAGGTTTCCAGGGGAAAGGACACCACCATCGGACATTGGGAGATTGGGGGAGTGATTTCTCCGGAACCCTTACCCACCTTCCCGGATGGCTTTCCACAGGAACTTTTAGATGCTTTTGAGAAGGAGACCGGGAGAGGCGTCATTTGCAACAAGCCTTATTCCGGAACTGAGGTCATCAAAGATTACGGCAGAGAACACGTAGAGACCGGTAAACTGATTGTCTATACCTCTGCAGACAGCGTATTCCAGATTGCAGCCCATGAGGATTTGGTACCCATCGATGAATTGTACCGCTATTGTGAAATTGCCCGTCGTCTGTGCGCCGGAAAATTCGGGGTGGGCAGGGTGATTGCCCGGCCTTTTGAGGGAGAATGGCCCTTTAAGAGGACATCCCGCCGCCATGACTATTCCCTGACGCCCCCTAAGGCCACCATGCTGGATGCTATAAAAGAGTCGGGGAAAGAAGTGATTGCAGTAGGGAAGATCAATGATATTTTTGCTGGCCAGGGGGTGACGGAGATGGTTCGAACCTCCGGCAACGGAGAGGGAATTGACAGGACCCTGGAATATTTAAGCAAGGATTTTGAGGGCCTGTGCTTTATTAATTTAGTGGATTATGATATGCTCTACGGCCATCGGAACGATGTGGACGGCTATGCCAAAGCGCTGACCTATTTTGATGAAAGGCTTCCTGAGATTTTACAGGCCATGAAGGAGGAGGATATCCTGATGATCACGGCAGATCACGGCTGCGATCCCATTACCCCATCCACGGATCATTCCAGAGAATATACGCCTCTGGTGATTGCAGGAGCGCCGGTAAAGGCGGGAGTAAACCTGGGCACCAGGAAGTCCTTTGCAGACACGGCTGCAACCATTTTGGATTACCTGGGGGTAAAGGGAGAGATTTCCGGGGAAAGCTTTTTTCATGAGATTTGCGCCTTGAAAAAAGGCTGATTTATCATAGATGACAGGAGAATTGAGATGGACAGAAATGATATTTTTAAAACAGTAGACCACACTCTTTTAACCCAGGGAGCTACCTGGGCCCAGATTAAGGAAATTTGTGACGATGCGGTAGCATATGGAGCGGCATCCGTTTGTATTCCGCCTTCCTATGTAAAAAGGGCCTGGGAGTATCTGAAAGGAAAGATGCCGGTATGTACGGTTATCGGCTTTCCCAATGGATATAATACCACCAGAACCAAGGTATTTGAGACCAGGGACGCCATCGAAAACGGGGCGGAAGAGATCGATATGGTCATCAACATCGGAGATTTAAAGGACAGGAATTATGAGAAAATCCAGGCTGAGATTGAGGAAATTAAAGCTGCCTGCGGGGAAAAGATATTAAAGGTTATTATTGAAACCTGTCTTTTAACAGAGGAAGAAAAGATAAAGATGTGTCAGGTGGTGACAGAGGCGGGAGCCGATTTTATTAAGACTTCCACCGGATTTTCCACGGCTGGGGCTACATTTGACGATATTAAGCTATTTGCGGCCCACGTAGGCCCGAAGGTGAAGATGAAAGCCGCCGGCGGCATCAAGTCCTTTAAGGACGCGGAAACCTTTATCAGTCTTGGGGCCTCCAGACTGGGGACCAGCCGGATTGTCAAGCTGGCAAAGGCGGAACAGATCGAGGAAGACAGCTACTGACGGCGCATCTGCCCTTACAGGGTCAGACGACGGGAATGTGTTCTGACGAACTGGCAGATGACGCGAAGCGGCGCATGCCGGTACTGCTTAAAAGGAGGCGGCAGCTTATGAGAATGTATGATCTGATTGAAGAGAAAAAGCGGGGCGGCGCCCTTTCAGACAAGGAAATTGCCTATATGATACAAGGCTTTACAGCCGGGGAGATTCCGGATTACCAGATGGCGGCTATGCTGATGGCAATTTATTTTCAGGGAATGACGGATGACGAGATAACCGCTATGACCATGGAGATGGCCAGATCCGGGGATATGGTGGATTTAAGCGCCATAGAGGGGATCAAAGTGGATAAGCACAGCACAGGAGGAGTCGGAGATAAAACCACCCTGATAATCGGCCCTATTGTGGCGGCCTGCGGCGTAAAAGTGGCCAAAATGTCGGGAAGAGGCCTGGGACATACGGGCGGCACCATTGACAAGCTGGAAAGCATTCCGGGCTTTTCCACCTCCATTCCCAGAGAAGAATTCTTTGAAATCGTAAACCGCACCGGAATCGCCGTTATCGGCCAGTCTGGAAATATGGTACCGGCAGACAAAAAGCTTTATGCTCTTCGGGATGTAACTGCTACGGTAGACAGCATCCCTCTTATTGCATCTTCTGTTATGAGCAAAAAGCTGGCGGCGGGAAGCGACGGTATTGTGTTGGATGTAAAGACCGGAAGCGGAGCATTTATGAAAACCCTGGAGGATTCTATCCGTTTAGCCAGGAAGATGACAGTGATTGGAACCAGCGCCGGGAGAAAGTGCTGCGCCCTTATAACCGATATGGATGTGCCCTTGGGCTATGCCATCGGAAACGCCCTGGAGGTTCAGGAGTCCATTGAGGTGCTAAAGGGGCAGGGGCCTGCTGACCTGCGGGAAGTGGCTCTGGAATTGGCAGCCAATATGCTTTCTATGGCGGAGAAAGGAACCCTTAAAGAGTGCAGGGCCATGGCAGAAGCCGCCATCAAAGACGGCAGCGCCTTAAAAGCTCTTATCAGGATGGTAGAAGGCCAGGGCGGCGACACAAGCTACGTAGAAAATCCGGAGAAACTTCCCAGAGCGGCATTTTCCTATGAGGTAAAGGGGGACTACCAGGGAACCGTAACCCATATGGACACAGAGGCGGTGGGGATCGCTTCGGTGATGCTGGGAGCCGGGCGCAGCCGGAAGGAAGACGCCATTGACCCGGGGGCCGGAATTGTACTAAAGAAAAAATACGCAGACCGGGTAGAGCCCGGGGAAGCGCTGGCAGTTCTCTACGCTTCTGACGAGAGGCTGTTTTCGGAGGCGGCGGCAAAGCTTAAGGAAGCTTATACCATAGAAGAGAAGATCCCTGAGGAAAAGAAGCTGGTGTATGCCAGAGTGAGCGGGGACGGGGTGGAGAGGTATTGAGTTAAGAAGGTAAAAATATTATGAGCGAATTAATGCGGCTTGATGAAGAATATAGAAGCTGGATACAGGAACTTGGAAACAGATATAGAACGAGCCAGATTAAGGCTTCTATCCGTGTGAATAATGAGATGTTAATGTACTATTGGTCAGTAGGAAAGGATATTTCAGAGAGACGCGCTGATAGTAGGTGGGGAAATAAGTTTTTTCAAAATATGAGCATGGATTTGACAGATATGATTCCTAATGTAAAAGGATTTTCACCGACGAATTTGCGTTACATGATGAGGTTTTATGAACTTTTTAAGGACATTGAAATTGTTCCCCAACTTGGGGAACAATTTACAATGGCGACTAATAAAGTTTTCATGATTCCATGGGGACATATTAAATTGTTGATAGATAAGTGCCATGATAATTTGGAAAAGTTTGATTTCTACATTAATAAAGCTATTGAAAACAATTGGTCAAGAGCTGTTTTGTTAAATTTTATAGATTCAAAATTATATGAACGCCAGGGACAGGCAATTACAAATTTCAAATATACATTACCGAAGGAAACAAGTGATTTAGCACAGGAAATCACAAAAGATCCATATAATTTCGACTTTGTTGCAATTCGTCAGGGATATAATGAAAAAGAATTAAAAGATGCATTGATGGATAATGTACAGAATTTTTTGATGGAACTTGGAACAGGATTTGCGTTTGTTGGGAGAGAATATCGGTTACAGGTAGGGAAAACAGAGCAATATGTAGATATGTTATTTTATAATATAAAGCGGCATTGCTACGTAGTGGTTGAAGTAAAGGTTGTGGAATTTGAACCGGGATTTATTTCACAGACGGCTACATATGTTTCAGCAATAAACCATACGCTTAAAGGGGAAGGGGATACTCAGACCATAGGTCTTCTTATCTGTAAAACTAAGGATAATATATTGGCAAAATATGCAGTTGAAACATCTACAGAACCGATTGGAATATCTGAATACGAATTAAATGCGATGATGCCTAAAGATTTTAAAGGAACATTACCTACAATAGAAGAATTAGAACAGGGGCTAAAAGAAGACATTGCAAATAAAGGGGATTACCCTAATGGATAATAAAAAAGGATAAAACAGCAAAAGTGGATAAATACGAAATTTTAAAAAAATATTTTGGGTACGATTCGTTTCGAAACGCCCAGGAAGCGCTGATTGACAATATACTGGAGGGAAAGGATACGTTAGGCATTATGCCCACCGGAGCCGGAAAATCCTTATGCTATCAGATACCGGCTTTGTTAATGGACGGAATCACTTTGGTGATTTCTCCGTTAATTTCTTTAATGAAAGATCAGGTAGGGAGCTTAAACCAGGCCGGAATACACGCTGCCTTTCTAAACAGTTCATTAACGGCAAATCAATACTATAAGGCCTTAGGTTTTGCAAAGCAAGGACGGTATCCCATTATATATGTAGCGCCGGAACGGTTAGTTACAGAAGAATTTTTAGACTTTGCCCTACATAGCAAGATTGTCATGGTGGCAGTAGACGAGGCTCATTGCGTATCCCAATGGGGCCAGGATTTCCGGCCAAGCTATTTGAAAATCGTGGAGTTTATTAAAAGATTGCCAAAACGCCCGATTGTCAGTGCATTTACGGCCACGGCAACCAAGGAAGTCAGAGACGATATTATAGACATACTAGAACTGCAGAGCCCTATGGTGATTACCACCGGATTTGACAGAAATAATCTGTATTTTGGCGTGATGACAGTAAAAGACAGATACAGGGCGATTAAAAATTATCTGGAAACCCATAAAAGTGACAGCGGTATTATTTACTGCCTGACGCGAAAGCAGGTAGAAGAGATCTGTGAAAATTTAATTAAAGACGGATTTTCCGTAACCAGGTATCATGCCGGTTTAAGTGATAAAGAAAGAAGAAAAAACCAGGATGATTTTATTTACGACAGAGTACCGATCATGATTAGTACGTCAGCATTTGGCATGGGGATAGATAAGAGCAATGTGAGATTTGTGCTCCACTACGGGATGCCAAAGAATATAGAATCCTACTATCAGGAAGCAGGCAGGGCAGGACGCGACGGGGAACCGGCAGAATGTATTTTATATTACAGCAGCAAGGATGTAATCACCAATCAGCTGTTTATTGATAATAACCAGGATAATGCTGAGTTAGATCCGGTAACAAGGGCAATCGTAAAAGAGCGCGATAGAGAGCGATTGAAAAAAATGACTTTCTATTGCTTTACCAATGAATGTCTGAGAGATTATATACTAAAATATTTTGGGGAGTATGGCAGCAATTACTGCGGAAATTGTTCCAATTGCCTGACTCAATTTGAACAAGTGGATGTAACAGAGATTGCAAGGGCGCTGATTGGATGTGTGGGGAGCAGCAGGCAGAGATACGGGACAACCGTAATTATTGATACCGTACATGGAGCGAATACAGCAAAGATAAAGAACTACAGAATGAATGAAAATCCTTATTATGCTGTTTTAAGCAAGGTTCCAACCTACAGAATCAGACAAGTATTAAATCAGCTGCAAATAGAAGAATATTTGTTTATTACAGGTGATGATTACGCAGTAGTGAAGCTGACAATAAAATCCAAAGAAATCATAGAAGAAAATAAGCAAATTACGATGAAGCTGGCAAAAGAAGCAGACAGGCCTGCAAAAGAATCTCAGTCCAGAAGCAAGAAAAACAAAGCAGGGATACTGGGAAATCAACAGTTTACAGACAAAGAAGAAAGCCTGTTTGAAAGCTTAAGGACCCTTAGGACAGAGATTGCAAGAGAAGAAAAAGTGCCCCCCTACATTGTGTTCTCTGACAAAACATTGACCCATATGTGTATTATAAAACCGAAAACAAAGCAGGAAATGCTAAAGGTATCAGGCGTAGGAGAGTTTAAATTTGAGAAGTATGGGGAACGGTTTTTAAAGTGTATAAAAAAATTTGAAAGTAGTTAAGCTTCTTTTAAAAGCTGGTAAAGTGTGGTATTATAGAATTGAAAGGCGGTAAATCAAATCATGGCGCAAGCGGCAACACAACAAAAGATTACAGAGAAGGGCTGCTGTGGAGCGCCTGACTGGATCATTGAGATTGTATCGCCTGGCAGCAGGAGGACGGATTATTACATTAAGTTGTTTCAATACCGGACAGCAGGAGTTAAGGAATATTGGATTGTAGACTATGAGAAGATTGATTTAAGCAATATAAATAAAACATCTAAATGAAAAGGAGAGAAACGTATGAGATTAGTAACCCGCTCAGATTTTGACGGACTAGCCTGCGGAGCATTATTAAAACAGGCAGGAATCATTGACAGCTGGAAGTTTGCTCATCCCAAGGATTTGCAGGACGGCCTGGTAGAGGTGGACGAAAACGACTGCCTGGCCAATGTGCCCTTTGTGGAGGGCTGTGGCCTCTGGTTTGACCATCATTCCAGCGAGTTTGAGAGAAACCAGCTGGAAGGAAAGTATAAGGGCGAGAGCAGACTGGCTCCTTCCTGTGCAAGAATTATCTATGAGTACTACGGCGGGGCAGAGCGATTCCCCCAGTACACAGAGATGATGGAAGCGGTAGACAAAGTAGACTCCGGCAATCTGACCATTGATGAGATCCAGAATCCCACCGGATGGATTTTAATCGGATTTTTAATGGATCCCAGAACCGGCCTGGGGAGATGGAGACAGTTTACCATTTCCAATTATCAGTTAATGGAAAAGCTGATTGACGCCTGCCGGGTTATGACCACTCAGGAAATTCTGGATATGCCGGATGTAAAAGAGCGTATTGAAATCTACATGGAGCAGACCGAGAAATTTAAAGAGATGGTAAAGGCTCACACAAGGACAGAGGGCAGTACCATTATTACGGATTTAAGAGGAGTGGATCCCATCTATACCGGGAACCGTTTCCTGATTTACAGCATGTATCCGGAGCAGAATATTTCAGCCTGGATTGTATCAGGAAAGGGCGGCCGGGGCTGTTCCGCCGCCGTAGGCTACAGTATTCTCAACCGCACTTCCAATATTGACGTAGGAAAGCTGATGTTAAAATATGGCGGCGGAGGCCATAAGGCCGTGGGAACCTGTCAGTTCTCCAACGAAAATATGGATGAAATGCTTCCTAAGATGTTAAAAGAGCTGGTAAATGGATAAGGGTAAAAGAAAAGATAGGAAGTAATAGAAAAGGCGCATGGAACAGAAAGTGTAAACCATGCGCCTTTTGCGTCCGGACAAAAGTATAAGCCATGGGCTATAAAACGCAAAAAAATTTGAAGTCAACCGGCTAAAACAATCGTTATAGGGAAAGAAGAGTGCAATAAACCTGTATGCGCCCGCAGCGGACGCGCCACCGCACAGAAAAGCCCGGCGGGCACATGGGGCATACCTGAACTTATGCCGCCTAATCGGCGGCGGACTTTTTATCGTAACAGGAGGATTGATTCATGAGTGAGAAGGACAGAGAGCAGGAATTTGACAGACAGATTCAATCGCTTTTAGAGGAAGAACCTGCCGGGAAAAAGAAAAAAGGCAGATTCCGCCGGTTGAGCAAAAAGAAAAAGATTATTTTGGGCTGCGGGGTTGCCGTTATCGCAGCATTTCTGGGACTTAAGCTGTTTGGGGGAAACAAAGAGGTGATCCCCATGGCGGCTACCGCGCCCCTGGAAAAGGGCAATATAGAGAATATCCTTTCCGTCAGCGGCCCGGTTTCCGGAACCGACAGCGTAGATGTGGTTTCCAATATTCATGCGGAGATCAAGAGTATTGAGGTAAAGGAAGGCGACAAAGTGACAGAAGGTGAGCTTTTGGCAGAGATTGACGATTCCGATCTGCTAAAGGAGCTGGAGATTGCCCGAAATTCCTATGATTTGGCGGTAGCTACCAGGGATGAAAACCTGCGGGATGCAAGGAACGGCTATGCCAAAGCACTTCAGGACTATGAGGCAGCCCGGGCAAACTATAACCGTCAGAGCGTTTTAGCCCAGGCAGGGGGGATTTCGGCGGTAGAGCTGGAGGCAGCGGCAAACGCTCTTGAGGACGCCAAACGGGCAATAAATGGTTATACTCTGGAAAACGGGCAGGTGACGGCAGACAAATCCTATGAGCTGCAGATTAAAAATGCCCAGTATAACCTGGATAAAGCAATGGAGAACCTGGAAGCGGCCAAAATTAAAGCGCCTATTTCCGGAACCGTGGTGAGAGTCAACAGCAAAGTGGGCCAGTTTGCCGACAAACCGGAGGAAAACGAGCCGATTTTCATTATTGAAAACCTGGACACCCTGGAATTGGAAATCAAAATCAGCGAGTATTCTATCGGCAAAGTAAAGGTAGGACAGCGGGCCGAGATTACGGCCGATATTTTAGGAAACGACAGCGTGCAGGGGGAGGTATTATCCATTTCTCCCACTGGCGAGGAAAAAGGGGGCGGCTCCACGGAGCGGGTTATCCCTACGATTATCCGGGTATTAGATGAGGACACCAGCCTGATTGCCGGAATTACGGCCAAAGCCGCCATTGTCCTGGAAGAGGCAAAAGATACCTGGGTGGTTCCCATTTCCGCCCTTCGCACAGAGATGGACGGAACCCTTTCTCTGGTGGCAGTAGAAAACGGCATCTGCCGGATGATCCCTGTAACGACCGGAGTTGAGAGCGATATCAGCGTAGAAATTTTCCCGGCTGAAGGGGCAGTCCTTACAGAGGGGATGTCATACATAATCACACCGGATCCCATGCTGACAGAGGGCAGTAAGGTGACAGAACTGCCCTCTGCGGGCAGAACTGCTTCCATGACGGAGGAAAGTTCTGCGGCTGTTAAAGGCAGTGAGGACGAATCTGCTTCCGGGACTCAGGAGGAAAGCGCGGAAACGGCTGAAGGCGATGCAGCCGGTTCGGACGCTCTGACAAGCGCCCCTGCGGCAGAGTAGGGGGACGCTTATGAAAATAAGATGGAACCTGCCGGGACGGAAAAAGAATCTTCCTTCCTATCTGACGGAAAATGTGGAAGAAGATTTAATCCGCCTGGAAAATCTGGTAAAAATTTATGATACCGGAGCCATTAAGGTGCTGGGCTTAAAGAAAATCAACCTGACCATTAAACGGGGGGAATTTGTAGCCATTATGGGCCAGTCCGGTTCCGGAAAATCAACCCTGATGAACATTTTAGGCTGCCTGGATCGGCCTACCCTGGGCCATTACTATCTGGACGGGGTGGATACGGCCGCCCTTACCCCTAATGAGCTTTCCGACATCCGAAACCGAAAAATAGGCTTTGTATTTCAGTCCTTTAACCTGATATCCAGAACCTCAGCGGTAAAAAATGTGGAGATTCCCATGATATACGCCCGCAGATCCAAAAAGGACAGAAGGGAGAGGGCGCTGCTTCTGCTGGAAAAAGTAGGATTGGGCCAGAGGTTTGAACACATGCCCAACGAGCTTTCCGGCGGACAGAGGCAGAGGGTTGCTATTGCCAGAGCCCTGGCCAACGAACCGCCTCTGATTCTGGCTGACGAACCTACAGGAAACTTAGACACCGCTTCCTCTGTGGAAATTATGGAGATTTTCAGTGAACTTCACCGGGAAGGGGCCACGGTAGTGGTGGTTACTCACGAGGAAAACATTGCCGCCTTTACCCACCGGATTATCCGTTTTCAGGACGGAAAGGTGGTAAGTGACGAGATGAATCCCAATCCCACGGTTACCGGCAATGAGAACCATATGGAAGGGCTGTACCGGGTTCACTCCCAGGATCCGGCCGTCGGAGCAGAGATAACAGGGAAACAGGAGGAAATACATGCTGATTGAAAATATGTTCATGGCATTTCACGCTATTAAAGCCAATAAAATGAGGGCATTTCTTACTATGCTGGGAATCATCATCGGTATTGGCTCTGTCATCTCCATTGTTTCTATCGGCGATACCATGAGAAGCATGTTTACGGAGATTTACAAGGATGTGGGCCTGACCCAGGCTTATATTTATATTGGCTACTGGGTGGACGACGTACATCAAAGTGATTTTTTTACCCTGGACGATCTGGATCGGATACAAGAAGTCTTCGGGGACGAGATTGCCTATATCGATAGCAACGCTTTTGTGAGTTCTAAGGTTCAGGCAGGAAGAACTACTATGGACTTTAATTTTACAGGGATAGATTATAACTATATTGATGTCCAGCCGGTAACCATCGTGGCAGGCCGGTATCTGAACCAGGGGGATATTCTGGGAAGAAAGAAAAATATCGTCATTGAGGAACAGAGCGCCATAAACCTGTTCGGCACGGCGGAAGCAGTGGGAAAGACTTTCCGCACCACTATTTATGGGAATACGGATGAATACAACATTGTAGGCGTTTACCGCAAAGAACAGAGCGCTTTTGCCGCTCTTATGATGGGCAGCTCAGGGGATAAGGGAACGGCATTGATCCCTTATACCATTCTTACCTGGCCTAATGATTATTTTTATGAATGCCACGTTTTTGCCAGGGAAGATGTGGACCTGGCGGATTTCTTTACCCGGCTTACCGCTTTTATTGCCAAGATGAAGGGAAGAGCGCCCCAGGATTACTATACCATGACGGCTATGGATGAGATGGCAAGCGTAGACAGCGTAATGGGTGGAATCTCTGCCGCAGTAGGAGGAATTGCCGCTATCTCCCTGTTGGTAGGAGGCATCGGCATCATGAACATCATGCTGGTATCTGTCACCGAGAGAACCAGGGAGATCGGCATCCGAAAGGCTCTGGGGGCAAGGACCAGGGATGTTTTGATTCAGTTTTTAACCGAATCTGCCCTGCTGTCCGCCTGCGGGGGACTGCTGGGAGTCAGCCTGGCAGTGGGGCTGGTAAGTCTGGGAGGCATACTCTTTGGAATACCGGTGGTGATAAAGCCATCCATTGTAATAATGGCAGTGTCTTTCTCTGCGGTTGTAGGCATCTTTTTTGGCCTCTATCCTGCGTCAAAGGCGGCTAAGGCCGACCCCATTGACGCCCTGAGATATGAATAAATATGCATAAAGGGGACGCTGCAAAATAGCGCTCCCTTTTTTGTATAAAAAAACAGAAAGCGAAACGTGTCTGATTATGTCTGAGAAAAAAATGTAAAAATTTATTCAGATAGGGTCGCCAAGATTTGTTAATTGTGGTATACTAAGGTGATATCTTATGGACAGAGGAGCAGAGCTTATGCTAAATGAAGAAAAAATCAGACTGATGACGGAAATCGCCATGTTTGAGAAAAAGGAAGGGAAGAATATTTTTCCTTATCATAAGTATTTTAAAAGCGATTATATTGGAAGCAGGGTTATGAGAAGCTTCTTTAAATACACCCTGTGCGCTCTGCTCTGTCTGCTTATCTGGGGACTTTACAACCTGGACAGCCTTCTTAACACGGTTAATTTAGGCGATCTTTTTGTCAGAGGGGAGACGCTGATAAAGGTTTATCTGGCGGGCCTGCTCCTTTATCTGATTATAACGGCTGTAGTTGCAGACATCCGTTATCGCCGGGCTCATAAGGGGATGAGAGAATACGCCGCCAAGCTGCGGCGCCTGGAGAAGCGCTATGAATTCCAGAGCAAGACGAAAGAAATAAAGGAGGGCTCAAGGTCATGATGGGGCTGCTTGTCTTAAAAGAACGATTAAAGGAGTTTTACGGGAAATACGATATTTACATTAATCCGGTATTCCGCTTTTTGTTTGGCCTTTCTGCCATATGGATTCTCAATTCGAACCTGGGATTTATGGCGAAGCTGACGGAACCGGCGCCGGTGCTGGTAACGGGGCTTGTGTGTTCTTTCCTGCCTTACAGCATTATTTCCCTGGTGATTACTCTGATTATGCTGCTTCATTTATACAGCGCATCTTTGGAGATTGCTTTGCTGGTTGGCGTGCTGGTAGTGATTATCATTTTGCTTTACAGCGGACTTCAACCCGGAGACAGCTTCCTCTTGGTGCTGACTCCCATGATGTTTTTCCTGAACATTCCTTATGTGCTTCCTCTTTTGGTGGGGCTGGCCGGAAGCCTGACTGCGGTAATTCCGGTATCTCTGGGAATATTGGTCTACTATATTCTCCTGTATATTAAGCAGAATGTAGGAGCTTTAACCGGAACGGTGGCTGCCGCAGACATCACGCAGAAATATGTCCAGCTTATTAAGAGTATGCTTTCCAACCAAACGGCAGTGGTAATGATTGCCGCTTTTGCCTTAAGCATTGCGCTGGTGTATATGATAAAACGCCTGTCCACAGATTACTCCTGGTATCTGGCCATTGCTGCCGGAGTGATTGCCCAGTTGGGGGTGATTTTTGTGGGAAATATGATGTTTTCTATAACAGTGCCTATGGGAGATATGGTAGCTGGCATGGCAGTGTCAGTTGTAATTGCTTTGGTATATACCTTTTTCGCCTTTGCGGTGGATTATACCCGCACAGAGTACCTTCAGTACGAAGATGATGATTATTATTACTATGTAAAAGCGGTTCCTAAAATTGCGGTAACCGCCCGGGACGTAAAAGTCCAGAAAATCAATACCAGAAAAAACCGGATGGAATAATCCAAAAAACGGGAAAGGGGGTGCGGTATTGATATGGCAGATTTGTTAAATGGTTTATACAGCTGGCTTACATTTTTACCTAGAATGACCTTGGCGAATCTGATAGAAATCGTAATACTTTCCGCTCTGATTTATGAAATCCTGCTTTGGATTAAAAATACCAGAGCCTGGACTCTTCTCAGAGGACTGGTAGTAATTTTGGGCTTTGCTATTTTGGCAGAGCTGTTTAAGCTGACTATTATTTTGTGGATACTGGAAAAATCCCTGACCATAGCTGTGACGGCTTTGATTATCATATTCCAGCCGGAGCTACGCAAGGCTTTAGAGCAGCTGGGGAGTCAGAATCTGCTTAGCAATATTTTATCTATTGATGATAAAAAGTCTCAGTCAGGCTTTACAGACAAGACCATCAATGAGCTGGTAAAGGCCACCTTTGAGATGGCAAAGGTAAAGACAGGGGCGCTTATCGTCATCAGCCGGGATGTGCCCTTAAAGGAGATTGAGAGAACCGGCATTGAGGTGGACGGTATTGTCACCAGCCAGCTTCTGATTAATATTTTTGAGCACAATACCCCTCTCCACGATGGGGCGGTGGTGGTTCAGGGGAACCGTGTGACGGCGGCAACCTGCTATCTTCCTCTTTCCGATAATATGAATATCAGTAAAGAATTGGGAACGCGCCATCGGGCCGCAGTGGGCATCAGTGAAGTGACAGATACCATGACCATCGTAGTTTCTGAGGAAACCGGCCGTGTGTCTGTGGCCCGGGGCGGCAAACTGGAAAAGATTGGAAGCGCTGATGAGCTTAGAAGAGTATTAAGAGCTTCCCAGGGAGAGGATAAGGAGGCTGCTGTTAATCGGATTAAGATATGGAAGGGAAGGCTGAGAAATGAAAGAACGATTAAAGAGTAATCTGGGCCTGAAAATCCTGTCTGTTTTCCTTGCATTTTTCGTATGGCTTTTGGTAGTAAATGTGTCCGATCCCAGGCAGAGCGGCGAGAGAAGCGTGCAGCTTGAGATTATCAATGAGGATGTCCTGACAGACGCGGGACTGACCTATGAGCTGGTGGAACGGAGTACGGTAACCGTTGATTACACGGTGCATATGCGGAACAGTTCCCAGATCCAGCCGGCGGATTTCAGGGCTTACATTGACCTTGCAGATTGTAATGTTCTGGGAACCGTGCCGGTTCGGTTAGAAGTATTAAATCACAAAGATATGGTAACCAATGTCCGGGCCAACCCCAGCGTAGTCCATGTGGAGACAGAGCCTATCCAAAGAAAAGAATTTGAGCTGAAGATGGAGATTAAGGGGAAAGCTGCCGACGGGTATGAGGTCAACGGCTATACCCTTGCTTCAAAAAGGGTTTGGGTCAGAGGCCCGGAATCTTTAGTAGGCCAGATTACCGCAGTGGGAGTGGAAGTGGACATTGACGGCGCAGAGGGGGATGTAACCGGCGTCACCTCCCCGATATTTTATGACGCCAACGGCAATCCGCTGAATTTAGGAGAAAAGGTAAGCGTAAATCAGACAGAGATAAACTATACAGTACAGATATTAAAAGTTCGTCAGCTTGCCCTGGACTTTGAGGTGGGCGGTAATGTGGCGGACGGCTATCGGTTTACCGGGATTGAATGTGATGCCAAGACGATTTCCGTTGTGGGCTTGCGTTCTCAGCTGGCTTCCGTTACCAGCGTCACCATACCGTCAGAGGTTTTAAGTGTGGATGGTCTGATGGCAGGGAAGGTGGTAACAGTAGATGTAAGCCAGTTCTTACCGGAAGGAGTAAGAATGGTAACCGACAACGGCGATACCACCATCCATATCCGGCTTGATGTAGAGCGGCTGTCCTCCAGAACGTATTCCATTGACAAGGATGCCATTGTTCTTATGGGAAGCCGGGAAGGTTATGAATATACTTTTACGTCAGATACTATGGAAGTAACGGTGCAGGGTCTGGAGGAAGATTTGAACAGTTTGGAAAGCACTGCTATCAAGGCGTCTGTGGACGTGTCTCAGATGGAGGCAGGAACCCATGCGGCAATTATAAACTTTGAAGCCCTGGAACACGGCTATGAGATCCTTGACTATACCCGGATGTCTCTGACTGTCACAGACGGCAGCGGGACTTTGGGGCCGGAAGACGCATTGGAGGCGGGGGCGCCGGTCTCTGATGCAGGGGAAAGCAGCGAGAGTAAGGCCGGGCAGGCTGCAGAGGAAAGCTCTGAAGCCTAAATAGTCACTAAACCTGCCTGCGCCCGGCAGCGGACTTCTAATAGTAATCGGGGGAAACATTATGGTGAAGGCAAAAACACAAATTAAGAATCCTACCGGGCTTCACCTGCGCCCGGCAGGAATTTTATGTAAAGAGGCATTAAAATACAAGTCATCTGTTAATTTTTTGTTTAGCAACTCATACAACAATGCAAAGAGCGTGTTAAGCGTTCTGGGGGCATGTGTAAAGAGCGGAGACGAGATCGAATTCATCTGTGAAGGGGAAGACGAGGAAGCAGCGCTGGCTGCAATGTTGAAAGCAGTAGCAGACGGTCTGGGAGAATAACGATTAAAGAGAAATACTATTTTAAGGAGGTATAAGGTATTATGTTTAAAGGAACAAGTGCATCAGCAGGTATTGGTATTGGAAAAGTAGCCATTGTGGAGGATGTCCAGCTGGTTATCAAAAGGGAAACGGTTTCCAACCCTCAGGCGGAGCTGGAACGCTTTAAAGCCGCTCTTATGCAGAGCATTAAGGAGACGGGAGCTTTGGCAGCGGATCTGGCAACCAGAGTGGGGGAGAAGGAGGCCGAGATCCTGAATGGCCATTTGATGCTGCTGTCGGATCCCATGCTTACAGGGGAGATCGAGAGCGCCATTACCAACGAGGGGGTAAACAGCGAGTACGCCATTGAGCAGACCTGCAACACCTATGCGGATATGTTTGCTTCCATGGGGGATGAACTGATGCAGCAGAGGGCAACTGACATGCGGGACATTAAGACTCGTATGCAGAAGGTTCTCATGGGAGTGGAGTCTGTGGACATTGCATCTCTTCCTGCCGGCACCATTATTGTGGCAAAGGACTTGACCCCGTCTATGACTGCCGGGATTAATCCTCAGAATGTAACTGGTATCGTAACCGAGCTGGGCGGACGGACTTCCCACAGCGCCATCCTGGCGAGAGCCCTGGAGATCCCCGCAGTAGTTGCGGTGGCGGATTTCTTAAGCCATGTAAAAAATGGAGATGAAGTAGTGCTGGATGGCTCCGACGGCAGTATTTATGTAAATCCCGATCCGGCTGTAATGGGAGAGTATGAGGCCAAGAGAGATTCCTTCTTAAAAGAAAAGAAGGAATTGGAACAGTACATTGGCAAATCCACTGTTACTAAGGACGGAGTTCATGTGGAGCTGGTTGCCAACATTGGCAAGCCGGAAGACGTGGATAAGGTACTCCAGTACGACGGCGAGGGCGTAGGCTTATTCCGCACGGAGTTTTTGTTTATGGATCGAAATGCAATGCCTACTGAGGATGAGCAGTTTGAAGCATACAAGAAGGTGGCAGTCGCCATGAACGGCAAGCCGGTAATTATCCGTACTCTGGATATCGGCGGCGACAAGGAGATCCCCTACATGGGCCTTGAAAAGGATGAAAATCCCTTCCTGGGCTACCGTGCAGTGCGCTTCTGTTTAGACCGGAAAGAGGATGTGTATAAGCCTCAGCTTCGGGCCCTTTTACGCGCCAGCGCTTTCGGCAATATTAAAATCATGGTTCCCCTGGTAACCTGTATCGATGAGCTGCGCCAGGTAAAGGCCATTATCAAAGAATTAAAGGAAGAATTGGATTCCTGCCATGTTCCCTACAACAAGGATATCCAGGTAGGCATTATGGTGGAGACTGCCGCTGCCTCCCTGATTGCAGATATCTTTGCAAAGGAAGCCGACTTCTTCAGCATCGGAACCAACGATTTAACCCAGTATACCATGTCGGTTGACAGAGGAAACGACAAGGTTTCCTACCTGTACTCCCCGTTAAATCCGGCAGTGCTGAGAAGTATTAAGAGAATTATTTCCTGTGGCCGGGAAGCTGGAATCATGGTAGGCATGTGCGGCGAGGCTGCCAGCGATCCTCTGATGATCCCGCTGCTTCTGGCATTTGGCCTGAATGAATTCAGTATGAGCGCTTCTGCCATCTTAAAGTCCAGAAAGCTGATTACCAGCTACAGCACAGAAGAGCTTCAGGCAGTTGCAGACAAGGCTATGAGCTTTGCAACGGAAAAGGAAGTAGCACAATTTATGAAAGAATTTGTGGAGCAGTAATTGATGATTATTTATTGCGTCTGTTATTTAACCAGCTTTTTGCTGGCCCAGGCCGGATGGTATATCCCATCCGGCCTGATGCTCATTGGGGCCGCCCTGTATATTTACTGGAAGGATTGGAGAAAAACCGGAAATCTCATCCATTTAAGAGGCCTGTTCTTTTTAGGCTTTGTGGGAGGGCAGGGAATCTCCTGCTTTAAACTGAGCCGTCTGCAGACGGAATGGTCTGTGGGGACGTGGCTGTGCTTTTTGACGGCAGCCCTGGCCTTTTATATCGCCTTTTCCCTTACAGAGGACAGGAACCCGGGCAGATGGGATGCCGGTGGGATTGGAAAAAGGATTAAAAAGGATCCTGCGGGTGAGACCCTGCGGGAATCTGGCATGAACAGGCGGAAAAAACGGGTAATTGCGGATTCCGGCGGCCTTATGGCGGCCATTTTAGGTATTACGGGGATATCTGCCGGAGCCTTTCTTCTGGAGGCGGCAGTGCTGGGCTATGTTCCCCTTTTGGTGCGGGGCGTACCCCACGCATACTCCTATTTCCACATCAGCGGGGTTCACTATTTTACGGTCTCCTGTGTGCTGGTTCCGCCTCTGGCAGTGCTGTTTTATCTTGGAAATCCCAGGGCTTCCCGGCTGGAAAAAACCGCCGTTGCCGTCTCGGCTGCCCTAAGCCTGGCAATTCCTGTTTTATGCGTGTCCCGGTTCCAACTGATTTTTGCGGTAGGGCTGTCGATGTTTTCGTATATTTCAGTAAAACGTCAGATAAATGTAAAAATGCTTTTGGGTTTGGGAGCGGCTATGATTCCCTTATACGTTCTTCTTACCATTGCAAGGAGTCACGATGTGGCCTATCTCAACGGGATCTTTGAGATGAAAAACAGCGCCACTCCCATATTTATTACCCAGCCTTATATGTATATTGCCAACAATTATGACAATTTTAACTGTCTGGTGGAAGAGCTGCCCTCCCACGCATTAGGACTCAGGATGCTGTTTCCGGTTTGGGCTTTAACGGGGATGAAGTTTTTCTACCCTTCCCTGACAGCATTTCCCATCTACGTAACCAAGGAAGAACTGACCACAGTAACCCTTTTGTATGACGCTTATTATGATTTCGGCATAATAGGAGTCGGAGCATTTGCCGCCTTGCTGGGCTTTTTCTGTGGCTATCTGGTAAAGAAGCTAAGGCATATGCAGAATCCGGCAGGATATCTTTTGTATGCCCAGATTGCCATGTATATGGCACTGTCATTTTTTACCACGTGGTTTTCCAACCCGGCCACATGGTTCTATCTGGCGGCAACCGGGGCAGTATGGGCGCTGTGCGAGGCAGTCCATCGGAGATGAACTCCGGAAAAAGTGAAGAGGAGGAAGAGAGAATGTTTTTGAAAGAATTATTTGGCAGCGGAAAGACAAAGGGACAGATTTTGGCTCCTGTAAGCGGAACCTGCATTCCCATGAGCAAGGTAAAGGATCCCACCTTCAGCCAGGAGATTCTGGGAAAAGGCGTTGCAATCATTCCCTCTGAGGGAAAAATAGTAGCCCCGGGAGACGGGGAGGTAACCATGGTTTTTGAGACCCGGCATGCCATCAGCATTACCACAGGCGGCGCAGAGCTGATTATCCATATCGGCCTGGATACGGTAAATCTTCAGGGACAATACTTTGAGGCTTTTGTAAAATCCGGCGATAAGGTAAAGGCCGGGGACTTGATGATAGAATTTGATCTGGAAAAAATCAAAGAAGCAGGATATGATGTGACTACCCCGGTAATCGTGTGCAACACTCCGGAATTCCCGGACATGGCCTGTCATACGGGAATGGAAGTTCGCGCAGGAGAAGGGATAATCGACTTATAGAGGAAAAGAGGAGAGAAATTATGATTTCAGAAAAAATGAAGCCCTTTGTGGAGAACAATTCCGCCATCCGCGCCATGTTTGAGGAAGGGAAAAAAATGGCGGCGGTCTATGGAAAGGAAAATGTCTACGATTTCAGCCTGGGAAATCCCAGCGTTCCGGCTCCGGCAGCAGTAAAACAGGCCATTCTGGATGTTCTGGAGGAAGAAGACGGGAGCATGGTCCACGGTTATATGAGCAACGCCGGATTTGAGGATGTGCGGGAAACTATTGCCCAGTCCTTAAACCAGAGATTTGGAACCAGCTTTCACGTAAATAACATTATAATGACCGTAGGCGCTGCCAGCGGTATGAATGTGATTTTAAAGTCCCTGGTGGATCCGGGGGATGAGGTTATCGCCTTTGCTCCCTATTTTATGGAGTACGGCGCTTATGTGAGAAATTATGACGGAGTTCTCACCGTAGTTTCCCCTGACACGGAAACCTTCCAGCCGAATCTTACCGAATTTGCAAAAAAAATCACCTCAAAGACCAAGGCAGTGATTATCAACACTCCCAATAATCCCACAGGCGTGGTATATTCAGCGGAAACTCTGGAGGCCATCAGCCGGATTCTGACAGAAAAGAGCAAAGAAACAGGCCGTTCCATTGTGCTGATTTCCGATGAGCCTTACCGGGAGCTGGCCTATGACGGCGTAGAGGTTCCCTATGTAACCAGGTTTTATAAGAATACCGTAGTCTGCTACTCCTACAGCAAGTCCCTGTCTCTTCCCGGCGAGCGAATCGGCTATCTGGTAATCCCGGATGAGATGGAGGACAGCAGCCAGGTATTTTCGGCGGCTTCCATTGCCAACCGGGTGTTGGGAAGCGTCAACGCGCCTTCTCTGATGCAGAGGGTGATTAAACGGTGCGTCAACGAAAAGGTAAACCTGGAAGCTTACGATAAGAACCGCAACCTGCTGTACAATAGTCTTAAAGACCTGGGTTTTCAGTGCATTAAGCCGGAGGGAGCTTTCTATCTTTTTGTAAAATCTCCTGTGGAGGATGAAAAGGAATTTGTAAACCTGTGCAAAAAACATCGGGTGTTGGTGGTTCCGGGAACCTCCTTTGCCTGCCCCGGCTATGTGCGGATTGCCTACTGCGTATCCTATGAGCAGATAGAAAGGTCCCTTCCGGCCTTTAAAGAGATTGCAGGAGAGTGCGGCTTATGAGAGGTTGGGAAAAGAATGTAAGAAAGGTGGTTCCCTACGTGCCCGGCGAGCAGCCGGCTTTGGAAAATCTGATTAAGCTGAATACCAACGAAAATCCCTATCCTCCGTCGCCAAAGGTTTTGGAGGCGCTGTCCCGGATGGACGGGGAGAAGCTTCGCAAGTACCCGGATCCGGCGTCCTCAAGATTGACCCGGGCCCTGGCAGAACGCTATGGAGTGGCGGAGGATCAGGTGTTTGTGGGAGTCGGATCCGATGACGTGCTGGGAATGGCTTTTATGACTTTTTTTAACTCGGAAAAACCGGTTCTGTTTCCGGATATCAGTTACTCTTTTTATCCGGTTTGGGCGGATTTGCTGCGGATTCCCTATGAGACCCGGAAACTGGACGAGAATTTTACCATCCAAAAGGAAGACTATCTGACAGAGAACGGCGGAATTGTCTTCCCCAATCCCAATGCGCCTACAGGCCTTCTCATGCCCCTCTCAGAGGTGGAGGAAATTGTGGCAGCCAATCCGGATGCAGTGGTGATTGTAGACGAGGCCTACATTGACTTCGGAGGCCGATCCGCAGTACCTCTCATTGCCGGATATGACAATTTGCTGGTGGTTCAGACCTTTAGTAAGTCCCGATCCATGGCGGGGATGCGTATCGGATTTGCCCTGGGCCAGGCCCCTTTAATAAAGGCCATGTCGGATATTAAATACTCTTACAACTCCTATACCATGAACCTTCCTTCCCAGGTGGCAGGGGTGAAGGCATTAGAAGACGAGGAGTACTTTCAGAGCACCCTGAAAAAGGTAATAGAGACCAGGGAGAAGGCCAAAACCCGCCTGTCCGCACTGGGCTTTACCTTCCCGGATTCCAGGGCCAATTTTATCTTTGCAAAGCATAAGGAAAAGCCGGCTGAAGAGATTTTTCAGGCCCTAAAGGAAAGGCAGATCTTTGTCCGGCATTTTAACCAGCCCAGAATTCACGATTATCTGCGGATTACCGTGGGGACGGATGAGGAGATGGAAGCGTTGTTTGCCTTTCTTGAGGAATATCTGTAGGGGAAAGAAAGCGGGTGATAGATGATGACAAATGCGGATAAGAAAAATACGGATTTTTATCATTATATCCGGGTTCTGTTAAATATTGTGATTCCGGCCGGAGGGACGCTTCTGGTGTGCTGGCTTTTGCCTAAATTTCTGCGGTTTTTTATGCCTTTTGTGGTGGGCTGGATTATTGCTATGATCGCCAATCCCCTGGTGCGCCTTCTGGAAAGCAAGCTGAAAGTGGTGCGGAAACATGGCTCCATGCTGGTGGTAGTGATGGTTCTGGCACTGATTATAGGAGGAATTTATCTGCTGATCAGTAAGCTGGCCATGGAAGCCTCCGGCCTGGCCAAAGATCTTCCCAGCCTTTGGGCTGCTTTCCAGACAGAGGCCAGAAGGATAGGACGCCAGCTTGACCAGATGTTTGCCTTTCTCCCGGATCAGATAGGGGAAAATCTGGAGGCTGTGGCAGACAATCTGGATTCTTATATCGGGGTAGTCCTGCAAAATATGGCCACTCCCACAGTGGAGGCGGCAGGAAGTGTGGCAAAAAGCCTGCCAAGTCTCCTGGTAAATACAGTGGTGATTATTCTGTCCTCGTACTTTTTTATTGCGGAGAGGGACAAAATCTTAAACCTTTGGAAACGGTATCTTCCGGAGAACAGCAAAAAGCATATGGCTCACATGCGCCAGGATGCGGTCCGCCTGGTGGGCGGCTATTTTGTGGCTCAGTTTCGGATTATGTTTGTAGTGGCGGCCATATTGACGGTAGGACTTCTGATTCTGCAGATTCCCTACAGCTTTCTTTTGGCCCTGTTAATCGCCTTTCTGGATTTCCTTCCGGTATTTGGCACAGGTACAGTGCTGATTCCCTGGGGACTGATTAAGCTTTTGTCCGGGGAATATTATCTGGCCGGCGGTTTGATTCTGCTCTATATTTTAAGCCAGTTTATCCGTCAGGCAATTCAGCCGAAAATCATGGGAGATACTATGGGGCTGCCGCCTCTTATTACTTTGATTCTGCTGTACATTGGATTTAAAGTAAGCGGTCTGGGAGGAATGATCCTTGCTGTTCCGGTAGGGTTATTGTTTTTAAATTTGTACAAATATGGAATCTACGATTCTATGATTGACAATCTGAGAATTTTCGTCCATGATATAGAGGAATTCCGAAAGAGGCGAGAAGGAGACCTGACCGATGGAAAATAATTTAGATACTGATCAGATAAAAGAGCTGGTATGGCGGCTGGCGTTTCCGTCCATGCTGGCTCAATTTGTCAGCGTATTTTACAGCATTGTAGACAGGATGTATATTGGAAATATTAAAGAAATCGGAGATCTGGCCCTGGCGGGGGTAGGGGTTTGCGGCCCCATTGTCACCATGATTTCTTCGGTGGCTTTTTGGGTGGGAATCGGAGGAGCCCCTTTGCTCAGCATCCGTCTGGGGCAGAAAAATGAAAAGAAGGCGGAGGAGATTTTGGCCAACTGTTTTCTGCTCCTTTCCGTAATGTCTGTGGCGATTACCATCTTGTCCTTAGGCGTAAAGGACTATCTTCTCAACTGGTTTGGAGCCAGGGGAGCGGTGTTTCCTTATGCGGACGATTACATCACTATTTACCTTTCAGGAACGGTATTTGCCCTTTTGTCTACAGGAATGAACCAGTTTATTATCTGTCAGGGCTTTGCCCGGGTGGGAATGAAATCGGTTCTCATAGGGGCGGTATTAAATATTATCCTGGATCCGGTATTTATCTTCGGATTTCACATGGGAGTGTCCGGCGCTGCTCTGGCTACTGTTATTTCCCAGATGGCGTCCTGCGTCTATGTGCTGCGTTTCCTGTTTGGCAGCCGGCCCATGATCCGGATTACCTTTGGCGGCTATCAGATAAAAGTTATGGCCCGGGTCCTTTTACTGGGCCTGACTCCCTTTTTGATTATTGCATTTGACAATATCCTGATTATTTCCTTAAACGCCACCATTCAGAAATACGGCGGGGCGTCCAGGGGGGACATGCTTCTGACCTGCAATACCATATTGCAGAGCTTTATGCTGATCGTTACCATGCCTCTCTCCGGAATTACAGGAGGAACCCAGACGATTTTGGGCTATAATTATGGGGCCAGAAGGCCGGATCGGATCAAAAAGGCCCAAAAGCATATTTTGATATTGAGCCTTGCTTTCACTGCCATGATGTTTGGGGCAGCACAGTTTCTCCCCGGATACTTTACCATGATTTTTACCAGAGATCCTCAGTACATAACAATGACGGTCCGGGCTATCCGGATATACTCGCTGATGATTATCCCCCTGGCTGTCCAGTATACGGTTGTGGACGGGTTTACCGGAATGGGGATTGCCGGGGTGGCTATTTCACTATCCACCTTCCGAAAGCTGATTTATTTTGCCGGTGTATTTTTGATTCCCCTGTGGTCTGACATCACCAATGTTTTTTATACCGAGCCTGTTTCAGATTTGACTGCCGCTGTGGTGTCCAGCATAGTTTACCTGCTTTTGATGAAAAAGATTGAGGAGGGAATTCTTTGAAAATATTAGTAAGCGCCTGCCTTTTGGGAGTAAATTGCCGGTATGACGGAACCGGCGAGATGCGAGAATCGGTAAAGGAACTGATGAAGGACCACCAGCTGATCCCTGTCTGTCCGGAGATATTGGGAGGACTGAAAACGCCCCGCTGCCCGGCGGAGCGCCAGGGGGACAGGGTGGTAACAAGAGATGGGGAGGATGTAACGGAAGGCTACCGGAGAGGAGCGGAAGAGACCTTAAAGCTGGCAGAACTTTTTGAATGTTCTGCCGCCATCCTAAAGGAGAGAAGTCCGTCCTGCGGCTGTGGGAAAATCTATGACGGAACTTTTACCAAAACTCTGAAAGATGGGGACGGAATCACTGCACAATTGTTAAAAGCCCACGGGATCCCGGTGCTTGGGGATGCCACGTCTGAGCTGCCGCATTTGGGGAATCTGAAGAGGAGAAAGTAGTTGATAGACAGCAGGCATACATGATAAAATGATATGAGATTCATGAAGGCTTACCCTCAGTGAACAAGGGCAACCGTGTGTCCCCTTGTCCACTGAGGGTAGAAAATATATGGAAAACTAGGAGATTGATTTGGAAAAAGAAGGATTGGAGAAGGAAAAGATTCAAAAACCCATAGAAGCAAAGCTGCTGGTCATTGCCGTGGGAGCGGCTGCGGCCCTTTTTTCAGGTATGGCTTCTTATTATATGGTAAGAGCACAGCATTACAGGGAGCGGTTTTTCCCCAACACGGTTATTAATGGCGTTGAGGCAGAGGGGCTTACGCCTGGTGAGGTTATGGGAGAGATTGCTTCCGGACTGGGAAATTATGAGCTGACTTTAAAGACCCGAAACGGAAATGAGGGGATCCGGGGCAGCCAGATTGGGCTTATGGCCCAGTTTGATGAGGATTTGGAAACTCTTTTGGAAGATCAGAACCCCTATGCCTGGGGACTGGGGTATTTTAAACCGGAGGAACATAAAATACCTACCGTTACAGTATTTGATCAGGAGCTTTTGGATAAAACGTTAGACAATCTGGCTTGCTTTGATCCATCCCGGATAGAAAAGCCGGAGAATGCCCGGATTTCTGATTATATTCCGGGAACCGGCTATGAGATTGTCCCGGAGACTCCGGGAACAGAGCTGAATAAGGATCAGGTAAAGGAAGTTGTTGCCGGGAAAATCATAGGAATGGAGAGGGAAGCCGACCTGGAAGCCGCAGGCTGTTATAAGACGGCAGAGATCCGCCGGGATTATCCTGGCCTGAAGGAAGAGTGCAGCCGGTTAAATCACTACGTCCAGACCAAGGTCACTTACCAGTTTGGGGAAAAAGAAGAGATTTTAGACGGAGATACCATAAACCAGTGGCTCATTCGGGGAGAGGATGGTACAATCTCCCTGGATGAGGAACAGGTAGCCGGATTTGTGGATGAGCTTGCGGATCAATACAACACAGCCTATACCACAAGAACCTTTCAGACCAGCTATGGCCCTGAAGTTAAGGTAAGCGGAAGCTATGGCTGGCGGATCAATAAAAAAGAAGAGACAGCCCGGCTTTTGGAAATTTTGGAGTCCGGGGAGAGCCAGGTAAGAGAGCCGGTATACTTTCAGAAGGCAGCTTCCTATGATGGCAGTGATTACGGAAATACCTATGCAGAGGTCAATTTAACAGCCCAGCATATGTTTTTTTACAAAGACGGGCAGATGGTGCTGGAATCGGATTTTGTCTCCGGAAACCAGAGAAGGAACTTTACCACTCCGCCGGGGATATTCGGTCTGACCTACAAGCAGAGGAAAGCAGTGTTAAAAGGACAGGGCTATGCCAGTCCGGTGGATTTCTGGATGCCTTTTAACGGGGGTATCGGATTTCACGACGCCACCTGGAGAGGGAGCTTTGGAGGAAATATCTACAAGACCAACGGATCCCACGGCTGTATCAATATGCCTTATGCCAAGGCAAAAGAGCTCTATGATCTGGTATATACCAATGTGCCGGTAATCTGTTATAATCTGGAGGGAACGGAGAGTGGAAAATCCTCCGCCGGTTCCCAGGGGGGAAGCGGATCCGGGACAAAATCCGGAGGAGGACAGTCCTGGCAGGCGGTTCCGCCCAGTGTGCCGGCGCCTCAGGAAACTCAGCCGGCAGTTTTGCCCAGCACGCCGGCGCCTTCTGAGACACCACCGGCGGTTCCGCCCGGTCAGCCCGCGCCTTCTGAGACGCCGCCTCAGCCAGAGGGAACTCTCATCACCCCGGCTCAGCCGGACGGACAGACGCCAGAGGGAAGCCCTGATGTGCCTTCCACCCTTCCGGCAGCGCCTTCTGCACCGGCAGATCAGCCTTCCGCACCAGCAGATCAGCCTTCCACACCGGCGGCTCAGCCTGACAGCCCGGTGATTACGCCGGCAGAAGACTTTGGTCCGGGAATGGTTTCTACCACCGCCGCGGACAAACAGCCGGAGATTGGCCCCGGCGTGTAGAGGAAAGGAAATCCAATGAACAGGAAAACATTTATCAGCAGAATGTTGATTTTATCTTTCATAATTTCCCTGATTGGAGGAAATACTGTATTTGCGGCCCCGGCGTGGACCGACGACTCCGGCGTAAGTTTGGAGTCGGAAGCGGGAATTGTTATAGACGCCCAGTCCGGAGCCGTGATATATGGAAAAAACAGCAAGGAACAATATTTTCCGGCCAGCATTACCAAGGTGATGACAGCCCTTTTGGTGCTGGAAAACTGCTCTATGGATGATATGGTGACATTTTCCCATGATGCAGTTTATAATGTAGAATCCGGAAGTACCAATGCAGGAATAGACGAAGGAGAGCAGATGACGGTAAAGGACTGCCTTTACGCTATGATGCTGAAGTCTGCCAATGAGGCGGCCAACGCCCTGGCAGAGCATGTATCCGGCAGCAGGGAGGCCTTTGCGGACTTGATGACAGCCCGGGCAAAGGAGCTGGGATGTGAGAATACCAGCTTTAAAAATCCCAGCGGCTTAAATGACCCGGAACACTATACCACAGCCAGTGATTTTGCCCTGATTGTCCGGGCTGCCTGGAAGCTGGAGGGATTTCGGGAAATAGAATCCAGGCTGACCTATCAACTCCCCCCTACCAGAAACGATCCTGAGGGCCTGATCATCCGCCAGGAGCACAAGATGATGCTGGAGTCCTGGGGCCAGTATTATGACCCTGAGGTAAAGGGAGGAAAGACCGGGTACACTATGCTTGCCGGGAATACCCTGGCCACCGTGGCAGAACGGGACGGAAGGACTCTGATTGTGGTGATTTTAAAAGGCAGCAAGCCGGATCACTATACCACTTATACGGATACCAGAAAGCTTTTAGATTATGGGTTTGAGGGATTTATCAATTATAATCCCGCACAGGAAGAGACAGATTTAACCGGACTGTTTGAAGAGCTAAAGGCTCTGGGAGCGAATCTGGGAGATGAAGCACAGATTACAATAGACACAGAAGGTACGATTACCGTCCCGGCAGGGGCAGCATATTCGGATGCCGCCCGAAGCATCTCCACAGAGCTGGCCGCGGATGCTCCTTTCGGGGCAATCGCCCGCCTGGACTATACTTACGAGGGAAGACCGGTTGGAAGCGCATATATAAAGACAGAACAAAACGTTTCCATTGTCACGGAACCGGAAAACCAGGGACAGGAAAGCCAAAATGCAGACAAAGAGGGCCGGAGAGGGATTCCGGGGATGTGGATTCTCATCGGAGCAGGAATTGCGGTTCTGGTAGCTTTGGCAGCAGGTCTGATTGTTATGCGGAGCCGGCAGGTTAAGAAAGAACGGCAGAGACGGGAAGAGCGGATACAGGCCCGCAGGCGCAGGCTGGAAGAGTCCGGAATTTCCATGGAAGAATTTGAACGCCTTTTAAAAGAGAAGCAGAATAAAGAAAAAGGATCGTAAAATATGAGGCAGGAAGAGTATCATACTCCAAAGAGAAAGCCTGCCGGGGAAGCGGAAGCCGAAAAAAAACGGGTCCGGATCCACCGGGAGGAAGGATACGATTCCAGACAAAATATTCATTCATCTGGCGGCAGACGCGCTGCCGCTGCAGGGAGAAGGAGGAAAAAACCCGGCCGGAAAAAGGGCCAATGGGTGAAGTACCTCTTTCTTGTCCTTTTTATGCTGGCAGCTTCCGGGGCCTTGGGTCTCTTTTTCTGGACCTATGCCATGATGAGCAGGATTCAAAAGGATCCGGAAATAAAGGTGGAGGAGATGACCAATCCCCACATTGATACAGACACCAGGCAGGTAATGAGGGAGAACTGGACCATTGCCGTTTTCGGAGTGGACTCCACAGACGGCAGCCTGGGAAAAGGGGCCAACGCCGATGTGATTATGCTCTGCAATATCAATCAGAAAACAGGAGCCATCCGGGTGGTATCGGTCTACCGGGATACCTGTATGAAGGTGGGGGAGAAGAACCCCTACAGAAAGATTAATGAGGCTTATGCCAGAGGCGGCATAAAACAGGCAGTGGAGGCCTTAAACGAAAATTTGGATATTGAAATTGACGATTACATTGCTGTCAACTGGAAGGCGGTTGCTGATGCTGTCAATCTGCTTGGCGGGATTGAGATGGATATCACCAGGGAAGAATTTCGTTATATCAATTCCTATATTACCAGCACGGTAAAAGGATCCGGAGTAGGCTCTTACCAGCTTGAGGCTCCGGGGCCCAATCATCTGGACGGAGTCCAGACAGTGGCCTACGCCAGGCTGCGAAAAATGGATACAGACTTTCAGAGGACCGAAAGGCAGAGAGAGGTTCTAAAGAAGGTGTTGGAAAAGGCAAAAGCCGCCGATTTAAGCGTGCTGAACAATATCCTTATGGGAGTATTGCCCCAGACCATGAGCAGCCTGGAGATGGACAGCCTGATTCCCATTGCGGCCAATTTGAAAAAGTACCACCTGGAGGACACAGCCGGTTTTCCCTTTGATCTGGAAACCAAACGGATTCGGGAAAATCGGAAGGGGATTGACTATGTATTTCCATTGGATTTAGAGAGCAATGTAGGAAAGCTTCATCAGTTTTTATATGGAACAGAAGGGTACGCGCCGTCGCAGCAGGTAAAAGAAATCAGCGGGGCGGTGGAGGAAAAGAGAAGGACCAGTTCTCCCCCGGCAAAAGCGCCGGAAACAAAAGAAAAGTCTGAGAAAGAGACAAAGAGAGAGTCCAAGCCGGAGACGGAACAGGAACAGGAATCCCGGCCCGATTCCGTCCTCCCCACCACAGAGGCTTTTAATCCCACTGCCCCCGAACTTTTTCAGACGCCGATACTATAGAGGAAGAACGCTTGTGAAACGAAAGTTTCACAACTGGAATGCGTTCTGACGAACTGGCAGGTGACGCGCAGCGTCGCGTGCCGATACCATAGAGGAAGAACGCTTGTAAGGAGGATTAGATTTATGTTAGAAGTTGGAACAAAAGCCCCGGAGTTTACCTTGCCGGATCAGGATGGAAACCAGGTGAGCCTGGGGGATTTCAGAGGGAAAAAGGTGATTTTATATTTTTATCCGAAAGACAACACCCCCGGATGTACGGCCCAGGCCTGCGGATTTGGGGAACTTTTTCCCCGGTTTCAGGAAAAGGATGGAATTGTGTTGGGAGTCAGCAAGGATACGGTGGCTTCCCACAAGAAATTCCAGGAGAAATACAGCCTTCCCTTCCCATTGCTTTCCGATACGGAGCTTGCTGTCATAAAGGCCTACGACGTATGGCAGGAGAAAAACATGTATGGGAAGAAAACCATGGGAGTGGTTCGCACCACCTATATGATAGATGAAGAAGGAACCATTGTACAAGCTTTTGGAAAGGTAAAAGCAAAGGAGAATCCGGCCCAGATGCTGGAGCTTTTATAAAGGCCGTATATGAAAATCATCATTTCACCTGCCAAGAAAATGAATGAAAACACAGACTATTTTCCGGCAGAAAGGATTCCGGTATTTACGGAACGCACCAAAATACTTTTGGAAAAGATAAGATCGCTTACCTTTGAGGAAGCCAAAGAGGTATGGCAGTGCAACCAGAAGCTGGCAGATCTGAATTATAACAGATTCCGCCGTATGACTCCGGACAGTCTCCACAACCTGCCTGCTATGACTCCCGCCCTTATGGCCTATGAAGGGATCCAGTATCAGTATCTGTCCCCCATGACCTTTGAGAAAAAGGAGTGGCAGTATGCAAAAGACCACCTTCGGATCCTGTCGGGCTTTTACGGTATTTTGCATCCCTTTGACGGAGTGTTCCCTTATCGCCTGGAGATGCAGGCAAAGCTTCCGGCAGATGGTTCCAAAGACCTATATGAATTTTGGGGAAGGAGTCTGTATGACAGCCTGATTTTAGAGGAACCGGACAGGAACCCGGTGATTCTGAATCTGGCTTCCAGGGAGTATTCTCAATGCATAGAACCCTGGCTAAACGGGCCTGTCCGGTTTATCACCTGCGTATTCGGCGAGAGAAAAGACGGAAAAGTCCGGCAGAAGGCCACTCTGGCTAAGATGGCAAGAGGGGAGATGGTCCGGTTCCTGGCCGGAAACCAGATAACCCATCCGGAAGGGATAAAAGATTTTAAAGGACTGGGATTTTCCTATTCCCCGGAACATTCCCTGGTAAAAACCGGAAAGAACGGAGAAATACTGGAGACAGATACGTTTATCAAAGAAGAAGGAAGATTATGTACATAGCAGATTTACACATTCATTCCCGATACTCCAGAGCTACCAGCCGGGACTGTACCCCGGAATATTTGGATCTCTGGGCGAAAAAGAAGGGAATTGACCTGGTAGGGACCGGAGACTTTACCCACCCGGCCTGGAGAGAAGAGCTGGAGGAAAAGCTGGAGCCGGAGGGAAACGGCCTGTACCGTCTGAAGAAGGAGTATTGTCTGGAAAACCCGGCGGCAGGCGGGGGAGAGGCCCGGTTTGTCATCACAGGGGAGATCAGCTCCATTTATAAGAAAAACGGCCGTGTCCGCAAGGTACACAGCCTGATTTTATTGCCTGGCCTTGAGGATGCATTTCGGGTGTCCAAAAAGCTGGAATCCATCGGCAATATCCATTCCGACGGAAGGCCGATTTTAGGGCTGGACTGCCGGGATCTTCTGGAGATCCTTTTGGAGCTGTCCCCTAAATCCATCTATATACCCGCCCATATCTGGACCCCTCATTTCTCGCTGCTGGGGGCTTTCTCAGGCTTTGACACAGTGGAGGAATGTTTTGAAGACCTGACTCCTTATATCCATGCCGTGGAGACCGGATTGTCATCGGACCCGCCTATGAACTGGCGGCTGTCTATGCTGGATTCTTATCAGCTGGTATCCAATTCCGACGCACATTCCCCGGGAAAGCTGGGGCGGGAGGCCAATCTGTTTCAGATTCCGTTAAGCTATGAAGGATTGTACCAGGCCATTGAAACCGGAGAGGGCCTGGAAGGGACCATTGAATTCTTCCCGGAGGAAGGAAAATACCATTTTGACGGCCATCGTAAATGCCATCTGTGCCTGACTCCGGATCAGACTCTCCAATATGGGGGGAAATGTCCGGTGTGCGGCAAAAAAATTACCATTGGCGTTGCCAACCGGGCCCAGCAGCTGGCTGACAGGCCGGAGGGCTTTGTAAGGCCCGGAGCCAAACCCTTTGAGAGTCTGGTTCCTCTTTTAGAGGTGATTGCCGCCTCCACAAAATGCTCTGCCGCCAGCGTCAAGGTTTTAAACCAGTATGAGGATATGTTAAAAAAGCTGGGGCCGGAGTTTTCTATTTTAAGGGAAGTTCCCATAGAGGAGATTAAAAAAACTTCCGGCCGCCTGATTGCCCAGGGGATTTCGCGCCTGCGGGAAGGAAAGGTGGAGCGGATCCCCGGCTTTGACGGAGAATACGGAACCATACGCCTGTTCGCTCCCGGGGAGATTGAAAAGACAGACGGGCAGATGGATTTATTCGGCAGCTTTGGCGTGGAGATGGCCCAGGCTCAGCCGGCTCTTTCGGCCGCTTCCCTGGGGACAGAGGAAGAAGCCCTTTTAAAAGACCCGCTGTCAGGAGACTCTTTGTCCAAAGACCCGGCCACTCTTACAGAAGAAGCCCGAAAACCGCAGCCAGGCGGACTGAATCCTGCCCAGCAAAGGGCAGTGGAATCTGTGGACCGGGCGGTTGCGGTAATTGCAGGCCCGGGAACCGGAAAGACCAAAACCCTGGTAGAGCGGATTTTGTGGCTTTTGGAAAACCGCAAGGTGGGGCCCTCGGAGATTACGGCAGTTACCTTTACCAATAAAGCCGCAACAGAGATGAAGGAGAGGCTGAAAAAAGAGCTGGGAAGTGTCCGCTCTCTTAACCGAATGCAGATAGGAACCTTCCACTCTATCTGCTTTAAACTTTTAAAAGACAAACTGCCCTCTTTTTCCGTGGCGGATCCGTGGACCAAAACCCGGCTGGCCGGGGAAGCCATAGAGCAGTTTTCCCTGTCCTCCAGGCCGGATCAATTCTTAAGGGAAGTATCCTTATATAAAGCTTCGGGGGAAAAGGACTGGGAGGCAGAGAAAATCCAGGCCATAGAATACTATCAGGACAGCCTGAAGAAAATGGATTACCTGGATTATGATGATCTTCTGATAGAAACCTTAAAGCTCCTAAAAAGCGGAACAGATTGGAACCAGAAGGCATTTTCCTACCTGCTGGTAGACGAATTTCAGGATATCAGCCCCCTGCAGTTTCAGCTGATTTTAGAGTGGAATAAAGAGGGCAGAGAACTGTTTGTAATCGGAGATCCGGATCAGTCTATATATGGCTTTCGGGGGGCAGATGCAGGATGCTTTGAAACTTTAAAAGCCATAGAGCCAAATCTTTCCACCATCTTCCTCACAGACAATTACCGCTCAACGCCGCCTGTTGTAAAGGCAGGGGCGGCAGTGATCTCCCACAACCCGGGAGGGATAAGGGAGTTTACGCCCCACCGGCCGGGAGATGAGAAAATCCGGGTGGTTCAGGCATCCGGGGATCTTGGGGAGGCCATATTTGTTGCAAAAGAGATTAACCGGATGACCGGCGGAATTGACATGCTGGATGCGGCAGACAATGTCCGCAGCCGGGAAGGAATGGCAGTTCGAAGCTTTTCCGAGATTGCCGTTTTATACCGGACCAGGCGTCAGGGGGCGATTTTGGAAAAATGCCTGAAAAAGGAGAGTATCCCTTACATAGTAGCCGGACAGGACGATTTCCTCACAGATCCGGCGGTCCAGGGAAGCCTTGCATTTTTCCGCTACCTGCTGCAAAATGACGATAAGCTGGCCCTGGAGCAATGCCGGAGGCTTTTGTGGGAGCCAGAGGAAAACGCCTTATCTCCAATCATATTCCAACAGGCTGTAGAAGAATTGGGGCCGAAAATAAAAAAGGCAGCCCCCGCCAAGTTTCTGGATGCCTGGATAGAAAGGCTGGGAAAGACCGATCACAGGGAGGCCTTAGAGCAGCTCCGATCCTCATCTCTTTTCTATAAAACAATGGGCGAATTCCTGGATGCCGTGACTTTGGGGACAGAAGGGGACATCAGACGGTGCGGTGGAAAATCCTACACCCCGGATATGGTGACCCTGATGACCATTCACGCATCTAAGGGACTGGAATTTCCGGCAGTGATGATCTACGGAGTAAATCAGAAGACACTGCCCTTGGAGACAGAAAAGGGGGAGTCAGACTTAGAAGAAGAACGCCGTTTATTTTTTGTCGGAATGACCCGGGCAAAGGAAGAGCTAATCCTGACAGTTTCCGGGGAACCGTCCAGGTTTTTAGACGAAATTCCCCGGGAGCTTACAGAAAAAGAGAGGGCCGGGAAAGGGACAAAGGAAGAGGGAGGAAAGCAGATCAGTTTGTTTGAATTGTTTCCTGCCTTTTAAAAGAGAGAGACCACTGACTGTCTCTCAACAATATCCACATCCATCATCACATAAGAAGGGCTCTGAGTGGCGCCGGTACGGATTTTTTCCAATAAAAGCCTGGTAGCCAACAGGGCCTTTTCCGGTATATTTTGGGAGATAGAGGTAAGCTTTGGGACTGTGTACTGGCATAATTTTAAGTTATCATAGCCGATAACAGACAGATCAATGGGGATTCGATAGCCGCTTAGGCGGGCGCCTTCCATAACTCCGATAGCGCAAATATCCGCTGTGGTAACCACGGCAGTGATTTCATTCCGACCGGTGGCAATTTTTTTTCCGGCCAGGATGCCGTCTTCATAGGAGGGAGAGTAGTGGAACACATATTCCGGGCGAAATGGAATACCGCTTTCTTCCAATGCCTGACAGTATCCATTGAAACGGCTGGTAAGCAGGGCATTACCTTCATAGTTGGCCACAAAACCAATGTGGGTATGGCCGTGGTTGATCATATACTTGGTGGACAGATAAAGGCCTTTCTGGTCATCCGAAGTAATGTTGATCAGATCCGGCTGCTTTAGAGAACTGTCAAAAATCGCTACCGGACAGGCGGATTCCTCCAAAAGCTGGGGCAGATACTCCTGGCAGTCCGGATAGAGAAATATAATACCGTCTACATTCCAATTCTTTAAAAGCGTGGAGAGATCCATCTGCCGGGAAATGGAGCGGACCATGGTGTAATATCCGTTTTTCCGAAGCTCCTTTTCAATCGTGCCGATCATGGAGCTGACATAAGGGTTTTCCATCAGGTTAGATTCCTGCTCATCCAATTCAGGGGATAGGATAATCCCAATAATATTGGAGGTTTTATTGGTAAGGCTGCGGGCGCTTAAGTTGGGGACGTATCCGCACTCTTCAATAATTGCATTTACTTTTTCAATTGTCTTTTCTGAGACCCGGTTGTGCTTGCCGTTGATGACATTGGACACGGTCATCATGCTGACGCCGGCTCTGTCTGCAATATCTTTTAATGTCATAATCCAATACCACTTTCTGTGAAATTTTGATTCTCCTGATTTATAAACTGTAGAGACTGAGAGAAAACAAAAGGTTTATAAACTAAAATTGTAGCTATAAGTAGTATAAAATAAATAAAAAGAAATGTCAACAAGGGACGCTTCTACGACTTATGGTAAATATGTATAATAATTTGCAGATAAAACTAGATAAAATACCGAAAAAGCAATTACATATTGACAAAAGCGCTAGATGATGATACTTTAATTATAGATTTAGCGCTAAACTTAAAACGGATTAGAAAGTATAGAGAAATTCATGAAAGGAGTATTTATTATGAAAAAGAGATTTTGGGCGGCAATAACAGCGGCAGCTATGACGGCAGTATCTGTGGCCGGATGCGGCGGAGGAAGCAGCACAGCAGGAGGCGCAGGGAATGCACCGGCGGCAGAGGTTCCCACAGAGCCCTTTGGCGACACCATAAAATATGATCCCAGTGTTGCCATTAACGATGGAAAAGATATTACGGTTGAACTGTGGGAGTGGGGAAGCGACGAATTATTCCAGCAGGTAATCGATGGCTATACGGCCATTCACCCCAACGTAACCTTTAAGCTGGTGAATAATCCCTGGGAAGATTACTGGACGAAACTTCCTTTGGCTTTAGACGGAGCCAATGGCCCGGCTCTTTTCAATGTACATAACAGTTACCATGAAAATCTGATTAATTATATGGCTCCCCTGGATATTCCGACAGCAGATTTAGAAACGGATTTCACGGGTGTGGAAGCCCATGTAATTGATGATAAGGTGTATTACATTGACTACGGGATGATGACGGGTTCCGTTTACTACAATAAGGAAATGTGGCAGGCAGCAGGCCTGACGGATGCAGATATCCCCAAGACCTGGGATGAGATGATTGAGGTGGCAAAAAAGCTGACCATCAAAGAGGGAGATCAGATTGTTCAGGCCGGTTTAAACTTTAATGATGACTTCCATCAGAATTACCTGCTGGGCTTAAATTATCAGCTGGGAGAAAACCTGTTTTTAGAGGATGGAAAAACTCCCAACGTAACCTCAGACTCTATGAAAAAGGTAATGCAGATGCTGGTGGATATGTACGAGGTAGAGGGAATTGGATCCCAGGACTTCGGTGAGAAAGGATCCGACAGCTTTGGCCAGGGCCAGTCTGCCATGGTAATTCAGTGGGGTCATTACTACAATACCTTAAATACCACCTGGAGCGATATTGATTTTGGAGTATTTGAGATTCCTACCTTTGACGGCAATCCTTACGCATACAACCGCTATAATGGCGAATCCACCTTTGGTATCAATAAAAACGCTCCTGCTGATCAGCAGGCAGTGGCTCAGGACTTTGTGAAATATTTCCTGGCAAACGATGATGCTCAGATTGCCTTTTGTCTGGCTATGAGCGTATTCCCGGCAAAGAAATCTCTGGCAGATAATGAACAGGTGCTGGAGAACCCGTCTTTACAGGTACTTGCGGAGCACATTGACCGTTATATCTGGCCCGGCCCCATGCCCTCTACTATGGAAACCTCTTTAAAGAAGGCTGGCGAGGATATTTTCTTTAACGGAGTAGATATTGATACTGCTTTAAACGAGGCTCAGCAAAACATTATCAAGGATATGGCAAGCAGCAGCTTTGAATCCGTAGAGAACTTATACAAATATGCAGAGTAATCCGATAACGGAGAACAGGAGGGGAAAAAGGAATGTTTAAAAAGTCGCACCCTTTGCAGAGCAGAAGTGAAATCTTATTAAGAAACATTGTAGTACTGATTATGGTAGTATTTTTTACCGTATTCCTGATTGTTCCCATTGGAATTGCCTTTGCAGGAAGCTTCCACGAGTGGAATCCTTTAAGCGGAACCTACCGGTTTCTGGGAATTGAGAACTACTTAAACGTGTTTACCAGCCAGCTGTTTGGAAAATCAATGGTGAACACCCTGATTTTCTCTGTAGTGGTAATCGTGTTCCGGGTAGGATTGGGACTGGGAATCGCCTATGCCATCTATTCCGCGCTGATTAAGCATAAAAGTTTTTATCGGGCAATTTACTATATGCCGGTAGTAACTCCTATGGTAGCTGTGGCCTTTGTGTGGAAGTTTATGTACAATCCGCAGATCGGCATTATCAATCAGGTTCTGGGGACGGACATTAACTGGCTGAAAAATCCCCAGACCGCCCTTCTGGCGGTAATGGTCATGACCATCTGGAAGGATTTTGGCTATGCAGTAGTAATGTATATGGCAGGACTTTACTCTCTTCCGGGAGATGTAATGGAGGCAGCTCAGGTGGACGGAGCAAAGAGCTGGCAGAAGTTCCTCTATATTACTCTGCCGCTGCTAAAGCCTATGTCCTTGTTTGTCATCATTACCTCTATTATTTCTTACATCCAGGCTTACGTTCAGATTTTGATTATGACAGAGGGAGGCCCTGGTACGGCTACTTATCTGGCTTCCTATATTATCTATGATGAAGCTTTTGTAAAATATAACTTTGGCTATGCATCTGCTTTATCCTTTGTACTTTTTGTAATAACCGCAGTGTTTACGTGGCTGTCATTCCGGGTTTCCGGCAGTGAAGGTTAGGAGGGCTGGACTTTATGAAACGAAAAATAAGCAGTATTTTGTTAAACCTGGTGCTTCTGGGATTGGGCCTGATTACAGTATATCCCTTTATCTGGATGTTTTTATCTTCTTTTAAGAAAAACAAGGAGATTATGGCCCTGCATCAGACCCTGCTTCCTCAGGAATTCATTTTTACTAATTACGTTACCATGAACTCCCGGTTTAATTTCCTGCGGTTCTTTGCAAACAGCTTATTTATTACGCTGGCAGTGACCGTTATTGTGATTTATACCAGCACCCTTTGCGGATTCGTATTAAGCAAATATAAATTTAAAGGAAGGGATCTGCTGTTTGGCTTTGTCCTTTCCACCATGATGATTCCCTGGTGTGTGACTATCATCCCCAAATACTCTATGATTCAGGCTTTTGGATGGATGGACAGCTATGCTGCCTTGATTATTCCGGCCATGTTCAGCGGCTTCGGTATTTTTATGATGAAGCAGCACATTGCTTCTATTCCGGATGAAATTCTGGAGGCAGCCCGGATTGACGGGGCCAATGAATTTTATATCTTTCACAGGATCGTATTTCCCCTGGCAAAAAACGGCATTTCCAGTATTGCCATCTTCCAGTTTTTATGGGCCTGGGAAGATTATCTGTGGCCTTATTTGGTGATTAACACCCAGGAAAAACAGCTATTATCCGTTGGACTTAAGATGTTTAACGGACAGTATTCCACCGACTACGGCGCATTATTTGCGGCAACCACCATTTCCATTATTCCGGTGTTGCTGATCTACTTATTCTTCCAGAAACGGTTTATTGCAGGTATCGCTGCTTCTGCCGTGAAAGGATAACATGATGCCAGGGTCAAAAGGTCATGTATGACATGCTTGCATGTTGATACATGACTTTGACCCCAACATCATAACATTCGTAAAACCGAAAGGAGACCGCCATGCAGGACATTTATAAAGTGATAACCAACCCAAAGGCTGAGGCAGAAAATATGGTGACAGGAGAGCGCTACCGGATTACGGTGCTGACAGAAGGACTGCTGCGATTGGAGTACAGCCAGGACGGCGATTTTGAGGACCGGCCTACCCAGATGGCGTTTTTCCGGGACTTTCCCCCTGCGGATTACCGGATTATCCGAAAGGAGGACGGAATTGAGATTCACACCAAACGGCTGCAGCTGATTTATAATGAGAAGGAGTTTTCCAGCTTTGGACTCAGCGTCCAGGTTAAGGGGAATTTAAGCGCTTACCACAGTATCTGGCATTACGGCGAAGAAATAAAAGATTTAGGGGGAACTGCCAGAACCTTAGACGAGGCGGACGGAGCCATAGATTTAGACCGGGGGGTGGTCTCCAGATTCGGTTATTCGGTTTTGGATGACAGCCGTTCTCAGATTCTTTTAGAGGACGGCTGGCTGGAACCCAGAAAAAAGGGAATTAAAGATCTGTATTTCTTTGGCTACGGCCATGACTACAAGGAGGCTTTAGGGGCGTTTTACCATCTGGCCGGAAGAACTCCAATGCTTCCCAGGTATGCTCTGGGCAACTGGTGGAGCCGGTTTTATCCTTATTCAGAAGAAAGCTATCTGGAATTGATGGATCGGTTTGAGAAAGAAAACCTGCCTTTTTCCGTAGCAGTCATTGATACAGACTGGCATTTGACAGAGATTGATCCAAAGTATGGAAGCGGCTGGACCGGATATACCTGGAACCGGAAACTGTTCCCGGATCCGGCCGGATTTTTAAAAAACCTTCATGACAGAGGAATGAAGATTACTTTAAATGTCCACCCGGCAGAAGGAGTCAAAGGTCATGAGGAAATGTATGAAACCATGGCAAAAGTTATGGGGGTGGACTATGAGAAGGGAGATCCGGTAAACTGCGACCCGGCGGATCCAAAATACATAGAAGCGTATTTCCAATATCTCCATCACCCCAGGGAAGAGGAAGGGGTGGACTTCTGGTGGATAGACTGGCAGCAAGGGGGGAATTGCAAGGTAGAAGGGTTGGATCCTCTCTGGATTTTTAATCATTTCCATTTTCTGGACAATAAACGGAACGGGAAACGTCCTATGACTTTTTCCCGGTATGCCGGCCCGGGAAGCCACCGCTATCCGGTGGGATTTTCCGGCGATACCCTGATTACCTGGGAGTCTCTGGACTTTCAGCCTTATTTTACTTCTACTGCATCTAATATCGGATATGGCTGGTGGAGCCACGATATTGGGGGTCACATGATGGGATACAAAGATGACGAGATGGCGGCAAGGTGGGTACAGCTGGGGGTATTTTCTCCCATTATGCGCCTTCACAGCTCATCCAGCCCCTTTAATGGCAAGGAACCCTGGCGTTACAAAAAGGAAGCGGAGCTGGTTATGGGGAATGCCTTGAGAAACCGTCATGAAATGCTTCCCTACCTTTATACCATGAATTACCGAAGCTATGCAGAAAACCTGCCCCTGGTTCTTCCTATGTATTACCAGTACCCGGAAGAGTCCCAGGCTTACCAGGTGAAAAATCAATACCTTTTTGGCACGGAACTTTTGGTATCTCCTATTACCTGCAAACGGATTCCGGGAATCAACGTGGCCCCGGTAAAAACTTGGCTTCCTGAGGGATTGTGGTATGATATTTATAGTGGTATGATGTACGAAGGAGGAAGAAGCCTTACCATGTACCGGGGTCTGGAATCCATTCCGGTGTTGGCAAAAGCGGGAGCAATCCTTCCCTTTACCCGTGAAATCAGCGCAAAGCAGGCCGGATCAAACCCGTCTTCTCTGGCAGTGAAAATTTATGCAGGAGCAAAGGGCAGCTTCTGCCTATATGAAGATGATAATGAGACTTGTGATTATGAAAAAGGGATCTGCGTTTCCACCAGAATGGAATATCAGGAACACCGGGAAGACAACCAGGCAGTATTTACCATTTGTCCGGCAGAAGGGAGCCTGGATTTAATTCCTCAAAAGCGGAGCTGGACATTGGAGTTTGCTGGTTATGAGAGAAAGGCGGCAGACAGCCTGCAGGTATTGGCAGACGGACAGCAGATTCCGGTATCTGTCTGTTACGATTCACGCTTCCAGTCCGTAATAGCAGAATTGCCGGCGATACCGGTGAATAGAAAGATTCAGGCTTTTCTGGATATAGATATTCAGGCAAAGGAAAATCATCAGGCAGAGGCATGCTTTGAGTTCCTGAATCAGGCGGAGATAGCATTTCCCTTAAAAGATGAGTTGTATCGCCTTATAACAGGCGGAGGACAGGGGATAAGAACCGAAAGGATTCCGGCTTTACTGGGAGAGCTGGCAGCTATGGAATTGGACAAAGATCTGTATGGGGCTCTGGCGGAGATCCTGACGGCGCGGACATTGTAAAAGCAAGCTGACAGTCAGGCGTAGGAAGGCTTACAGAATAAGGCTTTTTCTAAAATTTAACAAAGTAGAAAGGATACCCTTATGAACAGACAATGGTGGCATAACAAAATAGCGTATCAAATCTATCCCAAAAGTTTTTATGATTCCAACGGCGACGGAATTGGAGATTTGCCGGGAATTATTGAAAAGCTGGATTATCTTTCCTATTTAGGAGTAGATATTCTGTGGCTTTCCCCCATTTACCAGTCGCCCCTGGCTGACCAGGGGTACGACATCTCCGATTACTATAAGATCGATCCCCGCTTTGGCACTATGGAAGATATGGACAGGCTGATTACAGAAGCAAAAAAACGAAACATGTACATACTCATGGATCTGGTAGTGAACCATTGCTCTGACGAGCATCTGTGGTTTCAAAAGGCCATACAGGATCCGGAAGGGGAATATGGGAACTTTTTCTATCTGGCAGATGAGGGGGAGAAAAAGCCCTGCAACTGGCGCTCTTATTTCGGGGGATCCGTCTGGTCCCCTCTTCCAGGAACCGGAAAGCAGTATCTTCATATGTTTCACAAAAAGCAGCCGGATTTAAACTGGGAAAATCCCAGAGTACGGGAGGAAATTTATAAAAACATTAACTGGTGGCTGGAAAAAGGCCTGGCCGGGTTCCGGATTGACGCCATTATTAACATCAAAAAGCCCCTTCCCTTTTCCGATTATCCGGCAGACAGGGAGGATGGGCTGTGCAGTCCGGAAGCCATGCTGTCTGAAGCCTCGGGGATCGGAGAATTTCTAGGGGAAATGAGGGATAAGACCTTTGCCAAGTATCAGGCTTTTACTGTGGGGGAGGTATTTAATGAGAAGCCGGGAGATCTGGAAAAATTTATCGGAGAAAACGGATATTTCTCCACTATGTTTGACTTCCACGAGGCGGTCATTGGGCACAGTCCCAAAGGGGCTTATGATAACCGGCCGGTAACTCCGGAAGAATACAAAAACGCATGCTTTACGGCCCAGGCAAAAATCGGGGATACAGGCTTTTACTCTAATCTTATTGAAAACCATGACGAGCCCAGAGGCGTCAGCCATTATCTGCCGGGCCCGCCCTGTGAGGCGGCCAAGAAAATGTTGGCCGGGTTGTATTTTATGCTTCGGGGAATTCCTTTTATCTATCAGGGACAAGAGATAGGGATGGAGAATACAGAAGTTTCCTCCATTGAACAGATAGACGATATCTCCGCAAGAGGAGAGTATGAGACAGCCTTAAAAGCCGGCCTTTCACCGGAAGAAGCCCTGGCCGCTGTCAGCCTTATGAGCCGGGACAATGCCAGAACGCCTATGCAGTGGGAGGACAGCCCTGGCGCAGGCTTTACCAAAGGCACGCCCTGGCTTTCTGTGAATCCCAATTATCACCGGATCCATGCGGCAGATCAGATGGAAAGGGAAGACTCTCTGTTTCAATTCTACCGAAAGCTGATTGGTCTGAGAAAAGATTCGGACTATGGAGAAACCCTGGTATATGGAAGCTTTGCGCCGTATCTGAAAGAACAGAAAAACCTGATGGCCTATTTCCGAAAAGGGCCGGAAAAGACTTTGCTGGTGATGGGGAATTTTCAAAAGGAACCTCAGGAAGCAGTCCTTCCCGGAGTGGCGGCCAGGATTGTGCTGAATAACCTGCCTCATACGGAGATAAAAGAAAATAAGATCATGCTGGAAGGGTGGCAGTATGTGATTTTAGAAGTGAAATAGTGAAGAGGAAATACCCTGCGGGCATCCCTGTATGCCCAGAAAACAGGGCAAAGAGGAGGAAATATGGAAGGAGAACGCAAGCAGGATTGGTGGAAAAATACGGTGGTTTACCAGATCTATCCCCGGAGTTTTCAGGACAGCAACGGTGACGGGATAGGGGATTTGCCGGGAATTGTAAGCCGTTTGGACTATTTAAAGGAGTTAGGGATCGGCGCTGTATGGCTTAGCCCGGTCTGCCGTTCTCCCCAGGCTGACAATGGCTATGACATCTCTGATTATCAGGACATTGATCCGTTATTTGGCACTCTTGGGGACATGGATACGTTAATTAAAGAGGCCGAAAAGAGAGGGATCCGGATTATCCTGGATCTGGTGTTAAATCATTCCTCCAACCAGCATCCCTGGTTTTTGGAGGCCAAAAAGAGCAAAGAGAACCCTTACCACGATTATTACATCTGGCGGGATGGAAAAGAGGGCTGTCCGCCCAATGACATGAGAGGGGTTTTTGGCGGCTCTGCCTGGGAGTGGGTTCCGGAAATCGGCCAATACTACTTCCATCAATTTACGGTAGAGCAGCCGGATTTAAACTGGGAGAATCCCAGAGTGAGGGAAGACATCTACAAAATGATTAATTGGTGGATGGACAGAGGGATAGGAGGATTCCGGCTGGACGTGCTGGATCAGATCGCCAAGGAGCCGGATAAAAAGATTACCAGAAACGGCCCTATGCTCCACACCTATATTAAGGAACTGAGCAGCCGGACTTTCCAGAGGGGAGACCTGATTACCGTAGGCGAGGCCTGGGGAGCTACCATTGAAAATGCTCCTGTTTACAGCAATCCGGACGGAAGCGAGGTTTCCATGGTGTTCCAGTTTGAGCATATTAACCTGGATCAGCAGCCGGACGGTGAAAAGTGGGATCTGGCCCCATTGGACTTGGTAAAGTTAAAGGCGATTTTGGAAAAATGGCAGAAAGGCCTTTACCAAAAAGGATGGAACAGCCTGTTCTGGGACAACCATGATCTTCCCCGCATTGTGTCCCGGTGGGGCAATGACAAAGAGTACCGGACAGAATCTGCAAAAATGCTGGCTACCATCCTTCACGGGATGCAGGGGACCCCTTACATTTATCAGGGAGAAGAACTGGGAATGACCAATGTAAAGCTTTCGATGGATCAGTACCAGGATGTGGAAACCCTCAACATGTACAAAGAGCGCAAAGAACGGGGATATTCTACGGAATCGATTATGGAGTCTCTCTACGCCAAGAGCCGGGATAACGCCAGAACCCCCATGCAGTGGGACGATTCCGAAAATGCCGGTTTCACCGCCGGGACCCCATGGCTGCCGGTAAATCCCAACTATACAGAGATCAACGCCGCATCCCAGACAGGGGATCCGGATTCTGTATTTTCCTACTATAAAACCCTGGTAGGCCTGCGGAAGGAATATGAAATTCTGGCAGAGGGAGACTTTCAGCTGATTTACAGAGAGGATCCGGATATTTTTGCCTATGTACGCACCCTGGGGAATCAAAAGCTTTTAGTACTTGCCAATTTTCATGGGACAAAAGTTCCCTTTACCGTTCCCGCGGAATTTGACAGCCAGGGAGAAAAAGGCGGAATCAGAACATTGATCCGCAACTATCCGGACAGAGAACCGGGGATATTAAGGCCCTATGAGGCGTTTATGATTTTAGCCGAATTGTAAGTATCGCTGCAGGGCTACTTGCCATAGCCGATAAGTGTAAACCTTACATACAGGCCAGAAAAGAAAGGACAAAAAAGACCCATCCACAAGCTTAGCGGCAACGGATGGGCCGGAAGATGACTGCTAAAGCAGTCATTCAATGTCCGGGGCAGCGTGCTATCGCTGCCTTTTTTCATTTTTATCTTACCACAGTAAACCTGCCATAAAGTCTCTTTTTGTCGTTCCCAAAATGGATTAGATTTGTTTCCAATATTGTGGTATATTTAGTATAGTGGGAGCATGAAATGCGGGGCAATCCGCGTATCATAGGGAGCAAAATACCTTTTGCCCCAACATATTTAGAAGGTGCAGATTGTACTAAGAATGTGAGGTAAAAACATGCTTGAAAATAAATTGGGGATTACGGATTCAGCGGAATTAGCAAGAGCAGAAGAAAAAATTAGCAAGCAAAAGGCTGTCGAGATGTATGAAAATGGCTTTTTGGAAAGACTGGAGCCGGGAACCTATAAAAGCCTTGCAATGATTCATAAATATCTTTTCAGTGAAATCTATGATTTTGCCGGTGAGCTCCGCAAAGTCAATATCTCCAAAGGGAATTTTCGATTCGCACCACTTATGTATCTGGAAGCGGCGCTACAAAGTATTGATAAAATGCCCCAGTCAACTTTTGATGAAATAATCGAAAAATATGTAGAAATGAATATAGCCCATTCATTCAGAGAGGGAAATGGGAGAAGTACAAGGATATGGCTTGATTTAATACTGAAGAAAAAAATTGGTTATGTTATTGACTGGAGTAAAGTTGATAAAGGAGATTATTTGCTTGCTATGGAGCGAAGTCCAATTAAAGATATTGAAATTAAGTTCCTTTTAAAAAATGCGCTGACAGACAATATTTATGACCGGGAAACCTATATGAAGGGAATTGATCACAGTTACTACTATGAAGGTTATTATGCATTTAAGACCGAAGAATTATAATAGAGCGTTCCAAATGAATGTGGAGTAAGAAAGGAGTTTTCCCCATGATAATCGCCGTTTTATCAGACACCCACGGCCTCCTAAGACCAGAAGTGGTGGAATGGATCAAAAAAGCAGATGCCATAATCCACGGCGGGGACATTAATTCTCAAAGGATTATTGACGAGATATCAGCCGCTAAAAACCCAGATACGCCCCTTTACATTGTCCGGGGAAACAACGACAAAGAGTGGGCCGGATATCTGCCGGAAAGTCTTACGTTTACCATAGAAGGAGTGAATTTTTTCCTGGTCCACAATAAAAAAGACGTCCCGGAAAAACTTTCGGGTACACAGATTATTGTTTTCGGCCATTCCCACAAATATTCAGAGAAAATGAAAGACGGCAGGCTGTGGCTGAATCCGGGAAGCTGCGGGAAGAGAAGGTTTAATCAGGAGATTACCATGGCCGTCCTTCATCTGGAAAAGGGAAGATGGGATGTGGAAAAAATAGAGATCCCTCAGGAAGCAGGAGAAAGGGTCCAAAAGAAGCATCCGGATAATTTGCTGCTTCTCATAGAATCCGTTATTGCGGGAATGGAGAGAGGCTGGACCACAGAAAAAATCATAAAAGATTTGCAGGCAGAACCGGAGTTTATTGACCAGATATGCCGCATTTACGTTACCCATCCGGGGGTTACTGCCAATGGGATTTTGAATAAAATAGAGGCGAATAAGGGGTAGAACAATCGAAGAACAGGGAGGATCTATCTATGAGCATTTTATTTAATGAGAAGGCGGGAATTTTTAAACTGGACGCTTTGGATACCAGCTACATCATCGGTATCTTTGATGAGGACAAGTTTGTTTCGCATTTATATTATGGAAAAAAGATCTTAGATTCGGATGTTAATTATCTGTATGGTCCGTTATATCAGGTCCGTCCGTCGGCACTGCCGGGGCAGGCGGGGCGGATCATGGATGCGATACCTTTTGAATATTCGACTTATGGCTGCGGGGATTACCGTGAACATTGTCTGGAGGTGGAAACCATTGACGGCTATCATGCCTGTGACCTGCGTTACGAATCCCATAAGATTTATCCGGGGAAACCACGTCTGGAAGGACTGCCGTCAACCTTTGAGAAAGAGGAAGGCGACTGCAATACATTGGAATTGGTATGCCGGGACAAGGTGCTGAATCTTAAGGTAACACTTTTGTATACCACATTTGAACACATGAATGTTATTACCCGGGCGGCGATTATTATGAACGAAGACCAGAAGGATATTTATATAAAAAGAGTAATGTCCGGCTGTCTGGAATTTGATCACCAGAATTTTGATGTAATGACGCTTCATGGAAGCTGGGAGAGGGAATGTGGACCGGTGCGTACCCCTCTGCGCCAGGGGAAGGTCACCACAGGAAGCACCAGAGGAGAGTCCGGACCGACAGACAATCCATTTCTGGCGGCGCTTTCTTTGGATGCTACGGAAGATACCGGGGAAGTATTTGCCATGAATCTGGTGTATTCCGGGAATTTTCTCGGGGTTGCGGAAGGACATCATTTCCGGGGGTCCCGGCTTGTGATGGGGATCAATCCGGTCAATTTCAGCTGGAAGCTTCCCCAAGGCCAGTGTTTCACAGCGCCGGAAGTGGTGATGGTTTATTCTGACCGGGGGCTTGGTAAGATGAGCCGAACCTTTCATGATCTGTACAGAAGGCATTTGATCCGTGATGTTTATCCGGATGCTTTAAGGCCGGTTCTTATAAATAACTGGGAAGCAACCTATTTTGATTTCACCGTGGAAAAGCTGATGGGGATTGCAGCTGAGGCGGCCAAGTGCGGGATAGAATTATTTGTGCTGGATGATGGCTGGTTTGGGGACAGAAATGATGAGAGAAGAGGCTTGGGAGATTGGTTTGTCAATGAAGAGAAGGTGCCGGGAGGCATCGGCCGTCTCTCAAGGGAGATCAATCATCTTGGCATGAAATTTGGTTTGTGGATCGAGCCGGAGATGGTCAGCCCTGATTCTGATTTGTTCCGGGCACATCCGGATTGGGCCATCCAGATTCCGGGAAGACACCGTTCCCTGTTCCGCCATCAATACGTTCTGGACTGGTCCAGAAAGGAAGTGCGGGATCATATCTATAGTATGATTTATCAGGTCTTATCCGGCGCCAACGTTGAGTATATTAAGTGGGATATGAACCGTACTCTGACAGAGATGGCATCGGCGGCGCTTCCGGCAGATCGGCAGGGGGAGCTGTGCCACAGATATGTTCTGGGGGTATACGAGATCATGGGGAGACTACGGGAAGATTTCCCGTCCCTCTTGCTGGAGAACTGTTCTGCGGGAGGTTCCCGGTTTGATCCGGGTGTTCTCTATTATAGTCCTCAGATATGGGGATCAGACGATTCGGATGCTATAGAACGGATTAAGATAGAAATGGGAGCTTCTATGTGCTATCCCCTTTCAACGATAGGAGCCCATGTCAGTGCGGTGCCCAACCACCAGACCGGCAGGATTACCTCCCTTGAGACAAGGGGATATGTGGCTATGGCGGGAACATTCGGATATGAGTTGGACCTTGCCCGGATGAGTGAGAATGAGAAAGAGGTTATCCGCGAACAGGTAGATATCTATCATAAATACTACTGGCTTGTAAAGGAAGGAGATCTTTACCGGATAGAAGATTCTTTCGGAAATCCGGATTATGCATGCTGGATGGTGGTATCTAAGGATAAAAAGGAAGCGCTGCTGACTTATATTCAGATACACGCATTGCCGGGATATTTTGGTGCGGCGAGAAAATTGAGGCTGAAAGGATTGCTGGAGGAAACCGTATATGAAACTACAGTCATTTCTGTATCCACAGAGGTCAGAAATGAAGAAGCGCATCTGGAAGGAGCGGATGGTATGGAAAAGACCTATGAGACCCTTGAGCTGACCGGATCAGCGCTGATGAATGCAGGGTACTGGATGGATCGCTTGAGAGGCGATTATATGGGGATGATGATTCATCTCAAAGCAAAATAAGGAAAAGAATCGGGTGCGGACTGCCGCACCCGAAATTTTTTTGTAACAGCTTGTAACCGTTCAGACCGGGACTTCTTGCCCGGAGCCGTCTGAAACAGTTATCAGGGATTATAACTGAGGACCAGCCGGAACTAAAGCTTTACCAGCCTCGTTGCCCTCGTACTTGGAGAAGTTCTTAATGAATCTCTGAGCTAAATCCTTAGCTTTTGTCTCCCATTCAGCAGCATCCGCATAGGTATCCCGGGGATCCAGAATGTTGGTGTCAACGCCCGGAAGCTGGGTGGGAATGTCAAAGTTGAAGTAAGGAAGCTTCTTGGTGGGAGCATCTAAAATGTCGCCGTTTAAGATGGCGTCGATGATGCCGCGGGTATCACGGATGGAGATACGCTTGCCGGTGCCGTTCCAGCCGGTGTTTACTAAGTATGCCTTAGCGCCGCTTACTTCCATCTTCTTAACCAACTCTTCTGCGTACTTGGTGGGATGCAGCTCTAAGAAGGCCTGGCCAAAGCAAGCGGAGAAGGTGGGGGTGGGCTCGGTAATGCCGCGCTCGGTACCTGCTAACTTAGCGGTGAAACCGGATAAGAAGTAGTACTGGGTCTGCTCAGGAGTTAAAACAGATACGGGCGGAAGTACGCCGAATGCATCTGCGGAGAGGAAGATTACGTTCTTGGCAGCCGGAGCAGCGGAAACGGGACGAACAATCTTCTCAATGTGATCGATGGGGTAGGATACACGGGTGTTCTCGGTAACGCTCTTGTCATCAAAGTCGATCTTGCCGTCAGCGTCTAAGGTAACGTTCTCTAACAGAGCGTTGCGCTTAATTGCGTTGTAGATATCCGGCTCAGATTCCTTGTCCAGGTTGATAACCTTTGCATAGCAGCCGCCCTCAAAGTTAAATACTCCGTTGTCATCCCAGCCGTGCTCGTCATCGCCGATTAACAGACGCTTGGGATCGGTGGAAAGGGTGGTTTTGCCGGTGCCGGACAGACCGAAGAAAATAGCGGTGTTTTCGCCGTTCATATCGGTGTTTGCAGAGCAGTGCATGGAAGCGATGCCCTTTAACGGCAGGTAGTAGTTCATCATGGAGAACATACCCTTCTTCATCTCGCCGCCGTACCAGGTATTTACAATAGCCTGCTCACGGGTGGAAATGTTAAACATAGCGGCAGTCTCAGAGTTTAAGCCCAGCTCCTTGTAATTCTCAACTTTTGCTTTGGAAGCGTTGTAAACAACGAAATCCGGCTCAAAGTTCTTTAACTCGTCCTCAGTAGGCTGGATGAACATGTTCTTTACGAAATGAGCCTGCCATGCAACCTCCATAATAAAGCGGATTGCCATACGGGTGTCTTTATTTGCGCCGCAGAATGCGTCTACTACAAATAATCTCTTGTTGGACAGCTCTTTTAACGCAATATCTTTAACAGCGTCCCAAGCTTCCTGGGAAGCCGGATGGTTGTCGTTCTTATACTCGTCAGAAGTCCACCATACAGTGTCCTTAGAGTTCTCATCCATAACGATGAATTTGTCTTTGGGAGAACGGCCGGTGTAGATACCAGTCATAACGTTGACTGCGCCCAGCTCGCTGACCTGGCCCTTTTCAAAGCCTTCCAGTTCCGGCTTGGTCTCTTCCTCAAATAACAGATCGTAAGAAGGATTATACACGATCTCTGTGGTTCCGGTAATGCCGTACTTGCTTAAATTAATGTCTGCCATAATTCCTTTACCTCTCTTCTTTTATAGTGATAATAACTGTCGGCAACTGCACGATCTACCCGAAGCAATCGAAAACCGATTCTTCTTAATTGTATTATACATCAAACCATAATAAAAGCAATAAAAAAGTTTTATTTTTAACAAACTTTTTTAACGCCATATTTATACAAAGGTTTCCGGCTTTGAGCCAGACCTTTCCAGAAAAAGAAATCCCGCCATATTGTATAAAAAAATTAATAATGCTATAATGATTAGATTACTTTAAGAATCGCAGCCACACAGGACAAAAGGAGGAACAGAATGGATTTCCTGATACTGATTATCATTATTTTGATTGTGGTAAGCCAAAACCGGGAACTGGACATTCCGGGGCGGCTGAAAGGCTTTTTTGAAAAAAACAGAAGAGCTCCGGGAACAGACGGAATGCGTCCGGATGCGGATTACAGCAATGTGCCGCCTCCAGGGGGACAGGAACCGGAAAGACAAAAGTTTTGGCATCATACATCACCACAGGAAGGAAGCAAAAATATGGAAGAGAATGGAAACAAACCTAAGAAAAAAGGAGCGGCGGCCCGCATTGCAGGTCTGGTTTGCGTCCTGGCAATCGCGGCAGTCTGCGCCATGGACTCCTTTTATATGCTAAATGAAAATACTTATGCAGTAGTTACCACCTTTGGAAGCCCTTCCGTCACCACCACGGCAGGCCTTCATTTTAAGGCGCCTTTTATTCAAAGGGTGCACAAGATTACCAAAAATATTATGGGTATGCCCATCGGCTATGCGGTGGAGGATGCAAACGACCCTACTGTGGACGAAAATTACCCGGCCACCATATTAAAAGAATCAGAGATGATTACCAAAGACTTTAACTTCGTAGATGTGGATTTTTATATTGAATATCAGGTGGTAGATCCTATCCAGGCCTTTGTCCATGCGGATACTTACCAGGAGATTATTAAAAACCTGGCTCAATCCTATATTCGCGACACAGTAGGCACCTACAATGTAGATGACGTTATTACCACAGGAAAGAGCGAGATTCAGTCCAAAGTAAAGGAAAAACTGTCGAATCGCCTGGAAGAGGAAAATATCGGCTATGGTATCTACAATGTCACCATCCAGGACGCCCAGCCGCCTACCGCAGAAGTAACCAATGCCTTTAAGGCCGTGGAGGACGCCAAGCAGGGAATGGATACGGCCATCAACCAGGCAAAGAAATATCAGTCTGAACAGATCCCCACCGCCAATGCCAGGGCGGATAAAGCCATCCAGGATGCGGAAGCTTACAAGCAGGAAAAGATTAACGAGGCCACCGGCCAGGCGGCCCGCTTTAATGATTTGTATCAGGAATACAGCAAATATCCCCTGATTACCAAAAAGCGGATGTTCTATGAGGCAATGGAAGAGATCTTGCCGGATCTGAAAGTAATTATTAATTCCTCAGACGGAACTCAGACCCTGCTTCCCTTGGAGTCCTTTACCAGCGCAGGAACAGGCGGCGGGACGGGAAGTCTTGCTGGCGGCCCGGCTCCCCTGGCCGCTCCTGTCAGCCAGCCGGCAGAAGAAACCCAGGCGGAACCCGATGAAGGCAGAATGGAGGACGTTGAAATATGAAGAGAACAATAAAGTGGACATTACTTCCGTTATTTTTAATAGCAGCCGTTATCCTGCTGGCCTCCAGCATGGTAACCACCACCGCCAGGGAATATAAGCTAATCACCCAGTTTGGAAAAGTGGTTCGGATCAGCTCTGAACCGGGCTTAAGTTTTAAGATCCCTTTTATCCAGGAAGTGCAGAGCGTTCCCAAATATAAGATGATTTCCGACCTGGTGCCCAGCGATGTTACCACCAAGGATAAAAAGGTTATGACTGTGGACAGCTTTGTTATCTGGGATATCTCAGATCCTTTAAAATATCTGACCACCTTAAATGCCAATAAAGAAAACGCCGAGGTGCGTATCGGCAATGTGGTTTACAATTCCATTAAAAACGTGCTGGCCGCCACCAACCAGGAAGACATTATTACCGGCCGGGACGGCAAACTGGCGCTGACAATTACGGAGAATATCGGCGGAGCCCTGGACAGCTACGGTATCCGCATCTATGCGGTGGAGACCAAAAAGCTGGATCTGCCTGACTCTAATAAAGAGAGCGTATACGCCCGAATGATTTCCGAGAGAAACAACATTGCCGCCGGTTACAAGGCGGACGGCGAGTATGAGTCCAAGCTGATTATGAACAAGACTGACCGTACAGTAAGGGAGACCGTTGCCAAAGCGGACGCGGATGCGGAAAAGATAAAGGCCGAAGGCGAGGCTGAGTACATGCGGATCCTGTCTGAAGCCTATAACGACGAGTCCAAGGCGGATTTTTATAACTTTGTCCGTTCTCTGGATGCCTTAAAAGCTTCCATGGTCGGTCAGAACAAAACCATTGTTCTGGATTCGGACAGTGAACTGGCGCGGATTTTAAGCGGAAATAATTTTTCTGGATTTTAGTGCGTTGATGTGCTATACTCTTGAGCAAGCAGTGCATTTGCCCCAGAACCCTGCAAAGGAGGAAACTGAAATTGAGTGAAAAGAAGATTATGTTAGGAAATGAAGCCTATGCCAGAGGCGCATGGGAAGCTGGAGTGAAAGTATCCGCCGCTTACCCGGGAACTCCCAGCACAGAGATCAGTGAGAATTTAGCCAAATATAGCGAAGTTTACGCTGAGTGGTCTCCCAATGAAAAGGTAGCTGCAGAGGTGGCTATCGGCGCATCCATCAGCGGTGTCCGGGCTTTGGCTTCTATGAAGCATGTAGGATTAAACGTAGCGGCGGATCCCTTATATACTGCCGCATATACTGGAGTGGGCGGCGGTCTGGTATTGATTGTAGCCGACGATCCGGGTATGTACAGCTCCCAGAATGAGCAGGATACCCGCATGATTGGCCGCGCCGCCAATGTGCCGGTATTAGAACCTTCTGACAGCCAGGAGGCCAAGGATTTTGTGAAGCTGGCCTATGACATCAGCGAGAAGTATGATACCCCGGTAATTGTCCGCAGCACCACCAGGCTGTCCCACTCTCAGGGCGTGGTAACTCTGGAAGAACGGGTGGTTCCGGAGGATAAGCCCTATGAGAGAAATCCGGCCAAGTACGTGATGATGCCCGGCAACGCAAAAGGCCGCCATCTGGTGGTGGAGGCCAGAATGAAAAAGCTTTCTGAGGATGCTTCCTCCCTGCCTTTCAACCGGGCAGAGTACAGAGATTTGTCAGTAGGCTTTATCACCAGCGGAATTCCCTATCAGTATGTAAAGGAGGCAATGCCAAATGCGTCCGTTTTAAAGCTGGGAATGGTTCATCCTCTTCCCAGAAAGCTTATTGAGGAATTTGCCTCCAAAGTGGACAAACTCTACATTTTTGAGGAATTAGAGCCGGTATTTGAGGAACAGATAAAGTCCTGGGGAATCAAGGCCCAGGGCAAGGAGATTTTTACCCTTCAGGGCGAATACAGCGCCAATTTAATCCGTACCCGGGTACTGGGCGAGACCATCAAGGCTGCCGAACCGGCCAAGGTTCCGGCAAGACCGCCCATTCTTTGCCCCGGATGTCCCCACAGAAGCGTGTATTCTGTATTGAACCGTCTGAAAATTCACGCTGCCGGTGACATTGGCTGCTACACGTTAGGCGCGGTAGCTCCCCTAAATGTTGTGGATACCACCATCTGTATGGGAGCCAGCATTTCCTCCTTACACGGCATGGAAAAGGCAAAAGGAAGGGAATATATTAAAAACTGGGTAGCCGTTATCGGCGATTCCACCTTTTTACATACCGGCATCAATTCCCTGATGAATATGGTTTACAACAAGTCTGCCGGAACCGTAATGATTTTGGACAACTCCACCACCGGTATGACTGGCCATCAGGATCACGCCGCTACCGGTAAAACTTTAAAAGGCGAAACAACCTATGCTATCAGCCTGTATCATCTGTGCAAGGCCATGGGCATTGAACATGTATACGAAGTGAATGCCTTTGACATAGATGCCTTGGCAGAGATTGTCAAAAGGGAAACAGCAAGGGATCAGGTTTCCGTCATCATCACCAAGTCCCCCTGTGTACTGTTAAAAGGAGTGACCTTTGAGAATAAGTGCCGGGAAGTTTCCGACAAATGCAAAAAGTGCGGTCAGTGTTTAAAGCCCGGCTGTCCCGCGCTGACGAAAAATGCAGACGGAACCATCAAAATCAACGCCGCTATGTGCAATGGCTGCGGCCTTTGCAGAAAGCTGTGTAAGTTTGATGCCATTGAGGAGGTAAAAGCGTGATGACAAAGAATATTATGATTGTAGGCGTAGGCGGCCAGGGAACCTTGCTTACCAGCCGGATTTTAGGCGGCATCGCCACGGCAGGCGGCTATGATGTAAAACTTTCTGAGGTGCACGGTATGGCTCAGAGAGGGGGCAGTGTGGTAACCTTTGTCCGTTACGGCGAAGAAGTGGCAGAACCTATTGTAGAAGAGGGCCAGGCAGATGTGCTCATCGCCTTTGAGCGGCTGGAAGCCCTTCGGTATATTCAGTTTTTAAAGCCTCAGGGAGTGATTGTGGTAAATGATGAGCGCATTGATCCCATTACGGTGGTAACCGGAGCAGCAGAGTACCCGGAAGGAATTTTAGATACTTTAAAAGAAGGCCATACCGTCTATTCCGTAGAGGCCGGAAAGAAGGCATTAGAACTTGGCAACAGCCGTACCTTTAATGTGATTGTGCTGGGGGTTGCTGCAAAACATATGGATTTTGCCAAGGAGCAGTGGCTGGAGGTTATTGAAAAAACTGTTCCGCCCAAGACGGTAGAATTAAATAAAAAGGCGTTTTTGCTGGGATATGAGATGTGATTGGTTAAGGGAAAGCTGAAAAAGCTGGGAGATTGACAATGGAAAAGGTAATTGCAATCATAATTTGCTTTGCACTTTCAATGCTATTGACAGGTTGCGAGAAAACGCCTGTATCTGAGAGTGGTGAACCTTCAAACTCTAACAGTGTAATCAAATGGTTTGATTGCCTTAACGGAGATGAAATGAGCTCTGACGGCATTAGAGAATATAATTTGGACGAATTTTCAGGAGTTACCTTCCGGTGGCATTATGTGGAGCTGGAAGCTGTGACGGATGAGGAAATAGTTACACTTTATACTGGAATGCCAATATGGAGCGTCTATTTCTATGACTTGACTGGCGACGGCAATCCAGAGATATGTTCAACGATAAGCTTTGGTTCAGGAATGATTGATAATCGAATTATTATTTATGATTATACCAGCGGGGTAAGTTACGAACTTTCGGATCGAGGTAATTTTGACTATGTTCTCAATATGCAAGGAGACTCCCTTGTTGTTGAGAAGCGGGTTTATATGCAAGATGAACTGGTTGAATCAGGAGAACTGGTATTTCTGGATGATACAATTCAGATAAAAACAGAAGGATTGAGGTTTTAGAAATGGCAATGTGGAACCCGTGGCGCGGCTGCCGTAAATGCAGCGAAGGCTGTTTATACTGTTACATACATAAAGGTGATATAAAGCGTGGTGTCAATACGGCTGAAATTGTAAAGACAAAGGATTTTGCAAAGCCCATAGAGAAAAAGAAAAATGGCGAGTACAAAATGAAATCAGGAATTGTCTATCTGTGCTTTTCCACCGATTTTCTCATAGAAGAGGCAGATGGTTGGCGCGGTGACTGCTGGCAGATGATAAGGCAGCGGCAGGATTGCACGTTCCTTTTTCTCACAAAACGCATAGACCGGTTTATGGATTGTATTCCCGATGATTGGGGCAGCGGATATGAAAATGTTGTAGTCTGCTGTACCGTAGAAAATCAGAAAAATGCGGATTATAAGCTCAGTATATTTAAAGAACTGCCAATAAAACATAAGTGTATTACGGCACAGCCCTTAATTGAAGCGATTCGCCTTGGAAAATATCTTGATGGTATTGAGCTTGTTGTGGCCGGCGGCGAATCAGACAGAAACGCCCGTCCTCTTGATTACGGCTGGGTATTGGATATCCGAGAGCAATGTATTCAGAAAAAGGTCAATTTTGAGTTTCGTCAATGTGGTACACACTTTATAAAAGACGGAAAGAACTACACAATTCAAACAAAGGATTTAACAAAGCAGGCAAAACTTGCCAACATTGATTACAATGTGAATGAGTAACCAGGGTGACAACTTCCCGTTTGTCAATAATCCTCAAAAGGCAGCCGCCCCGTCAAAGCGTCTGCCTTTTCCCTGTCAATAGCGGTGCCATAGCTTATCTCTATCTCTTCATGGCTTTCAATCTGATTTTGGCCGGTTCATAGCCGTCTCTTGCCGCCATGCGGTAATACTTTACCGCGGCTTCTGCCTGGCCTGACACCTCATACCAGGCGCCCAGATTATAAGCGGCCTTGAAAGAGCCGGTCCCTACTACGCCTCCAAGCTCCGGCTGCTCCCCCAGCCTGAGACATTGCAGATAACAGCTCTCAATGCGGGGAAGCAGGCCCACATATCTGGCCACATCAGACAGCACCCGTTTCATATAAAAGAGGCCGCATACAAAACAAAAGTCTGACCAGGAACCAAGTTTCTCATCTTCCCCTTCTATGATTTCGGCAGCCTCATCCAGGCACTGGGGAGTACCCAGATCCAGAAGGGTATAAAGATAGAGAACCGTTCCTTCTGCCCGGTAAGCCGCCTGCGGATCGGCCAGCCGGTAGAAATTACGAAAGTATTCCAGGCTTTCTTCCAACTGCTTCAGATTTCTCAGAGTGGAAGCCAGCTGAAACTGATAGTATCCATCCTCCGGATACTCGTTTACTGCTTTCCGCAGATAGGGAAGATTCCGTTCTCCTTTATCCTCATACAGATACCCGTCATGGTCTGCCGCCAGAGGAAGGCTGTAGCATGGATAATTTCCCTCCGGCTGTTCATGGATGATCCCGGTGTACCGTACTCCCTTTGGCAAAATCCTGGGGAGCACAGACGTGCTCTGGCTGATTCCTTCCTGATCCCGGTAAGAATCATACCGGGTGATTCCACCCAGCCACATTCCGTTTCGGCTCTTTAAAAGCTTCTCCAGATTTTTGCGGCTGCAGGGCCGTAAATACTCATCTGCGTCCAGGATCAGATTCCAGTCGGCATCGGACTGATCCAGGGCAAAATTCCGGGCGGCGGCAAAGTCGTTGATCCACGGAAAGTCAAACACCTTTGCCCCCATTTCCTTTGCGATCTGTACAGTTTTGTCAGTGGAGCCGGTGTCTGCAATAATGATCTCGTCCACCAGCCCTCTGGCTGCCTTGAGACATTTCATCAAAGACCGTTCTTCATTTTTTACAATCATCACCAGATTGAACTTCATAGAGTATCCCTCCCCGGCAGATATTATTCCTCTTAATGTACACTAGTTTTTCGCTTTTCGTCAAGTGAAATGTTTGGTTTTATTATAAGGCCTGTAAGCTATCTCCGATATCCGGAGGCAGAAACCACTGCCACTTTGGTTCCCAGGTCATCGGTAATTTCCGTCTCGTAAAAGCAGGCATGGCGGCCTTCCTTTATGGGCCGGGTAACGGAGGTGAGAACGTTTCCTTTTGCACCGGACAGAAACTGAATTTGACTGCTTAAAGTAACGGTTCCCATTCCCTTAAAATTGGCGGCAGCGGCAAAGCCGAAATCTGCCAGGGTAAAAAGCGCCCCGCCCATAACGGCCCCCACAGCGTTGCGGTGATTGTCCGTAATGACCATGGTACAGACAGCGCCGTTTTCATCCAGTTTCTCCAGTACAATTCCCGCTGCACAGGTGGCAAACTTGTCCTTCTGAAAAAAATTTTTGGCTTCTTCTAATGTCATAATGCGCCTCCTTGCGATATCTGATGTTTGGTGTGGCAATTCAGACGGGGCGTCTTCTTGGCCGGCTGTGCCGGACAAGAAGCTGGGATATCCATCCGATGGGGGATTTGAGATGAAGTTTTACTTACAAGCGAGCTTGACGTAAAATTTCATCTCAAATCCCCCGCCGCCTGAACGGTTACGTTCTATTTTACCATAACTGGGAGAAAAAGTATCTTGAAATTATGAGTCTTTTATTGTATACTTAGTTTGTATGAAAATTGTGTAACTCTGTAACACCTGAAATGTTCGACACTCTTACGTATTTGAACCTACACTATGACATCGGGATTCCAATATTTTCAGGCGGATGCCGGGCCTCCTTTGAGTGGATGGCAGAAGTCTGATTGAGGTTGCCCACCTAGCTTCGCTAGGGGTCAATTAGTAAGAAACGGCATTTTGGGGTTACAGAAGAGAAAAGCAGCGAGCAATCGCTGCTTTATCTGTACAATAGACTATCCAGAAAATGGAAGAAACGGCGTTTTTTTCCGAAAACCTATGGAGTAATCATCTATGAATAATCAAAAGTTTTACCACTACATTTGTTGGGGAGTGACGGCATTTTTGGTGATAGCCGCCAGCATTGCGTTTTGTTTTGTATTGCTGAAATTCAAAGCGATAAAGGATGCTTTTTCTATGCTTTTAGATATTCTGGCGCCGGTTATTTACGGAGCAGTCCTGGCCTATTTGCTGAGTCCTGTTTTTAACCGGTGCGTATCTAAGACAGAGCCGGTGTTTACCAGATGGACAAAAAATGAAAAGCAGGGGATGGCTCTTGCCAAAGCTCTTGCTACTCTTGCCAGCCTGGTGGTTTTGGCCGCCGTCGTAGTAGGCCTTTTTTCTATGCTCATACCGGAAGTGATAAACAGTATCCAGACAGCTGTCAACAGCCTTCCTGAGAATATGAGGAACTTGTCTGTATGGGTCTCTCATATGCTGGAAAACAATCCGGAGGCAGAACAGATCGCAATCAGCGCCCTGGACCGTTTATATGTATGGGCAAGAGGGGTATTGGAGCCCAATCTGGATAAAATTCTGGGCATTATCGGCAACGTATCCTTAGGCGTTATCAGCGTGCTTATCTGGCTTAAGAATATTCTTATCGGTCTCATCGTAATGATTTATATGCTGAATATCAAAGACCAGTTTGTGGCCATGGCAAAGAAGATCACCTACGGCGTATTTTCTGTGACCTGGGCAAACCGCCTGATTAAAGAGGCCAGGTATATCCATAAAGTTTTTGGCGGATTTATTATCGGAAAGATCGTGGATTCTCTGATTATCGGAGTGCTGTGTTTTGTTTGCCTTTCCTTTATGAAGATGCCCTATACCCTGCTGGTCAGCGTAATTGTGGGGGTGACCAACATTATTCCCTTTTTCGGGCCCTTTATTGGAGCCATCCCCAGCGCTTTTTTGATTCTTTTAGTAAGCCCCATTCAATGCCTGTATTTTTTGATTTTTATTCTGTTGCTGCAGCAGTTTGACGGCAACATTCTGGGGCCGAAGATACTGGGGGATTCCACCGGGATTTCCAGTTTCTGGGTGCTGTTTTCTATTTTGCTGTTCGGCGGCCTTTTAGGATTTGCGGGAATGATTATCGGGGTTCCGGCTTTTGCAGTTATTTACCGGCTTGTCGGGGACATAATCAACGAGCAGTTAAAAAAGAAAAAGCTGTCTGTCCGCACTGCGGATTATGGAGACCTGGACTATGTGGAGGTCAAGGATAAAAGCTATAAGAAATTATAAAAATTTTTCATTATTAACGAGGGAAATATGAGCAAGAAATCATTCATTATCCGGATAATGGGGGTTCTTGCTCTCGTTCTTGTATTGATGGCAGTTATCGTAATTTTAGAGCCGGACCGGCAGACTACGGGCATTACCCGGGCCAGGGCAGCCAAGGCGGTAGCTTTAATGCTGGATTCCAGGGAAGCGGTGCTTGAGTACAGGAAAGAGGCAGGAGGATCCCATTTTTCCCAAAAGGAGCAGAACAATTGGTATGTCCCTTATATGGATTATCTGTATGACAAAGGGATTTTGCTGGAAGAGCTGACAGAGCCTACGGCTGCGGCGGCTCAAAAGGAAATTACCTATGAAGAAATCAGCCGCCTCACCGGGGCTATCCAAAAGCCTTTGGAGAGCTCTGTAGGCATGGTGCGGAAAAACCGCAGTCATTCCTACCCGGAGGAAGACTTCTGGCTGCTTTATGACAAACTGGCAGAGGTTTCCGGCTCAGAAGGGGAGGAAGGGGTTCAGACCCTGGATATCCTTTTATATGGCACGCCCTCTAATATTCACCCTTCAGAGAGCTGGACGGCCTATACCAGCCAGGGGAATTTTCGTTTTGAAGGATTGGCTCTGGATGCCTACATAGATCGCCGGATTCGGGTTATGGTCCGGGGCAGTGAGATGATTGGGGTCAGAGAACTGCTCTCAGAGGACATTACTTATGAAAACGTATGGCTGGACGACAGCGGGACAGATACATTCCGGGTACATCTTGGAACTGTGGCCCGGACTTTTTCGGGAGAAGGCATTGAAAATTTGGAGCAGTTTCAAAACAATCTGGTGGATCTGGAGTTAAAATCCGGGAAACTGGTAAAGGTTTCCATTAAAAAGGACACGATTACCGGGACAGTCCTGGCAGTAAAGGAGGACGCCATTGAGATTGAAGGCTATGGAGAGATTCCCCTGGACTGGAATTTTAAAGTGCACAAGATTTACGGAGAGTATGAGGAACAGGATCTTTCCGACATTTTGGTGGGGTATGATATCCAGGAGTTTGTTACTTCCGGAGGAAAGCTGTGCGCGGCCCTTACCACCAGGGCTTTTGATGCAAAAAAGATCCGGGTGCTTCTCTTGGATACCGGATTTCAGTCCCCGTTCCACCCTTCTGTCACTCTTACAGTGGATACGGATTCACAGCTGTTTTATGGAAAAAAGGAAGAAACCCTGAAAGCAGGCGAGAGCCTGACCTTAAAACCCGACAGCAAGTACTTAAAAGAAGGACGCCTTACCATTGTTCCGGGGACGGATAAAGGCTGTACCTCCATTACTTCTATTTCCAGAGCCCAGGGGGTTCCGTCTTACCAGGGCAGTATAGAGATTAAGAAGGAGGCAGAGGGCCTTACCATTGTAAATGACCTCTATCTGGAAGACTATCTAAAAAAGGTGGTTCCCAGTGAAATGCCGGGGAGTTATGAATCAGAAGCATTAAAGGTGCAGGCAGTGTGCGCCAGAACCTACGCCTACCGTCACATTTTAGGAAACAGCTACAGCAGATACGGCGCCCATGTAGATGACAGTACAAATTTTCAGGTTTACAACAATACCGAGGAATCCGCCAGGGCTTCCGAAGCAGTAAATGCTACTTACGGACAGATGATGTTTTATGGCGATGAGGCGGTAGAGGCGTTTTACTTTTCCACCTCCTGCGGCCACACCACAGACGGCAGCGCCTGGGGCGGAACCGGGGAAACCACCCCTTATTTGAAGGCCAGGGAGCTGAGAGACAGAAAAGAATGCCTGGATCTGTCCAGCAACGCGGCTTTTTCGGAGTTTATCAAAAATAAAAATTATCCTGCTTACGATCAGAGCTTCCCTATGTACCGTTGGGAGGCGGAGATTTCCGCGGATGCCCTTTTAGAAAAGCTGGGGGATCTGGGAGAAATTACCAATATGGAAGTAAAGAAAAGAGGGGCAGGGGGCATTGCAGAACAGATTGTTATTGAAGGAACGTCTGGATCCAGAGAGTTAAAGGGCCAGACCCAGATTCGAAATGTTCTGGGAAGCAGCAGTCTGGAAATTAAGAGAAAGGACGGAAAAACTCAAAGCGGATTTGCCATTTTGCCCAGCGCTTACATTTCCATAGAAAAGAGGACAGGAACAGACGGCAAAATTTCGTTTTATCTCTATGGCGGCGGCTATGGCCATGGCGTGGGTATGAGCCAGAACGGCGCTCAGGGAATGGCAAAGGAAGGAAAAGACTATAAAACTATTTTAAACTTTTTCTATGAAGGGGCGGAGATACGGGAGAGCCGGTAAGACTTCTAAAATAAGTCATTATGTGAACCTGTTCGTGTAAGATATAAAATAAGTTCATCTCCATCTACTTCATAAATCAACAGCCAATCCGGGGTAATGTGGCATTCACGACATCCAACATAATTTCCGGTAAGCTGATGATCTCTGTTTTTTTCTGGCAGTGGTTCCCCCGCTGCCAGTTTTTTCAGTATTGCAGTGATCAGAGAAAGATCGTAACCTCGTTTCTTTATCCGTTTCAAATCTTTCTGGAATTTTACGGTTGGCCTTATCCTATACATCGTTAAGCAGTTCCTCCATCATCTGGTCAACATCGGAATAGGTTTTGCCGAAACTAGGATTGGCCTTCATTCGTTTTACTTCCCGGATAGCCTCAACAGTTTCGGAATTTGGTACATCACCGCTGATTTCAAAGGGGATTCTGTATTCCCGTACAGCTTTTCTTGCAAAAATATTGAAAGCCGTTGTCATAGTCATTCCCATATCAGAGCAGAATGCCTCAAACTGCTGTTTCAAATCTGCATCCATACGGATATTAATATTTGTATTTGCCATAGTAGCAACTCCTTTTATGCATTATTAATTTTATTGTATGGCTTTTTATTTACAATGTCAATATCTGCTGCAGAAACTTGTGAAAACTGTGAAAACTGAAACTGAAAACTGAAACACAAAACATATTGACAAAACTTCCATCTCCCCTTATACTTTATATCAGTGTGTTACTGATAAAGAAATTCTATCAGGCATAAACTACCTGTAATATGGCAAAACTTGCTGTAGAAAGGGGGTTTATGCCTTTTTGTCGTCCATTAGGTAGTTTGTGCTGCACAAATTTAAGCAAAGGTAGGTAAAAGAGATGAAAGACAAAATTTTTGGCGTATTGCAGCGGGTCGGACGTTCCTTCATGCTTCCGATTGCGATTCTTCCGGTAGCCGGACTTCTGCTGGGAATCGGCGGTTCCTTTACCAATGCAACCATGATCAATGCGTATCATCTGGAAGCGGTTCTGGGGCCTGGCACAGTGTTGAACGGGTTTTTAAACATTTTAAATAGCTGCGGAAACGTGGTGTTTGATAATCTTCCCCTGCTGTTTGCCATCGGAGTGGCAGTGGGGATGGCAAAGCAGGAGAAGGAGGTGGCAGCCCTGGCCAGCGTGATTGCCTTTTTTATCATGCATACAGCGATTCACGCGATGCTGGTGCTTTCCGGCAAGCTGGTGACAGCTCCGGAGGTGATGGATGCTGCCGGTAATGCTCTGGCTGGTATGGTGGGTTCGGTAGAGCAGACTGTAGGGATGCTGGATGGCTCTGTAACAAAGGTCCTGGGCATTTCATCCCTGCAGATGGGCGTATTTGGCGGCGTTATCGTGGGCCTGGGAGTTGCGGCGCTCCATAACAAGTATTATAAGATTCAGCTTCCACAGGTGATCTCATTTTTTGGAGGAACCCGGTTTGTGCCCATTGTCTGCAGCGTGGCGTACATCTTTGTAGGAATTTTAATGTACTTTGTGTGGCCGGTTATCCAGACAGGAATCTACAGCCTGGGAGCTTTAGTTAACAGCTCCGGTTATGTGGGAACCTGGATTTATGGAATTATTGAGAGAGCTTTGATACCTTTTGGCCTTCACCATGTGTTCTATATGCCTTTCTGGCAGACGGCCGTTGGCGGACAGCTGGAGGTAAGCGGACAGATGGTGTACGGCGCTCAGAATATTTTCTTTGCCCAGCTGGCCCATGTGGGAGAAATCGCTCATTTCAGTGTGAATCCCGGAACCCGGTTTATGACAGGCAAATTCCCCTTTATGATTTTCGGACTTCCCGGGGCGGCTCTTGCCATGTATCAGGTGGCAAAGCCGGAGAAGAAGCAGGCCGCCGGAGGTCTCCTTATCTCAGCAGCTCTCACGGCAATGCTGACAGGAATCACAGAGCCTTTGGAGTTCACCTTTATTTTTGTAGCGCCGTTTTTGTACGCGGTTCACAGTGTTCTGGCCGGCGCGGCCTACATGCTGATGCACATTCTCAATGTAGGCGTGGGTATGACCTTTTCCGGCGGTATCATTGACCTTTTGCTTTTTGGGATTCTGCCTGGCGCAGCAAAGACAAGCTGGTACTGGATTCCGGTTGTAGGCGTGGTCTATTTTGCAGTGTACTTTTTCCTGTTTAAGTATTTAATCCTGAAATTTGATTTGAAGACGCCGGGGCGGGACGACAGCGAGGAGGTAAAGCTGTACCGCAGAAGTGATGTGGATGCAAGAAAGGCTTCCGGCGACGGACAATCGTCTGTGGATGAGCGTTCTCAGATGATTCTCAATGGTTTGGGCGGAAGAAAAAATGTGGTGGATGTGGACTGCTGTATTACCCGCCTGCGCTGTACCGTTAATAAGCCGGAGCTGGTAAATGAAGGGCTTTTAAAGAAGACCGGCGCGGCCGGTGTGATCAAAAAGGGACAGGGAGTCCAGGTAATCTATGGGCCTACCGTTCCCAACATCAAAGCAGATTTGGTGGCCTACCTCCCGTCAGCTCCGGATGTGGAGTATCATGGGGAAGAGCCTGCAGCAGAGGAAAGTAGCGCAGGCGGAAATGAAACAATAAAAAATGATGCAGCAGAGAGCGCAGGGAAAAAGGCCTCTGACGGAAAAAAGACGCCTCTGTACAGTCCTTTTACCGGCCGGGTGGAATCTATTGAACATGCGCCGGATGTCACCTTTGCCCAAAAGATGATTGGCGACGGATTTATGGTTATGCCTTCCGCAGGAGAAGTGCTGGCTCCCTGCGATTTGGAAGTGGCATTTGTATTTCCCACAGGTCATGCTATGGGATTGAAGACAAAAGATGGCATGGAGTTTATGCTTCACATCGGCGTGGATACCGTAAAGCTGGAAGGGAAAGGTTTTGAGCCCCAGGTCAAAGATGGAGATCAGGTGAAGAAGGGTGAATGCCTGCTGAAATTTGATCTGGAATATGTGAAAAATAATGCAGTATCAGAGGCCTGTATGGTGATCTATACAGCTTTGCCAGAAGGCGCGTCCATTGTGGTGCCGGAGGAGAAGGAGCTGAAGGCCCTGGATTATGCTGCAGATTTGCTTGGTGTGTAAGAGAAAAGTTTTACAGGACAAATCCGGGGAAATATGTTAATATTAAGAATAAGAGTATGGCTCAGTTATGCGGCATTTTCAGATTAAGAGGTTGTATGGCTGAGCCATATTTTTCCGAAAGAGTAATCAGTTGGCGGGGGATATAGAGTATGTATCGTGTAATCAAGGTGTTGAACAATAATGGCGTACTGGTTTACGATATGAAGAGGGAGGAAGAGGCGATCCTGCTGGGAAACGGCATTGGCTTCGGAAAGCGGGTAAATCAGCGCTTTGAGCGGGATGAGAATGCCAAGCGCTATACGATTGTAGACCGGGAGGAGAAAAATAGAAGCGGCCGTCAGGTTTTAAGCGGTATGGATATGGAATTTTTGGAGCTGGCTGGCAGAATCGTGGAACTGGCAAAGACAGAGCTGGGAGAATTAAACCCCAATATTCTGATTCCTCTGGCAGATCACATCGCAGTGGCTGTGGAGCGGATGCAGAATAGAATTCTCCTGAAGAACCCTTTCCATGGAGATATCCGAATCCTTTATCCGGAAGAATATAAGATTGCATTAAAGGGACGGGACATGATACAGGAGTCCTCCGGCTGTATGCTGTGCGAGGATGAGGTGGGATATATTGCCCTTCACATCCGGGCCGGGCGGATGGATGAGAAACTGGAAGAGTCCCTTCAGATGATCTCCGTGCTGCGAATGGTGGCATTGATGGTAGAAGAGTCTCTGGGAATTAAGCTGGATCCCCATTCTTTTATGTTTGAGAGGTTTATGGCCCATCTGCGCTATCTGGTGGTCCGGATCCGGGACGGGGAAGCCATAAGCCTGGATATGGATGAGTATGCAAGAACACGATTCCCTGAATCCTATGCTTTGGCAGAGAAGATCTGTGTCCGGCTGGGGGAGGAGCTTCACAGACAAGTGCCCCGGGAGGCAGTAGGCCATCTGGGAATACATATTGAGAGACTGCGAATATAAAGGTTATTATAGCCAGGATGCCGCAAGGTTGCTGCCGCCCGCAAAACACAAGCAAAACGTAACCGTTCAGACGGCAGGGTTCAGACGGCGGGTAAAATTTCATTGACAGCCCCTGATTCCTGTGCTATGATAATCAGGTATGAGTAAACGCCGAAACTCAGCCGTCCGGAAGACTCCAACCGCGGCTTGGTTTGCGGTAAGTTTTGTTTAAGGAGGATTTTATCATGATTTCTAAGGAAAAGAAGGCAGCTATTATTGCAGAGTACGGAAGAAAGCCTGGCGACACCGGTTCACCTGAGGTCCAGATCGCTATTTTAACCGCAAGGATTACCGAGTTAACCGAGCATTTAAAGAGCAATCCCAAGGATCATCACTCCAGACGCGGCTTGCTGATGATGGTAGGTCAGAGACGCGGCCTGTTAGACTACTTAAAGAAGACCGATCTGGAAGGCTATCGTGTGCTGATTGAGAAGTTAGGCATCAGAAAGTAAACCTTCATGCGCCCGACAGCAGACGCACCACCGTACATGAAAGTCTGGCGGGCGCATCTGGCATACCTGAATGCATGCCGCCTGTTCGGCGGCGGACTTTTTAAAGTAATTTCGGTTCTGTTAGGGTGGAGATTTATCTCCGCCCTACACTTGTATCATAGGAGTTTTTATTTCAGAAGGATTCTTTGTTAGATATAAAAAAGGAGACACAATATGTTTAAGAGTTTCAGTATGGAATTAGGCGGCCGCACCCTGACTGTTGATGTGGGCAGAGTAGCCGCCCAGGCAAATGGCGCTGCATTTATGCATTATGGCGATACCGTGGTTCTCTCCACCGCCACCGCGTCTGACAAGCCCAGAGAGGGGATCGATTTCTTCCCCTTAAGCGTTGAGTACGAAGAGAAGCTGTACTCTGTAGGAAAGATCCCCGGCGGTTTTAATAAGAGGGAAGGAAAGGCTTCTGAGAACGCCATCTTAACCTCCCGTGTAATTGATCGCCCTATGCGCCCCCTGTTCCCCAAGGATTACCGCAATGATGTAACTTTAAATAATCTGGTTATGTCCGTAGACCCGGACTGCAGTCCGGAGCTTACCGCTATGCTGGGTTCCGCCATTGCGGCTACAATTTCCGATATTCCCTTTGACGGCCCCTGCGCCACCACTCAGATTGGCCTGATTGACGGCCAGCTTATCGTGAATCCCACCAATGCCCAGAAGCAGGTTTCCGATATGGCGCTGACAGTGGCTTCCACCAGAGAAAAGGTGATTATGATCGAGGCAGGCGCTAAGGAAGTTGCCGAGGAGGTTATGATCGAGGCTATTTTTAAGGCTCATGAGGTAAATCAGGAGATTATTCAGTTTATTGACACCATTGTGGCAGAGTGCGGGAAGGAAAAGCATACCTACGAGAGCTGTGCAGTACCGGAAGAGCTGTTTGCGGCAATTCGCGAGATTGTAACTCCTGAGGAAATGGAGGCAGCCGTATTTACGGACGAGAAGCAGAAGAGAGAAGAAAATATCCGCGGTATCACTGCACGTCTGGAGGAAGCTTTTGCAGAGAATGAGGAGTGGCTGCCCTTACTTGGCGACGCCATTTACCAGTATCAGAAGAAAACAGTCCGCAAGATGATTTTAAAGGATCACAAGCGTCCTGACGGCCGGGGAATCAAGGAGATCCGCCCGCTGGCGGCAGAGATTGATCTGCTTCCCAGAGTTCATGGTTCCGGTATGTTTACCCGGGGACAGACCCAGATTTTAAATGCATGTACCCTGGCGCCTTTGTCAGAAGCTCAGAGACTGGACGGTTTAGATGAGAATGAGACTGCCAAAAGGTATATGCACCACTACAATTTCCCCTCCTACTCGGTAGGCGAGACCAAGCCTTCCAGAGGACCGGGACGCCGGGAGATTGGCCACGGCGCTCTGGCTGAGAGAGCCCTGGTTCCGGTACTTCCCAGTGAAGAGGAATTCCCCTATGCGATCCGCACCGTGTCTGAGACCATGGAATCCAACGGTTCCACCTCCCAGGCAAGCATCTGTGCCTCTACCTTATCCTTAATGGCGGCAGGCGTGCCCATTAAGAGCATGGTAGCCGGTATTTCCTGCGGTCTGGTTACCGGGGAAACCGATGATGATTATATTGTCCTTACAGATATCCAGGGCCTGGAGGACTTCTTTGGAGACATGGACTTTAAGGTAGGCGGCACCCACAAGGGTATTACCGCAATCCAGATGGATATTAAGATTCATGGTCTGACCCGCCCCATTATTGAGGAAGCTATTGCAACCTGCCGGGAAGCCAGAATCTATATTATGGATAAAATTATGGCTCCGGTTATTTCTGAGCCGAGAAAAGAATTAAGCAAGTATGCTCCGAAGATCCGTCAGATCACCATTGATCCCCAGAAGATTGGGGATGTGGTAGGAAAGCAGGGCAAGGTAATCAACAAGATTATCGAGGAAACCGGTGTGAAGATTGATATTGAGGACACCGGCGCAGTCAGCGTATGCGGTACAGACGCAGAGATGATTGAGAAGGCAATTCAGATTATCAACAGCATTGTTACCGATATTGAAGCAGGTATGATATTTACCGGAAAAGTTGCCCGTATCATGAACTTCGGCGCTTTTGTAGAACTGGCTCCCAATAAGGATGGTATGATTCATATTTCCAAACTGGCAGATCGCCGGGTAGGCAAGGTTGAGGATGTTGTTAACATTGGGGACGAAGTTACCGTAAAGGTTATCGAAGTAGACAAGATGGGCAGAATCAACTTAAGCATGCGTCCCAGCGATTTAGCAAAAAAAGAAGAAGCCAGGGAAGGACATGCGGCTGATGCAGAGTAACGAATCCCACAGAAGGTGTCACAGATACTTTTGATGGATACTTGGTAATAAAAGGGCCGCTGTCCCTATGGACGGCGGCCTTGCTATTTACAGAAAAGGAAGACAGAATGAAAAAAAAGAAAATTTTTGCAGTAGGTTTGTCACTGATCCTTTCCACAATGGTTCCCTGGTATACGTCCCTGGCGGAGACAGGAGATCAGGCAGCGCCTCCGGCTCTGGAAGCTCCCCCCTCAGAGGAGGTATTGCCGGAGGAAGTGATGCCCCCGCAGGAGGCATTGCCGGAGGGAGAGGCGCTTCCTCAGGAAACACCGACAGAGGGAACTGTTCCTCCACAGGAGTCCGGCCCTGCCGCACCACAGGAGGCGGGACCGGCAGCCGGAATGGAAGAGTTTCAGGGAGGAACCATTTCCCGGGGACAAAACCTGGGGGAAGACTATTCCCAGGTAGGGCCCGGAATGGGAATCAGTACTCCTCAGCAGCCGGGTCAGCCGGATTTTACGTCTCATACAGTGGAAAATCCCATTGTCAAGGCAGTGGAAAAATACTCTTATGAGCAGATGGAGGCGGATATCCAGTCCCTTGAAAAACGCTATGGAACCGCTCATATGCAGGTCAACACCATCGGCAATTCGGCGGACGGCCGCAAAATTTATGACATTGTAATAGGCAATCCTAATGCCGGAAAACATATCCTGATTCAGGGGGCTATTCACGCCAGAGAGTATATGAACCCTTTGCTGATGATGAAGCAAATTGAAGATGGGCTGGCATTTTACGATACCGGATATTATAATGGAAGAAGGCTGTCGGATCTGCTAAATCAGGTGGCAGTCCATTTTGTTCCTATGGCCAATCCGGATGGGGTGGCTTTAAGCCAGTTTGGCCTGGATGCCATTCATTCTGCCCAGCTAAAAGAAACCATTCAAAACGCTTACGCTTCCGACATGGCGGCGGGGCGCACCACCCTGGAGTTTGCCCGCTATCTGGAGCGCTGGAAGGCTAATGCAAGAGGCGTAGATTTAAATCACAATTTTGACGCCCGTTGGATGAATGGCTCCAGTGTGTGGCTGCTGCCATCTTTTTCCGGATATAAAGGCATGACTCCGGTGTCCGAGCCCGAATCTCAGGCCCTGGTAAACTTAATGAATAATGGCCGTCCCTGGGCGGCAGTATTAAATTACCATTCCATGGGAAGGGTTATCTACTGGGATATTGAGGGCAACAAAGAAACGGCCAAGTCACAGCATCTTGCCCAGCTTATGTCTTCCGCAACCGGAGGTTATCAGATGCTTTACAGTGGCGGAGGCGGCGGATTCAAGGACTGGGTGCAGCTAAAAGACGGGGCAGTGCCCAGCATTACCGTGGAAACCGGCAAGGCAGAATGTCCTATGCCCATATCCGAGTTTGACAGCATTTGGGCGGAGAACCGGGCCGGATGGGCGTTGGTGGCAGATTTTGTCCTGATGTATTAATAACTGGTTTTAAAGAGGAAAAAATGTTAGAAATTATAGGGATCCAAAAAAAATACCGAAAGAAGACGGTGCTGTCCGGCGTTTCTCTGTCTGCGGAGCCAGGCCAGTGCGTGGGAATTGTAGGCGCTAACGGATGCGGAAAAACCACCCTTTTGTCAATTCTGGCAGGGGCTAGAAAAGCAGATGGAGGAAGCCTTAAGGTAGACGGGAAGGAGCTTTTGGGCCATCCCTCTTTGCAGGCACAAAAGATTGCTTACGTCCCGCAGGAAAATCCATTTATGGAGGAGTTGTCTGTGAAAGATAACTTAAGCCTCTGGTATAAGGGGGATCGAAGATCCATGAAACGGGATTTGGAATCCGGGGCGGCTGCTATGCTGGGGATCCATGAATTTTTAAATACCCCGGTGGGAAAGCTTTCCGGAGGGATGAAAAAACGCTTGTCTATCGCGTCTGCCCTGGCAGGCCATGAAGAGATCCTGATTATGGATGAGCCGGGAGCAGCCCTGGATCTGGTGTGCAAGGAAGTGATCCAGAACTATATAAAACAGTATATCAAGCACGGCGGTCTGGTGCTTTTGGCGTCCCATGAGCTGTCCGAGCTGGCAGTCTGCACCAAAATGTATGTGCTGAAAGATGGGGTGGCCGGGGAGATTCCCTGCGGTCTGACGCCAGCCCAGCTTACCGCCAGGTTTTAAAAAGAGGAGGAGAGTAGTATGAATTGTTCTATATGTAATGCAGAGATCCCCGAAGGCCAGGATAAATGTCCCCACTGCGGGGCAGCGGCACAGCCGGCAGCGCCCCCTGAGCCTGTTAAGGAGCCGAAGAACCTGAAAAAAGGTCTTATTATCGGCGGCGGAGTTCTTGTGGCAGCGGCAGCAGGAATTGGCATTTTTATGGCTTCTTCTAATGCCAAAGATCCCAAGACGGTAGTTGTGGACGCATTAAAAGGCGTGTATTCAGCTGAAAACGTAGATCCGGGGGAAGAGGTCTTCGGCCTGGGTCAGATTTACGGGGAGTTTAGTAAAACCGGCGGTGAGATGGGAGGAAGCCTGGCGTTTGCAGGCTCCAGCGATCCGGATTTAAGCATGCTGACGGGAGCTGGCGTCAGTATTCATGCGGCGTCAGATGTGGCCAATAAAAAGTTTACTGAGACCGTGGGAATCCAGTACAGCGGTATGGATCTGGCAAACCTGACCATTTATGCAGATGATACCTATCTGATGGCGGCTCTTCCGGAATTTACCTCCAAGGTGCTTACCGTCAACTATGCAGACGATCTGATGGGCCAGATTGAAAATTCTCCCATGGCGGCAGAGATTGAAGAACTGTTTACAGAAGAAGAAAAGGAGGCCTTTGAAAACTACATCACCTATCTGACGGATATATATTCCGGGGAAAAGACTCCTTTTGATTTAAAGGCCCTGTGGCAGCGCTATAAAGAAGGCAGCCAGGCCATGAGCAATTTTAAGGAAGCCATGACAGTAACCAAGGCGGACAGCCAGAACCTTTCTTATGACGGAAAGGAACAGAAATGCACAGGCTATGACGTGGTAATCCCCAAAGAAGCAGTGGTTGATTTTGCCAGAACTTCCTCAAAGTTTTTCCTGGAAGACGAAAACTTTAAAAAAGACGTTTTGGAGTATTTGAAAGTGGTAATGGAGATGAGCGGAAGCCAGCTCTACGGATTCTCCTTAGACGGAGGGCTTTCCACTCCGGAAGAGATGATTGCACAAATGTGGGAAGACATGGATCAGGGAGTGGAAAAAGCCATTGATCAGCTGGAGAAATCTTTGGAAGGGGACGTAACCATGAAGGTTTACGTAACCAAGTCGGGACGCCTTGCATCCTTAGACGGCGCCTGCAGATTTGTCTTTGAGGAAGAGGATTCCCTGGATGTGAAGCTGACTGCTGTTTTAGAAGGAGGCAGTTATCCCACCCAAAATGGTAATTTCAAGCTGGTATTGGAGGATGAAACCGATACTATGACCGTTGATCTGAATAAGGCTGGAGAATATACCGATAAGGTATTAAACAGCAGTTGGGATCTGAATTTAGAATTTGATGATGAGAAGATTCAGGTAACTTATGACAATACTTATGACAGGGCAACAGGAGATTCTCAGATTCGGATATCCGGCGGGGAAGGAGAGGAAGACACGGTTTCTCTTACCATAACCGGTATTGTAGACGAGCTGGAAAAGGGCAAGAATTTCCACTACACATTTGATTCCTTAGAGATAGCAGAAGAAACCTGGGCACTGTCTCTGAAACTGAAGGGAGAGTTTTATTTAAGAAATCTCCAAAGTGAGATTACGGCTCCTGAGGGAGAGCATATGGATGTGCTGAAAGCCACAGAGGAAGAATGGGAAGCTCTGGGAGAGGAAATGATGACCAACTTGTATGCTCTGATTCTGGGAGGCGGATTCTTCTAAGGACAGAATTGATATCTGGCTGTTTAGCCAGGTAAAAAAACAGGAGAAAATATGCGGACATTTCTGATCTATTTAAAATTGGAATTAAAAAGAGCGCTGCGTATCCTCCCGTGGATTGTTGCAGGGGCAATGGTACTGGCAGGATTGCTGGGCGCCATTGCCCTTTTTGCAGTCCGAACTCTGGAAGGCGGCCAGGAGCTAAATAAATTGAAGGTGGGCGTCATTCTTCCGGAGGAAGACGCTCTGGCTCAAAAAGCGGTTTCCATGCTGGGGTCTCTGGACAGTGTGGAAAATATCTGCCAATTTGTCTTTGTAGACTGGGAGGAAGGGCAAAACCGGATGAAAGACGGGGAGCTGGCCTGTCTTATGACAGTGCCGGACAATTTTGTGGGAAGTATTATAGACGGCAGCAATAAGCCGGTAACCATTTTGTTTGACGGCCCCCTGGGGGTGGAAGAAGAGATTTTTAAAGAGCTGACCGAGGCCGGGGCAAAAACTCTTTCCAGCGCTCAGGCTGGAATTTACGCGGCCAACCATATCCACGGTCTTTACGGAATCCCGGCAGATATTAAAGAAGCAGAGAACTATCTGAATGCCAAATACTTGGGCTACAGCATGGACAGAAGCATTCACTTTCGGGAACGCCGGATCTCTGCGGGCGGGGAAGTTTCCCCTGCCTGCCACTATGCCGCGGCGGGAATAGTGTTTCTTTTACTGTTTTCCGGAATTCCTGCAGCCGGTCTCTTTGCCGGGGAGAGCCAGGCAAAAAGAGAAAAGCTGTATCTTTTGGGAATCAGAAGGAGCGGCTGGACGGCAGGAAAAGCAGCTGCCGTGATGGTCCTTTTACTGGCGGCGTCGGCAACGGTGGGGGCGGGAATTGCGGCAGTTTCCCGGACAGGGGCTTTTCCGGCAGTGGAGATGATGAAAGATTTGGCGGAAAAAAGCCGGGGAACCATGCTATACCGGACTATCCTTTTTACCGGGCTTCTTTTTACGGCTTCTTCTCTGATTGTGCTGTGCTACAGTTTATCCGGAACCGGGCTGGGAGGAATGATGCTGCTGTTTCTCGGAACCTGCGTAATGATGGTATTTTCCGGCGGATTTCTGCCCCAGGTTTTCCTGCCGGAAAGCTTTAAGGCAGCAGCCGTCTGTCTGCCCACAACCCTGTTAATGGACGGGGCTAAACAATTTTTCCAAAGCGGCAGTAACTGGAAGCTTTTGGCAGCCCTTTTGGGGACAGGACTGGCGGCCTTGACGGCGGCCGGACTTTTAAAGGGGGGAAGGCAATGAGCAGGATGGGAATATGGTTTTTTCTCTCCGTCAAGCGGTGGCTGCGCCACAAAGGCTTTGCGGCGGTACTGCTTGCAATGCCGGTGGTACTCTGGGGAATCCAGAGAATGGAGCCGGAAGAAACAGAAAAGATCCGGATTGGGACAGCGTCTGAGGATAAGGGCCTGGGAGAGGAAATTGCGGAAAGCTTAAGTCAGGCAGACACCGGGGGCATGTTTGAGTTTGTCCTGTATCAGGATGAGGAAGGGCTGAAACAGGCAGTTGCTTCCGGAAAAGTGGAATGTGCCTACCTGTTTCCGGAGAATTTGGAACAGAAGCTAAGAGAAGGAGAGAGCAGAAGGAGCATTACTGTATATACTGCCCCGTCAACGGTTCTGGAGCCCCTAGCCGGGGAAGTGGTATTTTCCGCCCTGGCTGCCAGATACAATGGAATTATCCTTCAGGACTATATAGAAGCCCGGGCCGGGGAAATGGACTCCGGTAAAAAGGAGTCGGTTCCGGACAAGGAAGAAGTCCTTTTTTGGTATCATACCTATCTGGAAAACGGGAGCACCTTCCGGTTTGAATATCAGGTGCTGGAGGGGGAAGAGATTCCTGTCCCGGCCCGAAATATAGGGGGAGAAAACGATACTCTGGCAAGAAAGCAGATTTTTCCGGTCCGGGGGTTGATTGGGGTATTTGTATTCCTGTCCGCTTTTTTCTCTGCCTGCAATCTGAAAGAAGACGAAAAGAAAGGGCTGTTTTTTCCACTGCCTTTCTATGAACGGCTGCTCTGTAAAGGCGCAGCTCTGGCAGCTCCGGTATTCCTGGCAGTGTGCGCCGGGCTTATCAGCCTGTTTGTGGCAGGGGATTTTCAGGGAATCTGGCTGGAAACGGGAGCTTTGGCTGCCTGCGGTTTTTTCTCTGTCCTGTATGGGGCGGCGGCAGGTTTGGCAGTTCCAAAGGCAGAGGTGCTGGCCATGATGATTCCGGCCCTGGCTCTTGGCCTTTTGCTGGTATGCCCGGTTTTTATTGACGCAGGGAAATGGTTTGACTTTATCGGAAGCCTTCAGCGGATTTTGCCGCCTGCCTGGTATTTGAAGATATTTTAAAAAGAAGTATCGGAGTCTCTACGATGGGGAATATTTTAAGAGAAAACTGCACATTCTAATCCGGAGAGAGGAGAATCGGAACATGAATGGAAATGCAGAACTTTTAAACTTTATTTACCAGAATTCCCAAATGGGCGTGGAGACCATGGAACAGCTTGGAGGGATAACAAAAGACAGCCAGTTCCGGAAGTTTCTGGAAAAGCAGCAGGAGGGATACCTTTTATTTCACAAGAAGGCCAAAGAGCTTCTGTGTGAAAGCGGCTATGATGAAAAAGGGCTGGGTTCTCTGGAAAAGCTGCGAACCTACCTGATGATCAATATTCAGACTATGATGGACAAGAGCACATCCCACATGGCCCAAATGCTGATAAACGGCAGCACTATGGGAGTTACGGATGCCATTAAAAAGATCAACCAGTATCAGGGGGCGGAAACCCGAATCCTGGATTTAATGGAAGAACTTCAGAAATTTGAAGAGAAGAGTCTGGAAAAGCTGAAAGGTTTTTTGTAAAACAGAAGCAGCTTCGACAAAAAACAGGGCAACCCGCCAAGGAACCGGCGAATTGCCCTGTTTTTAAATTACTCGTAATCTGCCATTTATTTTTGGGTGTTTAAAACGCCGTCTGCAATCTCTCCGGCCAGCGCCTTAAGAACATCTTCCTGCTCATCCTTTAAAGCAGACTTTAAGCTGACGGAAGTCTCCAGAATGGTCATATTTTTCATGGATTCCAGAATACTTCTCATATGCTTTGCCGCTGTGCTTGCCCAGGATCCGTTGTCCAGGAGAGCAATGGTACGGTTTTGAAGATTTAAAGCCTTCATGTCCAGCAGAACATGCTCCATAGCCGGATACAATCCGCCGTTGTAGGTGGGGGCGGCCAGGACAATGTGGCTGGCGCGGAAGGACTCGGCAATGGACTGGGATACATGGGTGGAGGAAACATCATAGACGGCAATATTCTTTACGCCCTTTTCTGCCAGCATGGCTGCCAGTACATTGGCGGCGTTTTCTGTATTGCCGTACATGGAACCGTAGAGAATTACCACCCCAGGCTCCTCCGGGGTATAGGTGCTCCAATGCTGGTATTTGTCCAATAAGTAAGGAATCTGGCTTCTCCAGATGGGACCGTGTAAGGGACAGATGATCCGGATATCCAGAGCGCTAAGCTTTTTAATAACAGCCTGAACCTGAGGTCCGAATTTGCCTACGATATTGGCGTAATACCGTCTGGCGTCGTTAAGCCAATCCCGGTCAAAATTGATCTCATCATTAAAAATAGTTCCATTTAACGCGCCAAAGGTGCCGAAGGCGTCAGCGGAGAACAGTACCTTTTCCGAAGACTCATAGGCGGCCATAACTTCCGGCCAGTGTACCATGGGAGCCATGGCGAAGGTTAAGGTGTGACTGCCCAGGCTTAAGGTATCTCCTTCCTTTACCAAAACAGAACGCTCAGCCAGCTGGGGAATGGAATAAAACTGGTTTAAAATCTGGAATGTCTTGGCATTGCCCACCACCTTGGCCTGGGGATAGAGGGTCATAATCTCTGCGATACCGGAGCAATGATCCGGCTCCATATGATTTACCACCAGATAGTTCAGAGGGCGTCCGTCTAACACATGGGCTACATTTTCCAAAAACTGGGTCCGGATAGAAGGATCCGCGGTGTCCATCAGGGCAGTTTTTTCATCTAAAATCACATAAGAATTATAAGAAACGCCATTGGGGACGGGAAACAGGTTCTCAAACAAAGCCAGCCGGCGGTCATTTCCGCCTACCCAGTGGATGGTTTCGGTTATCTTTCTGGTACAAAACATGGGGATTCCACCTTTCTGCAAAAAATATTCATTACAAGTTTGATATTATACTATAAGATTTCCAAAATGTCACGGGTTTATCCGTTTTTTTCCTGCAAAAAAAGGTAACAGTTTAGGCGGCGGGGAATTTGAGATAAAATTTTACGTAGGGCTTGCTTGTAAGTGAAATTTTATCTCAAATTCCACATCGGATGAACATCCCAGCTTTTGTCCGGCGCAGCCGGGCAAGAAGATACCTGTCTGAACTGTTACAAAAAAGAGGAATGATATTTTCCATCATCCCTCTATGACGTCCATCCGGTTTGGGCATCTTTCGGGAAGCCTGGATGGTTCTGTCAAAAATAAGATATGCATACTTCCGGAATTTATGAGTTTAAAGCAAGATGTATGGTCCAGTCAGAAGGGAAATTCATATAACTGAGATCAAAAAAACCGTTGTATTTGTTAAATAAATTATGGAGATCTACATAGAAATTTTTCCAGATCTCGTCAGTTGGCCTCAAGTATTTCATAGCCAGAAGAATTTGGTATAAGCCGTTATGTAGCGGCCTTGGATTCGGCTGGTCAGTAATGAGTAATTCTGGAAAGGTGTTGATTGTGCGGTTATAGATTCTACTATTATGAGCGCACATGTTCCGAAGTATGGAAACAGACTGGATCCATGAGGATAACATCTGAAGAGACGGCTTTACCAGCTTCCCTCGAGGAGACCGATAGCAGTAATAGCCAGCTAAAGCGGTATAAGCGCTGCCTTTACCAGTCTTCAGATTCTTAATAGTTTTGGAAAGAGTCCCAAAAGACATGATCTCAACAGCCGCCCATAAAGGGATTTCTCCGTTATAGTTTTGGAAATTATGTCGTATGAATACGTCATTTGACCGCGTAATCTGAGAGGATAGGGAAGACAGGTTTTGCCAGAACAGCTTTTTGTCAGAGAAGGCAGCGGGATCTGTCAAAATAAGAGCGTCGTTATAAGTTAGCAGAGCGTCTGACAGCCGGGCACGTAAAGCAACTTCAATAGAGGTTGCCATGCTAAACAAGAGTCTGGATAATTCCATATCGAAATGATAAAGTTTCAGGATGTGGGAGAAATCAGTACCAGGGCGATATTGTTTGGATATGTTGTCATAAAGATGGAAGCTGTATCCCCGAAGCCGGTAATAGCCTATAGTGGTCAGTGCAGCGGTAGCTTCATCTACAGAAGATATGGTCATACCGGAATCTGTATAGGACTGAAGCTGTTGAGGGATGGTCAGGATCCGCTTCGGATAGGGATTCATAGGCAGATACCTCGCTGTTTGTGCAAGCACGGCACTCGGCTCATTGCTCGCAGGAATAAAAGTCCCGCCGGGTTGCGCGTAGTAAAACCAGAGGCGTGGCGGGTTCTGTTAACATTATTATAGAAGATAGAGCTGCGAAAGTCAAGAATTTTGTAACGTATGGCGGTAAATTTGGTAACAGTTCAGACGGCGGGGAATTTGCGCCGTCTATTATAGATTTTTTACTTGCTGCCTGTCCATATTCCCGCTATACTAATGAAAACGGCACAGGATGTGAAACGATATGGACTATACAATACTAAAGACAGATTTACTGATTTGGGACGGGGGGCGCAGAGCAAAGCTGAGGGCTGGGCTGGAAGAAGCGGTTAAGGGCTGGAGAGAGCTTTATAACCGGGAGGATGAGTATGGCGGCTACGATTACCGGGAGGACTATGGATTTTATATCGGTGACGATCAGAAGGCTTATTTTCACGGCTGCTTTGCCTTAGAACAGCTGCTTTACGAAAAAGAGAATTTAAGCGACAGGGACTGCCAGTCATGGAAGCAGTCTCTTTTACAGGATACCAGAAATTATTACAGATGCCGGTTTATCTGGAATAGAGATCATGGAAAAGACGAGTTGAAAATGCTTTTTCAGGCATTGCTTTACTTCCAGATGGGCCGGGAGATTATCAAAATGGTGGACGCTCACTTTGATTCCTGTAAGAAAGATCAGGAGAGGGGAGATGCCATAGAGCCTTTTCTTGATTTTAATCAGTGGTATGAATGGGCGGGAGATATGGCCCTTTTTGAGGATCAGGATCCGGAGCTGGCACTGGAATTTTACCGTCTGTCTGAGCTTCAATGGGAGTTTGGAGGAACAGGACAGCATTACCGGGAGAATGACTGGAAAAAATATGGGGAGATTTTCTGCGGTAAAATGGCCCGATCCCAGAGAAAATCGGAACTCTATAAGGAGCCGGAGGCTGATTTATTTGAAGCCGGTTTATTCAACCAGATATGGAACGCTGCCTGCGAGATGGCCCCGCCGGGGACTCTGGCAGAGCTGGGAAACCGCTTTTTGTGCCAATTGCAGCAGTGGGAGGAACGATACGGGAAAAGGGAAGCTGCCTTTATGGCTCACCGGATCAGAAAAATCTGCGGGCCTTCTGCAATTTACTGCCTGGAAAAGGAGAAGAGGGAGATTCAGAAGCGCTGGGCCCAGCCGGTAACAGAAGGTATTCTCAGGGGCTATTTTGAAGGGACAGAACCCCTGGCTTCCTGGCTGGCCTCTGAGCCGTCTCAGAATCCGGAACCGGAACAAAGTCTCACAATTATATTTCAGTATATCAAGATAATCATTGGTTCTGCTCATATCCGCTATCAGTTGTTGGAGCGGGAAATGGATCAGGAGCTGGCCTACTATACTTCTTTAAATACCTTTTCCTACCTGTTGCCAGACAAGGATAAGGATGCCAAGGAGTGGGCCAGATTTTCCATTATGCACATGGCTTACATGAACGATCCCAATGAAGGGAAAATGCTGCTCCGGTTTTTAAAGGCCGATCAGGAGCCGGGAGGGCCTTACCAGAGGAAACCGGCAGAATACCCCCATGTTTTTATGAAGTGCTTTACATCCCTGATAGATGATTTGCCCATGTGGGAAATGTACGGCGACAGGGCGGAGGGCTGCTGCATTGTCCTGGATCCCAAGTGCTTTCGAAACAATCAAAAAGAAGCTCTGCCCCTTTACCGGATTTGCTATATTCGGAAAAATAAGAACTATATGACAGTGAATCAGAATGACAACCCTTTTATTGACGGGAAAAAGCTGAAAGAGATTAAAGACTGGCTGAAAGAGATCCGGGATGCCTTTGAAAAGACCAAAGCCGATCCGGCTGTCTACCGGCTCCTGACAGAGGGGCTGGGGGAAATCCGGTATCTTTTTAAGGACGCAGATTACTGCCATGAGCAGGAGGTACGCATTTTATACCTTTTCCCCGGGCAGGACGACAGCTTTTGCCACACAGGCGGCCAGTTCCCCATGCTCTTTATCAGCCCGGATTTCCCAGTCTCTATGAAAGAAGTAATAACCGGGCCAAAGTTTCCGGAGCTGGCAAAACGGATGCCTTATTTAAAAGAACAGCTGGAAATACTCTGCAGGGCCAAGGGAATGGATATGCCCAGGCTCACCATGTCTGCAATTGAGTATAAGTAGCTTGAAAAGCCGATCTTTCTATGGTAGAATGGGAAAAATAACTAAAATTAAAATGCTGTTTTTGTGCCCCAAAGGCCGCTTAAAACAAGGAGGAGTCCTGATGATTCAAAAGCTAATAGAAAAAATTCAAAAAACCAAAGCGCCCGTCTGTGTTGGGTTAGATCCCATGCTGTCCTATCTTCCCGATTATTTATTGCAAAGATCCTTTGAGCAGTACGGCGAGACCCTGGAAGGCGCTGCAGACGCTATCTGGGAGTTTAACAAGGCCATTGTGGATGCTACATACGATCTAATCCCTTCCGTAAAGCCTCAGATTGCCATGTACGAGCAGTTTGGCATTGAGGGACTGAAGGTATATAAAAAGACGGTAGACTACTGCCAGGAAAAAGGGCTTATTGTCATCGGCGATGCCAAGAGAGGCGACATCGGCTCCACTTCCGCTGCCTATGCTGCTGCCCATATTGGGAATGTAAAGGTAGGCTCTAACGTATTTTCCGGCTTTGGCACAGATTTCTTAACGGTTAACCCTTATTTCGGCACAGATGGGGTAAAGCCCTTTGTGGATGTGTGCAGGGAAAATGACAAGGGATTGTTTGTCCTGGTTAAGACCTCCAACCCTTCCAGCGGGGAGTTTCAGGACAAGCTGGTGGATGGCCGCCCTGTGTACGAGCTGGTTGCCGGCAAGGTGGTAGAGTGGGGCAGCCAGTGCATGGATGGGAATTACAGCAATGTGGGAGCGGTAGTTGGCGCAACTTATCCGGAGATGAGCCGGGTTTTGAGAAAATTAATGCCTCATACTTATTTCCTAGTGCCGGGCTACGGCGCTCAGGGCGGTACTGCAGAGGATTTAAAATACTGCTTTAATGAGGACGGTTTAGGGGCCATTGTCAATTCCTCCAGAGGCATTATTGCCGCATACAAGAAGGCTCCTTATGACAAATTCGGGCCGGAACATTTTGCAGAGGCTTCCAGACAAGCTGTTTTGGATATGGCAGCAGATATTAACCGGGTATTATAAACACGGGAGGAACTTTATGGCACAGGTAAAATTAACCGCAACCGTTGCCAGTCAGGAAAAACTGGCGGAAAATATCTACAGCATGTGGATTGACGCAGAACCGGTGGCTGCTCAGGCTAAGGCCGGGCAATTTGTCTCCGTATATTCCGGAGACGGATCCAGACTCCTTCCCCGTCCCATCAGTCTCTGTGAGACGGATAAAGAAAAGGGCCGTATCCGCCTGGTTTACCGGGTGGCAGGAGCCGGAACGGAGGAATTCTCCAGGTATCAGGCCGGAGATCCGATTAGTATTTTAGGCCCCTTGGGAAATGGCTTCCCTTTAGAGGGGATGACTGGGAAACGAGCATTTTTAATCGGCGGCGGCATTGGAATCCCGCCAATGCTTCAGTTAGCCAAAGAACTGGACTGTGAAAAGCAGGCTGTTTTAGGCTATCGGGACGGAGAACTGTTTTTAAAACATCAATTTGAACCATATACATCCGTAGACGTGGCCACAGAGGATGGCAGCCAGGGGACAAAAGGGAATGTAATGGATGCTGTCCGGGAAAACGGCCTCAAGGCGGATGTAATTTTCGCCTGCGGTCCCACCCCTATGCTTCGGGCCGTCAAGGCCTATGCTTTGGAACAGGGGATTCTCTGCTACTTATCGTTAGAAGAAAGGATGGCCTGCGGCATCGGCGCATGTCTGGCGTGTGTCTGCCAGTCTAAGGAAGTAGACCCCCACTCCAATGTCCACAACAAGCGGATATGCAAGGATGGCCCTGTCTTTCGGGCAGAGGAGGTGGAGCTGTAATGAATACAAAGGTAACTTTAGCCGGAGTGGAACTGAAAAATCCGGTGATGACCGCATCCGGCACCTTCGGATCCGGCGCTGAGTATGGACAGATGGTGGATTTAAACAAACTGGGGGCTGTTGTGACAAAAGGCGTTGCAAACATTCCCTGGCCCGGCAATCCTACTCCCCGTATTGCAGAGACCTATGGGGGCATGATGAATGCAATTGGCCTGCAGAATCCGGGAATTGACTTGTTTGTAAAAAGGGATATCCCCTTTTTAAAGCAATATGATACGAAAATTATTGTCAATGTCTGCGGTAAAACCACGGAGGATTATATTGAAGTGGTGGAGCGCCTGGCGGATGAACCGGTGGACATGCTGGAAATCAATATTTCCTGTCCCAACGTCAAAGAAGGAGGCATTGCCTTCGGTCAGGATCCAAAGGCAGTAGAAGCCATTACCAGGGAGGTAAAAAAGTATGCCAGACAGCCGGTGATTATGAAGCTAAGCCCTAATGTTACCGATATTACGGTGATGGCAAAGGCGGCAGAAGCCGGAGGGGCAGACGTTCTCTCTCTGATAAATACCTTAACGGGTATGAAGATTGACATCCACCGGAAAACTTTTGCGGTTGCCAACCGGACCGGCGGTCTGTCAGGTCCGGCCATAAAGCCGGTGGCAGTCCGGATGGTCTATCAGACAGCTCAGGCGGTAAAGCTTCCCATTATCGGTATGGGAGGGATTATGAACGCAGAGGATGCGATAGAATTTATTATGGCAGGAGCCACGGCCGTGGCCGTAGGAACTGCCAATTTCCACAATCCTTACGCTACTGAGGAGATAGCGGCGGGAATCGAAGAATATATGAAGAGGTATCAGGTAGAAGATATCAACAGTCTGATTGGCGCGGTAAGATAGCGGCAGGATCTGACCATGTATACAGAATATTCAGGAGGCAGATACAATGGAAAGCTACAAACAGGAATTTATTGAATTTATGGTGGACAGCAATGTCTTGAAATTTGGCGATTTTACCTTAAAGAGCGGGCGTAAATCCCCCTTCTTCATGAATGCCGGCGGATATGTAACCGGTACTCAGCTCCGCAAGCTGGGAGAATATTACGCAAAGGCCATTCACCATAACTATGGCCTGGATTTCGACGTTCTCTTTGGCCCGGCTTACAAGGGAATCCCTTTAGCGGTAGCAACTGCTATGGCTATCAGTGAACTGTATGGAAAAGACGTAAAATACTGCTCCAACCGTAAAGAGGAAAAGGATCACGGCGACACCGGCATCCTTTTAGGAAGTCCTTTAAAGGATGGCGACAGAGTGGTAATGATTGAGGATGTTACCACCTCCGGAAAATCTATTGAGGAAACCTTCCCCATCTTAAAAGCTCAGGCCAATGTGGAGATCAAGGGCCTGATAGTTTCCTTAAACCGTATGGAAAGAGGAAAAGGGGACAAGAGCGCCTTAGAGGAGGTCCGGGAGTTGTACGGGTTCCCAACGGCTGCCATTGTAAACATGAAAGAGGTTACGGAGCACCTGTACAACAAAGAGTGCGGCGGCAGAGTTGTGATTGACGACGCCCTAAAAGCGGCAATTGATGCTTATTATGAGCAGTATGGGGCAAAATAAAAATAAAGCAGCCGGAAGGGAGAGACTTTATGGAGCGAGTTTATAAGACTATGCGAAACGTAGGCGCAGGAAGTATTGCTATCGGAATTATTATGGCGGTTACCGGATTGACTGTGGGAATTATTGCCATTGTCAACGGGGCGCTGCTGTTAAAGCGCAAATCAGAGATTGAATTTTAAGCGGGGCATTTATGATTAAAAATACAACAAAGAATCAGAAGCTGGGTTGGGTACTGTTTCTTCTGTACCTGATCCTGCTGGTATATTTCCTGTTCTTTGCAGAAGAGTTTGGGCGTACAACCCGTCCTCAGGATACCTATGCCTACAATCTGGAGCCTTTTAAGGAGATCCGCCGGTTCTGGGTTCACCGGGATGTGGTGGGAATCAAAAGCTTCCTTTTAAATGTCGTGGGAAATATTGTAGGATTTGTGCCGGCAGGGTTTTTTCTTCCTATTGTCAGCCGGAGAAGCAAAAAGTGGTACAATACCTTTTTAATCTGTTTTCTGTTCAGCCTGTCTGTGGAGACAGTTCAGCTTGTATTTAAAGTAGGAAGCTTTGATGTGGACGATATTATGCTGAATGTAACGGGAGCGGTTTTAGGCTACATTTTATATCGGATGGTACAGATGGTAAGGAGTAGGCATCGTGTTAAGAAAAAGAGAAGTCGTACAAGAAACGCCTAAAAAGGTTTCCTATATCAGGAAGCCTTTGGCAAAACACAGTAAATGGTCCCTGGGGCTTTGCGCCGCAGGGCTGCTTTTATTTGCCGGGACACTTTATATCACTGTTTGGGAACAGGGACAAAGCGGCATGTATGCAGGCGCTCTTGGGTTTTCCAGCCTGGTATTTTCGTTTCTGGGTCTGTGGTACAGCATCTGCGCGCTTTTAGAGAAGGAAAAAAATTACATACTGGCCAGAATCAGCCTTCCGGTAAGCGGGATTCTGATCATTATCTGGCTGGTAATGATTATTATAGGATTGAGGAGCTGAGAAAAATGGACTACCGTGAATTGTGGAAAGAGGAAAACCAGGCGGTGCTGGAGCGCTACCAGCTTTCGATGGAACGGATCCGCCGGATCCCGGAGGAGGAGCTGACAGAAAAGGCATTTCAAGAGTATTTTGTATCGGTTGCCGGATTTATCAGCCGGATAGGGGAGCTGACAGAAAAGATTCATACTGCCGGAGTCAGGGGATACGTGTACTCCCGCAGCTTGCCGGAGCTGGCAGAGGAGAACCGCAGGCTGTACGCGGATATTCTGCCGGAGCATTATGAGGAAAGCTATGCCAATCCTTCCTATGCTGTGGAGAAACTGGGGGAGGAATACGGCAGGTTACTGGCATTTTTATATACGGAAATCCGGGCTCAGATTGTGTATGCTTTTGAGAGCCGTTTGTGGAACATTACCGTGTTAAATGAGACCTTTATTGAAATTTATAATTTGTTTGAAGAGGAGACTCCTAAGGCCCAGGCCATTCAGGATGTGCTTTACTGGTTTGTCAGCGACTATGCGGATCAAACCGTGGCTTACCGGGTGAGAGAGGGCATCGATCCGTCCCTGTCCTTTGGAAGGGATATTATTATGGAAGAAAACCTTTCGGATCTGCGGTATCTTTACTGTTTTGGCGAATATATTTCGGACGCGGAATTAAAGATTGCCGGATTTTTAAACGGCCTTCCTGAGGAAACCATAGACAAGATGGCAGATACCTATACAGAAGGCTTTGAAAAGGGCTTTCAGGTTATGGGAAGGGATTTGTCCATTAAGAAAAACATTGCTATCCGCTATGAATTGGGCTATGAACGGATGATAAAAAAGGCTGTTTTGAATTTCCGGGCCATGGGCAAGGAGGCCATCCTGTTCCGGGCGGCAGTGGAAGCCATCAACCGCAATCCCAACCGGAAGCTGGGCTTTCACGGAACTTCCCCCAACCGGCAGTATGATTATGATCACCGCTATGACAGCGCCCTCTATATGGGAACGGCCTTAAAGGAGAGAAAGCTTTCGGTTATCCGCGGAACCTTGGAAGAATATAAGGATTTGGCCCGTCTGTACGCAGGCCCGGCGGTGGTGGAGACTTTTGGGGAGGAAGATTTCACCCCAATCAATAAAAAAGAAGCCTTTTCCTTAAACCGCCATCAGGAGGAAGTGACCATCGCCTACTCCAACGAATATATGGAGATTTTAGACCAGTACCAGCCGGGAGACGAGACCAGCTTTACCATTATCGCTTTCCCCAAACCGGAGATCGGAGAACATTTTCGGGAGATTTTTGAGGAAACCATCCGGATTAATACGTTGGACTATGAATTGTACCGGGACATGCAGCAGGTGATCATTGATACCCTGGACAAGGCGGAATATGTTACCGTAAAGGGAAGAGGAAAAAATTCCACAGACATCCGGGTACATCTCCACCCCCTGGCAGATCCGGCTTCCCAGACCAACTTCGAAAACTGTGTGGCAGATGTGAATATCCCGGTGGGGGAAGTGTTTACCTCCCCTATGCTTTCCGGCACGGAGGGAAAGCTGTTTGTGGGAAGGGTCTATATCGGGGATATTCGGTTTAAAAATCTGTGGCTCACCTTTGAAGACGGCAGGGTAAAGGATTATGGCTGTGAGAATTTTGACAGTGAGGAAGAGAACAAGGCCTTGATAAAGCAGGTGATTATGAAAAATCACGACAGTCTGCCTCTTGGGGAGTTTGCCATCGGCACCAACACCACTGCCTATGCCATGGCGGAGCGGTTTGGAATTATCCATAAGCTTCCTATTCTGATTGTAGAAAAGATGGGGCCCCATTTTGCAGTGGGAGACACCTGTTACAGCTGGTCCGAGGACGCGCCTATGTACAATCCTGACGGTAAAGAGATGATTGCCAGGGACAATGAAATCTCGATTTTGCGGAAAACCGACGTGTCTAAGGCTTATTTTAGCTGCCACTGTGATATTACCATCCCTTACGATGAGCTGGGGGAGATTGCAGCGGTAGCCGCCGACGGCAGCCGAACCGTGATCATTGAAGATGGCAGATTTGTTCTGGCTGGTGTGGAAAAACTGAATGAACCGTTACAAAAACAGGAAATACCCTATTGACTCTATTTCCAAAAACTAGTATTATACTTAATAAGTACAGTTGTATTAATAACCATAACTTATAAAAAGCGAACACCAGAAAAGGAGAGTAAATCATGGCAAAAGTCGGAATCGTAATGGGCAGTGACTCTGATATGCCGGTAATGGCAAAAGCGGCGGAGATTTTGGAGGAGCTGGGGGTAGAGTTTGAAATGACCGTTATCTCCGCCCACAGGGAGCCGGATGTATTTTTCGAATATGCAAAGTCCGCAGAGGAGAGGGGCTTTCAGGTGATTATTGCAGGCGCAGGAAAGGCGGCCCATCTTCCGGGGATGTGTGCGGCTATTTTCCCTATGCCGGTTATCGGAATTCCTATGAAAACTTCTGATCTGGGCGGCGTAGATTCTTTATATTCCATCGTGCAGATGCCCTCCGGCATCCCGGTGGCTACCGTTGCCATCAACGGCGGAGCCAATGCAGGTATCCTGGCTGCCAAGATCCTGGCAACCTCCGACAAGGCATTGCTAGGCCGCCTGAAAGAGTATTCTGAGAAGCTGAAAAACGACGTGGTAAAGAAGGCTCAGAAGCTGGATGAGATCGGCTATAAAGAGTATTTGGCACAGATGAAAAAGTAAACCTTTATGACGCCCGCCTGGCGGCGTATATAGTAGATGGAGGAAACATATGGACTACAAAAAATCCGGAGTGGATATTGAGGCAGGATATAAATCAGTAGAATTAATGAAAAAGTTTGTACAGGGGACTATGCGCCCTGAGGTATTAGGCGGACTGGGGGGATTTTCCGGCGCTTTTTCCATGAAATCTTTTAAAGATATGGAAGAACCCACCTTATTGTCCGGCACCGACGGCGTGGGAACCAAGCTGAAACTGGCATTTTTAATGGACAAACATGACACAGTAGGAATTGACTGTGTGGCAATGTGCGTCAATGACGTGGCATGTGCAGGCGGCGAGCCCTTATTCTTTTTAGATTACATTGCCTGCGGCAAAAACTTTCCTGAAAAGATTGCTACTATTGTAAGCGGCGTGGCGGACGGCTGCAAGCAGTCCGGCGCAGCCTTAATCGGCGGGGAGACCGCAGAGATGCCTGGTTTTTATCCGGAAGATGAATATGATCTGGCAGGTTTTGCGGTGGGCATTGTAGATAAAAAGGATTTAATTACCGGTGAGAACCTGGCGTCAGGGGATGTGCTTATCGGCATGGCTTCCACCGGCGTTCACAGCAATGGTTTTTCCTTAGTCCGCAAAGTATTTGAGAAGGAAATGACTGCCCAGGGATTAAATACCTATTATGACCAGTTGGGAAAGACTCTGGGAGAAGCATTGATTGCTCCCACCCGGATCTATGTACAGGCCTTAAAGAATGTAAAAGAAGCAGGAGTTACCGTAAAGGCCTGCAGCCACATTACAGGCGGCGGCTTCTACGAGAATGTTCCCCGCATGTTAAAGGACGGCGTCAGGGCTGTGATTAAAAAGGACAGTTACCCGGTTCCGCCTATTTTTAAGATGCTGGCGGAAAAAGGCGGCATTGAAGAGAAGATCATGTATAATACCTACAACATGGGAATCGGTATGGTGGTAGCAGTAGATCCGGCAGACGCAGAGACTGCTATGGAAGCCATGAGAAAGGCCGGAGACACCCCATATGTGATCGGTTCCATTGAAGAGGGAGAAAAGGGAGTGACCTTATGCTGAAAATCGGCGTAATGGTGTCCGGAGGCGGCACCAATCTCCAGGCCATTATAGATTCTATAAAAAGCGGCGCTATCACCAACACAGAGATTCAGGTGGTTATCAGCAACAACAAAAATGCATACGCCTTAGAGAGGGCAAGAAACGCCGGTATTGAGGCGGTGTGCTTATCTCCAAAAGACTTTCCCGACCGGGCGGCTTTTAATGAGGCATTTTTAGAAAAAGTAGACCAGTACCATCTGGATCTGATTGTTCTGGCCGGATTTTTGGTTACCATCCCGGAAGCCATGATTCAGAAATACCGGAACCGGATTATCAATATCCATCCGTCTCTCATCCCCTCCTTCTGCGGCGTAGGATACTACGGCTTAAAGGTTCATGAGGGGGCTTTAAAGCGGGGAGTAAAAATTACCGGCGCTACCGTCCACTATGTGGATGAAGGGGTAGATTCCGGCCCTATTATCCTCCAAAAAGCGGTGGAAGTGAAAGAGGGAGACACCCCGGAGATTTTACAGCGCCGGGTAATGGAGGAGGCAGAGTGGATCATCCTGCCCCAAGCTATCAACATGATTGCTAATAAGGAAGAACGCTTGTGAAACGCAAGTTTCACAACTGGAATGCGTTCTGACGAACTGGCAGGTGCCGCATAGCGGCGCGTGCCGATACCATAAGGAGTAGACATTATGAAGGTATTAATCGTAGGAAGCGGCGGCAGAGAGCACGCCATTGCCTGGAAGGTGGCCCAGAGCCCCAGGGTAGATAAGATTTACTGCGCTCCGGGAAATGCCGGAATCGCAGAGTATGCAGAGTGTGTAAACATCGGCGCTATGGAATTCGATAAGCTGGCTGCCTTTGCCAAAGAAAATCAGGTTGATTTAACCGTGATCGGTATGGATGACCCGCTGGTGGGCGGTGTGGTGGATGTGTTTGAAGCCCAGGGACTTCGGGTATTCGGCCCCCGGAAAAATGCCGCAATCCTGGAAGGATCCAAAGCCTTTTCCAAGGATTTAATGAAAAAATACGGGATTCCCACCGCTGCATATGAGACCTTTAACAGCCCGGAAGCCGCCCTTGAGTACTTAGAAACCGCGGACATGCCCATTGTATTAAAAGCCGACGGCCTGGCCCTGGGCAAGGGGGTATTAATCTGCAATACCAAGGAAGAAGCAAGGGAAGGTGTTAAGACCCTGATGTTAGATAAGCAGTTCGGATCCGCCGGAGACCGCATTGTAGTAGAGGAATTTATGACCGGCCGGGAAGTGTCGGTGCTGTCCTTTGTAGATGGCAATACCATTAAGATCATGACTTCCGCCCAGGATCACAAGAGAGCCGGGGACGGCGACACCGGCCTTAACACCGGCGGCATGGGAACCTTTTCTCCCAGCCCCTTCTATACTCCTGAGGTGGATGCGTTCTGTAAGGAACATATCTACCAGAAGACTGTGGACGCCATGAAGGCAGAGGGAAGAGCCTTTCAGGGAATCATTTTCTTTGGCTTAATGCTGACGGAAAAAGGCCCCAGAGTATTAGAGTACAACGCCCGTTTCGGCGACCCGGAGACTCAGGTGGTACTGCCCAGAATGAAAAATGATATTGTGGACGTATTTGAGGCCTGTATAGACGGACGTCTGGATCAGACAGAACTGGAGTTTGAGGACAACGCGGCAGTCTGCGTAGTGCTGGCCTCTCAGGGCTACCCGGTAAAATACGACAAGGGCTTTGCTATAAAGGGCCTGGAAAACTTTAAGGAGAAAGACGGCTACTATGTATTCCACGCTGGTACGAAATTTGACGGAGGCAAAAACCTGGTGACAAACGGCGGCAGAGTCCTGGGCGTTACCGCTGTCGGAAAAGATTTAAAAGAAGCCAGAAGCAATGCCTATGCCGCCACAGAGTGGGTGGAGTTTGAGAACAAGTATATGCGGCATGATATTGGGAAGGCGATTGATAATTGCTGACAGCAATAGACTGCAGTGTCAATTTACATTTACAAATCAAATAAGAAGAAATCTGCTTTCAGCCATTCAGGGACAAAACAGGCTGATGGGAAGATTTCTTCTTTTTTTGCATTTATCGGTGGAATAGCCTCCCCCCAATTGTATTTACATAGTCGCTTTTGAAAAATGAAAAATTTTAACTTATCTGTTTTCGATAATCAATTCTCTGCACTTCCATTCTTCACCCAGAACACAATATGTTTCTGTCGTATCAAGAACTGTATCGCTAAAACCGACTTTTTTATAACAATAATAAGCTGGGAGATTATTCTCAAAAACGCCCAATGATGCTTTTTTTGCTCCATATATTTCAAATACATATTTTAGACCCAGCCGGAGCATAGCTTTTCCATAGCCTTTTCCTCTTTTGTGAGGATCTACAATAACAAATCCAAAACGTAGTTCATCCAATGATTCATCAGGATTTCTTAGTGTAAAAAAGCCAACGATTCCTGTTTCATCAAATGCAGTAAACGGCATTAGAGATTCAATAAAACAAAATTCCTTTTGCGTTATCGGATAATTACCAAGTATACCTGCTGTCCATTGATAAAATACTTTTTCATCCTGACACCATGATAATATTGTATTTACATCTGAAGCTTTATATGGTCTTATTCTAATCATACATTTTCCCTCGTAAATTCCGATTTATATATAACTATACCATGGTTTGTATAATTCCAAAAGTAGAATATGTATTTTTATATATCATAGCAATAGTATTCAGAAAATAGATATAGTTTTCTAAGCATTTGTTTATTCTCAACCCCATTCCTAAACGGTTCAGAAAAATTACTGAATCATCCAGGAATGGGGTTGGGAATTTTCTCTGAAAATCTGTCTATCGGTATTGGGAGTGGCTTTTTCTCGTTGTTTTTCTTTGATTCTCCGGCTTTTTCTAAAGAAAACCGTGGAAAAACATGGTTTGCTTATCATAAACAACAGTTGCAATTATAGGGGGAATTTATGGAATTTCATGCCTCTTTTGTGGTCAACAGCACAAAAATATGACGTGGAAATTTAGAGATTCTTAATTTTCCATAGATTTCTCCCTAAAATCGCTATATAAGAGCGTACTTGTTATATAGCGATTTTCTACTTTCCTATTGCCTGACCTTTGTAAACAAAGGAATTTGGGGTTATATTCGCAGAATATTTTTCCATTTCTTAATGACATTGCAGTCGGAAGTGTTCTTTTTTTGTGCATCATTTATGTCACCTATCTACGCCATCTGTGTCACCTATTGCGTCGTCTCAACATCCCACAAAGCTGCATAAACATTGGGTTTGCAGCACTTTGAAGATGTAATAGATTGATTTTCTAATCGTCGGATTTGATTTCTGCCAACCATCGTAGCTTTTTTTCTCCAACCATCGGAAAAATATTTCGCCAATCGTCGGAAAATCGTTGTAAAATTCAGTGTCAAGGGGCATAATATAGGCAATGTGAAAGAAAACCAAACGATTGTTAAAAGGGGCGGCGCCGAGGCTCATCGATGAATGGCAGCTTGCTCCAAAACTTTGGGACGCAATCCGGTTCGAGGTTGACCATCGTGGTGAACTTGGGCAGTTTGTACTCACTGGTTCTGCTGTTCCCGCCGATACCAAAGAAATCACCCATTCCGGTACAGGTCGTTTTACATGGCTGACAATGAGACCAATGAGCTTGTATGAATCAGGGGATTCGACCGGTGATGTCAGCTTGAAAGAGCTGTTTTCCGGCGTGTCGGAGATTGATGGAGATTCTAATTTAAGTATCGACCGTCTGGCTTTCCTCGTGTGCCGAGGAGGATGGCCGCAAGCGGTGGATATGCGGGATGAAATTGCTTTAGACCAGGCGACGGACTATTATGATGCTGTTGTTCACTCCGACATTAACCGGGCTGACAACGTGCAGAAGAATCCCGAAAGAGTGAAACGGCTTATGCGTTCCTATGCGAGAAATCAAGGCGGTCAAGTCCCCAATACCGTACTTGCACAGGATATTGCTGCAAACGATGAAACGCCTATCAGCGAAGAAACGGTTGCATCTTATGTGAGTGCTTTGCGGAAAATTTTTGTTGTAGAAGAAATGCCTGCATGGAATCCAAACCTGCGGTCGAAAACTGCGATTCGCTCCTCTGATACCCGTTATTATATCGACCCTTCTATCGCTGCAGCGGCATTGGGCATCGGTCCAAATGACTTGATAAACGACTTAAAGACCTTCGGCTTCCTATTTGAAACTCTCTGTATCAGAGATCTTCGTGTTTTTGCAGACGCTCTGAATGGAGAGGTTTACCACTACCGTGATAAAGACGGGCAGGAATGTGATGCGGTCATTCATTTAAGAAATGGTAAATATGGTCTTATTGAAATCAAACTGGGAGGCGATAAACTTATTGAGGAGGGAGCCAAAAGTCTGAAATCAATGGAAGCTAAAATTGATACTGATAAGATGAACGCTCCGTCTTTCCTTATGGTTTTGACGGGCATTGGGGATTATGCCTACTGCCGGAAGGATGGCGTATATGTAGTACCCATCGGCTGCTTGAAGAACTGATTCAGTAAAACAAATATGAATGAGATGTTTAAAATAAAGGTTTTCTAAGCGTATTCCCTGCGTAAGCTGGTGTGGTTCTGTAAAGTACAATGTAATTTTCGGAAGTAACCAGTTGTGCTACTTAAATAATGAATGTAACGCACTTCGTCCAAAGTGCCCAAAAGGTTCCTATAAAATTTTAAAGGCTTATTTTTTTGAATATCAACTGTTTGATTTTCCTATGCCACAAGTTTCCTGGAATATACTCTTGTGGGTATAGCCATTTCTGCGGTTGGTCGCAAGAGCTCTTTGGATCACCGTAGGCGGGAAGAATTTCCCGCCATTTTCATTTAATACCTTTACTATATGTGAAATATCCGAAAAATCAACTTCTCTTTTCATCACTCCAACAGCCGGCCATGGTCTTGTTTGGCATATGTCACACGAGCGACAGTCACCAATTTTTTTTCTTCAGTTATCCAGTAAAATATCAAAAAATTCTGCACCAAAATTTTTCTATACTCGTGTTTTAACGGTCGGATCGTCTGGTAAACCGGAAGTGCATACGGAAAATTCAAGACATTTTCTGCAGCCTTTACAAGCTCCACTGCCAAGTGTTCTGCTGCGTCTGGATTTTGTAGTTCAAGGCTGATATATCGTACAATGTCAAGCATATCTTCTCGGGCAACAGGCAAATACTCTAATTTATACAATCTATCTCCCTCCAATGGCTGCTTTCATTGCCATCAATACATCTTTAGAGGAATAGCGTTGTTTTGTCAATTCTGCTTCCCTTTCTGCCTCTTGTAACTTAAAATAAATTTCACTCTCAAATTGAAGATTTTCAAATGCTTCCATACTCAGGACAACCATATCACCATATCCATTTTTTGTCAAAAAAACTGGTTGATCAGTTTCATGCACTGTCTTTGAGATATCTGCAAAATTATTTCTTAAATCAGAAACTGGTCTAATCATCTTCATTTACATCAACCTCCTCGCAAATACCTTATCATAATTATGCTAAAATATCAATGTTTCCATTAAAAGTATTTGAATAAACTCAATATCCAGCTAGGCATTATTCTCGTCTGCGTAGTCAGTAAGCTCCAGCCAGATCTGCTCATTAGTCAGGAGACGCTGTTTTTGGAGAGGGTTAAGATCATGCCGCAGTTTATTAAAGATAAGAGAACTCCCAATTTTAACCAATAAATTGGCAATCTCTGAATTGTCTTTGCGTAGCTGCCGCTTTCAAAAAATAAAAAAATTTATGTTTTTGAAAGTGAACTCTTGTATATGTTATTTGCACACAGTATAATAAGAGCAATAAAGCGATTTCAAGAAATGAAAAATCTTCAACTTTTGAAAGCGGGTGACTGTATGAAAACAATTACGAGAGCAAAATATCTCGACAGGATCATTGAACTGAATGGCACTCCCGACATTAAGATTATTACTGGTATTCGTCGAGCTGGAAAATCCAAATTGATGCGGGCATATATTGAGTATCTGAAAATCAATTTTGAAGATATCAATATTATTTTCATTGACTTTATGGATTTGGCGTATGAAGAAATTAAGGAATACCATGCGTTACACGCCTATGTAGAAGAACAATATCAGGTTGGAAAAACAAATTATCTGTTTGTGGACGAAGTGCAGATGTGCCCCAAGTTTGAGTTGGTAATCAATAGCCTTTATTCTAAGAGCAAATATGATATCTATGTAACTGGCTCCAATGCTTTTTTACTGAGTTCAGATTTGGCAACACTCTTCACTGGCCGTTACATTGAAATTCATGTATTTCCGTTTAGCTTTAAGGAGTATTGCCAGTATTATGATGATGTCTCAGATAAGGACAAACTCTTTGAAGATTATTCTGCCAAGGGCGGTTTAGCAGGTTCGTATGCCTATAGAGCTGAGAAAGACAGAACGAACTATATTAAAGAAGTCTATGAAACCATTGTCACAAGAGATTTGGTGCAGAAATATGCTCTGGAGGACACATTGGTTTTGCAGCGATTAAGTGAGTTCCTTATGGATAACATCAGCAATCTGACTTCGCCTAATAAAGTCAGTCAGCTGCTGACAGCAAACGAGACTCTGACCAATCATGTAACTGTTGGCAAATACATCAAGTATTTGTGTAATGCTTTCGTATTTTATGATATTAAGAGATATGATATTCGTGGCAGGAAATATCTTGAAAGTTCTGAAAAGTTTTATTTGTGTGACACTGGTATCCGATATGCAATACTCGGAAGCAGAAATATGGACTATGGCAGAGTCTATGAAAATATCGTTTGTATCGAACTTCTCCGCCGTGGATACGATGTCTATGTTGGGAAGCTCTATCAAAAAGAAATCGACTTTGTGGCTAGCAGGGGCAGTGAGAAGTTCTATATTCAGGTGAGTGACAACATATCAGGACAGGAAACATTTGAGAGAGAATGTTTTCCTCTGCTTCAGATTCGAGATGCTTACCCCAAAATGATTATTGCCCGAACCAGGCATCCGAAATATAGCTATGAAGGAATTGAGATTTACGATATAGCTGATTGGCTGTTACAAGAATAAGGAATTCCACAGGACTATAAACAAGCGGATACCATTAAACAATGGGATATCCGCTTGTTGCGAGGATAACGTATTTTCGGCGCTTTCTGTAAGGTATAAGCGCCCCTCTTACAGAAGTCCCAGAATTCTGGGAAGCCCCAGTGAAAGCTCCGGAATAAAAGTAAGAAGCAGGAGGCAGATAATCATAGAAATGTAGAAAGGAAGGAACCCCTTCACTACTTTTTCCACAGGTACTTTTGCGATACTGCATCCAATAAAGAGAGAAGTGCCTACTGGCGGCGTACAAAGGCCAATGCCGTATGCCAGTACCAGCACAACGCCAAAATGATAGGGGCTAAATCCAAGAGCGCCTGTAGCAATGGGGAATAAGATGGGCGTTGTAAGCAGGATCAGAATTCCCATATCCATAAAGCACCCCAAAATCAGCATCATAAGGAGCAGAAGCAGAGTCAGCACCGTTGGATTGGAGGTCAGGGATAAGAGCCAGGTTGCTACATTTTGAGGTACTTTTAAGTAGGACATTACATATCCGAATGCACCGGAAGCAGCAATAATTGCCATGGCCATGGTCATAGTGGGGATACACTGTTTCAGGCCTTCCACGTATTTTTTAAAGGACATATTTTTGTATACGAATACAGTAACCGCCAATGCATAAACCGCTGCGATGCCCGCCGCCTCAGTAGCAGAACAGATGCCGGTGGTGGTGCCGATGATAACGACAACAATAGCGCCAAGGCCAAAGAGCGCTTCCACCATAATCCTAAAGTTTTCACGCATAGAGTATTTCTTTCCTAAAGGATACTTTTTCTTGATTGCAATGAGCAGAGCCGGAATAGCAAGACCAAGGGTCAGCATTAGTCCCGGAATATAACCGCAGGTAAGGAGGGTGCTGATGGAGATACCGCTTGCGGAAGCCAGCGCATAGAAAAGCATATTCTGGCTTGGCGGAATGATAACCCCTTCAACAGAAGAAGTAACCGTAACCGCAACACTATAATCCGCATCATAGCCTTCCTCTACCATCGCCGGAATCAACATGGCGCCGATAGAAGAAACGTCAGCTGCAGAAGATCCTGAGATACCGCCAAAAAGCATACTCACAAGGATATTGACAATCGCGGTGCCGCCGGGGATACGTCCAACTACGATATTGCAGAATGACATCAGCTTATTGGTGATTCCCCCGTCGGTCATAACCTGCGCCATCATAATAAAGAACGGAACGGCGATGAAGGTAAAGCTCAGTAAGCTTACAGACATCTTTTGGAACAGATTGAAAAATGGAATCCCTAAGTAAGCGGCGGTTGTAAGGGCCGACAGCAACAGAGAAAATGCGATTGGAATACGAATCAGCATCAGTATAAAAAGAGACGAAAAGAGTATAACTGTGCCAATTGCAACTTCATTCATATTTATCCTCCTTCCGTTTCATTGCATTCGCAAGAAAACTCATTAGATTTACGATACTATAAAATGCACTGAGTACACCGCCAAGCACCATGGGGAAATACTGCAGTGCCTGGGGCAGTTTGGTTGCTGGCAGACGCTTGATAAGATTAATCTTGAAAACCTGATAGCCGAAGTAAACCATGAGCACTGCAATTACAAGGATCAGAATGTGGCGGACCAGATCCAGAAAAAATTTACCCTGTTTTGGTAAAATGTGATAAAACCCCTCAATGGCAATGTGGCTGTCATTCTGTACGCCAACAGAAATACAGAAAAACCAAACCAGATGAGGCAGGTTAGGATAATTTCCTCAGACCACACCAGAGGGCTGTTAAATGCATAACGCATGATTACGGAGATGAAACAGACACTTAGCATGAGCACCAGAAGCACACAGCAAATCAGACGCTCAATATCTGCCATTTTTCTACAGATTGATTTTAGTGTTTTCATAAGTAATTTTCTCCTATGGTCAATGTCTGACAAAATAAAGGCTAAGAAAAAGAAGAAGGAGCAGTGCCAGCATCCATTATATGCATATTCCAGCCACTACTCCTGCTTGTTACGGTATATTTACACGATAATGGGACAATACCCGGGGCATACGTATTATTACTGAACGTTCTTTACAAGGCCGACGATCTCCTGATACTGTGGATACTGGTCATATACTGGAGCAGATGCAGCCTGAAACTCCGCTTTATCCACATCAATCATAGTGCAGCCTGCTTCTTCACAGAGCTTTCTGGATTCTTCCTGGAAGTCCTGCATTGCCTGACGCTGCCATACCGCCGCCTCATGAGAAGCTTTCTTGACTGCTTCCTGCTGTGCCGGGCTCATAGAATCCCAGGCTTTTTTAGAGCAGATAAGAAGTGCCGGAGGCATCATGTGCTCGTCAATTGTAAAGTTCTTGGCAACCTCATAATGGCCGGAGGTGTAATAAGATACGAAATCATTTTCTGCGCCATCTACAATACCAGTCTGAAGGCCCTGAAATACTTCACCGTACTCCATTGGGGTTGCTTCTGCGCCAAGGGATTGTACCATGGAGATGGCAACCTCTGTGGGCTGTACCCGAACCTTCATACCCTTAAGGTCTGCGACGCCATTGATCTGTTTGCTGGTGGTATAGAATGAGCGGGCGCCTGCCTCAAAGTAGTCAAGTCCTACCAGGTTTGCAGAATCAAGGGCATCAAATGCCATCATGCCTGCATCGCCATCCAATGCCCTGTATTTGTGGTCCGTATCAGTAAAAAGATATGGCATGCCAAATGCGCCAAAAATATCTACAACCGGAGCCAAGGTATTGGAATTTACTCGGGAGAAATCAAGAGTACCTGCTGAACACTGGTCAATAGAGGAGGCCTCATCGCAGAGCGCCGCGTTAGGATATACCTCAATATTAACCGTACCGTTTGAGTACTCCTTAGCCAGTTCAGCAAACATATACATACCATCTGTAATTGGATTTCCTTCTGGCTGATTTTCAGCAAGCTTAAAGTTCAGAACCTTGTCTGCTGAAGCCTCTGTCTCTTTCTCCGTCTCTTTTCCGGCTGCAGTTTCAGCTGCTGCCGACGCTGCCGTAGTGGCTGCAGCTGTAGTTTCCCCGGCTTTTGAACCACATGCAGTAAGTAGTGCTGTCATAGTAAGTGCAAGACCCAAGCCTACATATCTTTTTTTCATTTTAACCTATTCCTCCTAGATAAAATCTTCATAAAATTTAATATTGTTTTGCAGGATAAGGGAGATCGGAACATAAAGTACGTCTTTCTTAGGATCAACTCCTTTAATCAGATGTTCAAACAATGTCATAAAAGCAGTGTAGCCCTTTTGGTAAGGGTTTTTATAAACGATTACTTTTAGGATGCCTTTTTTCAGCATTTCTGAACTTTCAAGGAACAGATCGCTTCCGACGATAAACAGTTCATTTGCCCGTCCGGATTCCACAGCAGCCTCACAAATCGGAATTGTGTTTCGGGCGCGCACCGAATAGGCGGCGATGATATCCTTTCGTTCCTGCAATACTTTCTTAATTTCATCCTTGATCTTTGCCAGACTCTCTGTTCCATCAATACAGAGTACATCTAAACCGCTTTTATGCTCTTTTAGATAGTTGGCAAAGCCGCGGATGTTGTATTCGTGAGATAAGGATGCGTCACTTCCCTTTACGACAAGGACGGTTCCCTTTTTCTCAGATAAAGCGAAATTCATAAATTCAGCAGCGAGTCTTCCGGTGTATTCGTCATTTGGAGCAATACAGCAGAGCCTTCCGCTGTCTTTAAAATCATTGTCTGCTAAAACAACGGCAATGCCCTTTCCGCAGAATTTGTTGATGATACATTCGATGCTGGTACTGTTTTCTTCCGGCGTCACCAGAAGCCCGTCCAGCATATGTCCCTTGGTGTAATAGAGCGTGTTGAGAACCTCCAGCTGCTCATCCGCATTATTAAGAGTATAGGTATATTCCAAAATATTAAGATTGTACTGAGATATTGTTGCCGCATAAGCACGATAACCTTCCCATATATAATGGAAGTACTGCTTATTGACATCTCTCGGCATTACGATGGCAACATTGACCTGACGGCGTCTTAATGCAGAAGCAATATAATTTGTAGTATATCCCATCCGCTCTGCCAATTTCAGGATTTCTTCCCGCACCTCGGGACTTACGCCCTCTTTGTTATTGATGGCACGATGTACGGTAACCAAAGAATAACCGCTTTGTTCTGAAATATCCTTTAGGGTGACCTTTTTCATATGATAAGTCTCCTGCTCCAGTTATGCAATTTTCACCAAAAGCACTTAAACAGGTGATGTATATATTGCACATGCTTAAATGTTTTCGAAAACGTTTTCTAGTATCAAAATTATAATACCATATACATACCCTTGTCAATACGGAAAAAATTTTCGCTAATTTTATAAAGAAAATATGGGATATTTTTGTGCTAAATGACAAAAACACTCTTGACAGAATCTGTAAAGTCTTCTAATCTTTATTATAAAAATAAGCGGCAGATGAGAGAAATACCGGTTGCTTAAATATGAGCAGACACAATCAGTTTACTGCGCTGATTCAGGGAAGGAAAGCGAAAGATGAAACAGATGATTTTTAGAAATGCTAAAATCATTACAAGAGACAGTGTTGTGGAAAACAAAGCGCTCCTTGTAGAGGAAGGCAAAATCAAGGGATTATTACCAGAGGCAGAAATGAACGATTATAAGACAGCAGAAATGATTAACTGCAATGGCAAATATCTTTCACCAGGATTTGTGGACATTCATTGTCATGGCGGAGGAGACGCAGACTTTATGGATGGAACCAAAGAAAGTGTATTACAGGCGGCAAGAATGCATTTGAAGCACGGAACCACCTCAATTGCACCCACCTCTCTGACCTGCTCCGATGAAGAGCTGTTTGCATTTTTTAGAGCATATCGGGCAGCCAGAGAAGTAAAAGAGAATATGCCAAATCTGATTGGTATTCATTTGGAAGGGCCTTATTTCAATGCATCTCAGGCAGGCGCACAACCGCCGCAGTATTTGGTAACACCCCAGAAAGCCCATTTTCAAAGAATTATTGAAGAAGGTCAGGGCGATATCCTTCGCTGGTCTGTGGCAGTTGAACTTGACGGGGCCATGGAGCTTGGCGATATGATGAAAGAACACGGTATCTATGGCTCTATCGGCCATAGTGATGCACAGCTTCCTAAAGTGGAAGAGGCCATGAAACATGGATATACTCAACTGACCCATCTCTATTCAGCGATGTCCACCATTGTAAGAGAGCTGGGACACAGAAAGCTGGGCATTGTAGAAGCGGCGTATCTTTATGAGGAACTGGACGCAGAAATTATCGCGGATGGGATCCATCTGCCGCCGGAACTTCTTAAGCTGATTGTAAAATGCAAGAGCCTGGATCACCTCTGTCTGGTAACAGATGGCATGAGAGGCGCCGGTATGCCGGAAGGCAGGTCCTTACTTGGTTCCAGGGCAAATGGAATAGAAGTTATCATTAAAGACGGCATTGCCAATATGCCGGATTTCACCAGCTTTGCCGGAAGTGTGGCAACAACAGACCGGCTGGTGCGTACTATGGTGCAAAAAGCAGGACTTCCTTTGTGGCAGGCGGTGAAGCTTGCTTCCTATAACCCGGCTCGCTTTGTGGGGCTGGAGGATGTGTGCGGGAGTATTGCAGAGGGTTTGTATGCAGATCTTTTGATTTTTGATGAAGATATTAACGTACAAGCCGTTTATGTGAGAGGGGTAAAGACAGAAGGATAGGCGGTTTCGATGTTGTAAAAAATGTTCTGCCTAACAGAGCAATTTTATTTAAAATATTTTAATTATAAGGAGGACCATATGATTCAGTTAGCAGTTTATGACACCCCGGCGGAGTTGGGACAGGAGGCCGCAAAAAAGATTGCAGAGATTTTAAGAACAGCAATTGCGGAAAAAGGCGAGGCACGTATTATTACAGCCACCGGCGCATCTCAATTTGAGACCATAGACGCACTTACCAGAGAGGACGTGGAATGGGATAAGGTTACCATGTTCCATCTTGATGAATATGTAGGGTTACCGGAAAGTCATATTGCCAGCTTCCGCAAATACTTGAAAGAACGTTTCGCCAGTAAGATTAATCTGAAAGCTGCATACTATGTAAACGGTGAAGGTGATGTAGAAAAGAATATCGCAGAGCTGGGCGCGCTCCTAAAAGAGAAACCGGCAGATGTGGCAATTATCGGTATCGGTGAAAACGGCCATATTGCCTTTAATGATCCGCCAGCTGATTTTGAGACAGACGCCGCATATATGATAGTAGACTTAGATGACCGCTGTAAGATGCAGCAGGTGGGAGAAGGCTGGTTTGCAGGGATAGATGATGTGCCGAAACAGGCAATTACCATGTGCGTAAAGCAGATCATGTCAGCAGAGCACATTGTATCTGCAATCCCACATTCCGTTAAGGCAGAGGCTGTCTATAATACCTTTAACCGTGAGGTAACACCTGAGGTTCCGGCAACCATCCTTAAAACACATCCGGATTGGAACGTATTTCTCGACAGGGAATCTGCCAAACTGGCATTCCATCTTTAATTCGAGGAGATTACCCTCAGTGAACAAGAGGACACACACCACAACCACTGCCTTTTGATGTCTGGCTGCTTTGCCAATAAAAAGAAGAGAGCACATTGCGCCAAGCTGCATTGGCTCTCTTCCTTACTTTCATTTACTGTGACCGGAATTGGTTTCCCAGATTTTTTCATCAAGGGGAACATTGCATCCCCATGATTCAGCCGCTTTCTGAAACATTTTTTTCGCAAAAGTTTTGAATACCAACCGCATCATCATTTGCATCGGCAGCGAAAGATATTCCGGGCCGGTAAATTTCTTTGCTTCCTCACGAAAGAAACCATCGCCTTCCGCAAACAGTTGGCCCATGGCCTGATATGGTTTTGTAACCTGCTCCTGCTTCTTTTCATCCAGCACCCGGATTCCGAAATTGTTTCCTTTGACCAAACAGCCGCCATAGCGGACGCCCAGATATTCCGGCAGCTTAGCCAGAAATTCCTCGCCGCAGCGAAGCTGACACCCCTCCGCAAAACCGCTCTGCAAAAGAAACGAAAGTCTTGTATGTTCATCCTTTTCGGGCAGGGTTTCCAGAAATTCCAAAAGCAGTCCGGGCACACATTCCACATACAATGGAAGCGCAATCAGAATTTCCGTGTTTTTTATGTAAGCTTCCCTGATGGTTTCCCATGATTGGCGATTGGAAACCGCATATGTTTCAAAAGAGACTTCTTTTTCTGACAGTCCTTTTGCAAAAGAAGCAATGATTTTCTCCGTGTTGCTGTATTTTTGCACCCGAGGGCTTCCGTTGATGATTACAACATGCATGAAACCGCCTCCTTTCTGCGTTCTGCAGGAAAAACTCCCAGAGAACGGCTCCCCAAATTAAGGGCTGTGCGCTGACACCACCGCTCCAGATAAGCCTGATCTCCGTCTCCGGTATAGATAATCCCAATATCCGGCTGATGGTCATAGCGCATGATATGACGCATCTGCCCATCCTTGATTTTCAAATACATGGTGACAAGGGGCATCACTCTGTCTACAATATTTTTGGTCTGATAGGAGATAAACCCAAAGCGGGTATCCGAGATCAGCCACACCTGATCGGCTTTATTCATCTTTTTCAAAACCGGGGCATAGTCATCCTTCAGGGCGCATATCCCAGGCGTTTTCAGCCAACAGTAATTACAGCCTACGCAATGAGAGATGTGCATCCCGGTAGTGTCAATCAACTCAAATCCGTCCGGATTCCCGCTTTTGTGAAGGAACTCCTCTGCAATTTGCTCTCCTATATGTTGCCTTGTGGTATCAATCATCAAAATCATTATATATTTCCTTTCACGTCCTCTGTAAATTTTTGGCTTGCCGTTGCTTTATTATAGATCCGTTTTCATAGAAATGGAAGTGGTTTATTCCCGCCAACAACGAGCCAAGTAGCCACGCTTGAACAATGTAGCATTTCAAATTTCTTATCTACAATAATCTCGTATTGCAATCTTAATGGCTTATTTTTTGCAAAATTATTTTCGGTTTGCGAACTTTTGCATTGACTTTTCGATATTATCATGATAGGATACAAAGAAAGGAGGCGTAGGAATGGCAATCAAAGATCGAATAAAAGAAGCACGACAAAACAAGCATTTAACTCAAGAACAGCTTGCCTCAAAAATAGGGGTTGCAAAATCCACTCTTGCTGGCTATGAAACTGGCATTCGGGAACCCGGCGTTGAAATAATCGGTAAAATTATGTGTGTTTTAAACGTGGATGCAAATTATTTATGGCAGGATGAAGTGGATTTTCCTATGCAAGTATCCCATACAGAAATGGAACTGATTAAGAAATACCGCGCTCTCGACTCTGCCGCCCAGTCCTACGTTAATTCCGTACTTGACTGGGAACTTAACCGCACTAACAAAGTCAAAGAAGCCGCCATTATGTTAGAGAATCTTCAACAGCAGTTTGGCGCATATACCATTCCTTCCCGCTTTCTGGCTTACCACGGAAGAATCGGAGCCTCAGGAACCAGCGTGGAGTTTTCCGGCATAGCCTCAGGGACCAGGTCTTATCCGGAAAATGAGTTAAACAAAAATGCTGACTATGTGATCAGCGTAAGCGACAATTCCATGGAGCCAGAATATTTCAATGAGGATATTATCTATGTCCAGAAAACCGATCACATAGATACCGGAGATGTAGGAATATTCCAAAAGGGCAATAACATCTATATCAAAAAGGCTGGAAAGAACGGACTTATTTCTCTTAATCCCGATTATCCGCCGCTTACAGCTGATGGTGACAAGATCCTGGTATTAGGGAAAGTGCTTGGAAAAGCAGAGTAAGATCAAGCCGAAATCAAAGGGGGATAAAAATGTTAGAAAAGAAAGATTTGGAAATGATCTCCGAGATCGTAAGCAAAACAGTAACGGAAATAAGCAAGCCCATAAACGAAAGGCTGGATAAGATGGATTCCAGGTTGGATAAGATGGATTCCAGGTTAACTAAGGTAGAATCAAAAGTGAGCGAAGTTCAAATGACTTTGGAAAATGAGACGAACAAAGGAATCCATATTATCGCCGAAGGCCATCTTGACCTGTCCCGTAAGCTGGATGATGCTTTGAAAGTGGAGAATGAAAAAGAGATGTTGCTCTTGCGGGTAACCTGGATGGAAAATGAACTGAGACGGCTTAAACATAAGATTGAAGGGAGCCCATAGAACAAGAGGCAAAGATGGAGAGAGGCTGAGGCACGTAGCTGACCTGAAGGCAAAGTTTTACGAACCCAGCTGTTCGTGCATGGAAAAGGGAAATATGACAGGGGAGTAATAAGAAGGTCAGTAAAAGTAATCGCGTTTTTTTATTGAAAAGATTGCTTAAATTCCTGGAAGCGCCACAGATTATTGAATGGGTTTTGAATAGCCTGGGGCGCTTTTTTCTGTAGACATTACTACCGTAATTCTGGACCTTTACGAAATAGTATTTTGCAAATCAAAGTAATAAACAGGTATTTCTTGACATAACCTGGAATTTGTAATATGGTATTGGTGTTAGTCAATAAGTTATGAATTTATATGGGTAAATGCCATTCAGACAGCAGGCTAAGCCGTAAGCGGAAGGAAAAGAAGTATGGTAAATTTTGTCATTATATTAGAGTGTTTTGGTATATGCCTGACAGCGGTAGCATTATTCCTTCTCCTTAACGGGGACGGAGCCAGAGAACAGAAGCTGCTGATTATGATTCTGTGCGGTTCACTGGTACAGAATGTAGGCTATTTATTGGAATTGATCGCACCTACAGTGGAGGCCGCCATGACGGCGGTGACTGTGGAAAAAGTGGGTTCCGCTTTTACTCCCCTGTGCTATTGTTGGTTTATTTATATCTATTGTTCGGTTACTCCGCCGAAAACGCTTTTAAGAATTCTTGGTGTAGTCAGCTTTTTATCCCTGCCTACTGCAATTTTTAATTGGCACGGCCTTTTTTATCAGGAAGTGCAGTGGGTGGCCAGTGGGAATGGATTCCACTATGTAAACCTCAGCTATGGCCCACTGTATATCTTTTTTATGATTGGCCACATTATTATTCCTTATGCCCTCTGTATATATACATTGACCAGCACTATCCGTGAACACTCAGATCAACAGCTTAATCGTCAGTATTGGACGATCCTGGCAATTTCCAGTCTGCCTGTCATCGTGCTGATTGCATATGTTTTTAAAATCGTGAACATATTTGATTTCACACCGGTGACGCTGACTATTTCTATGTCCATGGTGGTCATTGTAATATGGAGCCGCCGTAACTATGATTTTCGTTATCTGGCGGCAGAAAAAGTTTTGGAGAGTATGGGCGACGGTGTGATTGCGTTGGATGATCATGATCGGCTGGTCAGTTATAACAGGGCGGCGGCCGATATCTTCACTTGTCTGTCAGCTCATAAACGGGGAGAGAACATCCGGGTGGTGGAGGGCTTCCGCGAGGAAATGCTGAACAAAGATATTCCCCAGAGTTTTTCGATTAACGGACAGCACTACGAAAGCCACAGCAAACATATTGTAGATGAAAACGGCAAGATACAAGGCTGTGTGATTTTGATTTTAGATATGACTGATATTAAGTCCTATATCAATGAAATCAAACGAGTACGGCGCCAGGCGGAGAAGGCCAGTATCGCGAAAAGTGAATTCCTTGCAAATATGTCCCATGAGATACGGACTCCAATGAATGCCATCATCGGGCTGAATGATATTATTATGGAGGAATGTGGGGACACTGAAATTTATGCTTATGCAAAAGATGTGCAGTCTGCGGCAAAAAATTTGCTGACGATCATCAATGATATTTTAGACCTGTCCAAAGTGGAAGCGGGCAAAATGGAACTGGTGAATGTGAATTACTACATGAAAGTTATGGCAGACGAGATTATAGGAATCATGGATATGGCGGCTTCTCAGAGAGGCCTGATCCTGAAGTATGAGTGTGACGAGACCATACCCTGCCGCTATAGAGGCGATGATGGCAGAATCAAGCAGATATTGCTTAATATACTTAGCAATGCAATAAAATTTACCAAGAAGGGATATGTACGTGTATATATTACCGGGAAACCTGGGAAGAACGAGGACGAGGAACTGCTTACTTTCTGTGTAGAAGATACAGGCTGCGGTATTCGGGAGGAAGACCTCAATAAGATCTTCGAGGATTTCCGACAGGTGGATTCTAAGCGAAACCGGAGTGTGGAAGGTACAGGGCTGGGACTTGCCATTGTGAAACATCTGGTAGAGCTGATGAAGGGGACTATCCATGTGGAGAGTATTTATGAGAAAGGGACGACAGTCACTATCACGATTCCTCAGAAAATTGTAGACAGACAGCCGATTTCAGAGATGCAGGAGCTTCCACAGGCAGAACAGAAGGTTACAGATATGTTTACTGCGCCTGGTGTGAAAGTACTTATTGTGGATGATAACGTTATCAACCGTAAAGTGGCCAGAGGCTTTTTGAAAAACTACGCCTTTGATCTGACTGAGGCAGAGAGCGGACCGGAGGCTATTGAAAAGGTGAATGCCGACCGGTATGATTTTATCTTTATGGATCATATGATGCCTGATATGGACGGCGTCGAAGCGGCGGAGATTATTCGAAGAGACTGCGGCGAGAATGGTACATATCCGGTTATGATCGCACTGACGGCCAATGCCATGGAAGGTATGAGGGAACGTTTTCTGGAACACGGTTTCCAGGATTTTATTGCAAAACCCCTTGACAGGATAGAACTGAATCAGCTGTTATTGCGTTGGGTGCCGGAAAAATACCGGCAGACGGAAGAAGCGGAAGCCGAATCCAAACCGCTGGATCCGGCAGAATTCCGGATCGATGGAGTGGACATGAACGCTGCAATGAAGTATTATTCCGGCGATGAAGAAGGGTTTGTGGAACTCCTCGATCTTTACTGCATAGACGGCAAACGCAAGACAGAGCTTCTGTATGAAGTTGTGGAAACAGATATTTTACGCTATCAGATAGAGGTGCATGGGCTGAAAAGCGCCTCTGCCAATATCGGGGCTATGAAGGTTTCTGCTATGGCCCGGGAGCAGGAAAATGCCGCTGTACAGGGAGATAGGGAATTTATTCATAAGCAGTTTCCGATGCTGATAGCAGAATATGAAAATTTGCTGGCAAATATCGGACAATTTTTGGAACGGCGCAGACAGGAGAAGGGGAAGAAGGAAAAGCTTCCCTGTCTGACAATACAGGAGTTGAGGGGAGAGACAGGGGCAGCTCTGGAAGAATTGAAACATTTTCGCTCTCAAAAATGTGCGGAAAGAGTAGATGCAATGTTAACTCATCAACTGCCTGGGTACGCAGAAGAACGCCTTTTGGAGATACAGGAACAGTTGAGGCTATATGAAGATGACAAGGCGGAGGAATTGCTGGGGCAGCTGTTGAGCATACTTGAAAAGGAGGAGGATAGCCAATGAGTCAAACGGAGGAAAAGTTAAAAAAGCGAATATTAGCAGTGGATGACGATGTAATTATCTTAACGCGGATTTTCAATATTCTGAGGAACGATTATGAGGTGATCACGATTAATTCAGGGATGCGGGCTTTGAGATACCTGGAACTGGAGATACCGGATCTGATCCTGCTGGATGTCCGGATGGCGCAGCAGGACGGAATAGAAACACTGCGGGAAATACGTAAGATGGAAGAATGTAAAGATGTACCGGTAATTATGCTTACCGGTGTGGAGAGCAGAGATATTGTTGTGGAGAGCGCTAAGCTGGGGGTCTGCGATTATCTGCTGAAACCCTTTTCGTCTGTAGAATTGGTTAAAAGGGTCCGCCGGGTTTTTGGACAGGAGGAAAAAGAAGAGTTATGATAAAGAAGGGGAGATTTATGAGATGAATACTGCTATGTCAAAAGAAGAGCTTGAAAAAATATTAGATCAGGCAGTTCAGGATGTGACGGAGTGTACTGCAGGAGTGCGTCTCCACCAGGAAAATCAGTCCCCCGGGGAAGACCTCTGTACGGTTCAGATCACCTTTGACAGAGGCTTCCGTACCAGTCTTACTCTTTGTGCCGATACCGGATTGCTGTATCGTATGGCAAGTAATTCCTTTCATGAGGAATCAGTCAGTCTTGAGGATCTGGAAGAATTCAGCAAAGAGTATTTTAATGTACTATGCGGAAGGATAGCAGGAGCGATGTTTCGGGCTACGCAGGTCCCGGCTCATTTTGGTCCGCCTGTATTTTATCGGGGACGCTATGAACCTGAGGGCCGCGAGATACAGTTCGTGCTTACATATTCAGATGAATACTGCAGAGGAGCACAGTTAATTCACCATGTGCCGTGTTCTGGCGAGGATGGAAACATTTCAGATGAAGACTAAGAGAAGGGAGTATATGAAATGAGTAAACGAGTTATGGTAGTAGATGATTCCCGATTGGTACGGGTTCAGTTAGGCGATGTTTTACAGGGAACGGATTATGAGATCGCTGCATACTGCCGAAGCGGAGAGGATGCCATCGCCCAGTATGATGAAGTGAATCCTGATCTGGTGACTATGGATATTATCATGCAGGAGATGGATGGACTGGATGCATCTGAAATTATTCTGAAAGAACATCCCGACGCGAGGATTGTAATGATTTCATCTCTGGCATATGACGATACATATGAGAGAGCCAAAGCTATCGGCGTGAGAGGGTTTGTAGATAAGCCTTTTCATAAGGAACAGCTGCTTAAGATATTTGAACAGGCGCTCGGTTAAGAATATAGGAGAAGGTTTGCAGAGCAGCGTGCGATTTTTTCTCTGCCGGCTGAAATTGGAATGTGGTCAGGAAGGAATTCTTTGTTTTTTGAATTCTTTCCTGATTTTTTTCTATAAGTTGACACCATATGACAAAGATTATATACTGAACATACGCCAGACAGAAAGGAGGGGAGGGCTTATGAGGCAGATATTTGGCTTATATATTCCGGATAAGGAAGACAGAAAAAGAAAGGAGGAAGAAACGCTGTACCGTTATTTTCCCTATGGAAAAGAGCATAGAGAAAAGATAGGGAATCTGCTGGAGGAATTGATACCGGGGGAGAAACGGCAAGACCTTTTGATGTATTACATACAAATCAAGGAAAAGATGATGGGAGATAGCTCCAGATCCTTTGAAGATGCCATAGGGCAGATTAAAAGAAACCACATTATTATTTCTGTTAATGATAAGGTTAACCGGTATTATAAAGCAGTGATTGAAACAGACGCCTGCATAGATGAGACATTGCAATTGCCAAACGCGGATGCTATAAGAGAGAAGGTAGGAGGGACTGTATGAAGAAAATCATTTTGTACGACCCTGGCGGGAAAATGCATTTTATCATAAAGGCATTAGGACAGAGGGAAGCAGAAGAGGGGTGTTCTTTCAGTTGTTTCCATAAAACAGAGAAAATGTTGTTTTATCTGGAAGAAATCGGATGGGATATTGATATTCTGGTCTTTTGCACAGGGGAAATTATCGAAAAGGACATGGAGATCATTTCCCTTTGCAGGCGGAGAGCTAAGTGGATGAAACTGCTTTTAGCAGTGGAAATTCCAGTGGATACCAATATATTTTGGAAATATCATCCCGACGGGATTATTACACTGCCATCGGACAAAGAACAATTTTTTAAAGTGATAGAAATTTTAGAAAGGGCTGTGGATAAGGAGTATCATTGTTGTCTGACTATAACCGTCAAAGGAAGGATGTATCGAATCCCATTTAATGAGATTGTCTTTATAGAAAGCGAGGGACACCAGATCATCATAAAAACGGTGGAAGATGAGATTAGATTTTATGGGAAGCTGGACGATATGATTCCCAAACTTCCGCTTTCTTTCCGCAGATGTCATCAAAGCTATCTGGTTAATCTCCATTATGTCAGACAGTTAGAGATGTACAAGGTAAAATTAGACAGAAACAATGGGTGGATTCCTGTGAGTCAGAAATATTATAAAGACATAAGAAGCATATTGAGTTTTTGGGAAAAATGACAGTTTAGCCCTTAAATTTGTAAAAATCAACCTATTTGTTGGTATTGTATTATAATTCAACTATAAGAAAAGAGAAAGAAAATTTTTTTACTCATATTTGTAAATAAAGTTTATTAACTAATAGGAGAGATATTCTGTGAAGGGACTTAATCTGTATTTGATGAATGGTATGTACTGGATTACAGCGTCCTTATATTTGCCTTTTATCAGTATGTATTTTGCAGAAAAAGGGATGAATACCATGGAGATCGGCATTTTGTCAGCCATCATGCCGGCGGCAGTTCTGGTGATACAGCCATTTTGGAGCAGACTGTCTGACAGGCCGGGAAAAAGGCGGAGAGTATTGCTTACTTTGAATCTATGCTGCGCTATATCCTCCATGCTGTTTCTTCTGACAGATACCTTTCCTGAAATATTGGGAGCGGCGGCTCTCTATGCAGTGTTTAACAGTGCGGTACTGCCGGTTAGTGATGCCTTGGCAGTTAGTCAAGCTCAAAAACAGGGCCTGGATTTTTCCCGAATCCGCATGTGCGGAACCATCAGCTATGCAGTGGTGGTGCTGGGGGTAGGTTTCTATTTAAAAGAGCATATTCAGATGATGTTTCCCTTTACTTTTGTCAGTTTTCTGGTGTTTTCGGCCATTGTTACAACAATGCCGGAAGAGGATGGCCAGGAGAGAAAAGAAACAACACATGGGGGGAAACAAAGAGAGAAGCTTTTTCAGAGCAGAGAAATCATTTTTGTCCTGATGTTTGCTTTTGCAATGCAGCTTGGCATCAATTACTATTCGGCATTTTTAGGTGTGTATCTTCTGGAACTGGGACACAACCAGTCACTGGTGGGAGTGCTCAACTGCATCTCGGCTCTCAGTGAGATTCCTATTTTATTGTTGATAGACAGAATATCCGAAAGGTATCCGGAAACTGTTCTGTTGTCGTTTGCAGTTTTATGCATGGCATTCCGGCTGGTGCTTTTATCCAGCGGAAACGTAGTGCTGATGGCTGTTTCTCAGTTCCTTCAGGGACCTTCCTACATGATCTGCTACTTTGTATGTGTGGTCTATGTTAATAAAATGGTGGTTCCCGGAAAACTGTCCCAGGGGCAGGGGGTTTTAAGCCTGGTTCAGATGGGGCTGGGAAGCTTAGGAGGCACACTGGCAGGCGGAATGTTAGCCAGCAGGTTTGGGATGCAGAAGGGATTTCTGATAGTGGCAGCCTTTTTAATGGCTGTGGGGGCGGCGACATCCGTCGCCTACCGGTTATACTGCAGATGGAGAATTCAGATATGAGCGAGAAGATTTTGGGGTGGCTGTCAGATAGAGACCCGGTAATGGAGCTGACGCTGCATAGCTGCTGGGGAATGGAAGCAAATATTATCACTTACGGGGCTATTATAAAGAATCTGGAAGCGCCGGATAGAAACGGCATGATGGCGGATGTTATTTTAGGACAGGATACATTAGAGGGCTATTTGACCAATCCATCCGCCAGTGGAGCGTTGATTGGCCGGGTGGCAAACAGGATCGAAAATGCTGCATTTTGCCTGAATGGCAAGCAATACCGGCTGGAAGCGAATGAACATGGCAACTGCCTGCACAGCGGAGGGGCAAATTATGCCGGACGTAATTTTACCGTGGCAGACAGAGGGCAAAACTGGGCAGCGCTTCAGCTTTTAGATGATGAGACAGGGGGATTTCCTGGAAAGAGCACTCTTACGGTGACCTATACTCTGACAGAGTCAGGGGCCTTAGAGACTGTATATGAATTTTTTTCGGAGGAAGACACTCCGGTCAGTCTTACAAATCACGGATATTTTAATCTTTCCGGTGGGAAAGAAAAAGACATATTGAAACATAAGATGAAACTGAACACAGAATTTTATACGCCTGTAAGAAATAACAGGATCCCAACAGGAGAGATCAGGCATGTGAGAGGTACGAAACTGGATTTTACATCGTGCCGCTTGCTCTCAGAAGTTTTAGACGGACAATTCGGCCTGGATCATAATTTTGTATTAGGAAGAGATTATGGGTTAGCAGGAGAGCTTTGGGATGATTACAGCGGCAGAAAGATGGAGGTCTACACGGACTGCCCGGGAATTCAGATCTATACAGGCAATCATTTTGACGGAAAAACCAAGGGAAAGCAGGGCGCGTATTATGAACCATATGCGGGAATCTGCTTTGAGACTCAGGAATTTCCAAACGCGGTAAATGTAAAACATTTTCCTGATTGCATTGTGAAAAAGAATACAACATTTACCACCAGAACTGCATATAAATTCTGTGTTTTCTGACAATGAGAGAAGAAAAAGAGGACACAAAAATGTTAGATGCAAGAAAAGTTAAAGCGGAAAAGCCGCAGAATATCAGATGGAGGAATGAAAGCGCCATAGTGGCTCTCCTCCAAAACAACATGGAAATGACCATTCCTGAGATGGCTGAGAGACTGGAATTAAGCAGGACAGCTGCCACCCAGACAGTAAATAAGCTTTGCCGGGAAGGCGTATTGAAAGAAGTGGGAACCAGGGATTCTTCTACATCAGGAGGAAAGCCACCCAGAATCTTTTCCATGAATGCCGCTTTTCGCTATACCATTGTTGTAATTTTGGGAAATACCTTCGTACAATGCTGTATTGCGGATATGAATTGCAGAGTTTTATACAGCAGAAGGACAGATCGCCAGGAGTTTTACGAGCCAGGGGGGTGGACGCTGATCGTAGAAACTGTGGCGCAGGAAGTAGAAGCACTTTTAAAAGAGAGTGGATTCACACTGGATCAGTTCTGCATGATGGTGATATGCAGCGCTGGGATCATAGACAGAAAAAGAGGCATATCCATGTTTCCAGTCGGTTCCAAAAGGGAAAACGATTTCCCTGTCAGAGATGTGATAAAAGAAAGGATGAACCTTACATTTCCGGTAATTGTAGATAATGTGGGACGGTTTTTAGGCTATGCGGAGCTGTTGGAAAATCCGTCGTTGGCTCATAAAAACGTGGTTTCCTTATTTTTGTATCCTACAGGCGGGATTGGGGGATGTGTAATCGAACAGGGAGAGCTGCTTTACGGGCAGCATGGTTATCAGGGAGAGTTTGGACATCTGCTAGTGGAAACTCATGAAGGACGTCCGTGCATTTGCGGAAATCGGGGCTGCTTAGAGAGTATGGTTTCTTCCGAGTCAGTACAGGAAATGTGGAAGGAAATGGAAAAGCAATACCCGGAGACAGAACTGGGGGAAGGAGAAAAAGGAGATATTCCGGGAGTGTTTAAAAAGGCCAATGAAGGCAATCTTTTGGCTATGGCCATTGCAGACAGGCTGGCTCTTTATGTTTCAAGAGCAGTTTATAACATAACTTTAATGTACGATCCACAGGTGATCATCTTGCAGGGGACATTAGCCTATGGGGGGGAATATTTCCTGGAAAAGTTAAAACAGCTGGTAAAGATATTTCCGGGTTATGGAAATGCCAGGAGCTGTAGCATTGTATATTCTAAAATAGAGGATATGGAAGAAGGGTTTGTCACCGGCGCAGCGCTTTATGCATTGAATAAGTGGCTGTTTGGAAATAAATATCTGCCGGATAGAAAGGGGTGATTTGCGGTGACGCAAAGAGAAACGAATATGGATAAGAGGGGAGCTTTGTTTGGACGCTGGAAGATGAGAGAGGGCGCCTGGATGTTGACCAACCGGTGGCTGAACATGATGTACCTTCTGGAGGGGGAAGAAATGGCGGCGCTCATTGATACCGGCTATGGGGAAGGAAATATCAGACAGTACGTAGAATCTGTGACAGATAAGCCGGTAATCGTCATTTGTACCCATGGCCATATGGACCACACAGGGGGAAACGGATGGTGGCCATGGGTGTATATGGCGCCGGAGGGCGCCAGGGCTTCAAAAGAGTTCTTAAATAAAGAACAGGAGCTGTGGTGGAAACACATGCCGTATCAGGATTATGAGATTATTTCGGTAAAAGACGGGGATCAGATCGACCTTGGCGGCAGGATATTGGAGATTTTGACCATACCGGCCCATCATGAAAGCAGTATTGCTATCTTAGATCAGAAAGAACGGCTGTTATTTACTGGGGACGAACTGGAATCCGGGCAGGTTCTTTATTTTGTAAGAGATATGAATCTTCCTTACCAGGAAACTGCAAAGGCCCATCTGAATAACATGGAAAAAATTTATGCCAGAAGAAAGGAATATGATGCATTGTGTCCCGCCCATAATGGGGCAATGCTGGATCCGGACACTTATATTCTTGACTTTATGGAGCTGGATCGCCAGTTAATAGCCGGGACGGCCAAGCTTCTGCCTGACGAGGGAGGATTCGGCTGGGGACCGGATTCTCATGATGGTTCCAATCCGTTTTTTGATAAATATGGGGTATTAAGAAGGGCAGAATACGGACAGGCATCCGTGGTTTATGAGGAATCTCTAAAATAGTTGTTTGATAAATGGGTGTTAAAAATTATATAAAGGAGGAACACATGAGGTACAAAAAATTTAAAAATGCGGGGGTAGAGGTTTCTGCTCTGGCAGTGGGGACCTGGGCCATAGGGGGACAAAATTATGGCGCGGTTGACAGGAATGATTCTATTAAGGCCATACGGACCATGATCGACCAGGGAGTTAATTTGATTGACACCGCTCCATGCTATGGCAACGGTGCGTCTGAAAAGATTGTGGGAGAAGCTTTGCAGGGCCTTGACAGAGACAAGCTGTTCCTTTCCACTAAATTTGGCTTAATCACAGACGCATATTCCGGCGGGTATATTAAGCATGCCAGTTACAAGAGCGCTATGAGAGAAGTAGAAAGCTCTCTCATGAATTTAGGTACAGACTATATTGATTTTTATTATGTTCACTGGCCGGATGTAAATACGCCTGTTGATGAGACTATGGCTGCTTTGAACACGATGAAAAAACAGGGGAAAATAAGATTTATCGGCGTTTCCAACTTTAGTGAGGAGCAGATATTAGAGGCCGAAAAATATGCAAAGATCGATGTACAGCAGCCGCCATACTCTATGGTAAATCAGAAATTTACCGATTTGATGAAGTGGGGTTATGACAAGGGAATTGATTCTATGACTTATGGTTCTCTGGGTTCCGGGATCTTAACCGGGGCTATCCGCACCATGCCAAGCTTTGAGCCAGGGGATATGAGGCTTACCTTCTATGACTTTTTTAGAGAGCCGGTATTCTCCAGAATCATGGAAATGCTTAAAAAGATGGATGAGATTGCTGCCGGACACAATGTTCCGGTTGCCCAGGTAGCGCTGAACTGGAGTACCCAGAAAGAATTTGTGGGTACGGCGCTCTGCGGCGTGAGAAATGAACATGAAGCAATGGAAAACTGCAAAGCCTTTGAGTGGAGTTTATCGGAAGAGGAGATCAAAACTCTGGATGACGAATTAAAAAGGCTTGAGATTGGATTTTAATTACGAAGAAATAGGAGGAGGTATCTTATGAGAAAGATGGAAAAAAGAATGACGGCCCTTATATGCATAGCGATGATGTTTGCAGCCGGGTGCGGACAGAAAGAAACAACGGCTCCGGCAGTGGATAACAGCCCTGCAGCCGTTGAGACAGCAGAAAGTAAAAATCAGTCTGGCGACAAACCGGTAGCGGGTATGACTTGCTATATGTATTCGGATACTCATATTGCAAATGTGAGAAACACGGTATTAGGAGAAGCTGAAAATGGCCCTGTAGCCGTAGAGACTTCTGACTCCCAGTTCGATGTGGGCTTGCAGATGAATGCCATGGACGCTTTCGTTACAAAGGGTGCAAAATATCTGGTGATCAATAATATCAATACTAATGCAAAGGATCAGGTCATTGATGTAGCCAGAAGAGCGGATATCCCTATTATTTTCTGGAATACAGACTCCCCGTCTGATGAGGAGATGGAGTCTTACGGGCCATGTTACTTCGTAAGCTCTGCGGCAGAGCAGTCCGGCGTTGTTCAGGGGGAGGCAGCCGCTAAATACTGGAAGGAACATCCGGAGGCAGACCGCAACGGAAACGGGAAATTAGATTATGTTATGCTCATGGGACAGATCGGAAACTATGATACGGAGATGAGAACAAAGTATTCCATAGAAACGGTACAGGAGGCAGGCATTGAGACCAACTGTCTGTTAGAGGTTGTCTGCGAGTGGCAGAGAGCCAAAGCACAGGATCAGATGGCATCCGTCATTTCTGCAAATGCAGATGATATTGATTTTGTATTTGCAAACAACGATGATATGGCTCTTGGCGCTATTGAGGCTTTAAAGGCGGCAAACTTCTTCACAGATGAGAGTACCTACATTCCGGTTCTCGGCGTTGACGCTACCAAGGTAGGATTGCAGGCAATTGAAGACGGAACATTACTGGCCACTTCTTTAAACAATCCGGTAACTATGGGGAAGTGTATCTATAAGCTTCTTGAATTATTGGAGAGCGGGCAGGAGATAAATTCTGAAAACCTTGGTTTTGAAATTGACGGGCACAAGAGAGTATGGCTGGATTATGTGGCCATTACCAAAGATAATATTGAGGATGCAGACCTTTCAAAATACCAGTAGAACCCGGATTCTTTTCGTGGGCCGGAGTGGAAACTTCGGCCCGCGCTCATTAAGAGAGAGTTAGGAGAAGGCAGAATGGAAGATAAAAAAGTTGTATTGGAGCTGAAAAATATCAGTAAAAGTTTTCCGGGCGTAAAAGCCTTGGACGGGGTTTCTTTTACGCTGAAAAAGGGGACGGTACATGCCTTAATGGGGGAAAACGGAGCCGGAAAGTCCACTTTGATGAAATGTGCCTTTGGCCTTTATGACCCGGATGAAGGAGAAGTATATTTTAACGGGGAAAAAGTGCATTTTGAAAATCCGAGGCAGGGGCTTGAGGCGGGGATCTCTATGATCCATCAGGAATTAAACCCGATCCGAAGAAGAAGTATTGCAGAAAATATCTGGGCAGGGCGTATGCCGGAGAAGAAAATCGCAGGAATTTCCTTTATTGATCACAAAAAAATGTACCAAGACACGCAGAAGCTGTTTGACGAGCTGCATATCAGTGCGGATCCGAAAACCCAGGCCATTGAGCTGTCCTCTTCCATCCTTCAGTTGGGAGAGATCGCCCGCTCTATTTCTTACGGCGCGAAAGTCATTATTATGGATGAGCCTACTTCTTCCCTGACAGAGGCGGAGACGGTTACTCTATTTGAAGTGATTCATCGTTTAACAGCAGATGGCATCGCAATTGTATATATTTCTCACAAAATTGATGAAATTCTCCAGATATCCCATGAGGTCACAATCATGAGAGACGGCTGCAAGATTGGAACCTGGCCGGCCAATGAGTTGACAGAGGAATTGATTGTGAACCGAATGGTAGGACGCCAGATGGATAACTGGTTTCCGACCTTGGATAATACGCCAGGGGACGTGATCTTGGAGGTGAAGAATTTCACTTCGCCAAATTCCATGTCGTTTCAGGATTGCTCCTTTACCTTGCGCCGCGGGGAGATTTTGGGGATCGGCGGCCTGGTAGGAGCGCAGCGCACGGAACTTATGGAGGCATTGTTTGGCGTAAGGGCCGTAAAGTCAGGAGAAATATATAAAAACGGCGAGAAAATTGAGATTCATTCCTCAGCGGATGCCATTGCCAACAAAATCGGTCTTTTGACAGAGGAGCGCCGCGCTACCGGTATCATACCGGGAGCCAGCATCCTGGACAATACGGTTCTGGCTAAGCTGAAAGCATTCAGCAATAAGCTGGGGATGCTGAATTTAAAAGCATGCCGTGAGGGTACGGATCAATATATCCAGGCTATGAATATCAAGACTCCCGGCAGAGACACCAGAATATCCGACCTTTCCGGCGGGAATCAGCAGAAGGTGCTGCTGGCCCGATGGCTGTTAACAGAGCCGGATATCCTGATTTTAGACGAACCCACCAGAGGGATTGATGTGGGAGCAAAATATGAGATCTATACCATTATGCTGAATTTGGCAAAGCAGGGAAAGTCAATTATTATGATCAGCTCGGAGATGCCGGAGCTGATAGGAATGTCCAACCGGGTCATGATCATGTGTGAAGGTCATGTGACAGGATTCTTAGAAGGGGAAGACATCGTAGACTCCAGGATTATGCAGCTTGCCAGCAAAGTAGGGTAATAGATTATCTCAAAAGGGAAAACCAGAAGAAAGGAATGGATACAGTATGCAAGCAAAGCAGTTTGACATAAAAAAGTGGGCGCAGAATAATGCGATTTATCTGGTTTTGGTGGCGATTATTGTTTTGATCGCAGTGAAAAATCCGGCATTTTTATCAGTACGTGTATTTCGGGATATTTTGATGCAGTCCTCCACCAGACTCATTATGGCAATGGGGTGTATGTTTGTTATTCTCTCCGGGGGCGCAGATCTTTCCGGCGGCCGTATGCTGGGGGCAGCGGCAGTGCTGGCAGGTTCTCTTGCCCAGAGTGTGACTTATGCCAATAAATTTTTCCCCAACCTGCCGGAACTTCCGATTATTGTGCCGGTTATTGCCTGCCTGATGCTGGGCATGTTTATGGGGCTGTTAAACGGCCTTGTAGTTGCCAAGCTGAATGTTCCGGCATTTATCGGAACATTAGGCGTACAGTTGATGATTTACGGCGGTGTTTCTATCTACTATAACATGGAGCCCAACCGTTCCCAGCCGTTGGGAGGGTTTTTAAAGTCTTTCTCTACACTGGGAACCGGTTCCGTATTTGGAGTTCCCTATATTCTGATTATTGCTGTGGTGCTGATGATAGGATGCCATATTGTATTGAATTACCATAGGTTTGGTAAGACGTTGTTTGCGGTGGGCGGCAATCAGGAGGCTGCCAGAGTATCCGGTATCAATGTACAGCGTATGATTATGCTGGTTTATATTATTGCAGGCGCCTTTTATGCCCTGACCGGCGCCCTGGAGGCGGCAAGAACCGGCGGCGCAACCAATAACTACGGACAGGGCTACGAATTGGATGCCATTGCCGCCTGTGTTGTAGGCGGATGCTCTGTATCCGGCGGCGTGGGGGCTGTTCCGGGAGTGGCTATCGGCGTCACCGTATTTACCGTGATTCAGTACGGCATGACATTCGTAGGGATTAACCCCTACTGGCAGAATGTGGTAAAGGGTGGAATTATTGTTATCGCGGTAGCCATTGATGTTCGTAAATATGCCAAGAAGAGATAAGTCTTAAGTGACAGAAAGGAAAAGTATGGTTCGGTTTACTCAGGATAAAAATATTGTAATCGGTTATGTTCCCATCCGCAGAGATATGTTTCCCGCCGGTCCTGCTATGGAACTGGAAAAAGAGGTGAGAGCCAGGTTCGAAGCGATGGCAGAGTCCTGCGGGGATGTAACCCTGGTTCCCATTGATGATGTAGTTGATGGTGGTATGCTTTGGGATGTACGGGATGTGGACGGAGTTGCAGAATATTTTCGGAAAAAGAAGGTAGATGCTGTGGCATTGATCCATTGTAACTTTGGACAAGAAGAAGCGGCTGCAAAGCTGGCCAAAGAACTGGATAAGCCGGTGCTTCTCTGGGGACCAAGGGATCCGTCGCCGGAAAGCGACACTTCCGGAAAGACAGGGCCAAGGGATTATGATACCCAGTGTGGTATGTTTGCAACTTCCAGGGCGCTGAGCCGTTACCAGGTCAAGTTTAGTTATATTGAAAACTGCTGGCTGGACAGTGATGTGCTGGACAAAGGATTTGAGGAATTTATTCGTGTGGTATCTGTGGTAAAAGCGTTCAGAGGAATGAGGATTGGCCAGGTGGGAACACGTCCCAGACAGTTTTTATCTGTAAAGGTCAATGAGTCAGAGCTTCTCTCCAAATTTGGCATTGAGATCGTGCCTATCTGGCCGGAAGAAGTAAAGACCATGGTGGAAAAATTAAAATGGAGTATTGAGCCGGAACCGGAAGGCTGCGAGATCCGTTTTGGGAAACCGGCGCTGGATACTAACAGAGAACAAAATCCAGATCCGAGGATTGAAGAGATAGTAAAAGAGATAGAGGCAAATTTAGATTATTCTGCCATAGGTCATGAAGCAGTGGTAAAGATGGCGTATCTGGAAGTCGCCCTTATGGAATTGGCTAAGATCAATCAGTGCTCTGCTATTGCCATAGACTGCTGGGGATTTTCCCAGGAAGCATACGGGATTGCAAGCTGCTTCGTACTGGGGGATTTGTTTGACAGAGGACTGCCTGCGGCGTGTGAGACAGACATTCACGCAGCTATTGGTTCCGTTCTTTTGCAGGCGGCGGCAAGATATGCGTCCCCGTCATTTATTGCAGATGTGACCATCCGCCATCCGGAAAACGATAATGCAGAACTTTTATGGCATTGCGGGCCTTTTGCCAAATCTTTGGTGAGAAAAGGCGTAAAGCCAGCTATCAAAGACTGCAAAGGGATGTATGAGATCGAGCAGGGACCGATTACCGTGGCCCGGTTTGATCAGGAAAACGGAGAGTATTCCCTTTTGGCGGACGAAGGAGAAGGGGTCGATGGCCCTAAAACCACAGGAAATTATGTATGGTTTCAGGTAAAAGATTGGGTGAAATGGGAAAAGAAGTTAATGTATGGCCCATATATTCACCATGTCAGCGGTATTCATGGCAATTATGCAAAGATTCTGAAAGAGGCATGTAAATACTTAGGCAATGTGGCTCACGATAGTGTAGAACTCGTAGAAGAATTCTAAGGAGGACAGAAGTTATGTCATTGGTAAAGGTGAGAGATTTATTGGAAATGGGGAAAAAGAATCGTGCATGCGTCCTTGCATTTGACGCGGCAGATGTGAATATGATTAGTTCCGTCATTAAGGGTGCGGAGATGGCCAATAAGCCGGTAATGGTTATGCTGTATCCGGGGATGAGAAATATCCTGCCCTTTGGCGTATTTGCAGAGGTGACGCGCTACTACGCAGAGCGGGCCAGTGTCCCGGTAGGCCTGCATTTAGATCATTGCAGTGATTTTGATATGATTATGGAAGCGATTCATGAAGGATTTCCATCTGTTATGGCAGACGGATCCGTTCTTCCACTGGAGGAAAACATCACGTTTACCCGTAAGATAGTAGAGGTTGCGAAAAATTTTGATGTGGATGTGGAAGGGGAGCTGGGCCATGTGGGAACAGCGGCAGATTCTGATGAATTCAGCAGAAAAGAATTCTTTACAAGACCGGATGAAGTGAAAACATTTGTAGAAAAAACAGGGGTTACTTCTTTGGCCGTATCTTTCGGAAGCGCCCATGGGCTGTACAAGAGTACGCCAAAGCTTGACATTGAACATTTAAAGGAATTAGATGCTGCAACGGATATTCCCCTGGTGCTTCACGGCGGGACGGGTATCCCGGATGACCAGCTGTCTCTGGCATTTTCCAACGGTATCAATAAAATTAATATCGGTACGGAATTCTTCAACCTAAATACCAGGCTGAATCAGGAGTTCTTCGCTCAGGACTTTTCCAATGGGGATCCCTTTGCATTTCCGGAATATATTCAGCCGAAGCTGGCGGAATACATTGCAAAAAGGCTGGAGCTTTCCAAGATACAGCTGTAGAAGGAGAAGATCATGGAGAAGAGATTTGACGTTATTGGGGTAGAAAACCCAATTATGGACTTTGCAGTCAGCATCAACCATTTGCCAAAGACAGATTCCATGAGCATTATGCACGATTATTTGTGGCAGTCCGGCGGAAATGCATCTTCCGCCGTGGTTGCCCTGGCCCGGCTGGGAGCGTCCTGCAGTATGCTGGGGGTAGTGGGTACGGATCCCTTTGGGAAATTCTGCCGGGATGATATGGTAAGACACCAGGTAGACGTATCCCATCTATACACCCAAGAAGGCGATACTACATTTACCATCTGTCTGGCAGAGAATGAGACAAAAGGCCGAAGCTTTATCGGACATATGGGAGTCAACGGGGCGCTGACAGAAGAGCAGGTAGACGAAGATTTTATTGCCAGCGCAAGATATCTGCATACCAGTATGATTGAGTGTTCTGCCAAGAAAAAAGCCATAGAATATGCGAAAAAGCATGGAGTTCTGGTATCTGTGGATGGAGGCAGCTATACAGATGAAGCGCCGTTTATCATGGAAAATGCAGACATCCTTATCATATCGGAAGAATTTTATTATGCAGTCTTTTCGGATGATCAATTTGAAAAAAACTGTAAAAAGCTGCTGGAAAAGGGTCCTGGGATCGCCATTGTAACATTAGGGTCTCAAGGTTGTGCAGGCGCGGATGATACAGGAAATACGTTCCGGCTGCCTCCTTTTTCCGGATATCCTATCATAGATACTACGGGAGCCGGAGATGTGTTCCATGGCGGATTTGTTTATGCCCACAGCCAGGGCTGGGATACAAAGACCTGTGCCAGGTTTGCCAGCGCTGTTTCCTACATAAATTGTACCAGTTTAGGGGGAAGAGTGGGAATCCCTGACAGAAAGATGGTGGATGAGTTTTTGGAAACAGGAAAAATTGATTATACAGATATTGAACCGCGCCGGGAATTTTACCGCAATGTGATGAGTTTTCAGTAAGGAGAAATGACGAATATGGCAGGATTTAGAAGTTCCCATGTGGGGCTGCATGTGAAAGATTTAGATCGCAGCGTTTCTTTTTATCAGGATATGCTGGGCTTTACCCTGGTGAGCAGCATTGAACTGAAGGGCGGGCTCAGGATCGCTTTTGTAGAGATACCGGAACAATTTTTGCTGGAGCTGGTGGAAAACAGAGACATGGCAGTAAAAGCAGACGGTCCCTTTGAGCATGTATGCTTCCGGGTGGAAAGCTTTGAGGAAAGCTTCCAGAGTCTTAGAGAGCAGGGGATCGAATTTGAGACGGATATGCTGTTTTTCAGGGAATTTTGGGATCACGGAATGAAGTTCGCATTTTTCAGAGGTCCGGATGGGGAACGTTTGGAGATTGCGGAATATTGAGAGGAAGAGATATGGATCAGAAACAGTATCAGGAATTACGAAAAAGTCTTGTAGAAGGAGAAAAAAAGATTTACATAGATGGTGTGGAGATCTGTGTGAGAAACTGTCGGGACAGAAAAGAAGGCTATTTGGATCCAAGGACAGAGGCAGCTGCCAGGCTGACAAGACAGGATTTTGAGAGCCATCCGGAAACTATTGATCCGGAGCTGCTCCGCAACCAGGACAAGCTTTTGGGAATGAGTAATCCTGATGGCCACAGCCTGTTAGAACAGATGCGTTACCAGTTTGGCTGGAGGACTATGGATCGGAGCAAAGGGATCCTGACCAGGTCTGTGAAGGTGGAGACAGAAGAATATACCGGGATCCGGTGGATCTATACACCGGAAAGCGGTAGAAAGGAAAAGCCATGTTTTATATTTATCCACGACGGAGGATTTTTCGGAGGCGATACTATGACAGTGGAAAGTCAGTGCAAACATTTGGCGGAGCTGGCGGACGCTGTGGTAGTGTCGGTGGACTATCCGCTTTCACCAGAGGCGAAATACCCGGCGGCATTTCACATGTGCTATGACACTTTGATATGGGTACATGAACATGCCAGGGAGTTGGGGATTGCCAGAGACGCTATTGCAGTGGCAGGTGACAGTGCCGGAGGAACATTGTCGGCAGCAGTTGTTTTAAGAGATCGGGCGGAGGGAAACCATTACATTTCCTATGCCGGGCTGATCTACCCGTCAGTGATCTGGGAATATGATAAGTCCATGGAATACAAAGATTTGTGGAAAGAGGAGCTGTATGATAACCGGGGAAATGATGCTTTCATTAAAGATCAGATATCGTTAATCGGAAGGACAAAAGAAAACGTAAAAAAATGGTATCTGAGGGAGGATGAAAATACTGATAGCCCTTATATCAATCCAATTTCAGGGGAATTAAAAGGCTTTCCAAAGACGCTGATTATGACAGCGGAATACGATTTTTTACGTCCGGAATGTGAGTTATTTACAAGTATGCTGCGAAAACAAGGCGTGGATGTGCGTCATATCCGGTATGGCGGGATTGTTCACGGTACATTTGACCGTTTGGGTTATGCGCCTCAGGTGGAAGATATGCTGGCGGAGATGGCAAATGATATTAATTTTTTGTGAAAAGGAGAAACAATGAGAGAGATCAAGGTTCAGAAACTGACAGATGAAGGGTTCCGTAAATACGGTGTATTTCAGGATTTAACAAACAATGCACAGATGGCTGAGCGGGTGATTCCCTGCGGAACTTTTTACCCGGATCTTTTAACGCTGGATTTTGGAAAGACCACCCTTCCCACTGTTTCCTGCTGCCATGTACATAAGCAGGACAGGATGGTGGTGGACTTTTTAGAGTATCACCAGTACACTTGCGAAGGTTTGGTTGCACTGGATGATGACGTGGTGATCTATGTGGGAGTGCCGGAAATGGGCGCTTTGAAAATCGAGAATATAGAGGCGTTTTATCTGCCCAGGCATACATTTATAAAGTTTAATCCCATGATCATTCACGGCGGACAGTTTCCGGTGCATCAGGAGGAAGCTCATTTGATTTGTATGCTGCCGGGCCGCACATTTAATAATGATATGGTGAGCCGTGTAATTATAGATGAGAATGAAAAAGGGGAATTGGTTTTATAAGGAGGATATTCATGAATCAGCATAAGGTTGTTTTAGGAATAGCGCCGACAAAGAGAAGTTTTTTGAGCATGGAGGAAGCGCTCCGGCAGAAGAAACGTTTTATGGGTGTGATTGAAAAGATCCTGCCGGAAACAGTAGAGATTGTGACCATTGACGATATCAGTGAAAACGGAATTTGCTGGAACACAGAGGAGACCAGGCAGATCACAGAGAAATTTCAACATGCAGGGATCGATGCATTGTTTATTCCATTCTGCGACTTTGGTGAAGAGCAGGTGGCGGCAAAAATTGCATCCTCTTTCCACAATATTCCTGTATTGATTTGGGGAGCAAGAGATGAACGTCCAAATACGGATGAGAGCAGGGGGCGGGATACTCAGTGCGGCATGTTTGCTGCTACCAAGGTACTTCGAAGGCACGGCGTAGTTTACAGCTACATTTACAATTGCGAGACTGAGAGCAGGGAGTTTGCAGAAGGGTATGACTGCTTTATCCGCGTGGCCGCTGTTTTAAAAACATTAAAGACACTTAGGATTGCGAAGATCGGCAGCCGTCCGGAGCCGTTTATGAGCGTTATGACCAATGAGGCGGATCTGCTGAAACGGTTTGGAATCACCGTAGTTCCCGTATCTCCTGCTGAGATAAGCAATGGCGCAGAGAAAATTGTAGAAGAAAATGGAAAAGAATTTCAGGAATACTATCAGGACCTGATTACCAGAATGGATACTTCAGCTATGGAAGAGAAAAAAGTGAAGCTGGCGGCGGCTGTGAAAATGTCTCTTTCTGGTATTATGCAGGAGAAAGAGTGCAGCGTGGGAGCGTTTGAGTGCTGGTCAGCCTTTCCTGCATTGATTGGCGTATGTCCATGCGTGGTTCTTGGGGAGATGGCTGATATGGGATTTCCTCTTTCCTGTGAGACAGATGTCAACGGCGCTGTGACGCTGGCCATCTTACAGGCGTGCAACTTATGGCAGGAGCCGCCGTTTTTAGCTGATTTGACTATCCGACATCCTGAGAATGATAATGCGGAGCTTTTGTGGCACTGCGGCCCCTTCCCGTATTCGTTAAAGGCAGAGGACAGCAGAGCAAGGCTGGTGGACGGCCAGGAAAGATTCAAACTGCGTGACGGTCACATTTCTGTGTGCCGCTTTGATGATGCAGAGGGCAACTATTATCTGTTTGCAGGAGAAGGCGACACGGTAGAAGGACCGGAAACCAACGGTACTTATATGTATCTGGAAGTGGACGACTGGAAACGCTGGGAAGAGAAATTAATGTTTGGCCCATATATTCACCACCTGGGATGTGCTTATGGAAATTACAAAAAGGTATTTCGGGAAGCAGCCCGTTATCTGGATATCATCTTTGATGACGCGGATGTTCCCGGGGTTCACAGTCTATAGTTGGAAAGTAAGGAGATAGGCATATGAAATTTGAAAATGTCAAAAATGTAGAACGTTTATTTGAAATTATTCAAAATGAATGTACCGGCACTGTGGAGCTGGTATCCAAAGAAGGAGACCGAATTAACCTGAAATCCCGCTTGTCCCAGTACATCTCTATGGTAAGGCTGCTGGATGCAGATTTTGTAAGAGAATTGGAACTGGTAGCGTCTGATCCGAAAGATGTAGAACGTCTGGTTTTGTTTATGAGGGATGGGGCATAAGGACTGAAAAAGCAATAGGAGTGTTGACAATATGAATAGCGCCACAGGCGGTCAAAATTTTGGGACGGCCTGTGACGCTTTTTTCTTTTACTGCGATTGAATATCCAGTGGCAGTACATCAAGAGGGAGTCTGGAGGAAAGCTCTCTGAATTTTTTTGGCGTGACCTCGTAAGCCTTTCTAAAGCAGGACGTAAAATGGCTCTGACTGCAAAAACCGGCCATATCGGCAATTTCGGAGATACTCAATTCTGAATTTCTTAATAAATCCATACTTTTATGTAACCGCAGAGAAATTAAATAAGAAAACATAGACTGTCCGGTTACTTTTTTGAAAAAGCGGCAGCATTCGCTACGGCTGAGGGCAAGTTGCTGCCCAATATCTTCCAGGGTGATTTTTTCGCTGTAGTGCTGCTGCATGTACTGGACAATTACTTTCAAACGGTCATTATCCACGGATTCGGCAGGCTTTGGCGTAGTGGAGTAACGATTCAGAAGCTGAATGGTGATCCGCCATATTTTGATAATTTCCATATAAACATCCAGTTCCATGTAATCGGGATTTTCCTTCAAAAGCTTCTGTATTGCCCGCAGGGATTCCAGAAGGATAAGGGAGGCCGGAGTGTGCCGGGAAATGAGAACAGCCTGGGGAAAGGGGTGTTGCAGGACAGGCTCCAGGTATTTCAGGAAAATCCGGCTGTGCTCGTCCGCACAGATAAAGGACGGAGGGATGTCAATACAGAAATAGGAAGCAGGGGCTTTCGTTGTTCCTTTGGATAAATGAATTTGCTGGATATTGACAAATATACCGTTTCCTTCCGTAACACGGTAGGAGCGGTTAGGCAGCAAAAAATCGACGGATCCTTCCGTTACCAGGCAGTATTGAAACGCTTCGTGCCAGTGCCAGTTGACGTAATCATAGGTGTCCGGAGTAAAAGAGGTAAAAAAGGCAGAAATGGGCAGCCCGGGCAGGACAGCCTTGATTAGTTCCTCTTTATTGTCTGAGAATCGAATGTTTTTTGCAATCATGATAAACCTCAATATTTTGATAAAACTGGAGAACGCATTGATATATTTTCCTTATTTTCATTGCTATACTATTCTTATCATAAAAAAGGGAAAAAAGAAAGGGGAATTTGTATGCAGCAGGAATGGGAACAGGTGATGCAGACAGACATATTAAAGGCCAGCTCTTCCAGTCAGGCGAAAGTACCGGAGGAATTCAGCTTTGAGGCGGCAGAGGCAGCACGGAATTTCCATCGGGGAATCCAGGGCTATGTGGAAACACCTTTGGTTGAGCTGGATGGTTTGGCCAGGACCTTGGGAGTAAAAGGGATCTATGTGAAGGATGAGGCAAAACGTTTTTCCCTCAATGCTTTTAAGGGACTTGGAGGCAGCTATGCTATGTTTCGCATATTGTGCGAAATTCTGAACCTGGATCCGGAAAAGACGCAGCTTTCGGATCTTCTCCGGGAAGAGGCAAAGGAAAAGATAAGGGAAATTACTTTTGTGACAGCGACAGACGGGAATCATGGCCGTGGAGTATCATGGGCCGCAGGGCTTTTTGGCTGTAAGGCCTATGTATTTATGCCTGCCGGATCGGCAAAGGCGAGGGCCGAAGCCATACGTGATGCAGGCCCGGCACGGGTGACGATTACCAACATGAATTACGATGATACCGTAAATTATGCCTTGGAGCAAAGCGAGAAGAACGGCTGGTATTTGATTCAGGATACAGCCTGGGACGGTTATGAAAAGATCCCGGCCTGGATTATCCAGGGATATCTGACCATGGCCCTGGAGATAACAGAACAGTTTGAGGCGAAAGGCCAGACGCCAACCCATGTCTTTTTACAGGCCGGGGTAGGAGCTATGGCGGGAGGAGTTTTAGGATTCCTGGCGGAAAAATATGTTTCCCATAAACCTGTGGTTACCATTGTAGAGCCGGAAGCGGCAAACTGTATTTACCGCTCCGCAAAAGCCGGAGACGGGAAAGCCCATTCAGTAGAGGGGATGCCGGAAACCATTATGGCAGGTTTAAACTGTGGGACGCCCTGTGCCATTACCTGGCCGGTACTGCGGGACTATGCAGAATATTATATGTCATGTCCGGACTTTGCCGCAGCCCATGGGATGCGGGTATATGCAGAACCAGTGGGGGAGGATAAAAGGATTATTTCAGGAGAATCCGGCGCATCTACTATGGGAGCTATGTGCCTGCTGATGCAAAATAAAGCTTTTGATTCCATTCGGAAAGAGATGGGATTCAATGAAGATTCTGTGATTTTGCTGATTAATACAGAAGGGGACACGGATCCGGAAGGCTGGAAGAGAATCGTAGAAGACGGCCAGTATCCGCTGCCGTAACACGGCTGCCGGAAATAAGGGCAGGGAAAAAGAGACAGAAACAAAAATAGAGAAAAGCCACAAAAAAGAAAAATAAGGGGAACAAAGATGAGCAAAGAAAAGAAAATGCCAAGTTTTGGTTATGCAGCCTTCGTTATGATTGCCTGCTTTGCTTTTATTATGATACCAGCGGCGGTGATGGGGGCCAAGATTCATGTGATGTTTTTACTGTCCTGGCTGATTGCAATTCCGCTTTGTATGAGGCTTGGGTTTACGTATCAGGACCTTCAGTCCGGAATGATTAAATTTATTCCCAAATGTATTGTGCCGGTGCTGTTGATTTTGATTATCGGATCACTGATTGGCGCATGGTGCGCCAGCGGGACCATTGCCTACATAACCTCCATTGGATTAAGGGTAATTAACCCCAAATACTTTATGGCAACAGCATTTATTGTAACATTGATTTGCGCCTGTTTTACGGGGACAAGCTTTGGAACCTGCGGCACCATAGGAGTTGCTCTGATGGGCGTGGCAACGGGGATGGGGATTAATCCCTATATGGCGGCAAGCGCAATTTTATGCGCGGCAGTAGTGGGAGACGGGATGTCACCTCTGTCTGACACCCCCAATGTGATTGCCGGAGCTTCCGGCGTAGATATGTTTGAAAGTGTAAAATTCCAGCTTCCCATGACCATTCCGGTAGCGGTCTTAAGCTTTCTGCTCTTTCTGGTTATGGGGGCTACCGGAAATGTACAGACGGCAGATACCTCATCAATTACCCAGCTGATTGATGCTATTGGCGAGAGCTATAATCTGGGAATTCATTGTATTATCCCCGTTGTCTTGGTATTTGGTTTGTTAATTTTCAAGTTTCCGGCCATTCCGTCTATCTTGGTGGGAAGCCTGAGCGCTCTGGCAGTTGCCTGTATTTTTCAGGGAGAATCCTTAAATAGCGTAATAAGCAGTATGTGGGGCGGATTTACACTGGAATCAGAAAATGCCATGGTCAGCTCCCTGTTCAGCCGCGGCGGCATCTCCGGCATGACAGGAACCTGCGTGCTGATAATCTTTTCCTTTGGACTGTTTGGAATTTTAAATGAATGTAACATCCTTGACGTGCTGGTGGAACCGCTGGCGGATCGGATTCATTCCCGGGTCAGCGGAGTAATCTGGGTAATGATTCTTGGCTTTTTGGCTTGCTTTTCTTCTTCGGCCAGCTTTTCCGAAGTATTTACCGGAAACATCATGAGCAATGTTTACGAAAAGGCAGGTTTAAATAAGCTGGATTTGACCAGAGCAGCTACGGTTGGGTGTCTGGTCCTGTCCATGTATGTGCCTTTTACCGTGATGGCGGCCACGGTTACGGGATTCCTGGAGGTGGATGGGATCCAGATGATGAAATATTATTACAGCATGCCCATTTATATTGTGGTGATTTTAGTGATAACCATATTTAACCTGGATAAGAAAATGCTGGAGAAAAAATAGAGACGAAGAAAAATGAAGGAGGATTTTAACATGGAAAAATTATATCAGGATATTGCGGCCTTTATCGACAGCCACAGAGATGAAATGCTGGCAAAATTAATGGAGCTGGTGAATCTGGAAGGGCATTTTGAAGAGAAGAACAATGTGGAAATTGCCAGAACATGGTTTAAGAAGGAGCTGGAAGCAGAAGGATTTTCATGCCGCATCCGTGAGGTGGCAGAAGAGCGGGCGGGAATTTTAATCGGCGTTCTTGGCCAGGACAGACCAGGGAAAGCAATCATGTTTTCCGGACACATTGATACGGTTCATTATAAAGGATCTTTTGGAAAAGAAAACCCATGCCGTGTAGAGGACGGAATGATCTACGGGCCAGGGGTGCTGGATATGAAGGGAGGACTGATTATCGCTCTCTATGCTGTTAAAGCTTTAAACGCCATCGGTTATGATGCCCATCCCATTAAATTTTTAATTGACGGGGAAGAAGAATCGGATCATGTGGGAAATGACTGCGATATCTATATGACAGAAGAGAGCCGGGGAGGGCTGTGTGCTTTTAATATGGAGTGCGGCGAACTGCAGAATCGCCTTTGCACGGCCAGAAAGAGCCAGTATACGTTTTACCTGACCATTGACGGCGTAGGCGGCCACGCAGGCAATGATTTCCTTCGCGGAAAAAATGCCATTCATGAAGCAACCCATAAAATCGAAGAGATTATCCGGTTGACGGATCTGGATAAAGGAACCACGGTGACAACAGCTGTTATTAAGGGCGGCGGTCATACGGCAGCCATTGCCGATCACTGTGAGGTGGTTTTTGATGTGCGGGTGAACTGTGAGGAGGAAGCACAGAGAATACTCAACCGTATGATTGAGATTTCTTCTAAAACCTACATCGACGGCACTACCACAAAGATGGATTATTACCGGGCAAAGCTGGCTCCGTTGCAGGAAACCGAAGATGTGCTGCGTCTGTATAATCTGTTAAATAAGGTTGCTGTGGAATCTGGCTTTGAGCCATTTGGCAAGATTCACCGCGGCGGGGCGACAGATGCAGGAAATATTGCCGCAGCAGGGGTTCCGGTAATTGATGCCTGCGGAATCCGCGGAGATTTTGCCCACAATAAAAAGGAATACGGAGTCCAGGAATCCCTCTATGACCGTGCGAAAATTTTTGCTGCAGCTGTGGCAAAGATTGAGGAGATGTAAACATGAACCTTCCGATGAATCTGCTGTTTTGGGCTGCGTCTGTGGTTCCGGTGGCGTTTCTGCTGGTGGTAATGATGAAGTTTGGATGGGGGGTGGCGAAAGCCGCCCCCGTGGGAATGGCGCTTGCAGGGCTGATTGGAGTGCTGATTTACCGCTCTTCCCCCGGGGCGCTGGCAGTGGAAGCGGGAAAAGGGGTGTGGAATTCGGCTACCATTCTGATGGTGATCTGGCCGGCAGTATTTTCCTACGAGTTAAGCTGCGAATCCAAAGGGTTTGAGGCAATCCGCAACGGAATTCAGTCCCTGACCAGGCATGAACTTTTCCAGATATTGATCCTTGGATGGATTTTTCCCAGCTTTTTGCAGGGGATTACCGGCTTTGGCGTGGCGGTGGCAGTAGGAGCGCCGTTATTATTAAGCATTGGGGTAAGCCCGTTTTACAGCATTGTCATTGTCTTACTGTGCCACTCGCAAGGAGGGACTTTTGGGACTTTGGCCCTGGCCTGGGAAGCGCTGATTGACCAGGCCGGAGTAAATGGGACTCAGGAGGCCCAGGCGGCCTTGCTTGCAGCGGCAATGATCTGGGTCTTTAATTTGATGGCTGTACTGCTTACCTGTTGGTTTTACGGAAAAGGGAAGGGGATACGGGAGGCAGCCCCGGCAGTGGGGATCCTGTCTTTGATCATGGGCGGCGGCCAGTTCCTTCTGGCCCCGGTGAATTCCACGATATGTAATTTCCTGCCTGCCGCTGCAGCCCTGGGGGCAGCCTTTGTTTTGAGCAGGACGAAACGCTATGGAAGAGAGTGGAAAATGGCAGACAGCCCCATAATGGAGAGAAAAATACAAAAGGAACAGACAGAAGAGAAAATGTCGTTTCATCAGGCATTTCTTCCCTACTATTCCCTGACAGGAATTACTATTTTCTGTCTGCTGATTCCACCGGTTTATGGTATTCTTAGCCGGTGGAGCGTGGCTCTTTCCTTCCCCGAAACGGTTACCGGATATGGGTTTGTGACAAAAGCTGATCCTGCCTTTTCCCCATTAAAACCGCTGACGTATGCAGGAACGTTTCTTGCCCTGTCCTCCGTAATCAGTTATGTCTATTACCAGAAAAAGGGGTATTTCCATTCGAGAAGCTTAAAGGCCATATGGAAACGGACTGTACAGAAATGCATGCCCTCAACGGTGGCAATTACCTGCTTTATCATTATGTCCAAATTTATGGGGAGCAGCGGGCAAATATATGTAATGTCCCAGGGGATCGTTTTGGTATTGGGCCGGTTTTATATTATTGCAGCTCCGATTTTCGGGATATTAGGAACATTTATTACCAGTAGTAATATGTCCTCCAATATTCTTCTGGGGAATTTTCAAAGAACAGCCGCCGATTTATTACAGGTGAGCCCATCGGTTACCCTGGCCTTACAGACTGTAGGCGGGGTGTTGGGGACAGCCTTTTCCCCAGGATGCGTAATCATGGGAATATCAACCACCGGATTTGCAGGCGGCGAAGGAAAAATACTGAGAATGATTATTCCATGGGCTGTAGCTTGCGCCATCGTGTTTGGCGGGGTTGCTTATTTGGTTTTGTGCTAAGAAAAATGCGTTCTGACGAAGCGGCAGGTGACACGGAGCGCCGCGCGCCGGTAAAAGGAGGTTGAAATGGAAAATAAGGAGAGAAAGCCCATAAAAATTGTGGAGACCGTTTTGCGTGACGCGCATCAGTCGCTTCTGGCCACCAGAATGAGCACGGAACAGATGATGCCAGTGGTTGAAACAATGGATCAGGTAGGTTATCATGCTGTGGAATGTTGGGGCGGAGCCACCTTTGACACAGCCATTCGTTTTCTGAAGGAAGATCCCTGGGTTCGTCTGAGGCGGCTGCGGGAGGGATTTAAGCAGACAAAACTGCAGATGCTGTTAAGAGGGCAGAACCTGTTAGGGTACAGCCATTATGCAGATGACGTAGTGGAATATTTTATTCAGAGATCCGTAGCCAATGGAATTGACATTGTCCGCACTATGGACTGTTTGAATGATATCCGAAATTTAGAAACATCCGTAAAGGCCACAAAGCGGGAGAAGGGGCATGCATTGGTTGCCCTGGTTTATACCCTGGGAGAGGCCTACACTCTGGAGTACTGGAAGGATGTGGCAAAGCGGATTGAAGATATGGGAGCGGATTCCATAGGAATAAAGGATATGGCCGGATTGCTGACCCCTTACCGGGCAGAAGAACTGGTTTATGCAATTAAGGACGCAACGTCTCTGCCATTAGCTGTACATACCCATTACACTGCTGGAGTCGCTTCCATGACATATCTGAAGGCAGTGGAGGCGGGGTGTGACAGTATTGACTGTGCCATCTCCCCTCTGGCTCTGGGTACAAGCCAGCCGGCAACGGAGGTTATGGCAAAAGTATTTCAGGGGACGCCCTATGACCCGGGGCTGGATATGGAAAAGATGGCGGAAATTTCCAATCATTTTGCCAGGATACGTGAGGAAGCAATCAAGAGCGGTTTGCTAAATCCTAAGATGCTGGGGGTAAACATCAAGACTCTGCAATATCAGGTCCCCGGAGGAATGCTTTCCAATCTGGTTGCACAGTTAAAGGATGCGGGAAAGGAAGAGCTCTACCAGGAGGTTTTGGAGGAAATTGCCAGGGTACGGAAGGATTTTGGCGAGCCTCCGCTGGTTACGCCATCCTCCCAGATTGTCGGCACCCAGGCCGTTATGAATGTAATTTGCCGGGAGCGGTATAAAATGGTTCCCAATGAATCAAAAAAACTGCTGTTAGGCGAATTCGGGCAGACAGTAAGACCGGCGGATCCGGAAATTAAAAAGCGCATAATAAAGGATGAGAAACCCATTACCTGCCGTCCGGCTGATCTGCTGAAACCGCAGCTTCCCAAATTTGAAAAAGAATGCGGACAATGGAAACAGCAGGAGGAGGATGTGCTTACTTATGCGTTGTTTCCCTCGGTGGCAAAAGAATTTTTCCAGTACCGGGAAGCTTTTCACGATCCCCCCACATAAATCTCAATATTCTTGTGAGATTTGCGAAAGCCCGACGGGGTCATTCCGGTAACCTGTTTAAAGACCCGGTTAAAATGGGTCAGATTGGAAAACCCCGTCTCCCGGCTAATCTGGGTAATATTTTTGTCTGTCTCCATAAACATGCGCTGGGCATTCATAATCCGGGTTACATTTACATACTGGATCACTGTGCTGTTGGCATAGGCTTTAAATTCCCGGCACAGGTAAAAGGGGCTGACAAAAAAGCGCTCCGACAGATTTTCCAGGGAAATGTTTTCCCCATAATGGTGATGAATATAACGCATAACCTGAGCTACCCGCCTTTCCTGCTCGGCCTTTACCGGGTCAGCGGCCCGCTTTTGCCGGGCCAGGCGGTATAAAAGGAGATTTAAAAGGCAGTGGAGGTATTCGCGGCCAAACCGGCTGCCTTCCTCCTGCTCCTGCAGCAAATCTGTTAAAATCCGGCGGATCTTCAGGCTTTCCCTGCCGTCCGGCCGGTATATGCCATTTTCCTCTTCTAAAAGGCGGATAAGCTCCGGGGAATCCACCTGGTCTGGCCGGAAATACAGCACAATCCGTTTAAAAGGCATGTCCAAATCCCCATAGGAATAGTGCATACTGTAGGGAGAGAACAGCATTATCTCCCCGGGCTTTAACAGATAAAGCTCGTTTTCAATCCGGTGATACCGGCCCCCGTCTTCCAGATAGTAAAGCTCGTAATAATTGTGGTAATGGGGTTGATGCATATTGTCATTGACCCCGGCAATTCTCTCACAGGCCAGCGCTGCGCCCTGGGCCATCCGGATACCGGCCTGATCTAACATAGCGGATTCCTCCTGCTCTTTTCTAAAATCATTTCCCTAAAATCCCCTTATTCACTGGGGGTATCTATGTCTACTATAGCAAATCCTTTCCCAAAAAGCAAGATATGTAAAGTTTTGTATAAATCAGCGCAAAATTTGTCTGGTTTTGCAGCCTCATGATTTCTATAATGAATGTAACAAAACAAATAGCAAGGAGGTTCAAGAAATGAAAGTCTGTACCACTGCGTATGCCGTAACCAAACAGGACAATTATTTTTCCATTGCAACCAATTGCGTGGAGATCCGCGTTCTGTTTCTGACGGACTCTATTTTAAGAATCCGGGCCGGCTTTGACGGGGAGTTTGAGGAGGAATCCTATAGCCTGGTAATGACGGCCTGGGAAGACCGGATGGACGGGTTCTTAAAGGACTACCGGAAACGAATTACCGCCGCAGAAGCAACACTAAAGGACGGAGAAGAAAAGGCGGTGATTCAGGGGAAAGAGCTGACCGTGATCGTAGAAAAGTCGCCTTTCCGCATCTGTGTGTATGACAGAGAAGGCGACCTGCTCCACGCAGACATTGTGGATCTGGCTTATCAGGAAGACTCCAACCGCCGCCGTATCCACACCAGTGAGATCACCCCTGACGACTGCTTCTATGGCTTTGGCGAAAAGAGCGGGGAGTTTAATAAGGCCCAGAAATTTATGGGGATGAGTCCCAAAGACGCCATGGGATACAACCCTAAGGAGACCGATTCCCTGTATAAACACATTCCATTTTATATCAAGCTGAGCAAGAACACCAAAAAGGCAGTAGGCTACTTCTACCACAATACCTATGAGTGTGATTTCGACATGGGCAGAGAGAAGAGCAATTACTGGAAAATGCACAGCCGTTACCGGGCAGACGGAGGCGATATTGATTTGTTCCTCATTGCAGGCCCTTCTGTCCGCAAGGTAGTAGAGCGCTACACCGACCTTACCGGCAAATCTGCCCTGCTTCCCCGTACCGCCCTGGGCTACCTGGGATCCTCCATGTACTATCCGGAGCTGGAGGCAGACTGCGACGATGCCATTACCGGGTTTATCGACACCACCAGGGAAGAGCAGATTCCGGTAGACGGATTCCAGCTTTCCTCAGGATACTGTACCGTGGAAACGGAAAAAGGGATCAAGCGTTGCGTATTTACCTGGAATAAAAAGCGTTTTAAGGACCCAAAAGATTTCTTTAAACAGATGAAAGACAGAGGCATTACCGTAACTCCTAACGTGAAACCTGGGGTCCTGCTGATCCATCCCAAACTGGAGGAAATGAAGGAGAAAAACATGTTTGTAAAGAGCAGCCAAAGCGACGAGCCTGCAGTAGGAACCTGGTGGGGCGGCCCGGGCATGTTTGTGGACTTTACCAGGGAATCCACCCGGGAAAACTGGAAAACCATGTTGAAGGAGAATGTCTTAGAATATGGAACCAGCTCTGTCTGGAACGACAACTGCGAGTATGACAGCCTGGTAGACAAGGACAGCCGGTGCTGTTTTGAGGGAAAAGGCGGGACTATCGGCCAGTTAAAGTCGGTGATGTCCAACATCATGTGCCACATTACCAGCGAGGCGGTTCATGAAACCTTTGAAAACACCCGCCCTTATATTGTGTGCCGTTCCGGTCACTGCGGTATCCAGAGGTATGCCCAGACCTGGGCGGGAGATAATCTGACCTGCTGGGATGCCTTAAAGTACAACATTGCCACTATTTTAGGCATGGGTCTTTCCGGCGTGGCCAGCCAGGGGTGTGACATCGGCGGCTTTTACGGTCCGGCTCCTGAGGGAGAGCTTTTCATCCGCTGGATCCAGAATGGGATTTTCCAGCCCCGTTTCTCCATCCACTCTACCAACACGGACAACACGGTAACAGAACCCTGGATGTACAGCGATTTAAAAGAGGATATCCGAAAGGCGATTCAGTTCCGTTATGAGCTGAGCCCTTACCTGTACTCCTTGACCGACAGGGCCCATCGGCTGGGACTTCCTATTATGGAGCCTATGTGCAGCGCTTTCCAGAACGATCCCAAGTGCTATGAGGAGGGCGTGGACTTTATGTTCGGCGACTCCCTGCTGGTGGCAAATGTGGTGGAAAAGGGCGCGAAGACCCGGACTATTTACCTGCCGGAAGGGGATACTTTCTATGATTTTTATACCAGGGAAGCTTACCAGGGGGGCCAGACCATTGAGATACCTGTTACCATCAGCAGCATCCCGCTGTATGTAAAGAGCGGCGCAATCATTCCCATGGCAATGAATAAAATGGACAATCTGGCGACACAGCAGGCAACCGGAATCCGGATTCTCTGTGCAGCAGGGAAAGACGGCCGGTTCGATTTGTACGAGGACGACGGCGTCACCATGGATTACGAGAAAGGCAAGTATTTAAGAACTCATATTACCATGAAGGCAGGAGAGCGGACTTATCTGGATTTTGAACAGGAGGGAAGCTATGAAACCGCAGTGGAAGATCTGTCTATCGACATGATTCACCGGGAAAAATCCCCCTACTGGGTAACGGTGGACGGCGTTAAGATTCCCCATTTCCTTCACAGAAAGAAATTTGAGGAAGCGGATCAGGGCTGGTATTACAGCCAGAGGCTGAAATCTGTCCAGATAAAATATAAGAATCCCAAGAAGAGCCACCAGGTATTGGTATCTTTTGAACAATTTGATTTAATCGGAATGTAAAGGGGGCATCTCTATGAAAAAATTTGCAGCAGTAACACTTGCTCTGGGCCTTGGAGTCCTGGCCCTTACCGGATGCGCCAGCACCGGAGCGTCCACCAGTGAGGCCGCCACCGCAGAAAATCCTATGGTTTTAACCCTGGCCCATGGGTTAAGCGAGACCCATACGGTACACATTGCCATGACGGAATTTGCGGATAAGGTCAATGAGAGGACTGACGGGCGGATCCAGGTCCGGATCCTTCCCAATGGCCAGCTGGGCTCGGAGAACGAAAATATGGAGCAGCTGATGGCTGGCGTTATCTCCATGACCAAGGTTTCCGCGCCGGGCCTTGCCACCTACAACGAAGCTTACCACACCTTCGGGCTTCCCTATATTTTTGACAATACCGGGGACTTCTACCACGTTATGGATTCCCAGCAGATGAGAGATTTCTTTCTCTCTTCCCAGGATGACGGATTTATTACGGTAACCTATTATACCTCCGGCGCCCGCTCTTTCTATACTACTAATAAGGCGGTGCGGACTCCGGCAGATTTAAAGGGCTTAAAAATCCGGGTTCAGGATATGAAGTCCCAGACAGACATGATGAAGGCCTTAGGCGGAATCCCGGTTACCATGTCCTACGGGGATGTTTATACTTCCTTACAGACTGGAATTATTGATGGGGCGGAGAGCAATGAGACTGCCTTGACTACCGGCAAGCACGGCGAGGTCTGCAAAGTATTTTCCACCGACGAGCACGCCATGATTCCGGATGTGCTGGTGATGAGCGCCAAGGTTTGGAAAAATATCAGCCCGGAGGATCAGCAGATTATCTTAGAAGCAGCCTATGAGTCTACCGAGAGCCACAAAGAAGCATGGGATGCGGCCATCAGCGATGCAGTGGAAGAAGCTTCCGCTCAGATGAACGTAGAATTTGTAAACGACGTGGATAAGGACGCTTTCCGCGAAGCTACCAGCAACATGGTGGAGGAATACTGCCAGGAATATCCCGGCGTAAAAAATCTGCTTGACATCATTGATTCCGTAGAGTAAAGGGGGATTGTTTCCATGAAAGAAATATTATCTGCTGTGAAAAAAATCATGACAAAGCTTTTGGCCGGAATCGCAACGGTTCTGCTGTCCGTCATGACCCTGCTGGTTTTATACCAGGTATTTACCCGCTACATCTTAAACAGCCCGGCCGCCTTTACCGAGGAGCTGGTGCGCTATTTCCTAATCTGGACCAGCTTTATCGGCGCAGCCTATGCGTTTTTTACCAGACAGCACATGTGCCTGATTGTGGTTCGGGACAGCTTAAAGCCTGCCGGTAAGAAAGTCCTTATGGCAGCAGTGGATTTGCTGATTCTGGTATTTGCCCTGTTTGTTATCACCATCGGCGGTTTCAAGCTGGCAATGAGCGCGGAGAAGGTATTTTCCGCACTCCTTGGAATCCCCAGAAGCCTGGTTTACGCCGTAGCCCCCATCTCCGGAATCTTTATTATCGCGGCCCAGGTCATCAACCTGTATGAGGATATTACCGGAATTACCATTGAAGGAGGGAATGAAGAATGAGTATAGGAGCTACTACCATCATCCTGTTTGCGGTTTTTGCGCTGCTGTTGTTTGCCAGCTGCCCTATTTCCGTCAGTATTGTAATCTCTTCCATTGTTGCGGCTGTTTCCTCCTTGTCCTGGGATCAGATTACCTTCATCACCATGCAGAAGATGAACAGCGGCGTGGAGAGTTTCTCCCTGCTTGCAATCCCGCTCTTTATTTTAGCAGGAAACATTATGAATAACGGCGGTATCGCCAGACGATTGGTAAACTTTGCAAAGCTTTTTGTAGGCTGGATCCCCGGATCCCTGGCCCAGGCCAATATTGTGGGAAATATGCTGTTTGGAGCTCTGTCCGGATCTTCTGTTGCCGCGGCATCCGCAATGGGCGGCTGCATCTACCCCATTCAGAAGGACGAGGGCTATGACCCGGCCTTTGCCACCGCAGTAAACATTGCTTCCGCGCCTACCGGACTTTTGATTCCGCCTACCAGCGCATTTATCGTGTATTCCACGGTAGCAGGGGGCGTGTCCATCTCCACTCTGTTTATGGCCGGATATGTTCCCGGCATTTTAATGGGAGTGGGTTCCATGGTAGTTGCTTTTATTTACGCAAAGAAGCACAAATATCCGGTATCCGGAAAAGCTGCCATGTCTGAGGCTTTAAAGGTCACCTTGGAAGCCCTTCCCAGCCTGCTGTTAATCGTCATTGTCATTGGCGGTATTGTAGGCGGTATCTTCACCGCAACCGAGGGCGCAGGCATCTGCGTACTGTACTGTCTGATCCTGTCCCTGTGCTACAAGAGCCTTACCATGAAATCCTTTATGAAGATTCTGGTAAGCAGCGCCTGCACCAGCGGTATTATCCTGTTTTTGATTTCCGCTTCCTCCGCCATGTCCTTTGTTATGGCATATTCGGGAATTCCGGCGGCCATCAGCTCCGCTATCATGTCCGTATCTACCAACAAGTACGTGATTTTCCTGCTGATGAATGTTATCCTGATGGTAGTGGGAATGTTTATGGATATTACCCCGGCAATCCTGATTTTTACTCCGATTTTCCTGCCTATTGCAGAGAGTCTGGGAATGTCTAATATCCAGTTTGGCGTTATGCTGATTTTCAACATGTGTTTAGGCAACATTACCCCGCCGGTAGGTTCTGTATTGTTTGTAGGCTGCGGCATCAGCAAGATCAGCATCGAAGAGGTTACCAAGACTCTGCTTCCCTATTTTGCAGTGCTGTTCCTGATTTTAATGGCAGTCACCTATATTCCGGCATTGTCTCTGGGAGTTCCGTCTCTCATGGGGCTTCTGTAACCGGACTTGACGCGCCTTTTCTCTGTGCTTATAATAAGCTGTAACAGGTTGGATGAGGAAAGGTGGTTACATATGATATGGATTTGCAGATACCAGTCCCCTTTGGGAGCAGTCACCATGGCTGCAAAGAAAGAGGCGCTGACCGGTCTGTGGTTTGACGGACAGAAATATTTTGGATCGACTCTGACAAAAGACTGGGAAGAAAAGGAACTGCCGGTTTTTGATACGGCAAAGCGCTGGCTGGATACTTATTTTAAAGGAGCCAACCCGGATTTTATGCCGCCTCTTGATACAAGTGGAACAGAATTTCAGAGGGAAGTGTGGGAGATTTTAAAAGCCATTCCCTACGGAAAGACCATAACATATGGACAGATCGGGGCAAAAATAGCAGAGAAGAGAGGACTTTCCTCTATGTCGGCCCAGGCCGTGGGGAATGCGGTGGGGAGAAACCCCATCTCTATCCTGATTCCATGCCACAGAGTTGTGGGAGCCAGCGGAAGCTTAACCGGGTATGCCGGAGGAATTGAGAAGAAGAGGGCGCTGCTTACCCTGGAAAAGGCGATATAACAAAGATGATACAAAAATGATACAAAAAACAGGCCGGAATAAAATTTCCGACCTGTTTTTCTGCAATTTAAAAATTAACTTAGTTGGCAGCCCCGTGGCTCTTATAATACTCATCAAACAGATTATTTACTGCAGTATGGGTTTCTCCACAGATAGAGGGAAGAGCTCCGCCCCATGCAGCGCCAGCCTGCTTAAAGCCCTTTTCTACAGCAGCCTGCATTTCTCTCATTTTGTCTACATCATCCCCTGCAAGGGCCTGAGCAAAATCAAAAATTCTCTGAGAGGTCTGAGATACACCCCAGAAACCATTCTCGGAAATAGCCTGGGTAGCTTCCTCTTTGGTTTTTGCATCAACGGAATAATTTCCGCTTGCTACAAATTTCCAGAAGTTGTCGCCGCTTGCCATAGCGCCGTTAATACCCTGCTTATGGAAGGTCTGAAGCATCATATTGGTAAAACGCGCCATCTGATTGTTTACGTCATCCTTTAAGCTCTGAACCAGAGCAGCGCGTTCAGACTTGCTCATTTTGGAAACATCGGGAGTGCTGCTAATCTCTGCGCGGTCAGTATTGGGTTTTTTTGCCTCAGAAGCAGCGGCCTCGGTTTCTTTCTTAGGATCTGCAGGTTTGGTAGATGCAGCGGGTGCGCTGGTGTAGGCGCTCTGCACTGCGGTTGCATTTTTGCTGTAGGTTACGTCATTTAACATAGACATCATACACGCCTCCTTTTGGATAATATACATTTTATAATTTCACAATTGATATATGTTTCAATATATCTTCTATTTACTATATCGGCAGGTTTTACCAGGAAATAAAGAAAAATACCAGAAATATGAAAAAATTTGGCGGCAGCCGGGACTCTGCCGCTTCAAATTCTTTACGGGGCCGCCGGTATGTGATAAAGTAAAAGGAATACTGGAACCGGGGATGTTCCCTGCAATCTCCAGGCATAAGAGAGGAAGGATACGGATGCTGCTTGTAAGTACAATTCGAAAAGAATGTTTTTCTGCCACCTATCAAAAAGGAGCCAACATTTATCTGTCAGACAAAATCGAAGACCAGACTCTTAAGAAAGAAGACGGGAAGAACCAGATAAGGGCAGATGTCATTGGCAGCGGAAGGCAGCGGTATAAAACCAGCGTGATCATAAGCGATGACGACGAGATTATAGAATATTCCTGCACCTGTCCCGCCTATTCCACTTATTTTGGTATGTGTAAGCACTGTGTGGCCCTGGCCCTGTCCTATCGGGGATATCAGCTTGCAAAGGAGAAGAGGGGGAAGGAGCAGGAGCCCCCCGCCGGAAAACCAGGACTTTCCAAAACAGCCGCTTCAAAAGGAAGTCAGAAAAAAGTCCGGCCAGTTACCTCAAGCCAGTTAAAAACTATGATTTCCAGCTATGCTTCCATGGAAAAAAGCAGATTTATGGAAGGATACAGGGGAGAGATTGAGCTGATTCCGGAGTTTGAGAATTTCGGTCAGAACATGTCGGTAGAATTTAAAATCGGTTCCCAAAGGAAATATATACTGAAAAACATCTGCAAGATGCTGGATTGTGTGGAAAAGGGGACCTATGATTCTTATGGAAAGAATTTGGGCTTTGTTCACACCCGGGATGCTTTCACAAAGGAGGCCCTTCAGTGGATTGACTTTTTGTCCTTCGTTCTACGGGCCAGGTATCACAATTTTTCCTTTTCCAGCCAGAGTTATTCCAGCAATTTCAGAAAAATCCTCTTGCAGGCCCTGGGACTGGAAAAATGTTTTCAGATGTATCTGTATATGGGGAAACCGCTGCAGGCAGACGGGAAGGAATATGAGATAAAAGATGAGAATCCCAGGCTGAAGCTGACGGTGACAGCAGAAGGGGAAGATGGCGTCCGGCTGAAAATGGATCCCATTCAGGCCATTTACGGAAGCTCCAGACGGTATCTGGTATCCGGCCAGACCATTTATCAATGCAGCCCGGAATTTTCTGTGGAGGTATGGCCGGCGCTTGTGGCTTTGGGCGCGGTGAGACCGGAAGGTTCTTATTACTATTATGGCCGGGAAGAGCCGCTCTATCTGGATAAAGAGGATTTCAGAGGATTTTTTGGAAACGTGGCCCCGGTTTTAGAGCCATATCTGGAGATTGTCACCGAGAATTTCGACCCGGATCAGTACCGCCCAAGGGAGGCGGAGCTTTGCGTATACCTGGAATATGAAAAAGGGGCCCCTTACTCCATCCAGGCAAGGGCGGAGGCTGTCTATGGAGACGCAGTCTATGATGTCTATGAGGACATGGATTTAGAGAAGGAGTACCGGGATGTGGAAAAGGAACGGCTTTTGACAGAAGAGTTAAACAAATATTTTGTTTTTGAAAAAGGAAAAGGCGGATATCTGGGATACTGCTCTGGTGAAGAAGCGCTTTACGATTTGCTGAAAAACGGCCTGGAGCGGCTTTATAAAATAACCTCTCTTATGATAGATGAAAAGATAAGGGGAATCCGCCTGGTGAAATCTCCTAAGGTTACCATAGGCGTAAGCCTTCAGGAAGGGATGCTGGATTTTTCCCTGGAATCAGAAGATATGAGTCTGGAGGAGATGGAAAACATCCTGGCCTCCCTTCGCAGAAAAAAGAAGTTTTACCGGATGAAAACAGGGGATTTTATCAGCCTGGAAAACAATGGCCTTTCCCTGATTTCTGATTTGTCTTTAGGGCTTCAGATTCCGGCAGAAGAGTTGGAAAAAGGTCATTTTAAAGCGCCGGGGTACCGGGCGGCTTACGTTTCCGAAGCGGTAAAAGAGGCAGGAGAAGGAGTCAACATCCGGCGCGGTACAGAATTCAGGCGTCTCATCCGGGATATGAAAAGCTATTCGGACAGCGATTTTGAGGTTCCCCAGGAAATAAAAGCCAGTTTAAGAGGTTATCAAAAGGATGGCTTTCGGTGGCTGGCCACTCTGGATGCCTGGGGCTTTGGCGGGATTTTGGCGGATGACATGGGCCTGGGAAAAACCCTGCAGGTGATTGCGTTTTTACAGATGAAAAAGGAAAATGCGCTGATTGTGTGCCCCGCCTCCCTGGTGTACAACTGGGAGAGCGAGGTGAAACGGTTTGCCCCCAAGTTGAAGCCCTGCGTCATTGCCGGATCTGCAAAGGACAGAAAAGTTCAGATAGAAAGTATGCCGGAAGAAGGAGACAGCCGGGTTTTCATTACATCCTACGATCTCCTGAAAAAGGACATTTCCTTTTATGAAGACAAGAAAATTTACTGTGTTATTGCAGACGAAGCCCAATATCTGAAAAACGCAGGAACCCAGACCGCAAAAGCGGTAAAGCAGGTTAAGGCCCAAAGGCGTTTTGCATTGACAGGGACTCCCATTGAAAATCAGCTAAGCGATCTGTGGAGCATTTTTGACTTTATTATGCCCGGATATCTCTACGGTTACAGCCGGTTCCGGCAAGAGCTGGAGCTTCCTGCTGGGGCGAGAAAGGATGAGGATGCCTTAAGGCGTCTGAAAATGCTGGTAACTCCTTTTATTCTTCGGAGGAAGAAAAAGGATGTGTTAAAGGATCTGCCGGATAAACTGGAGGAAGTAGTATATACCCGCATGGAAGAAGCCCAGAGAAAAATTTATGATGCCCATGTAAAGCGGCTTCGGATGGAGCTGGCAGACAAAAGTGAGGAAGAGTATAATCAGAATAAAATAAAGTATTTGGCAGAGCTTACCAGGCTTCGAATGATTTGCTGCTGCCCGTCCCTGTGTTTTGAGGGCTATGAAGGGGGCTCCGCCAAAACCGAGATGTGTATGGAATTAATCGAAAACGCAGTGTCAGGGGGCCACCGCCTCCTGGTATTTTCCCAGTTTACAAAAATGCTGGATATTCTTTCGGAAGAGCTTAAAAAGCGGAAGCTGGCCTATCTGTATCTGTCCGGACAAAATACCAAGGAAGAGCGCAAAAGCATGGTGGAGCAGTTTTCAGGGGGAGAAATCCCGGTATTTTTAATCTCTTTAAAGGCCGGAGGAACCGGGCTTAATCTTACGGCAGCAGACATGGTGATCCACTACGATCCCTGGTGGAATAAGGCGGCTATGGATCAGGCCAGCGACCGGGCTCACCGGATTGGTCAGGAAAGTGTGGTTACGGTGATGAATCTGGCAGTCAGGGATACAGTGGAAGAGAAGATCATTGCCCTGCAGCAGAGGAAAGCAGAGATGGCAGACGCGGTTATGGACGGCGCCGGGATATCCCAGCACAGGCTGACCAGAGAGGATCTACTGAGATGCCTGACGTAGCAGGACCGGGCATATGGAGGTTTATTATGGCATTACATGGTTACGAATTAAAAAAGCTTCAGGAAGAAACGGTAAAAAAGGCCGGACTGGAGATGAGAATCAGGGAATTAAACAGACAGAAGGAGGAGCTGACAGTCAGAGTCCGGCAGCTGGAATGGATAAAATCCAAAGAACAGTCAGACGTAGATCAGCTGGAGGGGCACAGCCTGGCGGCATTTTTCTATGGAATTATTGGAAAAAAGGATGAAAAGTTAAGCAAAGAAAAGGAGGAGGCCTATGCCGCCAAAGTAAAATACGACACGGCCTCCTATGAGCTGACAGCAGTTTTAGAGGAACTGGAACAGTGCCAGATACGGCTTAGGGATTTAAAACAATGTGAACGGCGCTATGAGGATCTCTTAAAGGAAAAGAGCCGGGAAATGAAGAGCTCCGGCCAGATGTCCGGAAAAGAAATTCTGAATTTAGAAGAACAGGAAGCCTATTTGGAGAGCCAGAAAAAGGAAGTAGGGGAAGCCATACGGGCCGGAAGGGAAGCTCTTGACACAACAGATGCTATCCTCTCAAGCCTTGGCAGCGCAGAAAACTGGGGGACCTGGGATCTGATAGGCGGCGGCCTGATGACAGACATCATCAAGCACGGCAAGCTGGACGAAGCCCAAAACCAGGTGACAACCCTTCAGGAAAACTTAAGAAGATTTAAAACAGAGCTTGCAGACATTGAGATTCAGGCAGATCTCCAGGTGGGCATTGATGGGTTTATGCGTTTTGCAGATGTTTTCTTTGACGGACTTTTTGTGGACTGGGCGGTAATGAATAAAATCAGCAGTTCCAAGTCCCAGGTACAGGATACCAGAGCAGAGATCGAGAGAGTTTTAAACCATCTGTATTCCATGGACAGGAAAATCCAGGCGGATTTGGAAGGAACCAGGCAGAAACGAAAGGATTTGATTATCAATGGATAATATCAAAGTTATTACAGATTTTTCAGCGCCGGAATTGGATATCTACGCCCGCCTCTCCGAAGGCCAGCTGCTGCATTATTATGAGCCGGAACCGGGGATCTTTATTGCAGAAAGCCCTAAGGTTATTGAAAGGGCTTTGGACGCCGGATATGAACCTGTTTCCTTCTTATTGGAAACAAAGCATATGGAAGGGGAGGCCAGAAGGCTGCTTGCCCGGTGCAGAAATGTTCCGGTTTATACGGCGGAATTTGATGTGCTCACCAGACTCACCGGTTTTCCGATTACCCGGGGCGTCCTGTGCGCTATGGGCCGTCGGCGCCTTCCGGATGTAAGAAGCCTCTGCGCGAAAGCCACCCGGATCGCGGTTCTGGAAAATGTAATGAACCCAACCAATGTTGGAGCAATTTTCCGGTCAGCCGCCGCTTTGGGGATGGATGGAGTATTGTTGACGCCGGGATGCAGCGATCCCTTATACCGCCGGGCATCCAGGGTCAGCATGGGAACGGTATTTCAGGTTCCGTGGACTTTTTTTAACGCCAGCGACGGGTTTTATCGGATTACGGGGTATCCAGAAAAACGCACCAGTGACGCGTTTTATCCGACTAATGGAAAGGACGAAATCTGGCCGCAAAAAGGCATGGAGATTTTAAGAGAATTGGGATTCAAAACGGTGGCAATGGCGCTTAGGGACGATTCCACAACCCTTACGGATCCGGCGCTGAAGGCAGAGGAAAAGTTGGCAATTGTTTTAGGGACAGAGGGGGACGGCCTGGCGGACAGAACCATAGCAGATTGCAATTATACCGTGCGGATCCCTATGGCACGAAATGTGGATTCCCTCAATGCGTCTGTGGCAGGGGCGATTGCGTTTTGGGAGTTGGGGAAGAAAAATTCGGAAATACAGAAATAAGTCAAAAATAATTGATACTTCTCTGAACACAAGCCATAATTAGCGGAAAGAATAATCAATATGGATGATTGGAGATGAACCTTGATGAAAACTTGCAGAGAAATGGCAAAAATGTGGAATGTTACAGAGCGCACTGTAACAACATTCTGTAAGTCCGGAAAGATACCTGGCGCTGTAAAGGACGGTAAAAGCTGGCAGATCCCGGATAATTCAGAAAAACCTGTTGATGGCAGAGTTTCATCCGGCAAATATATTAAGAAACCGGCGCCGAAAGAAAAAAGGCCGCTTCCTGTTGGTATTTCAGATTATATACGCGCACAGTCTGAATATTACTATGTTGATAAGACTTTGCTGATTAAAGAATTCCTGGATCAGAAGCCGTTGGTGTCCCTGTTTACCAGACCAAGGCGATTTGGAAAGACTTTGAATATGGATATGTTAAGAGTCTTTTTTGAAATTTCGGAGGAGGATACCAGTAAATATTTTAAAGATAAGGCAATCTGGAAGTACGGCACAGCATATACGTCCCATCAAGGAAAATATCCGGTTGTATTATTGACATTTAAAGATGTAAAGTTTGATTCCTGGGATTTAACATTAGCAAAAATTAGTGAATTATTGCAGGAAGAGTTCGGCAGACATATGGAGTTACGCCAAAGTGATAAACTGGAAATCTATGAATTGGATTACTTTAAAAAAATTTTGAGAGGGCAGGCAAATGAGGTGGAACTTTCTTCATCACTGCAAAAACTTTCCAAGATGCTGGCTGAGCATTATGATAAGGCTCCTGTTATTATTATTGATGAATATGATACTCCTATCCAGGAGGGATATTCTAAGGATTTCTATGACGAGATCATTGGCTTTATGAGAAATTTCTTTTCGGGAGCATTTAAGGATAACAAGAATCTTTCCTATGGGTTTCTTACCGGAATTTTTCGAATTGCCCAGGAAAGCATTTTCAGTGGATTAAACAATCTGACGGTGAATTCTGTAATGGATGAAGAATATGATAATTTTTTTGGATTTACTGATTCGGAAGTACATGAAATGCTGAACTATTACGGCATTTCAGACAAAGAAGAGGAATTAAAAGACTGGTATGATGGTTATCTGTTTGGAAATGAAGAAATATATAATCCCTGGTCCGTTATCAACTATATTTCAAAAGGAGGTATTCCTCAGGCGTAAAATCCCAAAGAAAGAATTACAGGCCGACGGTTCCTATCTATGTGAGGTATCCATTCCAAATCGGGAGATTGGGGCGGTCTATAAAGGTGAAATATTGTCTCATCTGTTGAGAATTGGAGTAATCACAAGGACTACTGCAAACAAGATAGCAGAGAGTCTTTATACAAATGATATTAAAAAATTGCAGAAAGCCATTGCTGAGTATTTGAATAAATCTATCAGCTTTTACGATGCCGGAGCAGAGGGATTTTACCATGGGTTGGTTCTTGGGCTGATTGTTTTGATGGATAATCAATACAAGATTAAATCCAACAGGGAATCTGGAAATGGAAGATATGACATTAGCCTGATTCCAAGGGAGAAAAAGTATCCGGGAATAATCATGGAAATAAAGTGGAAAAAGGGGTTGGACGCAGATGCGCTTGATGTATTGGCGAAAGAAGCGCTAATCCAGATTGATGATAGGCAATATGATTTGGAAATGAAGGAAAATGATACAGAAAATATTCTTAAGCTTGGCATTGCTTTTTCTGGGAAAAAAGTAAGAGTGAAGATGGGGTAATGGAACGCCGTACAGCCATACTTGACTTATACCGCAAATTAGTATATGATTAAAAATAGTTTAGTACCATACTAAATTACATCATAAGTTCAAATAACGATTTATCGAAGACGCCGTTTATAACGGCCCACAGTGAGTGGAAAGAAAGCTGTTGCTCATAGGAGCAGCAGTTTTTTTGTGTCGAAATTTGTACCGAATTTCCATAAATGGGATGTAAATCTGGTAAAAACATGATAAAATTACATAATATATATTAACAAGGAGAAAGATATGGTGCAAGACTATTATTTGGGATTTGATTTAGGGACTGGTTCTTTAGGATGGGCGGTTACAGATGAAAATTATGAGATTCTTCGTGCTCATGGAAAAGCGCTATGGGGAGTGCGCCTTTTTGAGAGCGCTAAGACAGCAGAAGAACGGAGAACATTCCGTACTTCCAGGAGGAGATTAAACCGCAGAAACTGGAGAATAGAATTGCTTCAGGGTATCTTTGCAGAAGAAATAAATAAGATAGATGATGGATTTTTCCTCCGAATGAAAGAAAGCCGTTATTTGCCGGAAGATAAAAAGAACAAGTCAGGAGGTGTTCCCCAGCTTCCATATGCGCTATTTGTGGATAAAAATTATACAGATAAAGACTACCACCGTCAATTCCCTACGATTTATCATTTGAGAAAGTGGTTAATGGAAACAAAAGAGATTCCGGATATTCGTCTGGTTTATTTAGCATTTCACCATATAATGAAGCATCGAGGACATTTCTTATTATCTGGAGATATTAGGGAGATTAGAGAGTTTAAGACCACATTTAAGCAGTTTATAGAGGTGGTAAAAAACGAGGAGCTGGATTTTACTCTGGAAATAGAGGAAGAACAGTATCCGAATGTAGAACAAATACTAAAAAATAATCAAATGACGAGAACAGCTAAGAAAACAGAGCTGATAAAAAGCTTAAAAGCTGCTTCAGGCTGTGAGAAAGCACTTTTAAATTTGATTTCCGGGGGAACAGTAAAATTAAGTGATATTTTTGGCGATAAGCAGCTTGATGAAAGTGAAAGGCCAAAACTTGCTTTTTCGGATATCGGATACGATGAGTATGAAGGAGAAATTCAATCGGTCTTAGGAGAGCAGTATATTATTATTGAACATGCAAAAGCGGTATACGATTGGGCCGTATTGGCGGATATTTTAGATGGCCAAGACTCCATTTCTGCTGTGAAAGCAGCTTTATATGAGAAGCATAAGGCAGATTTGGTGTATTTAAAAAAGTTGGTAAAGGAAAATTTGCCTGCTAATATATATAAAGAGATTTTTACAAAAACAGAAGAGAAAATTTCAAATTACAGCGCGTATATTGGAATGTCAAAAAAGAATGGAAAAAAGCAGGAAATTCAAGGAAAACGATGCAGTAAGGACGATTTTTACAAGTATTTAAAAAAGCAAGTTATTGAGCGTATTAATGATGAAAAAGTCACGGAATATTTAAAGGAGGAGATAGACAGAGGAACTTTCTTGCCCAGGCAGGTAATAAAAGATAATAGTGTGATTCCCCACCAAATCCATTTATATGAATTAAATCAAATTTTATCGAATTTACAGGAACATATCCCTCTTTTAAAAGAACAGGGAGAAAAGATTAGAAAAATTTTTACATTTCGGATCCCTTATTATGTGGGCCCATTAAATGGGGTTGAAAAAGGAAAAGAAAGGACCAACTGGGTAAAACGTAAGGGCGAAGGGAAAATTTCCCCCTGGAATTTTGAAGAAATCATTGATGTGGAAGCAAGCGCTGAACAGTTTATCCGGAGAATGACTAATAAATGTACATATTTAATACATGAGGATGTATTGCCAAAATATTCACTAAAGTACAGCAAGTTTATGGTATTAAATGAGTTGAATAACCTGCGGTTGGATGGAGAACCCATTTCAGTTGAATTAAAACAGAAAATTTATCTGGAAGTATTTCAACGAAATAGAAAAGTTACCCAGAAGAAACTTAAGGACTATTTGATACGGGAGGGGATTGCTGCAAAAACTGTAGATATTACAGGAGTTGACGGCGATTTTAAAAGCTCATTGACAGCCTACCATGATTTTAAGGAGAAGCTTACAGGCGTTAAATTAGAGGAAGAGGAAAAAGAATCTGTTATACTTAATGTTACATTATTTGGAGATGATAAAAAGCTATTAAAAAAGAGATTAAAAGGACTTTTGCCCCAATTGTCTGACGGGCAGCTTACCAGCCTTTGCAATCTCCCATATAGAGGCTGGGGACGGTTGTCAGAAAAATTTTTAGACTCCATCGTAGCTCCTGCGCCAGAAACAGGAGAAGTATGGACGATTCTGCGTGGGCTTTGGGAAAGCAATGATAATTTAATGCAGCTCTTAAGCGAAAAGTATTATTTTGCTGATGCAATTGAAGAGGAAAATGGAAAGGAAGGATGTAAAGAAATTTCATATCAGTTAATCCAGGAATTATATGTATCGCCAGCAGTGCGCCGCCAGATTTGGCAGACACTTTTAATCGTAAAAGAACTATGCAAGGTACTAGGAGGGCCGCCGAAACGGGTATTTGTAGAGATGGCCAGAGAAAAGACAGCTAAAGGAAGAACTCAGTCAAGGAAAAGCCGTCTGTTGGAGTTATATAAAAAATGCAAAACAGAAGAAAATGAGTGGGTTGAGGAACTGAACCATACCGATGAATCTACATTAAGGGGCGATAAACTCTATTTATATTATGTTCAAAAAGGCCGGTGCATGTATTCTGGTGAGCGGATTGAACTAAGCGAGCTATGGGATAATCAGAAATATGATATTGACCACATTTATCCACAATCAAAAGTCATGGATGACAGCCTGGAAAATCGTGTATTGGTTAAAAAAGTATCTAATGAAGAAAAATCGGATCGCTATCCTATTTCGGAAAATATCCGAAAGAAAATGCAGCCGTTTTGGAAGTCGCTTCTGGATGGGAATTTTATTACTAAAGAAAAATATGAAAGATTGATTCGCGCGACAGAATTTGAGCCCGAAGAGCTGGCAGGATTTATTGCAAGACAGCTGGTTGAAACCAGACAGGGAACGAAGGCAGTGGCCAGCATATTAAAGCAGGTGCTGCCGAGCGCAGAAATAATCTATGTAAAAGCGCCTACTGTATCGCAATTCCGTCAGGACTTCAAATTTGTCAAGGTGAGGGAGATGAATGATCTTCATCATGCCAAAGATGCATATTTAAATATTGTAGTAGGAAATGTTTATTTTGTTAAGTTTACTAAAAATGCCTCCTGGTTTATAAAAGAACATCCTGGCAGAAGCTATAATCTGAAAAGATTGTTTCTGGCAGATAGAGTGGAGAGAAATGGCGAAATTGCATGGGTTGCGGGAGAATCAGGGACAATAGGCAAAGTGAAGCGCACTATGGAAAAAAACAATATTTTAGTAACCAGACGCTCTTATGAGGTGACTGGGGGCCTGTTTGATCAACAACTGATGAAAAAAGGGAAAGGGCAGGTGCCGGTTAAGGGAAGTGATGAGCGGCTTAGGGATCTTCAGAAATATGGAGGTTATAATAAAGAGTCAGGCGCATATTTTGTTTTAGTGGAATCGGAAGACAAGAAAGGGAGGAAGATCCGAACCATAGAATATATTCCGATTCGTTTGAAGAGCAAAATGAAGCAGGATGAAGAGCTGTATTGTTATCTGGAGGAACAGAGAGGATTGAAAAATCCTAAAGTATTGCTTAATAAGATAAAGACGGATACTTTGTTTCAGGTAGATGGATTTTATATGTGGCTATCTGGGAGAACAGAAAATCGATTGATTTTTAAAGGAGCAAATCAATTGCTGCTTCCTCCAAAAAATGTGGAAACTCTAAAAAAGGTATTGAAGTTTGTTGCTCGAAAAAAGGAGAATAAAGAATTAAAAATTTTTTCAGCGGATAGAATTGAAAAAGAAATGTTACTTGACCTCTATGATACTTTTCTGTCTAAACTTCAAAAAACAGTTTATGGAAAACGTTTGGGAGCACAGGAAAAAACACTTTCTGACAAAAGGGATACTTTCAGAGACTTAGAGATAGAAGAACAGTGTATAGTGCTTTCTGAAATATTACATATGTTTCAGTGTCAAAGCGGCGCTTCAAATTTGAAACTGATTGGTGGTCCTGAAAATGCTGGGAGTTTAAAGATTAATAATGATATAACTAAGTGCAGGCAAATCAATATTATTAATCAATCCCCTACAGGTATTTATGAGCAGGTGATTGATCTGCAAAAAGTATGAGTTGGAGAATTATTGTTATTTCCAAGCGGGCAAAGCTGGACTATCAGCTGGGATATATGGTGGTGCGGAGCGAAGAGATAACAAAAATTCATTTAGGGGAAATCTCTACAATTTTGATTGAGTCCACAGCAGTTTCTATTACTACCAGTCTTCTTGCGGAACTGGCAAAAAGGAAAATAAAAGTGATTTTCTGCGATGAAAAACGGAATCCGTCTTCAGAACTAATAAGCTACTATGGAAGCCATGATACCAGTAATAAAGTGAGAAAGCAAATCCAATGGAAGCGGAACATTAAAGAGGCTGTCTGGACAGAGATTGTAACAGAGAAGATTCGCAAGCAAAAGGAACTATTGGAATATTTAGGAAGGGAAGAATCAGGGCTGTTAGACGCCTACCTGAAAGAAATTTGCTGGAATGACGAGAGCAATCGGGAGGGACATGCGGCAAAGGTGTATTTTAATGCTCTATTTGGCCTGGCTTTTACGAGGACAACAGACTGCCCGGTTAATGCGGCGCTGAATTATGGATATAGCATTATTCTTTCCGCTTTTACAAGGGAGATTGTAGCCAATGGGTATATTACACAATTGGGATTATTCCATGACAATATGTTTAACCAGTTTAATTTGGCCTCTGATCTTATGGAACCATTTCGGGTTTTGATTGATAAAGAGGTGGTATCTATGAGTGTAAATGAATTTGGTCAGGATGAGAAAATGAGGCTAGTAAATGTGTTAAATCATGAAATCATGATAGATGGAAAAATCCAATATGTAAATAACGCTATAAAGATATATTGCAAAAGTATCTTTGATGCCTTAAATGAAAATGACAGCGCTTTGATTCGGTTTTATGGGTTTTGAGTTATAGATTTATGAGAGTGATCGTGTTTTTTGACCTTCCGGTGGTTACTGGGGAACAAAGAAGAGCTTATGCAAAGTTTCGAAAATTTTTAGTGAAAAACGGCTTTCTAATGCTTCAGGAATCTGTTTACTGCAAGCTGGCATTAAATGGGACTGCAGTAAAGGGAATTATTGATCATGTTCATAAAAATAAGCCGGAAGAGGGGTTGATACAGCTTTTGACGGTAACGGAGAAACAGTATTCAAAAATGGATTTGATCATAGGAAATGTGAAAAGTGAAGTCCTGGACAGCGACGAAAGACTGGTGATTTTATGAAATTAGCATGTGCGGATTTAGAAAGGCAAATTATATTAGACTGTCATGAAATAACGGAGTGGGTTATTGAGTCACCAGTCTTATTTTCACAGATTGTGCAACAATTGGAGCAACAGGTAAATGGAGAAGGCGGTAGATTTATACTATCAGATTCGGAGAAGGAACTTGATATACCGAAATGTGCTGAAATAATAGTAAATCCATTTATTATTGATATTAATGATAAAAAGATTCAAAAGAAGCTATATGCAGAATTGTTTGAGATTTCTAAAGGGGAGGAATTATATCTCGCAACTCAAGAAATTATTAATAGTTTAAATGGTTATTTTTTACAGCTGGAAACTATTAGCGGGTATGAACTGGAAATGGATGTAGAACTGGATATGTTGGCGTTATTTAAGGCGATAGGGATACAAATACAGTGTTACGCAGAAGATTTTTTTGAAAATCTTATCCAGTATATTAAAGTTATGGCAGATTTGATGCAAAAGAGGCTGGTTATTTTTGTAAATATTAGAAGCTATTTAAATGATATACAGATAGAACAACTATCAGAAATAGCTGTATATAATGAAATTGCATTACTTTTTATAGAAAATGTTCAGAGAGACTTTTCTAAACAACGAAGGTATTATATAATTGATGGAGATGGATGTGAAATCCATTAAAATTAAGTTTGAGTATCATTTTCTTGTGCCTATGAAAGCAGTTCATTTTTGAATTTGAGGTTTGAGAATGATGTAAAGAAGTATGGTACTCAAACTTTTTGTTATAGCTATATAAAGCAAGGGCTGTTTGAGAATGATGTAAAGAAGTATGGTACTCAAACACTAACAATCTTTTGTCAACTGATAAGTAGGTTTGAGAATGATGTAAAGAAGTATGGTACTCAAACGATGTCTAATAAGGACACTGCTCTCAATTAGTTTGAGAATGATGTAAAGAAGTATGGTACTCAAACTTGCTCTACATTATTTACGCAATACTCACAGTTTGAGAATGATGTAAAGAAGTATGGTACTCAAACCTGTGAACGCGTTGGTGTCTGGGTTAGACTGTTTGAGAATGATGTAAAGAAGTATGGTACTCAAACTAGACGTCAGTCGTAAGTATCCACAAGGCGTTTGAGAATGATGTAAAGAAGTATGGTACTCAAACAGAAAAATCTATATCCGCCTGCGAAAACGAGTTTGAGAATGATGTAAAGAAGTATGGTACTCAAACTTTTAAGCTAGTTCCTAATACCCAACCCTGGTTTGAGAATGATGTAAAGAAGTATGGTACTCAAACCGCCATATAAATGCCATCTATTTCCAACGTGTTTGAGAATGATGTAAAGAAGTATGGTACTCAAACGCGGAAAAGGAGGAAAATAACAGTGGCTATGTTTGAGAATGATGTAAAGAAGTATGGTACTCAAACTTTGCAGAAAAGGAGGAAAACAGTGGCTATGTTTGAGAATGATGTAAAGAAGTATGGTACTCAAACATTCACCTTTTGGCTCCTGTTCTCTGTAAGTTTGAGAATGATGTAAAGAAGTATGGTACTCAAACACGGCGTGCTCCGTGATGGATATAAATTCTGTTTGAGAATGATGTAAAGAAGTATGGTACTCAAACTTTTGAGTGGATGAAGAAATACATGGAAGTGTTTGAGAATGATGTAAAGAAGTATGGTACTCAAACATACGTTGACCGTTTTGCAAGGCTGTATGTGTTTGAGAATGATGTAAAGAAGTATGGTACTCAAACTGGATGTGGCACATGCAGCAATGAAGGACTGTTTGAGAATGATGTAAAGAAGTATGGTACTCAAACTATACCAACACGAGATAGATGTCCGCGCAGGTTTGAGAATGATGTAAAGAAGTATGGTACTCAAACTTAGCCAGCGATTAATCCCTAAGTCATTAAGTTTGAGAATGATGTAAAGAAGTATGGTACTCAAACTGCTGTATAAACTGTATCTACGGTTGTTTTGTTTGAGAATGATGTAAAGAAGTATGGTACTCAAACAGCGGTTTCCACGTAAAAGCTTCCATCATTGTTTGAGAATGATGTAAAGAAGTATGGTACTCAAACTAGGTGAAGCCTCTATAGGGATTTGTTATGGTTTGAGAATGATGTAAAGAAGTATGGTACTCAAACACATTCCGATTAATGCTAGTCTTATGAGGGGTTTGAGAATGATGTAAAGAAGTATGGTACTCAAACTATTCCAGGAGCAGGAATCTGATCATACCGTTTGAGAATGATGTAAAGAAGTATGGTACTCAAACTCCACGTCCTGGATTTCCTTAATGGCTTCAGTTTGAGAATGATGTAAAGAAGTATGGTACTCAAACGCCATCAACCTTGACTTCAACAATTGCATTGTTTGAGAATGATGTAAAGAAGTATGGTACTCAAACAGAAGTTTCCGCAGGATTATGTGGCTAGCTGTTTGAGAATGATGTAAAGAAGTATGGTACTCAAACTTAGCACAACGGTTAATGCAACGGTCTCAGTTTGAGAATGATGTAAAGAAGTATGGTACTCAAACTCTACGCAGGGTGACACGGTCAATCGGTCGGTTTGAGAATGATGTAAAGAAGTATGGTACTCAAACACAGCGAGATCGTAGTAGACCAGGAGCAGGGTTTGAGAATGATGTAAAGAAGTATGGTACTCAAACTGTTAAACGGAACAACAAAGACCTATGATTGTTTGAGAATGATGCAAAGAAGTATGGTACTCAAACCATCATTGCCGCTATCACTGGCGCAGATAAGTGCAGTGAATCTGCATAAATTGTTTGGCAAAAGCAGAAAAACAGTCAGAAATCAGAACGGCTGCGTCAGAAATGGGAATCCGCCCAGAAAGAAGCCGCTGTTTCAAGTAGCTTAGGAAGCAGCGGATGATGCAGCGGCAGTTATTCTCATCAATGAGCGGGTTGTGATTCATGAGTGTATCCAATCTTCCCCTGCTTTCATAACAGGAGATGATTTTTACATGCTCATCTATGGAAATCTGTGAATAAGGAACCATGGAAGAAAGAAGTGCGTATGGTGACAGAAGGAACAGATGACACGGCAGATGCGGAAAGGGAGTTTTGCCTGAGGGATTTTTAAGAATCGCGTGGTAGTATCCGTGTATGGACAGACAGCCAGAATGCCCACAGGGGCAGGTAAGCCGGTGGAACTGCAGGTCAGCAATGAGGTTATTTACAAAAATTTAGTGTTAAAGGATTGTTTGTTTATACAAATAGGGTTATCATAGTCCTGCAAGTATATAGGCGAGCCTATGGCGTGTGTGCCTTGTTCACTGAGGGTATGATAACAGAAGGTACAGGATAAAACAATCTGACGTATTATTCATCAGAATGAATTATGCTGTACTTTCTTTTAATTTGAAGAATATTCGGATTATTTTAGGGTTGGATATTAAGTGGAAATGAGGTGTGCCTATGGCAGCAGACAAAAACTGGCAATTTGAGCTGGAAGAATATATCAAACAGGGTGAGCCTGGTCAAATTGAAAAAAGCGAAGCCTGGCAGACTGCAATCGGCTTGCAGGCGGTAGATGGATTGCAAACATCTGCATATCTGCTTGATATAGCTAAGGAGCATATTGAAGGAAAAATCAGCATTGATGATGTTCAAAAACGTATTCAGAACTATTATGAGCAGCGTACTGAGTGTATCGAAATTGAGAACGATACTGAGGAAGCGGATATTGTGTCTGCAAGAATTACAAAACTGTTGGGAGAGAAAGCATTCCGGTTTTCACCGGTTGAATGGTTGACCATTCACCGCAGATTGTTTGAAGGTGTTTTTTTACATGCCGGTCAAATCAGGCAGTACAATATTACGAAGAAAGAATGGGTGCTGAAAGGCAATACAGTTACCTATGCGTCATGGAACAGTATCAGAGATACGCTTGAATATGACTTTGCAACAGAAAAGCAGTTCTCTTATGAGGGACTGTCTGTGGATGCGTCTGTAAGGCACTTGGCAAAGTTTGCTTCGGATATTTGGCAGATCCACCCGTTCTGCGAAGGCAACACCAGGGCAATAGCTGTTTTTATGATTAAGTATATGCAAACATTTGGGTTCAAGGTAAACAATGATGCTTTTAAAAAATATTCATGGTATTTTCGCAATGCTTTGGTGAGAGCGAACTATAATGATTTGCAGAATGGTGTTCATGCAACGATGAAGTTCCTGGAAATGTTCTTCAGCAATTTGATTTTGGGGACGGAGTATGAGCTGAAGAATCGATATATGCATGTGGATTATGTGAGTGATGATTTCCAAAGTATTATTTCTAAAGATCCAAAGTGTCAATTTGATACTTTAGAATGTACTTTAGAGGAATTAGTCATATTAGAATTGATTTATAAAAATCCGTCAGTTAAACAAAAAGAGCTTGTAACAGAAACCGGAAAATCCATCAGTACAATAAAACGAATAATGGATTCTTTGCAGAAAAAGGGATATATTCGCAGAGTCAATGGAAAGAGATATGGGAGGTGGGAAGTGTTGATTCAATATAGTGGCACATAAAAGGGACACTTATGCTATTTGCATAGGTGTCTAAAATTTTAATGCATTTTAGCATTATGTTTGGCGGTAAACGCAAAATAGCGAGTACCTTTTATAACTTAGCTACTGCCTATCAGTCTGTGCACGTCAACTATTGAAACCGCCGTGTACTGAACGGTACGCATGGTGGCTTGCGTACCACAATTTGATACAATGCACCCAAGCATGACTTTGGGTGCATTTTTTAACGATAGGAATTTCAGTTGTCTATCAGGAAAATACTCGCAGGATTATGGGAACATCGCAACACCGAAATTGATACAATGGAAAACCGCTAAAATGCGTGGAAATAAGCCTTTCCGCGGATTCGGCAGTTTTATTTTTTCGGTTTTTGAGCCTTTTTTCCGTTTCGGAAGCTGTTTCGTCCTCCAAATTTGCACCTCCTTTTAACGATAGCGGGCAATCGTTAAAAGGTTTGAACAGGGCAGGGGCAGAGCCTTGTGCCGGGAGAGATAACCTTGGCTTCCAAAGGTGTCTCCTTCCCCGGCAGATACGGACACGGAAAGCCTGCAAAGCCTGTAAACACGGCAATTTCAGCACTACATAGGTTTCAGAATTACATTATTTCCGTGTGCTTTTAGGGGCATTTTTACATTAGTGGAGATATAAACATTTGTTCTGGGGTTCTTTTGCCTGATAGTGTATACTCGTAGGCAAAAGTCGGTTATTATCACGGAAACTCGGATACTCGCAGGCAAAACTCGATACTATCACGCAAAAGTCGATACTCGCAGGCAAAACCCATATACAAACACGGAAACTGCCTGTATTATCACGGAAACAGGATGAGAGTTTTCGTGATAGTATAGGTGTTTCCGTAATAATATACAGAGTTTCCGTGTTCGTATATGAGAAAAACGGTAAAAAGTGAATGGAAAATAGATATGCGTAAATAACCCCTCATTCTATCAATCTTCCGTTATCATTCCATTCCCCATACATAACCCCTTTTTTAGTATTTTCAATTAGCTTCTGCAGCCTGCTCTGAAACAGTTCCGGCTGTTTCCTTTTGATCTGTATGGTGTCAATCCGCACCCGCTGGTACAGGGGAGGGAATTTCTGAAAATTGCTCCATACTTCCGAATCTGCTTTTAAGGCTTTTTCGATATCCCCGTCAATGACAAATCCCTTTGGTGACATATCGGGAAGCACGGCTCTCCCAGCATCGGTCATCAGTCCCAGGCGTTCCATCCTCCGGCAGCGTTCCTTATTTAACTCAGACCATAAACTTCCCTTTCTCCGGGGAGCAAGCCTTTGGGCAGTCACGCCATTATCCATCTTTTTTGTGGTGCTGTCTATCCAGCCGAAGCACATGGCCTCCTCAACGGAGTCTATATACCAGAAAGTGCCGTCATCAACCGGGCGGCCACGTTTCACGATTACCCAACATTCTTTTTCCTTATCATGGTTATTTATGAGCCATTCCCTCAGTTCATGGCGGTTTTTCGCATCGAGCAGATTTGTAAATTCCATAATTATTTCCCCCAAATTTCGTAGTGATAATTTGGATTATACCATAGGTACAGGGACAATTCCACGGGTTGGCGATACGTTCAATTGCTTACCTTTGGGAATTTTATGCTTTTTATTCCCGAAAAATAGTCGTTTTGTTTCATCGGATGAAAAACAGAAAATTTTTATGGTATAATCCGATGGATGCTTTTACTTTAGCGGAAATGGTTTTCAGCCGAAGTAATAGGAAACAGCAGAACAAGGAGGAAACGAACAATGTATGAATTGGTACAGGTCAGTGAGAAATGTTATTACATAAACTGCCCGGCGAAGATCGGTGTCTATGTGGCGGACGGGGAGAATGTCTATCTGGTTGACAGCGGGAATGACAAGGATGCGGGGCGGAAAGTCCGGCAGATACTGGATAAGAACGGCTGGCATCTTACGGCAATTCTGAATACCCATTCCAACGCAGACCATATCGGCGGGAACAGATACCTGCAGGGGCAGACGGGATGCAAGGTTTATTCCGGCGGCATAGAGGCAGCTTTTACAAAATACCCGGTGCTGGAGCCGTCTTTCCTTTACGGCGGTTATCCGTGTAAGGATTTACTGCATAAGTTCCTGATGGCGCAGGAGAGCGATGTGACGGATTTTTCGAATGAGAGCTTCCCGAAGGAGATTGAGGTGATACCCTTGCCGGGGCATTTCTTTGACATGGTGGGGTTCCGTATGCCGGACAATGTGATGTTTCTTGCTGACTGCATCAGTAGCAGGGAAACTCTGGATAAATATGCGGTTTCTTTCATCTATGACGTGGGCACATATCTGGAAACACTGGATAAGGTGGAGCAGATGGAGGCGGCCATGTTCGTCCCCGCCCATGCGGATGCCTCTGCTGATGTGAAGGAACTTGTCCGTTATAACAGGGATAAGGTGCAGAGCATTGCAGAAAGGATTCTGTCTATCTGTGGGGAGCCAATGTGCTTTGAACGCATTTTGCAGGAAGTGTTCAAAGGCTATGGGCTTTCCATGAACTTTGAGCAGTATGTGTTGGTAGGAAGCACAGTGCGTTCCTACCTTTCGTGGCTGAAAGATACCGGGAAATTGTCGGCTGAATTTCAGGACAATATGCTTCTGTGGCAGAAAGCATAATTTTATACTCCGGAAACAATCCAGGAGGCATACAGGCAAAGCACGGAAAATCTGAAATCCTATATGCAGCGCCAGTGGAGCCTTGTCCGGGGGAATGGCTGGCACGTTCAGGGAGATGGAATGATACTCCCCAATGTGATAGGTACTACCCCAAAAGTAACTGCTTGCTATTTTGACAACGATTCCTTATACTGTCAGCGGAGGTGACAAGCATGGTTCGTTTTTACATAGTCAGGCATGGGCAGACGCTTTTGAACAGCTTAGACCGGGCGCAGGGATGGGCTGATTCACCGCTCACCGAAGCAGGAAAGCAGATGGCGGCTGACATAGGGCAGAAATTAAAAGGGATTGATTTTGAGGTGGTTTATACCAGCGATATGCTCCGTGCCGTACAGACGGCAGAGATGATTTTGGAAGCGGGCGGAAAGGGCGGTGTATCAATAGAAAAGGACGCAAGGCTTCGGGAATGGTGCCTGGGGTGCATGGAGGCGGAGAACAATGCAGTTTTCGTAAAGAATGTATCGGACTGGCTGGGAGGGATAACTTCTTTTGCAGAGCTGAATCAGCGGCTTCCTGATGTGGCGGATGCCATTTATGAACATGACACAACAGGAATGGCGGAGCCGTTCCAGACAATAGAAAGCCGCCTGAAAAGCGTATTTGCGGATGCCGTCCAAAAGGACGGGATACGGGAAAGCACCGATATACTGATAGTGACGCACGCCTTTGCCATTAAGACCATATTCCATTTATTTGCGCCGGAGCAGTTAAGCGGATTGGGGAAGGTAAAAAACGCATCAGTTTCCCGGCTTGTATTTGAAAACGGGATTTTCTCATTGGAGCCGGATATACAGTTATGAAAAGTCAGCAGGAAAGCCAGTCAAGGTTCTCCTGCTGATTTTTTTGTGCAGCATGGCGGCTGGATGTCCAGCCCGTCCAAAAAGCCCGCGCCCCAATCGCACATGGCATCCAGTACGGGAATGATGCTCCGTCCAAATGGAGTGAGGGAGTACAGCGTCCTGGGCGGCTTGTCCGGGATGACTTCCCGGTGCAGCATCCCGCATTCCTCCAGATCATGTAACTGCTGCGACAGCATTTTGGGTGTCGCTTTCGGGATCATGCGCTGCAGCTCCATGTAGTGGAGCGGTTTTTCTATCAGATACCAGAGGATGAGCGGCTTGTATTTCCCGCCGATCAAAAACAGCGTGGCTTCAACCGGGCAGTTGAACTGGTCTTTAGAATATTCCATTGCATACCTCCAACTTTTAATAACTACCCTTTTGGGAAGTATCTACCCAAAAAGTGCAATCTTGCGGAATTCCTGTGTTCTGCTAAAATGGGGACAACGGTTAACCAACACGTTCAGTATATAACAGAAAGAGAGGATTTGCCACTATGGATTTTATCGAAATTGCAAAGAAGCGTTATTCCGTCCGGGGCTACAAGGACAGAAAGGTGGAGGAGGAAAAGCTGAAAAAGATTCTGGAGGCCGCCCATGTTGCGCCGACTGCGGCCAACCTCCAGCCTGTCCGCCTGATTGTCGTGCAGAGCAGTGAGGGGCTTGCGAAAATTGGGAAAGGGGCGAACCTTTACGGAGCGCCGCTGGCGGTCATCGTCTGTGCCGACCACGGAAAGGCATGGGTGCGTCCGTTTGATAAGAAGCAGACCGCCGACATAGACGCCTCCATACTGACAGACCACATGATGCTGCAGGCAACGGAATTAGGGCTTGGCTCCGTGTGGATATGTTATTTCAAGCCGGATGTGATAAGCAGGGAGTTCGGGCTGCCGGATAATCTGGAGCCGGTCAATATCCTTGCTGTCGGGTATTCGGACGAGGAAGCGGCAGACCCGGAGCGCCACTCACAGACCAGAATCCCGGTGGAAGAACTGGTATCTTATGAAATGATATAGGTAGGCGGGGTATAATGAAAGGAAAAGGGCTGTGCTATTTGAGCCCTTTTCCAAATACTTTTTATTGCCTCTGGTATTCCTGATAGGTCTTTCCCCATTCACACAGCCCACCTAAAATCGGTTTCAGGGTGCAGCCTATTTCGCTAAGCAAATATTCAACCCTCGGAGGGACTTCCGGGAAAACAGTTCTCAGGATGATTCCCTGTTCCTCCAGTTCCCGGAGCTGCTCCGTCAGCGTCTTGGTGGTGATGTTGCCCAAGAGCCGCTGTAATTCATTAAAACGGACTGTGCCTTTGGAGAGATGCCATAATATTTTCAGTTTCCATTTTCCGCTAAGGATATTCAGCCCAAGTTCAACCGGGCACTGTTCATCCACTGCCTGCACCTTTGCCATTATGTATTGCCCCTTTCCACGCACGGTTTCAAAAAGGAAACCTTATTTCAAAAAAGTGCGTACTTGATTTTAGCTATCCTTAATGCTAACGTCAATATACCAAAATTGTCAAGGAGGTTCTGAAAATGGTGATAGACAGCCATGAACATATCATGTTCCCCGTAAAAATGCAGTTGGATAAAATGGATGCGGCAGGAGTGGATAAGACGGTATTATTCTGCACTGCGCCGCACCCGGAGAAAGCCGGCACATTAAAGGAACTGGAAGAAGAAATGGCAGCCCTGAATAAGATTCTGGCAGGTGCCAACAGTAAGGAGGGTAACATCCGCCGCCTGAAAAAGAACATCTCGGAAGTTGCGGGGGCAGTAAAGGAATACCCGGAACGCTTTTTGGGATTCGGCTCCGTTCCTTTAGGGATGGGGCTGGAGGAAATGGAAGAATGGATTGATGCATAGATTACTTCCAATTCACTGTATGGAATCGGGGAGTTTACGCCCGGAAACGAGCAGCAGATCATGCAGTTGGACACTGTATTTCAGGCATTGATGGCTACAAAGATATATCCGGTCTGGGTACATACTTTCCATCCGGTTACGATGGGCGGGATAAAACTGCTGATGTCCTTATGTGAAAAATATCCCGACATTCCCGTTATCTTCGGACATTTAGGAGGCCCAAACTGGATGGAGGTCATAAAATTTGCGAAAGGACATGGAAATGTATACTTAGACCTTTCGGCGGCTTTCGCTTCCATTGCCACAAAAATGGCATTGACCGAACTGCCGGAGAGATGCCTGTACAGTTCAGATGCGCCTTACGGGGAACCATATTTATACAGGCAGCTCATCGAATTTGTAAGCCCGGACAAGCGGGCGGTGGAAATGGCATTGGGGGAAAACATATCCCGGTTACTGAAATTGCACTAAGGAGAAAGAGGAAAGGGCTCACAGGCCCTTTTTCCTATTCAGAAAACTGCTTGGAAAGCGGGGAAAACAGAGTTAATATGCTTACACGGTGATTTGCGTTTGTGCCGCCCTTGTATCGGACGAATGGCGAAAAACTTTAGACTTATTTTGGAATTTCTGTATTGCGTTTCTGCCTTTCGTTCCCGAAAAGTGGTCGTTTCGTTCCCTCCGCCCGAAAAACGGAAAATTTCTGCCGATATAAGAAGTGAAAGCCTATATGGATTGAGGTGATGGATTTTGGATATTGCAGTTGTGGATGACGAGAAAGCAATCAGGGAGCATATATGCGGGCTGGTGTATGGAAATTTGTAAAGAATTGAGGTATAATTTTGATGTTGAGAGAGGATGACAAATCAGAATTGACAAAGGAGTATTAAAATGTTGAGTTCAAACGAAAAAATGAGCTTTATCAATGAGTATATGAATGCATATAAAGAAAAAATTAGTATGGCAAATAAATATGGTTTGTTCGATGCTGCAAAAATGTTTGAATTATTTGCTATTGAGGTATGTAAGTTGTTGTTTGGGCAGAAGTTTATTAATTTAAATATAGAAGAATCCACGTATCCATATGTAGACTTGATATCAGAGGATAAACAACTTTTTGTTCAAGTATCCACTTCACAGGATATACCTAAGAAAATTAAGACAACACTGGAGAACATAAGGGACTCTAAAGATGAGAGATTTTCTGCTTTAAATCGAGTTATATTTTTTGTAATCACTAATGATAGTGTAGATAAAGTAAAAGATTATAATGGCGATAAGCAGATAGGAAAGATATCATTTACTAAGAAGGAAGATTTGATTACAACAAGAGATATTATAAATAGAGCAGAAAATGACATTGCTTTTTTAAATAGCTTATATAATATACTGAAGTTAGAATTCGATCGATTTAATGAAAGTGTAGAAAAATTAAATGAAGCAATACATTTTTGTAAAAGCACTGGACTAAAGAATATTAATGGACTGATTAACGGGGAATATGAAATTGATAGAAGTACACTTGTGAAAAAAATAAAGGAGGATAATGCAAAATTTGTTACAATAATGGGACGTGCTGGAAGTGGTAAATCGGCATTATGTAAGAAAATTGTTGAAAATGAAGATGTTGTTCTGTATGCACGTGCTGAAAGTTTTGTGGCGGCAACTGATATAAATGGGATATGGAAGTGCGATATTAAGGCTGTTTTAGAATACTTGAACGGTAAAAAAATTGTTTTCTTTATTGATGCATTGGAATTTATAGCTGATTGTTCAGATACAAAATTTGAACTGTTGCAGTATCTGTATGAAATTGTAAGCAACTATGAAAATGCATACATACTAACATCATGCAGGACAAGCGATAAAAGTGCCTTTATGAAATTAGAATCAAATTTTGCTATAAAACCATATGAGATTGATGATTTGTCGATAAACGAACTTATATTAATCATGGAAAAGTACCCTGTTATTCAGAGAATGTATGAGATGAAATCCTATAGTGATTTACTGAAGTCTCCTTTTTACATTAATATGATTGTCAGTAGAAAAATGGATATTGATGACATAGGTGATGAAAGCTCTTTTAGGGAATATATTTGGACAAAGGTAATTTGCTTACAGGAAAAAAAGAAAATATACAGGGTGACATATCAGGAAGCAGCGGAAGCAATAACGAAAATTGTATTTGAAAGGGCTAAAAAATTTTCGCTTGGGGTTCCTGAAGATGAGATAAACAGCAATATTGTAGAAGCATTAATTTCAGAAGATATTATTATCATGCAGGGACACGAGAATATCAGGCTTAAATATGATATTTTTGAGGATATTTGTTTTGAACATTATTTTGACAAGGAGTTTAATGAGTGTAAGGGAGAATATCGAATATTCTATGATGAGATAGAACAGCTTGGACGATGCGTATATAGACGTTATCAGATATGGATTTCTAATAAGCTGTTTATAAAATCAAATCGGGATAAATTTTTAAGCTGTCTCGTTTTTTCAGCCGATATATCGCATGAATGGAAAAGGCAGACAGAAATAGGGATTGTAAAGTCAAGGTTTTGCAACAGCTTTTTTGAAGAATACGGGATGGATATTGTGGATTCAGAAGTACTGCTGGAATTTGTAAAAATCACAAATTTATTTGCTTTCGAAGCAAGGATTGTAACCAAAAAGGAAAAGCCGCAAATGCTTCTGATGCCCATCGGTAATGGACGCTCTTGTATGATAAAGATAATAGAAAGTGAGCAATTATACAAAAAAGATATTATTAACAAAGAAGATATTATTAAATTATGTAAGGATTATGCAAGACAGAATAACAGAGAAAATCATGCTTCTTTAGCTGCCTGTAGCATAATGGAGCATTATATAGAAATTGCGGAGAAATCTGAAAAATATTATAACTTTATAGATAGCGCAAAACCGTGTCTTGAGGCAATTTATCAAATGGCAGATGTATCCAATAAATGGATAAAAGAATTTTGGAACCGGCTAATTGATGACTATAAAAGTAATGAAATAAGAAAACGAATAGCAAAAGATACAATGGAATGGACGTTGCGGAATGCATATCCTGCTTTGATTAAAATAATGGCAAAAGAAATCTGTTTGGTGGCAGACGAATTTTGGCTAGACAGCAATAAAAAAAGCGAGGATTATCGTTTTTATTCCAATAGGTTGAACGAAGATAAGGAATATGGGTTAAGCGAAAGTGCTGAATATTATAATAGCTCATATAGAAATGTCAATCAGAATGTATTTTTGCGGAATTTGTTTGGATTAAATTTCAAAGAGGGATTTCAATGGGCAATTCAATTTGTTAATAAAGCAATATCTGAATATGCTGCCAATAATCCAAATAAAACAACTAAAATTAAGATTCTGTTTGTAGACAACCAGACAGAACAAGAATATTTGGGAAATGGGAGTATGTGGATGGCAGGTATTATGGAAAATAGTGTACCTGTTTTGATTGGGGATATAATTTTTTGTCTCAGAGATGAAATAATAAACTGCTTGGAATTTGTTAAACAGGATAAAGAATTAATGATTGCATTTGCAAATTATATAAAGAAAACTTTGTATTCTGATTCAAATAATATTGCTCTGCTATCAATTATTGAAGCGATAGGTTTTCATTTCGAGTGGGATTTGCCGGGGTACTCATTAGATTTAATTACAAACATGAGTATAATTCATTGGGATGTGCAAAGATATATTTTATATATAAAAAATCCGGCAAGAGATATGCTTGAAAAAAGAATCCTTATGAGTGTCGGATTACCGAATATTAAAAAGAGATATGAAATAGATAAGAAATGTAATAAAAGTATCCAACAATATATTTCTAACACTCAATTGTATTTTGATTCTACTGTGAAAGATAAATGCTATAAGATACTTGACTTTTTATATTCCATAACGACGAATGACAAAGAAAATGCTGTTGATTATCTACAAATTCAAAAAATGGATTTGAGAGGGGCTAAGGAGATACCGATAAGTGATTCTGTCATTGCATTGGAGCCCAATATAACCGGTGCGGCAGAAGAAATTATTCAAGAACAGGAAAAAGCAGACGAACCGCTGAAAGAGCTGGAGCAAATTCTTAAAAAATGTGCTGAAAACATTTCAGATGGTGAGGCTGATCTGAATTTGGTTTTTACTGCAATTGAAACAGTATTAAAGATAATGAACGCTTCGAATTTGCCAGCTCAATATGAGGACGTTTTGATTAAACTGATAGCAATTGCATTGAAAAGCAAAAAATTGGAACCGGAAGAGAGAACTGTATTATGTGAAATGTGGATTGATGGAGTAAAAAAATTTATTTCACATGAAGGTTTTATTTTTAACTTAAATCTTTTCCCATGCTTGCTTAGACAATTGGATTTTGATATAAGTTCTGAGATAAAAAATGAGCTGAAAATGCTAGTAATAAGATGCCTTATGTACACAGGACAGGATGGTTCAGTAGATAAGCTGACAATAAGTATCAAAAAGTATCTGCTTGTTAACAAAAAACTTGCTCAAGCAGTGTTTTATACGATTATTAAGTTGGCAGAGGATGAGATGAATCATCAAAAGTATAATGCAAATTTTATCAAAACACATGAAGGATATAAAGATTTTGTATATGTGCCTAATATGCAGCCAAGATTATCATGGGCAGACCGAGATATAAAGAATGAAGGTGCGGAAAGCTATGATAGTCAAAGAGAAGCAATATTTACGAAATATTTATTTGAGGAGGAGAATATACAGATAGAGGAATTTGACATAAATAATTACGACATATCAACATTGTGTTATGTAGCAAATTGTGGTCTGAATTTTGATAATGAACTTTTTGAGAAAGTAATTCATAGTGTATTGACATGCATGGTTGATATATGGAAATATCATGATAGAGATTATGATGGGCATAAAATTGTGGATACATTTCAAGAGCAGGAATTGGTAGAATTATATCGGAGAGAGGTGATTGAGGCTTCAGGTGATGCAAAAACAGTTATAGACACATTGTTTAACGATATAGATTTCTCAAGGTTTACTTCAGAGGCTGTTGAATTTTACAAAGATATTTTCGGAAATTTTCTGCCGGAATTTTTTAATGCTTATGTTGATCCAAAAAGAAGAAATAGGTGTAAAAAGAAAATTTTATATATAGAGCAAAAAGTAGCAGCAATAGATGTGGAGAATGTTCGCTTGCAATTATACCAATCCCTTATGTTTTCTGTAACAAGATATTGTTGTGGAGATTGGAGTAAGTGCAGGACAACTTATTCTTTTACAGATAAGCAGTTTCTAAATGAACAGTTTTCAAAATATGGAAAGTATCATGTAGTAAAGCTGCTAGAAACGATATATCAGTTGCGTATTGATGAATTGCTGCCGGAAATTTTAATTTCTATCAGAAATAGTTTTCGAGATGCAAAAACAGAAAGTACCAAATTCGCTAGAGATATACAGGAACAAAAGAGCATTGTAAATATGATTATATTAAAATCTTTTGTCAGATGTAGTGATATGATAAAAGAAGATCAAGAATTGATTACAGCATATCAGGATATTCTTGAGATATTAATCGATTTAAATTATGAAGAAGCTGCTGTAATTCTGGATGAATTTAGAGTGCATTAATATAGGACTAAATGCACTGTTCGAAAAAGATTTCTGACATTACTAAGGATTGATAAAGTCATACATTTAGTTAAGCCCACATAAAATGTAAGCGCCAAATATTAATGCGGTCAGATACAAAAGAGGGTGTAAAAAATTCTGTGTCTATAAGAATTTAGGATTCCCTGATAAGAGTTCGATATGTAAGATTTTGCTGTCG